>Ga0209648_10005267_pt1 | contig 11050 bp, 13 predicted proteins | sample GraSoi2013_115cm_FD_185830 | JGI IMG/M metagenome (GOLD analysis project Ga0209648, IMG submission 185830) | Grasslands soil microbial communities from the Angelo Coastal Reserve, California, USA - Sample 9_17_2013_115cm (SPAdes) (version 2) | ecosystem: Environmental > Terrestrial > Soil >...
TCGACATAGGCCAGCAGGTGGTGACGGAGGGTCACCGGCTGAGCGATCTGCAGATGGGTATAGCCCGGCATCACCGTGCCGGCTTCCGCCTCGGCGCGGTCGAGGAGCGCCTGCTGCAAGTCGCGCATCGCGAGGTCTAGGCGGTCGATCGCGCCGCGCAACCACAACCGCAGATCGGTCGCGACCTGATCATTGCGCGAGCGCGCGGTATGGAGGCGCCCCGCCGCCGGCCCGATCAGCTCGGCGAGCCGCGCCTCGATATTCATGTGAATGTCTTCGTTTTCGGCGCTGAACACAAAGCTGCCGCTTTCGATTTCCGACCTGATCTGCTCTAGACCCTTGATGATCGCCGCGCCATCTTCCGGCTTCAGGATGTTCTGCGCGACGAGCATCGCGCAATGCGCCTTGGAGCCGGTGATGTCTTCGGCGTAGAGGCGCTTGTCGAAATCGATCGAGGCATTGATGCGGCGCATGATCTCGGCCGGGCTACCGGCAAAACGGCCACCCCACAGCGAATTGGCCGGTTTGCTCTCGCCGGTCATCGGCCGCTCTTCCTGGCACAGCGATAGGACGAAACGATGAAGTGGATTATCGCTGCCGCTTTGGTGTTCCTCCTTGTCGCACCTGGCCTCAGCTCCGCGGCCGAGGGCGAGGCGGACATGCCCGACCGAACCAAGCTCGGCGAGTTCGTGCCCTCCGCACAACCGGTTCCGGCGCCGGAAGTCTCGCTTGCTGATCCCACCGGCCAAACTGTCGAGCTCTCGGAGCTTCGAGGCAAGCTCGTCCTCGTCAACCTCTGGGCCACCTGGTGCGAGCCGTGCCTGCGCGAGATGCCCTCGCTCGAGCGGTTGCAGTCGCGGCTCGGCGAGCGGATCGCGGTGCTTGCCGTATCTGAAGATCGCGGCGGCAACAAGACCGTCGAGCCTTTCATCAGCAAGCTCGCACTCAAATCGGTCAAGATCTACATCGATCCCAAGAGCGAGGTCGGGCAGGCCTTCGGGGCACGGGGCTTGCCGACCAGCTTTCTGATCGACCGCGAAGGCAAGGTGCGCGGCCGCGTCGAAGGCGCGGCGGAATGGGATTCACCCAAGATCCTCGGCGTACTAGAACCCCTCCTCTCCGGCGATGGCGTGGTCAAGGCGTCGTCCCGTTGAGCACGTTTTTGAGAAACTGGCCGCCGCGGCGCACGCCTTGGTCGTCAATCGAGTGGCCGATGCCGACAGAGGTTACCGTCTCCACCGGCACGCCGGCGGCCTTGAGCGTGCTTTCGGCCGCGGCGAGCGAGCTGTACGGAACGAGCGGGTCTTCGGTGCCGTGAACCAAAAGGATGGGCGGGCGCGAACGCAGCTCGCTGGTCAGCAGTTCCGGGGCGAGCAGCCGCCCCGAAAAACCGACGATGCCGGCGATCGGTGCGGCGCGGCGAAGGCCGACGAACAGCGACATCATCGTGCCCTGGGAGAACCCGACCAGCGCCAGTTCGCGGCTGTCGAGGCCGCGTTCCTCCAGTGCCTCGTCGATGAAGGCGTCGAGGATCGGCGCGGCCGCCCGCACCCCGCCCAACACCGCCTCCGGGCTGCGATCCTGCGAGCTGAACCATTGATAGCCGTAGGGCGCCATGTCGCAAGGGAACGGGGCGTTGGGCGACAGGAATTCGGCCTCCGGCAGCAACCTCGCCCAATAGGGTGCGAGCCCGATCAGGTCGTTGCCATCCGCCCCGAGCCCATGCAGCAGGATGACCAGACGGCGCGGCTTGCCGCCCGAGGCGGGTGGGCGCGACGGTCCGGACAGGCGAGGCATCATCGACGCGATCTTTCATATGGCAAGCGCGACCTGGGAACCTAGCCTAGAGGGGACCCCGATGTCACCCGTAGCGGCGGATTGCGGCCCGACGGTGACACGCTTTGCGCCGAGCCCGACCGGCTATTTGCATCTCGGCCACGTCAGCTCGGCGCTCGAGGGGTGGCGCGCGGCGCGGCGCGAGGGGGGCCGCTTTCTGCTCCGCGTCGAGGATATCGACCGGACGCGCTGCCGCGACGAGTATACCGCAGCGATCCTCGAGGACCTCGCCTGGCTCGGCCTTGACTGGGACGGGCCGGTGCGCAAACAGTCGGAGCACTTCGACGACTACCGACGCGCGCTCGACAGGCTCGATGCGCTGGGTGTGCTCTACCCATGCTTTTGCACGCGGCGCGAGATCCAGGCCGAGATCGCGCGCGCCGGCGGCGCTCCGCACGGCGATGCCGGCTCCCCTTATCCCGGTACTTGCCGCAGGCTCGGCGCCGAAGAGGTCGGCGCAAAGCTGCGTTCGGGTATCGACTATGCGTTGCGGCTCGACCTCTCCCGTGCGCTCGCGCTGACCGGCCCGCTCGACTGGATCGAGGGGGAATGCCGGCAGCGAGCGGAGCCCGCTGTACTCGGCGATGTAGTGCTCGCCCGCAAGGAGATACCGGCGAGCTACCACCTTGCGGTCACCGTAGATGACGCGATCCAGGGGGTAAGCTTGGTGACCCGCGGCGAGGATTTGGCGATGGCGACGCATATCCATCGCGTTCTGCAGGCGCTGCTCGGTCTGCCGACCCCCCGCTACCGGCATCATCCGTTGTTGATCGACGCGGCCGGCCGCCGCCTGGCCAAGCGCCACGGCGCGCCGACAATCCGATCCATGCGGCAACAAGGGATGAGCCCGGCAGAGATTATCGCTCTGGTCGAGTGTCAGTCTTAATCCAGCGGGCTTAATCCAGCGGGCTTAATCCAGCGGGCTTAATCCAGCGGGCGGTGGAGGCGGGTGGCGACGTCGAGATATTCCGGGTCGTCCGGCCGCAAGATCCCGTGGCGCAGTGCGAAATCGAGAATTACCAGATTGACGTTGAACTTGAAGTCGTCGCTCGTGCGGACGCGGTCGAGGACCGCCGAGGCCGGCATCAGCTCGAAATGGACGATTTCGCCGTCCTGGTTCGTCGGCACGAAATCAGCGGGCATTTCGAGATCGAAGACGAACAGCACGTCGTCGCGGATGCCGAGCTCGTTTTCCATCCGATAGGAGACGGCGCCGGCCGGAACCGCCCGGCTGGTCAGGCTCCGCGGGATCGACGCTTCTTCCTCTCCCTCCTTCAGCAAGGTTTCCTCTAGCCCGTACCCGTTGCCGATGCCGCCGGCAACGAGGTTGTCGAGCTTGTCGGGCGCGACCCGCTTATCGGACGCGCGCCGGCCGACCCATAAATCGAGCGTGCTCCCGTCCCGGCGGTAGCCGTTCAGGTGGACGCCGTAGGCGCGCGTTCCAAAGAACGGCACGGCGCCGCGGTCAAGACGGAACACCAATGGCGCACCCCAGCGCGGCGCGACGTCAAAGGTCTCGTTGCGCGATTTGGGGATCCGCTTTTCGACGACCAGCGCATCGACCACGGCGTCGACCGCGCGGCTGACCGCCGCAACACCGCCGCGGGACAGCAGACTGACCCGGTCATCGGCGACCGCGAAGACGTCGGGAAATCGCCGCAGCGCTGCGGCATTGTCACGCCGCAGCAGCCCCACTCGGTCCCCTCCAGCAAAAAGGGGCACCACGCGCGCCGGATCGTAATTGTTGCAGGCAGCGATGTGGTCGCGGAACGACATGACAGCGCAGAGCTCCGATCAGCCCGATGCGTCGAGCTTCTCCGAGGTCAGCACCACCTCGACATAGGCGATCTGCCGCAGACAGGCGGCGATATAGTCCATCAGATCGCGCCCGAGCCCGCGCATTTGAATATCAATCGTCAGCTCGGTCTGATCGGTTCCACAAACCGTGCTGTGCCAGGCGGAGGGGACCAGACCGCGTTTGGCGAACAGCTCAAGCACGCGCGGCAGCACGCCAGGCTCGGCAAGCGCGTGAACGGAAAAGCAAGCAGTGGCGGAAGGATCGTCAGCGACGGTCGCAAGAAGGGGCGGCATGAGCTTGGTCCTCGGCAGGAAAGGGGCGAATCGGGCGAGCCCGAACCCTCAGCGGGTTCGGGATCGTAATTCGCCGGCCGATCCGGCCATGGAGCGTCATCTCAGCCACGCTCCAGATGTAGGCCGGTCGGCCGGCGCGGTCAACTCGCTTTCCGATCGGCGTGCTGCCCGGATCGAAAACTCCCGCTCTTACGTTTGCGACAGAGACGCACCGTTTCGGGGAGAAGTCAGATGGCCGAACGCCCGGTAGCAACCGGTAACGAGGCCCGTGCGGGCAGCAAGGAAGGCGTGGTCCGCTATGTTTTGCTGGCGTCGCTGGTGCTTGTCGTGGTTCTATTCCTGGTAGCGTACGAGCTATTTTCTTAATCGGAGAGATTGATGACTCCCATCCGGCTCGGCTTCATCGTACTTTCCCTCACTAGCGCAGTGGGTTGCGGCTTTATCGGCGCGCCGGAGCGAGCCAGCGATACTCAGAACCTGAACGCGATTTCGGACGACATCGCGGCGCTGTCGATGACTCATTCGGACGTGATGCACGCCGCCGACCCGATGGCCCACACCGTTTACCCCTACCACTACCAATTGCCGCAGGACTGATCGGGCATCGCACCGCTCAGCCGTGCCGACGGAGCGCACAGCGCTGCTGGCCCAGACCGGGCGGGCGCTCGGTGCGGCAGAGCTGTTCCTTGCGGCCGGGCGGGCACGGCTCGTGGTACGGGTGGCGCCCGCGGGCAAGGTCGAACCCGAGCGCTTCGCCACAGAACAATTGGCTGCCCATGCGCTCGCCTGGATGGCGAGCTATGTCGAGGCGCTGCGCCAGATGCGGAACTGGGCGGTGCGGCTCGACGAAGGCGGAAAGCTCGGCGAGATCGAGGCGCTGATCCTCGAAACCGCATTTGGCGAATATCTCGCCCAGCTCTCCGGCGGCATTGCCATGGCGCAGGGGGAGTTCGCGCGGCCCCAGGATCTCGGCCTAGACGACGGCGAGATCGCGCCATTGCGCACCGGAGCGGCGGGAAGCCTCTCGGCCGGCGCCGCTGCAGCCCGCTTGCAGCTCGGTGCCCGGCTCGCCGAGGCCGGGGAGGGCGTATTCGGGGATATCGGCATCGATGATCCGGCGCTGGAGATGGTTCGGGATCAGGTGCGCCGTTTCGCCGAACGGGAGGTCGCGCCGCATGCCCAGGAATGGCATCGCCGCGACGCACTGATCCCGCTTCCGGTCATCGAAGAGCTCGCCCGGATCGGCGTCTTCGGGATGACGATCCCCGAGGAGCATGGCGGGCTCGGGCTCGGCAAGACGGCGATGAGCATCGTCTCCGAAGAGCTGTCGCGCGCCTATATCGGGGTCGGCTCGCTCGGCACCCGCTCGGAAATCGCCGGCGAGCTGATCCGCCTCAACGGCACCGACGCGCAGAAGGCGCGCTGGCTGCCGGCGATCGCGTCCGGCGCGGTGCTGCCGACCGCCGTCTTTACCGAGCCGAACACCGGCTCCGATCTCGCCAACCTGCAAACCCGCGCGGTGCGCGACGGCGAGGTCTACCGTATCCACGGCGCCAAGACCTGGATCACCCACGGCGCCCGCTCCGACCTGATGACCTTGCTGGCGCGCACCGATCCCAACGAGCGCGGCTACGCCGGCCTCACCATGTTCCTCGCCGAAAAGCCGCGCGGCGGTGACGCGGACCCGTTTCCAGCGGCGGGGATGAGCGGCACCGAAATCCCGGTGCTCGGCTATCGCGGCATGAAGGAATACGAGATCGCCTTCGACGGCTTTGCGGTGCCTGCCGACGGCTTGCTAGGCGGGGTCGAGGGTCAGGGCTTCAAGCAGCTGATGGCGACCTTCGAGAGCGCCCGGGTACAGACCGCGGCCCGCGCCGTCGGCGTCGCGCAGAATGCGCTCGAGCTCGGGCTCGCCTATGCGCTCGAGCGCGTGCAATTCGGCGAGAAGCTGATCGCCTTTCCGCGCGTAGCCGGCAAGCTCGCCCTGATGGCGGCCGAGACAATGGCGGCCCGCCAGCTGACCTATTTCGCGGCGCGCGAAAAAGACGGCGGCCGGCGCTGCGACATCGAGGCCGGCATGGCCAAATTGCTCGCCGCACGGGTTGCCTGGTCGAACGCCGACAACGCCCTGCAAATCCACGGCGGCAACGGCTATGCCCTTGAATATCCGATCAGCCGGGTCCTGTGCGACGCCCGCATCCTCAACATCTTCGAGGGCGCCGCCGAGATCCAGGCGCAGATCATCGCCCGCGGCCTGGTCGCCGGCCGCAATTAGGGCGGGCAAAAAGCAGCAATCAGAAATTGCATCGCCGATCGACCGTAGCTGCACCTGCAGCAAGTCATCAGCAAAATCTCGCCTATGGGTTCGAGCGCCTGCTCAGCCCGGCGCGCCGCACAGGCCGCTCGGTCGAAGCGTCATCCTGAGCGAAATCCGGCTTGGCGAAAACCCATCATCATCTCCGCACTGCCCTAGCCGGAGGCTGCAATGTGAATTTGGCAAAGTTAGGGATGACGATTCATCTGGATCAGGCGGGAGACCTTGAGGAATTCGATTTCCTTCGGGCGCGATCGGTGCTCACAGCGCGCTCCCGATCGCGGTGGAATGTAGATGAAAGCAATAACGCCCCTTGAATGGAACATATAGTGAACCGACATGCTGGCCCTTGTTCGTCCCGGGGCCCCGCCGATGTCGGAAATGATTGCCGATCCGCCTGATCCTTCCTGTTGTTTCCTGTTTTCGGGACCGGAAATGGAGGAATCTCAATCGGTTGGTCCTGATCCACTTCCGCCTCTCGCGCGGGATGCGCACGGGCGGTTCGCCAAGGGAAGCTCCGGCAACCCGGGCGGTCGCCCACGCGGCATTCCCAATCCCAGGCGGCGCGTGCCCGATCTTGCGGCCCGGCCGCTGAGCGCCCAGGCGCTGTCGGATCTGATCGACCGCAGGCCTCATCTGTTGCAGCCGCTCGCCGCGCAACTATTGCCGCCGCCGCTCCCTTCCACCGACCCGGCGAAGCATCTCGGGATCGATCTGTCGTCGTTGCGCACGGTCGAGGATGTCCGGCAGGTGCTGCCTGCGGTTCTGGCGGCTGTTGCGCACGGCGAGATCACGCCCGCCGAGGCCGCGCGCATCGCGCGGCGGGTGTGTGCCCGGCTGCGCACCGTTCGGGCAGGCCTCTCGCGAGTTTGAGCACGTGTCGGCGCATCAAACGGGTCCAGTCCGGACGTCGCTCGGATAAGGAGACAAAGCCATTTCGGGAGCACGCTTTCGGGCTGCAGATCGTTCGGATCCATCACGCTGAAATAGCCATACATGAAGGGAATGGCACCGCGACGACGTCAGCCGCCACATTGGCGGCGATTTGCGGGCCGCATTGGGCCGGATCAAGGCCAAGACCTTTGTCATGCCGATGTCTTCCACAAGCACCTGGGGCGAGTTGCTTGCCGACCCGAATTAGTTCAACCCGAGAAGGATCTCTGGCCCCGGTCGGCTAAACGACCCATATTTCCGAAATGACGGTTTTCCTGACAATTTTGCTCGTCCTTGCAATGCTCGGCACCCTGACTGTCCTCGGCTTTGGCGTCGCGAGCCTGCTGCGCGGCGGCGACCCGCGACGCTCGAATAGGCTGATGCAGTCCCGCGTCATCATGCAGGCGCTGGCGCTGGTGCTGCTGGCGATGCTGATGCTCTTGGCGCGGCACTAGACCCAGGGACCGAAGGTGGTTCGGCTGACCCGGATCTATACGCGCGGCGGCGACGCCGGCGAGACCTCGCTCGGAGACGGCACGCGCGTGCCGAAGCATTCATTGCGGGTTGCCGCCTATGGGACCGTCGACGAAGCCAATGCGGCGATCGGGATCGCTCGGCTGCATGCCGACACGGAAGCCGACGAGATGCTCGACCGCATTCAGAACGACCTCTTCGATTTGGGCGCCGATCTGTGCACGCCGGAAGATGGCCGGCGCGCGGCCGGGGCATTGCGCATCACCCCGCCCCAGGTCGAGCGTCTCGAACGCGAGATCGACGCGATGAACGCGAGTTTACGGCCGCTCGACTCGTTCATCCTGCCCGGCGGCACGGCGGCTGCCGCCTACCTCCATCTCGCGCGGACGATCACGCGGCGAGCCGAGCGCTTGGTCAGTGAGCTCGCCGCCGGCCAGCCGGTCAACGCTGAAGCGCTCAAATACCTGAACCGCCTCTCGGACCACCTCTTCGTGCTCGGCCGCCGGGTCAACGATGGCGGCGCTCGCGACGTCCTCTGGCGCCCCGGCGCCAACCGCTGACCCCTGCAACTGCCTCGCGCCCCCCGCATGCCGCTGGCGGTCGGGAGTGTCCAGGCCCGCGGTACTGATCTGCGGAAGACTTGCGGTATTCGGGCGCAAATGGGACCAACGATTGATCAACCATTTTCTGACCAAATGGGACATGGCAAAAGATGATTGGTTCACATTTCGTAAAGCAGAAGAGGCGACTATTCGCCGAGCATACCGTCAGATACATTACGGGCGAGTGTTCGCCATCGCGGGGATGGTGATCGCCCCATGGCTCGTCATCGCCGCAGGCATATATTTAGCTTTCCGAGGGCTATGAAGCGGGAAGGGCACTAAACGGGTCCCTACTATTCGTCCGCCATCGATCCCTCTTCTTTGTCCTAGAATCTCCTTATCGATTTGTAGCTTCTTGATCAGGATCTCGATCGATACGGTAAACGACCCGACCCCGGCGCCGCCGACGCCCAAACCCCGCTCGCTGGCTCTGCTCGCTCCGGGGCTTGTCGCCCTCGGCGGCATCGTTCGCCGGCAGCAACGCTCCCGACCCTCACGCTGCGGCGCTGAAATCGGCGCTGAACTCTGTTATGGCTAGTCTCAACCGCCGAGCTCGAGGTGGGATGAGGCTCTTGCCTTCGTACCGGGCCCGTGCACAAATCAATGATCCGGCCGGCGGGGTCATGCGTGCCGCCGGCGTAAGGGCGAGGGTGAGATGAAAGCGCTGGTCGCGGTCAAGCGGGTCATCGACTACAACGTCAAGATCCGCGTCAAGGCGGACAAGACCGGGGTCGAGACCGCCAACGTCAAGATGTCGATGAACCCGTTCGACGAGATCGCCGTCGAGGAGGCGCTGCGGCTGCGCGAGGCCGGGACCGTCAGTGAGATCATCGTCGTCTCGCTCGGTGTCGCGCAGTGTCAGGAGACGATCCGCACTGCATTGGCGATGGGCGCCGACCGCGGCATCCTGGTGCAGACCGACGCCGAGTTGCAGCCGCTCGCCGTCGCCAAGCTGCTGAAGGCGGTGATCCTCCAGGAAAATCCCGAGATCGTAATCATCGGCAAGCAGGCGATCGACGACGACTGCAACCAGACCGGCCAGATGCTCTCGGCCCTGCTCGGTTGGCCGCAGGCGACCTTTGCATCTAAGGTCAAGATCGGTGACGGCCACGCCGAGGTGACGCGCGAGGTCGATGGCGGGCTCGAGACGGTTTCGATCAAATTGCCGGCGGTGATCACGACGGATTTGCGGCTCAACGAGCCGCGCTACGCCTCGCTGCCCAATATCATGAGGGCGAAAAAGAAGCCGATCGCGACGATGACGCCCGAGGCGCTCGGCGTCGACCCGGCGCCGCGCCTGGTTGTCCTCAAGGTCGAGGAGCCGGCAAAGCGCCAGGGCGGCCACAAGGTCGGCTCGGTCGCCGAGCTGGTTGACAAGCTGAAGACCGAGGCGCGGGTGATCTGATGGCTGCTCTCGTCGTCGCCGAACATGACAACAGGGCGCTGAAGCCCGCGACCCTCAACGCGGTTGCGGCCGCAAACGAAATCGCCGCTGCTGAGGTCGATATTCTGGTCGCCGGCCAGGATTGCCGCGCCGTCGCCGAGGCGGCCGCCAAGATCGCCGGAGTGAGGAAGGTGCTGCTCGCCGACGATGCCGCCTACGAACACGGGCTCGCCGAGAATGTGGCGCCGCTCGTCGTCAAGCTCGCCGAGCATTACTCGCATCTGCTGGCCGCGGCGACAACCTCCGGCAAGAATTTGATGCCGAGGGTGGCCGCGTTGCTCGATGTGATGCAGGTGTCGGACATCAGCGCCGTTGTGTCGCCTGACACTTTCGTGCGGCCGATCTATGCCGGCAATGCGCTCGCGACGGTGCAATCCAAGGACCCGGTCAAGGTCATCACGGTCCGCGGCACGGCGTTCCCGCCGGTCGACGCGACGGGAGGTTCGGCGGCGGTCGAGCCGGTCGCGCCGACGGCTTCGGCCGGGCTCTCGGAATTTGTCGGAGCGGAGTTGTCGAAGTCGGAGAGGCCCGAGCTGACCAGCGCCCGGGTCATCGTCTCGGGCGGCCGGGGTATGCAGTCCGGGGAGAATTTCCATCTCTTGGAGAAGGTCGCCGACCAGCTCGGGGCCGCGGTCGGCGCCTCGCGCGCCGCCGTCGACGCCGGTTTTGTGCCCAATGACTACCAGGTCGGCCAGACCGGCAAAATCGTCGCGCCCGAGCTCTACATCGCCGTCGGCATTTCCGGCGCTATCCAGCACCTCGCCGGGATGAAGGATTCAAAAGTCATCGTCGCGATCAACAAAGACGAGGAAGCACCGATATTTCAGATTGCCGATTACGGCCTGGTCGGCGATTTGTTCAGGATCCTTCCCGAGCTCGCCGACGAGCTCGAGCGCCGCAAGTGAGCACGGCCCCGATTTCGCTCGAACCGCTGCGCCGCATCGGCATTATCGGCGCCGGGCAGATGGGTGGCGGCATCGCCCATGTTTGCGCGTTAACCGGGATCGATGTGGTGGTGACCGACATCAGGGAGGAAGCGCTGCAGCGCGGCCGACAGGCGATCGAACGCAGCCTGGGGCGTCAGGTCGCTCGTGGCACGATTCGTGAAGAAGACAAGGATGCCGCGCTCGCTCGAATTCAAATGGGGCTCGATTACGCGCTGTTCGCCGAGTGTGGGATGGTGATCGAGGCGGCAGCAGAGAAGGAAGACATCAAGCGCGAGATCTTCAAGAAGCTGACGCCCTATTTGAAGCCCGACGCGCTGATCGCCACCAACACGTCGTCGATCTCGATTACCAGGCTCGCTTCTGCGACCGACCGGCCCGGCAAGTTCATCGGCATGCATTTCATGAACCC
>Ga0209648_10005268_pt1 | contig 11050 bp, 8 predicted proteins | sample GraSoi2013_115cm_FD_185830 | JGI IMG/M metagenome (GOLD analysis project Ga0209648, IMG submission 185830) | Grasslands soil microbial communities from the Angelo Coastal Reserve, California, USA - Sample 9_17_2013_115cm (SPAdes) (version 2) | ecosystem: Environmental > Terrestrial > Soil >...
CGCGACTCTGCTGCGGGTCCAAGTCAGCGAGGTGTTTTAAGGCATCATCGAGCGCCACAAGATCTACGTCTCTCGTTTGTGGCAAAGCGATCTCTGGATCCAAGCTTAATCGCGGAGCTCCGGCACCGCGCTTGGCGGCCGCACGATTTCTTGCGTGATCTACTAGTATGTGCCGCATCAATTGCGCCGCGACGCCGAAAAAATGAGCGCGGTTCTCCCATTGTGGCTGGTCCTGACGAATTAAACGAAGGTAGGCCTCATGAACGAGTGCCGCGCTCTGAAGCGTGTGGTCGGGGCGCTCACGCCTGAGGTGGCGGCGCGCCAAGCGGCGCAATTCGTCATAGACCAGCGGAATCAGTGCCTCTCGTGCGCCCTCATCCCCTTTGCGCCAGTTGATGAGCAATTTGCTGACTTGCGACGAGGAAGTGGGAGGCATGCTTAGCCCACATTGGGGCCTTTCCCGAAGGTTGGCGGGATGCTAACGCCCCCGCAGCCGAAAGTAAAGCGGATTGACCCAGACAGGGGTCTGCTCAAGGAACCCGCGATGCTCTTAACAATGGTTCGAGACGTGGCGAAAAACTATGTGAGCCACTTTGGCTTGGTTTTCCGCTTTACAGAATGAAGGCACGATGCGGCCTTCGAATGGGCCACTTAGTCTAGGAAGGAAAAAGGAGAAGGATAATGGCAACCGTACAGGCAACTCGATATCGGTCCTCTTTGAAGCTGCTGCTCAGCGTTGTGTTCGCCACCTGCGTGATCACCATTGCGGCAAATGCCCAACCAACATTCGTAGGCAAATTCACACTCCCCTATGAGGTTCACTGGGGGCAAGCCGTACTCCCCGCCGGGGAGTATTCCATCCGGATGGACTCGGTAGAGGCAGGGGCCAAGGTTACCTCGGCCGACGGCAGCAGGACGGTCTATACGCAATTTCCGATGTTTGCGGATAGAGAGAAAGGCGGAACGCACCTCACTATCACGACGATGGGAAACGAACGTAGAGTTCGTACGCTGAACGCGCCAGAGATTGGCAAGTTGATAATCTTCGCTCCACTCAGCAAGAGTGAACGGGAAGAACTTGCCAAGGGCGGCCAGTCGACCACCGTGCCGGTGGTCACGGCAAAAAAGTAGCTTTCTCCAGACCCCGAAAGCCCCGCCACCCCCAAGCGGGAGGGACTGCCAAGTTCCTCCCGCGAAATTTTAATGATGACTGAACTCGTGGAACAATCCCGCGAAAGGCGCGGCTAGAGGCCGACCCAAGGACATGAGCAAACTTCACAACTTGCTTAGGCCCTCGTTGAGTTCAATATATGTCCCCCAGGGATCGGACATGAACGCCAAGGCAATCCCCAGATCAGGCCGGGGCGTATAGGGCATATCAAGCTTGATTCCGGCCGCTTCTGCTTTCTTGCAAAACGCCTCGAGATTCTTGATCTCGAAGCCGATGTGATCGAGCTCCCGTCCTTTGGTCCCCACAGTCGGCGTATCGGATTTCGCAAACGTCAGATTCACTCCGGGCAGGTCGGCGGCGTCGAATTGTCCGCGTTTGCCTGGCTTGGCGCCAAAGGTCTTTGCGTACCAGGCCTGCATGGCGAGGACTGAGTTTGTGCCGCCCGAATCGGCCACAAAGAAGTGGACGTGGTGAAACTTGATCGGCACGGTCTGCATCGCGTCTTCCAGAATTTCGACCCTTACCAGATCGTCCGGCGTGTGCAGATAGATTTGTTTCGCATTCGCCGGGTTAGGAGGCTCCATGATCAGCCCTGCGGACTTCCATTTCGCCCTCGCCGCCTCCACGTTTGGCACCAGGAAACCGATGTGATTCACCGTTGATCCGACGGTGCCGGCCACGGGACCGGTGGCCTTTCGAATCAGGATCAACACGCCCGGGAATTTCACCCCTTCATTCGCGCCCAACTTGATCGGCGTGCCGCCGACGGTAAGCCAAAACTTCTTGGCGGCATCCACGTCTTGAGCCGCGAAGTGCACGTGACCCATCGCAACGCCCACGCTGCCGGGATCGGCAAGCTGAGCTCGCGCAGGGGTTGCCGGTAATATCGCGACGAGCCCTAAAATCCAAATAAGTCTCCACATGGTTCCTCCAGACGGAACGAAGCACATCTCACTCAACGGTCTTAGTGCGCTTTCTCGGCGGAATTGCTCGGGCTGACCTTCACGTCTACGTCATAGGTTGAGAACAGCGCCCCATCCGTGGCAATCGCACGGATGCGATAGTTGCCGGGCGCGCTGAAAGTCACCTTCGTTTCTGACGTGAGTGGCTTGCCATACACCGCAGGGCTCAAATCCGGATCGAATTGAACCTTGCCGGGACCCCGATAAAAAATCCATCGAATCTGCACACCTTGCACCTTCCCGCCGCGATCTCCGGGGCCAGGCTTGGGAAGCCCATCGTCGGTGGCCGTCACCTTCAATGTAGCTGCAGAGGGTAAAGTTACAGTTTGGGCAGGGCCGCCGGTGATGACGGGAGCTTGGTTGTCGCGAGTGGGGTTCGTGTTGGCAGCCTGCAGAAAGGGATCAGAGATGGCATTCTTGGAGATCAGCAGTTGGTCTATTTCCCATTCCGGCTGCAGCCAGCCCTTGGCAAGATTGGTTCTGCCCCTATTCTTGAGCGTCCATACCACGCGCTTATCCTTGGGCCAGTCCTTGGGCATGACTACCTTGAATACAAACCATCTTCGTCCCGGATAGAAGTGGGTTGGCTGGCCTTGATCGCCATCCCCGAGATCGAGGGAATTCTCGGGGCCAATGGGCACATCGAGCGCCTCTTCTGAATTTCTGTTGAAGTAACCGAAGTAGAACGAGAAAGTCCCGTCGGGATTACTCTCCCACCCTTCGAATGTGGGACTTACGTCCTGTCCTCTGAGGTATTGCGCCCCCGGGTACTGAATTTGCGCGTGCAGGCGGATGGCGCCCGCGGTGAAGAGAAGAACCGCGGCGCAAACCGCCAGGTTGAATCGATGCTGAATCGAATTCCTTTTTGCCATCACCGTGTGCTGATCAGTTTCGGGTGTTCCGCCTTCCGGGCTTCCATTTCCTTTTTGAAATCTTCATCGGACATGTAGTAATAGCTGAGCCAAGCCGAGGCCATTTCGTCTACGGTTCGTTCACCCCAGGTGACCTGTGCGTCTGGATCCGGGTTGAATCTGCTCTGGTCGCTATTGTCGTGCCACATGATGGAATGCAGGATCGTGCCTGCCGGCAGCAGGGGCGCGGCATCATCCGCGTAAACGTAGTTGCGCATCCAGTTGAATTCGAACCGGGCGCAACTCAGCATCTCGGTTTTTCCATTGGGATAAATCGCTTCCAGGCATTCGGCCTTGCCGCGGTTGTGCATGTGCGGCTGGAACGACAACAGCCGGGCCGGTTTGATCAGTGGCATGTAAGCATCGGACCGCACGTTGGCCTCGTGGGGCCGAAGGTCGACGTCATTCACGCCAACCGTGAGCGAAGTGATTACGTGCTTGGGCGTGTAGCCCTTGGGATATAGCTTCAAACCCAAAGCCACATTGGTGGGAGTCTCGGTGCCGTTGGCATGCAGGTGGAACTGGAAGTTGATCTTGGTTCCTGCCTTGATCAAACGGCCTGAACCGTCCGGGAACACGTCCGCCCCTTTTCCAATTGCATATTCATTGAGGAAGACGCCCTGCTCTCCGACCTCGAGCTGAACGTTTCCATCAAGCTGGCCACTGTGCCGGCTGCCGGCTTCGGGTTCCACGATGGATGTTCTGATGTGATGCACTACGTTATAGCCCTTAACGGGAATAATCTGGATGGCCTGAACATATCGGTCCTCTGTGAGACCGGGGTCAACCAGGATGTCCGGCCACCAGTCGGCACCGTGAGCCTTGACGAGTACATCTTTCGGCAGAGTGATGATCATGTCCGGCTTTCCGATCTGCCAGGACTGATCGTCCGAGAATTTGCGCGGAGACGGCATGTCCGAGGGATTTCCCTGAATGGCGCCGCCGTCGACCCACTTGAGGATCGTGGCGATTTCATCGTCGGTCAGCGACTCGTCGTTATTGAAATGTTGAACTCCCACGTTCCTGTCGATGAACCAGGGCGGCATTTCCCGAGCGGAAACTCTTTGCTTGATGGCCCTCGCCCACGGGCGCGCGTCTTCGTACGTCACGAGCGACATCGGCGCAACCGTCCCCACGTGATGGCAGTTCTGGCAATGCTCCTGGAAAATCGGCGCCACATTCTTTGTGAAGGTGACCTGGTCGTCTGCCAACCCTGCGGCGGACATTAGTGTGAATGCGGCAATCGCGAACAGAAAAGTTAGCGTGGCCTTCATGTCGTATGCCTCCTCGCTTGAGACTTCAACCCGCCCCTTGGCTGTGTCCTCTTACGCTTTCGAAATTTCTGACGTTTCGCCGGCTGCGTTCTTGCCAGCGATGCGGCCCTGCACCAGGCAACGCGCCAGTCCGTGAAGGCCAAATCCGCCCGCGCTCTCACCCGCGCAATAGAGACCGGGAATCACGTTGCCTGAAAAATCGACGACCTGACACTTGGCGTTGATACGAAGTCCCGCACGCGTGTCGTGGATCACGGGCATGGCCCAAGCCGCGTAGAACGGCGGGCTCTGAATTTTGTACTTTGGAGTGGGCTTAGCGAAATCGGCATCTTTGCCGGCGTCCACAAAAGAGTTGTACCGTGCGACAGTACCTTCGAGGGTCGCGCCAGACATAGGCTTGCGCTGATATTTGTTTGCAATCGCGCCCGCTAATCCGCTTACCATGGTTGCGGAAAAAAAGTAGCCATCGGGATCCACGTAGGGAGGTTCAACCGTCCACTCCTCACGTTTCGCTGCGTCGGAGTCGAAGATCGCCCAGATCGGGCCGCCGCCGTTGACCGCTTCGCCCGTCCCGGCAAGCGCAGCATCCAGGAAATTTGCCGGGTTGTACTTGATATTTGCGGCATTCAGATAGCTGCCGGGCTTGTATGAAGAGACAGCGTGGAAGTTATTGGCCGTGTACTGGCCCGCGGTTTCGTCATAGAAACGCATACCAAGTTGATTCACGAGAATAACGTTCTGGTAGTCCTTCACGTTAAGCCCGACCGCACGCACCAGGTGGAAGAGTGGACTTCCCGGCTGCCACTCAAGGTTTCTGTAGCCATATCGCGTGCCGATCCTGCCGGCCTTGGTAAGCCGATCGCCGTATTCCCCGACTTGGTTGTACGCGCCCCAGAGCGAGGCGCCTATGGCCACACCGGCCAATTCCCCGCTGCCGTCCTGGAACGAATAGGGCTCGCCGGCCACGCCGTTGTATTCCTCGGTCAGTCTGACGTCAAACATTCGTCGGAAATTGACGTTGTTGCTGGAACCGCCCGTGGCAAGGATCACGGCCTTTCGGGCACGAATGTTCAGGGTCTTGCCTTCGCTTGCCGTCGTAAGACCCAAAACCCTTCCCGATGTAGGTGACTGGCGGACGACGCTCGACATTTTGTGCTTCAGCAGAATTTCCACTTTGGCTTTTCTCGCCGCCGCTTCGAGGGGTCGGACAAGGCCGACGCCGGACGACATCGTTGTCGCCTGGCTGGCATCCACCGGCTTTCCCGTTTGCATCCGCACAAAGCCCATGGGAGCAGCGTGATTTTCTCGAGGAGCGGAGTTGCCGGTGGCACCCGCGCCCAGGTTATCGGGGGCTTTCTCGACGAAAGTCACACCGTGGGCGACCAGCCATTCGAAAGTTGGCGCGCTATTGTCCGCAAAAGCGCGAATGATCTCCTTGTCGTTGTACCGGTAATCAGGGAAGCCGTTGGGTTCAACAACAGACCAGTCAGTAAGGTCCTCAAACAAAAGGTTCGCGGAATCTTCGATGCCATACTTCTTTTGCCGGCTCGTACCGCCGCCCAGTGCCACATTGCCGCCGCTGACCATGGCGTGGCCGCCAATGTCGAAATTCGCGTCGAGCAAAATGACGGACGCGCCGTTCTCGGCGGCTTCGATAGCAGCAGGGAGGCCCGCGGCCCCGGCGCCGACTACGACAATGTCCGCCTGTTTATCCCAATGCGGCGGCCGCCCTTGCGCCTCCGCGTCCGCGGCAAAGCCACCCAGTGCCGCCGCACCGACGCCGGCGCCCGTGGTCTTTACAAAATCGCGCCGCGACAACCTTTTCTTGTCTTTGTCTATATCTTGGGGATCACGTGCCATGCCGGATCTCCCGATTGTGCTTATGCTTGCTTTCCTGGGCCTGATCGAACGATATGGGCTTCGACGTCTCGGACATCCGGAATCCGAGTTCCCACTTCCCTGAGCCGGAGTTTAGTCCTCCTGTCCGGTCGTGTCAACGCAACGGCGCCTACACTTTTCATCACATGATTACGCGGAACGAGCGTGGGCTACAGGGGGACATAATCGAGAACAACTTGCACTGGGAATCCTCGGGTCACCTTAGGCTCGTCGGAATAATCCGCCAGCGGCGTGAGGGTCACCATGATCTTGGTGCCGTTGGCGAGTTCCATGGGCTCCTGCAGCCAATACCGTTGGAACCATTGCGGCCTCGGACCGTGCAGCCGCAGGAGCGGCACGTGCGTGCCGGATGGCGTGATGGCGTCCACACTCACTGATTCATACGCCCGATCCAGCATTGGACGAAGCGCGACGACGCGTGCGGCCTTCGGGAGAGTGCCCTCAAGATTGGCCCCAAGACTCGACGATCCGCTTGACGCTGCGGCTTTGGGCGAATCGATCGCCAATGATTGCAGTTCGCGGCCGGACGGCGGTGGATCGGTGAAATACAACCCGATCGTGCTTCTGTCGGAGACCACACTCTGCTCCTGATCGAAGTGCTTCTTGTAGTGAAGCTGCAGATGTATCTTCGACCCAGGAGCTAGCTGGAAGGCCGCACCGCTTGGCGCGGCCATTGTTTCTCCTCCCGGTTGCCACAGCGCGAGCACCGGACCATTCTCGATGCTGATCACTGCGTCACGTACGATTGACGCCGTGCCGGGCATCAAGTCGGCTGCTTTGATCCATTTCGTCTCTGTCAAATTGATCGGCAAGGAGAATTCGCACACTTCCTCGAGCGCACTCGCAGCTACGGTGTGCTCGGCATCCATCTGAATCTTCAAATCGGGCGAGCCCAGCTTCCACTGCTGATGGAACGTCACTTCCGGCACTTTTGAATCCGTATAGCTCTCGGGTGTACCTCCGGATGCCCAGACCACGATCACATCCAGGTCGTGAGGGCTGATCGGATACCCCCCTTTTATTGCCGGACTGGTAGGATCGACCGGCCAGGGCGTCATGCGCCCGGACGTAAGTTCGTCGCGGATCGATTGGGCCCAGGGCATGGCATCCTTGTATGTCATCAGCGACATCGGCGCGGGCCCGCCCGGGACATGGCAAGAGGCGCAGTGATCCCGCAGCAGCGGAAAGACGTCCCGGTTGTAGTCGTATTTCGAAGTCACCGGAGTGTGCGCCTCGGTGTGCTTGGTGGCGATGGTGAGTCCGAAAGCAATTGCAACCGCGATCAAGACGCCAGGCCCGATCGTGTGGCTGAATCGGCTACTTACTTCCATAGGCTGACTCGATGTCGGCGATAGCCAAGGAGAAATCCCGATACAACGGCAGCAGCCTCTCTTTATTACCCAGATCGCCGGCGGCGTCAATCTGCCAGGCGGCCATCGTCAACCGCTTCACTGCGCTGGCCATCTTTGGCCGTTCACCTTCGGATATTTCGCCGAGGTGGTTTTCCTCGAGCGCCAGTGCCACCTCTTTTGCGCCGATGGCGGGATACCAAAGACCAGTCAAATCGCCTTGATCAAGGGCCGTTTTCACAGATTGAGCGCGCTTGGCCAGCTCGGCGAGCAACTCTGGAGTGGTCGTCGGCAGCGGCGCTTCGGGTCTGAATGTGCCCGGGGTAAACGTCACGCTGTCGCCAGTTTGAGCCGACGGCGTCGTTGTTGTCGTCTGGCTGGGCCTCGGCACCGACCCGTTGGACGCAGCGGCGCTCGCCGACGCCTGCGATGTCGGCTGTCTGGCCGTCGGAATCGATGCCGTTTCGGCAGGAGCAGCCGCAGGGGAGCCCGGCTCCTTTGAATAATCGTTGAAGGTGAAGTCGAAGACGCGCTCCTTATCGTCTGGCTTGAACTTTACTCGCAACGCGAACTTCGCCGGCAACGTCGTGTCCGGCACCGGCACTTCGAGAATGTTGCGATCCTTGGTTTGCCTGGGTCTGAGCGAAATTGGCGCGGCGGCATCGTTTCCGGCTGAGTCGCTTTTGGCGGCACCGGCAGAAAAACCGGCAACCGCAAGCGGCTGCGTCATGTCGTTATAGAAATATACGCGGAGGATGTTCGGCCGCACCCATGTGCCCTCGAGGTGGTGCCAGCTGTCGTCAGCCATAAAGAATTGTCCGCCGTGGCGCGGATTATGATCGCCGTGCGGGCGTCGGACATAGTCCTTGATTCGCGGGCTGCCATCCGCGCAAGTTCCTGGGTCCAGTTCGCGGACCTTGGAATTGTCTTTGCATGTGAAGTACAGCGCCGCTGTGATGGGAACGAGTTCGCTTTTGTCGACCGGGCAGACACCCTGCTTTTCCTGGATGAACGATTCGAACTTAAGACACGAATATACGGTAACGATGCGAACTGGCACTAAAGGCACGCCCGATTGCGGACAATTCCCGGGTTTGTCTTCCAGAACTCCCTCCTCACCCGGCGTAGAACACACGTAAGAAAGCGGCGGAAGTTCGTTCGCGGACGCAGGTTTCGCGACGACGACGCGGACGTCGTGCAGCGTCGAGAAGTCACCGTCATAGACCTTCGCGGTGATGTGATCGCCGACTTTCACCGTTACGTTTTCAGGCTTGTCGACGCGGTAGTTCATCGTCATCGGCCCCATCCAACCCGGCACATTCTCGCCACTGACCGTCAGCATTCCCGTGCTCGCATCAACCTTTTCCACGGTGCCGCGAAACGTATGCTCCCCTTTCTTGCTTGACGGCGCTGCACGAGCCTTTGATGGAGCATTAGAAGGCGTGCCCTCCCGCGCCGTCTTGCCGGTAGTACCGCCAGATTGCGCCTGCAGATCACCTACACCGATCAGCGAAAAGCCTGGCCGACACTTTGACCCAAGCGAAACGAAGCCAAGGATTGCTGCGGATACGAAAAAAGCCGCCCTTAGCCTCATTAACTTTGCCCTCCTTTGCCGCTAATTTCGTGGTGTGAGAATCTCGTCCAGGCGTGCGGGCGTACCCTGAACTCGTTCGAGGCGCGGATAGCGGAGGCCGTCGTGGTAGTCGAACCGAACGGTGCGGAAACGATCGGCATTCTTGACCACCAATTCGATGACGGCTCCCGATTGCTTGGAGTCCTTAATCGCGCCTTTTAGGCGATCGGCATCGAACGCGGTTCCGTTGACGGCTACGATCTGCGTACCCACCGTCAGACCGTTCTGAAACGCCGGCCCTTGCCATAGCACATCGTTAACGCGCCCGTCCATGCTCACGATCATTCCAAGCGAATAACTCAAATCGGCGACTTTCCGCCGCGCCTCTGAATTCTTGAAATAATCCGTCGGCGTCTCTGTGTAAACCAGCTTATAGCCGCCGCGAGTTAGGCCGTCCAACGGCGCTCCCGGGCCGTGCCCATCGAGCCGTGCGTGAAGGAATTTGGCCCAATCGTAAGGCTGGACACTGTTCAGCGCTTTCACCACGTCTTCAAATGTATAGGTAACGGGAACGTAGCTGCCGTCCTCGATGCCAAAGAAGGCGCGTGCGAAATCATCCAGGGAGCGCCGACCATCCGATTTTTCGCGGATCAGCGTGTCCGCATCCAGCCACATCAACTCGCCTTCGGAATAATAATCTTCGCTGCGCTCCCAGCTTCGCCAGGGAAGAGGCCGCCTCCCCGCGGCAATTGGATCGTTTGTGGTGTCTTCGAGAGTGCGCCATTCGCGTCCGACCATATGATCGTAAGTCGCCGCGGTGGCTGCTATGGCGTCGAGAGTTTGCTGCTTGGTCAAAAGTCCCGCGCGCGCTTCCAAAACGAATCCCCAATACTGGGTCTGTCCTTCGTAGACCCACAGCAAGCTATCACGCATGGGCACATTGTAGTTCGGCGTCCATAAATCGGCGGGCCGCCGGAATTTGCCATTCCACGAGTGTGTGTATTCATGTGGCAGCAGGTTGCGGGCGTCGGCGGCCTTGTCCCAGTCAGTGAAATAACCAGGAATCGTGCCATCCTCGCTGGACTGGTGATGCTCGAGGCCGATGCCTCCCATGTGCTCGCTGAGCGCCAGCAGGAAGTCGTAATGGCTGTAGTGGTGCGAGGCGTAGAGCTTATAGGCCTGCCGCACAAGAGCTCGGTGCGCTTCCAGTTGCTCAGGTTTCACGTCCAGCAGATCGGCCCGGTCCGCCACGATATCCAGGTGAACAGGCACCGAGGCGCCAGGGTCCAAATCCAGGCGCTCGAAATAACGGCCCGCGAAGATGGGCGAATCCACCAGGGTTTCGAGTGCTACCGGCTTGAACTTGATGAGACTGCCGTCGTTTGATGCCGTCTCAAGCCCGCTAGCGAGTTGCCACCCTTCAGGTAAACGTACGCTCGGCTCGACCGTGATTTGTCGCGCGAAATAACCAGCCGGATAGAGGAGTACGTCGTTCCATTGCAAATTCAACATCTCCGGTGTCATTACCATGCGACCTTCGTTACCTTCGACAGGCGACGCGAATTGGAATTCGAGATCGAGCGTTGCGGCGCCCGATGGCACTCCCACGTGAAACGCGAATACTTCCACGGGATCGCGAGCCCATTCCAGCCGTTCGCCATTGGCGTGAATCTTCAGGCCTGCCAGCTTGTCGACTCGCCCGCCAGGAGAATGGTTCCCCGGCAGCCACCGCGGAAAGAGAAGTACGAGCGGCTCGCCACCACGTGCCGGGATGCTTTCGCGGACGTTAAAAATGTGACGCTCGGTATCGGTGGCGTCCACACTCAGGCGGATCGTTCCAGGGTAGGAAGTATCCTTAGGCGAGGCAATCGGCGTTGGCATCGGCAGGGGCTGAGGTCCCGGCGATTGGGC
>Ga0209648_10005269_pt1 | contig 11049 bp, 12 predicted proteins | sample GraSoi2013_115cm_FD_185830 | JGI IMG/M metagenome (GOLD analysis project Ga0209648, IMG submission 185830) | Grasslands soil microbial communities from the Angelo Coastal Reserve, California, USA - Sample 9_17_2013_115cm (SPAdes) (version 2) | ecosystem: Environmental > Terrestrial > Soil >...
TGACGATGTCAGCGCGATGCCGACGCTGGCGCCGATCTCGACCAGATGATTGTCGATCTTATAGCGCTCGCTCAAATGGTCGACGATGCGCCGGGCAAGATAGGCCGCATCCTCGGCCGATTTGATGTTCTGCTGAAACACCACGAATTCGTCGCCGCCGAACCGCGCCACGAAATCCTCCGGGCGCAGCATGTCGCGCAACCTGTCGGCGACGGTGCACAACAGCTGATCGCCGCAAGGATGGCCCAGGGTGTCATTGACCTGCTTGAATTGATCGAGGTCGACAAACAGCAACGCCGACAATTGCGTGGCCCTGTGCGGAACGGCCAGCAGACGCTCGATCTCGTCGCGGAAATTGACCCGGTTGGGAAGCGCCGTCAATTCGTCGTAGCGCGCCAGATGGGTAATTCTCGCCTCCGCGCTGCGCCGCTCGGTGATGTCCTCAAGCAGCACGACGGCGCCGCCGCCGGCCATCGGCTGAAACGTCCATGACAGCGAGCGGTCTCTCGCGGCGTCGGGATCGGTGGTGATGATATCCCTCGCCTTCGCATTCTCGATTTCCGAAAGGATCATGTTTCCGCTCACAGCCGAGATCGATCCGGCGCTGACGCAGTCCGCGACGATGTCCGACGCGCTCGCGCCGCGCTGCACGAGATCATCCGGCAGGTTCATCATCTCGCTGAAACGACGGTTCATCACCGCAATCCGCCCATCGGCGCGGAACATGCACAGCCCGTGCGGCATGTTGTTCAACGCGGTATCGAATTGGCCGGCAAGGGCCGCCTCCCTCATGCTTGACGTCAGGGCGTCGACGAAAATGGCATGGAGGCTCATATTGATATGCTTCAAGCCGATGAAAAATAGCACCAGTAGCAGCCCGAGCCCGACATAATAAGCAGTCCCGTGCGCGATGAGCGCCAGCGACAGCGGCCCGCAAGCATACAGGATATGGAACTGAATGATCTTCGGGCGGCCGTAATTGCGTCCGGCGCTCGCGGCCGTGTATCCGATGGTGACGGACGCACACAGCATGTGGGCAACCGTGTCGTCGCTGCCGAGCAGGACGACGACGCACCACAGACCAAGCGCGCTGGCGTAAACGTCCGCCAGAATCTTGTAATGCGACTCCCACCACGCTGCCCGTTCCGGCGTCAGCGGAGAACCACGCCGTTCCAGTTCGTATTTGTGCGTCTGGATCGCGCGAGCGATGCCGACAATAGAGAGCCAGACGGCACACGGCCAGACCAACTGATTGCCGGTCTTCAGTGCTGTCATGACGCTGGCAATCGCGGCGCTCACCGTACCGGCAAGCACCGGATTGAAATTCTGGAACAGCGAATCGACCAGCGCCACGTAGATCGCGGGGGACAGCACTTCCTGCTTGCTTCGCTTTTTTTGGTCGACCAACTGCATCGTGCGCGCGCGCCCCGTTCGGGTCCGTACTTGTACCCGTCGCAGATGAAGTCTTTCTGAGGGAACATCGTTACCGGGACGTTGTTTTCCGTCAGGCCAAACAAAAATCTGCCCGGTAAATCAGCAGCCTAGACAAGCTTTGCCGGCTACCGTACGAACGCCGGCTGCAACTGTTAATGATCCTACGATAGCAGGGGTGACCACGCCGGATCGGACGCAAAGCCCGGGGTTGGAACCCGTTGTTCGTTGCGTCCGGAAATGTCCACGGTGAACAGTGAAGGTCCGCTGTTGCCGCCGGGGTCGCGGAAGAACATCAAGACGCGGCCATTCGGCGCAAAGGTCGGTCCTTCGTTGTGGAATCCGCTGGTGAGAATCCGCTCGCCCGAGCCGTCGGGCTTCATGATGCCGATGGAAAACTGTCCGCCGCCCTGTTTGGTGAAGGCGATGTAGTCGCCACGCGGCGACCACACCGGGGTCGAATAGCTGCCCTCGCCAAAGGATATGCGTTGCGCAGCTCCGCCCGTCGCCGGCATTACGTAGATCTGCGGCTTCCCGCCGCGGTCGGATTCGAAACAGATGCGGGTGCCGTCGGGCGCATAGGACGGCGAGGTATCGATCGCCGGAGTATCGGTGAGGCGTGTCGTCGACTTCGAACGCAGGTCCATCACGAACAGATTTGAGTTGCCGCCCTGCTGCAGACTCATGATCACCCGCTGGCCATCCGGCGAAAAGCGCGGCGCGAACGACATCCCGGGGAAATTGCCGACGATCTCGCTTTGTCCAGTCTCGATATTGCGCAGATAGACGCGGGGGTCGCCCTGCCCGAATTCCATGTAAGTGATTTCCTGGGTCGAGGGGGAGAACCGCGGCGTCAGCACCAGGTCGGAGCCGCGCGTCAGGTAGCGCACATTTGCGCCGTCCTGATCCATCAGCGCCAGCCGCTTGACGCGCCTCTCCTTGGCTCCGGTTTCATCCACGAACACCACGCGGCTGTCAAAATAACCTTTGTCTCCGGTCAGCCGCTCATAGATCTGATCGGAAATGATGTGCGCGATCCTTCGCCAATATTCCGGCGAGGTAAAATATTGCTGGCCGGTGAGCTGCTGACCGGCGGTGACATCCCACAGGCGGAATTCGGCCTTCAGACGCCCGTCGCCCTGGCGGGTCATGCGGCCGGTGACCAAGGCTTGCGCGTTGATGGTCTTCCAGCTCTGAAACTGCGGCGCCGCGTCGATATTGACGATCTTCTCGATGAAGGCAGCCTGATCGATCGGTGCAAACAATCCGCTGCGCTTGAGGTTGTTGGTGATGACCTGGGCGACACCGGCGCCGACCTCGCCGTCCGCCGGCGATCCCGCTACAAAATTCGGTATCGCGATCGGGAGCGGCGCGACGTTGCCTTCAGTTATCTGCAATTTCGTCTGCGCGCCGGCGAGCGACGGCAGCAGCAAACTCGCAGCAGCACCCGCGCCACCGATCAGGATGTCGCGGCGGTTCAACGGCAATGAAGGAAGCGAAAACGACGTGACGGGCATTGCTGGCTCATTTTGCAAAAACATCAACTGCGAAACATCTGCTTGGGGTCAAAATCGATGTCCATGTATTTCCACTGCTCGTAGGTCTCGTCGCGCAGCATGGTGTATGGCTGACCTTGCAAGACGGCGCGAACCGCAGCTTCCGCCGCGGCTTGATAGCGCGCCGAAGTCCCACTCGAGACCACCTGGGGCGGCGCGGCGAGGCGACGGTCCGGGTTCAGCCGGATCCGGACCGTGACATATAGTTCCTCCGGATGTTCGACACCCGGCTGGACATTCCACAAGCTCGCCAGGCGCGCCCGCATGGCGTCAAGTTCGGACTGCGACAAGGTCGCTGCGGTGCCGCGCGTGGTCCCGAGCGAGGCCGAGGAATTCAAGGCCGCGCCGGTGATGGACTGCCGGGTCGGATCGCGCTTGTCTAGCAAGGCGGCGATCTTGGATTGATCGAAAGTCCGCTCCTGCTTCGGCTTCGGCGGCTGCGGCGGCGCAGCCTTGGCCTCCGGCTTCGGCATCGGCTTTTTGGTATCTTCCGATTTCAGGGCTTCCGCAATCGGGTCGACCTTGGGCGGGTCCGGCTTCTTCTCGAGCGGCTTCGGCTCGTCCTTGGGCTTGTTCTCGGCGACCGGCTTCGGCGGATCGGGCTTTTTCTCGACCGGCTTTTCCACCGGCTTCGGCGGCGGTTCCGGCGCCGAGGCCGTCACAATTTCCTTCTTTTCGGTAATTTTACCGACGGCGTCCTCGACCGGTTTTGCATCGGCGATTTTCTCGACCAGCGGCTTCGGCTGGTCCTTTTCGCCGGTCTTGATGCCGGCGGTGATCTTGGAGAGCTGATCGGCTGAAATGATATCGACCGGCATCGATTCCGGGGGCGGCGCTTCGAGTGAACGCGCCGAAAAGGATATCAGCCCCCATCCGATCACGAGGACGTGGAGTGCGACCGACGCAACGAGGGTCTTGTCGACTTTCACCTGCCGCCTATCCCTGATCCACTTCCGTCACCAGCGCCACGCGCCGAAAGCCGGCTTGCGAAAGCCGTCCCATCACCTTCATCACGGTACCGTAGTCGACCTTTTTGTCACCCCGAACAAAAATGCGCTCATCCAACCCGCCCCGCGCGTCGGTGATCGCCTTCAACTTCGGCACCAGATCGTTGAGGGCGATTTCATTATCATTGAGGAAGACCTGACCTTTCAGGTTGACCGAAAGCGTCAGCGGATTCTTGTCCTGATCGAGGCTCTTGGCCTGGGTCTGCGGCAGGTCGAGCGGCACGCCCACGGTCAATAGCGGCGCCGACACCATAAAGATGATCAGCAACACCAGCATTACGTCGACCATCGGCGTGACGTTGATTTCCGCCATCACGGCGCGACGCCGGCCGCGGCGTCCCCCGCCCCCCGACGAACCTGCCACGTTCATCGCCATGATCTGGTGCTCACGATGCGCTCACAATATCCCGCCCCTCACGCCCGCTCGTCGATCTGGCGCGACAGAATTGCTGAAAATTCGTCCGCGAACCCTTCCAGCCGCTGGGCCTGCCGGTTTACCTCGGAAGTGAACTTATTGTAGAAAATAGTCGCCGGAATGGCGGCGATAAGGCCGATTGCGGTGGCAAACAGCGCTTCCGCGATGCCGGGGGCCACTACCGCCAGCGAAGTGTTCTTCGAGGCGGCGATCGACTGGAAGCTCGACATGATGCCCCAGACGGTGCCGAACAGGCCGACGAACGGCCCGGCCGAGCCGACCGTCGCCAGCACCAGGAGCCGGCGTTCCAGCCGCTCGATTTCCCGGGCGATCGAGACGTTCATCACCTTCTCGATCCGCATCTGAAGTCCGGCGAAGGACCGCGCCTGGCTTTCGAACGACCGCTTCCATTCGCGCATTGCAGCTACGAAACACGCCGCCATCGATTGGGTCGGCTTGGCCGAGAGCGCGCGGTAAAGTTCCTCGATCGACTGCCCGGACCAGAATGCCTGCTCGAAGCGATCCATGGCGCGCTTGGTGCGCGAGTACAGGAACATCTTGTCGATCGCGATCGCCCAGACCCAGATGGAACAGGCGAGCAGACCCAGCATGACCGCTTTGACGACCCAGTGGGCCTGCAGGAAAAGTGCGATCAGCGATACGTCGGCGGATGGCAGTGGCAAGGCTGCCTGAGCCACGTCAGCCGGGTTCATAAGCAATATCCTCTCAACGCAATCGTCCCAGATCCTCCGGGAGCAAATGGCTGCCGGTTCCACAGGCGTGCGCCGGGCGCGGCGGTAAGCGCCAGCGCTAAAGCCCTGTTGTGTCGCATGGGAGGCCCGTCCAAAGCCCGAGGCTGCATCCCCCGCCAACATGTCAAAACGAGGGCTATCTGTGCTTCTTTACGCCCCTAACCAGACGCTAATCATGGTTAATACCTCGTTACCACAACGGATCTTGGGGACGGGGAACTGCAACAAACTGTTCCGGCTGCCGTGCGCAAAAACAAACCGCCCGTCTGCTATCGCAAACGGGCGGCTGTGTCGCCATCAGGTTTGTGGGGCACTACGCCTGAGGCTTTAGCCTCCGGAAATTACGCTTGCGGCTGACCGTCCGCGGGCGGCGGGGTCGGACGCTGCCGATGCTGCGCCATGAACTGGTCGAACTCTTCCTTGTCCTTGGCGTGACGCAGGCGATCGAGGAAATCCCGGAATTCGGTCTGCTCTTCCTCGAGCCGCCGCAAGGTTTCCATGCGGTATTCGTCGAAGGCGCGGTTGCCGCTCGAGGGCGGACCGAACGGAAAGCCGCGGCGCTCCATGCGGTTGCGCATCCGCTCCATCTTGTACTGCATCCGCTCCATCTTGTTCGACCAACGATCGCCGTGACTCCAGCAAGCCATTTTTCTGCTCCCGAGGGTGAAAAAGAGAAGGGCGAGGCCGATCGGCCACCAGATGATGAAGCCCAAGACGGTCACGGCGATCCAGCCGGGGTGCCAAGGCGAATCGAGCATATGCGGGCGGTAGGGCTCACTGTCAGGGCCGCGCCAGCGATTGACATCTGCGGTGTAGGCCATTTCCCTCTCCATGACGGCATCACGCCGTTGTGAATGTAAATAACATTTACATACCTAAACCATCCCCGATTTTTGTCAAGCTGGGCGCAAGCTGCTCCCTCGAATTTATTTTGGGGTGCCCCAGGGACCTGACGGCAGCGGGGGCGGTTTTTGGTCTGCCTGCTCTTTTTGAGCTGACGGCCGGCGGTCGGTCGGGAAGCCGAGACCGCGCAGATAAATCAGCACCTCCGCTTCCAAAAGATCCTCCGCCGACATCGGCAGCTTGCGGCGTGCCGCGTCGCCTCGTGCGAACAGCGATGCCACGCCATGCGACATCGACCAGATATGCAGCGCCATCATCAACGCCGGCGGTCGCGGCGTGCCGGGCGGCGCCAGCGCGGCGAGGCGCTCCGCGGCGGCTCTGAGGATGGCGAAGGCGCGCTCGCTTGCCGCCATCAAGGTCGGATTAACATCGACGGGAAGCCCTGATTCGAACATCGCCGAATAGAACGCCGGCTCCTCGCGGGCGAAGGCGAGATAGGCCTTGCCGACCCGCTCGAACGCCGTGACGGTGTCGGGACGTCCGTCGTCCCAGGCTTGCGTCAGTGCTGCCTCGAACTGTTCAAAACCGCGCTGGGCGATTGAGGAAAGCAATTCGTCGCGGTCGCGAAAATGCCGGTAGGGCGCTGCGGGGCTGACGCCGGCCATGCGCGCGGCATCGGCAAAGGTGAAGCCGGCCGCGCCTTTTTCCGCGATCAGCCCCAGCGCCGCCTGCAGCAGCGCCTCTTTCAGATTGCCGTGGTGGTAGCCGCGCTCGGCGCGGCGTTCCTTGCGCCAACTCATGTGAAAGGCTTTTACATGAGCCGGGCGCAAAGGTCACTAGGGCGGTGCTATCGCCGGGATTTGGCTTGCAATTCGGTGAAACCGGCCGCGGCCTGCTGCACCTCGGGCGAAAAATCCGACATTTCCTGTACCTGCCGGATTTCGATGATTTCGTTATTGGAGGCCGGACACTTGGTCGCCCAGGCAATCGCCTCCTCCCGCGACTTGACGTCGATCATCCAATAGCCGCCGAGCACTTCCTTGGCCTCGGTGAAGGGGCCGTCGGTCACGATCGGCTTACCGCCCGCGAACGAGACCCGCGCTCCCATCGACGGCGGGTGCAGGCCATCGAGCGTAATCAGCACGCCGGCCTCTTTCAGCGCCTCGTTGTACTTCATCATCGCGGCGACCGCGTCCGCCGGCGGCATGGTGCCCGGCGCCGCCGTCTCGTAGCCCCTCGGAATCATCAGCATCATGAATCGCATGGTTGTGTCCTCTTCAGTGTGAATGACCCGGCCGTCATTCCGGGGCGCGCAAAGCGCGAACCCGGAATCTCGCGCCGTAACTTCTGGATTCCGGGCTCATCGCTGCGCGATGCCCCGGAACACGATTCAGGTTCTACTTCTTCCCGGCTTGCGCGCGAAGGCGCGCTTCCTGCTCACGCAGCTCGGGCGTCAGCGCTTCGCCGAAATCCTCCGCATCGAAGACCTGCCGAATTTCAATTTCGGCGCCGCCGTCGAACGGCGCACGCTTCATCCATTCGATCGCCTCGTCCCGCGACTTCACTTGAATCAACCAGAAGCCGGCGACCAGATCGCTGGTCACAGGGAACGGACCGTGGCTCACGCTGGGCTTTCCGGAATATTTGATACGGGCGCCTTTCGACGTCGGATGCAGGCCTTCGCCCGCCAGCATGACGCCGGCTTTTACCATTTCCTCGTTGAACTTGCCCATGGCCGTCAGCAATTCCGTGCTTGGCATCACGCCGGCTTCGCTGTTCTTGTCGGCCTTTACAATCACTATGAATCGCATCGTCACGCTCCGTTTTTCAATTCACGAGGCCGGCCGCGAACCAGCGCTCAGGAACAAGACGAACCGGTTTTTGCAGCACCGACATGTCCTGCGAAATTATTTACGCGGTAATTGCGGGTGGAATTGCAGCTATCTCGGGAACATCGCGAAATACGGCTCGGCCTCCTTGAGAACGCGCGCGTAGGACGGCCGCGCCTTCAGGCGATCGAGATAGGCCGCGACGTTCTTGTGGCTTTCGCCAAACGGCATGACCTCGTTGGCATAGAACAGCGCCGGGGCGGCGGCGCAATCGGCGAGACTGAAGGCATCGCCCATCGCCCACCTCGGCATTGTCAATGCCATCGCCTGATCGATCATTCGACAGGAGGTCCGCAGCCGCGTCTTGGCTTCTTCGACGCCATGCGGATCCTTCTTCCCCTCGGGACGCAGTCGATCGCCGACAATCTTCTGCATCGGCTCGTGCACATACAGGTCGTAGAAACGATCGCGCAGCCGCGTTTGCCATGCGCGGTCGGCGTCGCCCGGAATGAATTGGGTCGGCCCGCGATAATGCCGATCAAGGTACTCAACGATAACAGTCGATTCTGGGACGGTCTCGTTCCGCGCGTCGTCGCGCAGCACCGGGAACTTGCCGATCGGCGACAGCTTCAACAGTGCGGCGCGCTCGGTCTCGTTAGCGAAATCGACTATATTGGGCGCGAACGGCGTATCGTTCTCATATAGCGCGATCAGCACCTTATGGCAGTACGAGGCCAACGGGTGAAAATGCAGCGTGAGAGCCATGAGACAACTCCGGATCAGCCTTCGCTTTGCCTGACGAAAATACCGTCCTTGTAGGTGGCGCCGAAATACACATCGATGCGTTTGATCTTGCCGCCCTCGAAGCTGAAGAGTTCGGTATTGCGGAAACTCTTGCCGTCTTTGGCCAGGCATTTGTAGGTCACAAAGGCCTCCTCGCCTTCGACGAAGATTCTTTCGAGTTCATGCCGTTGGATCCAGTCGGTGACGCGCCAGCAGCGTTCGAAATAGGTGGCCTTGTCGATCTCGTCGTCATAGGGGCTCGTGAAACGGAAATCGTCCGTGAACGTATCTTCGACGGTCTTGCGGTCGTTCGACAGATAAGCAGCGAAGACAGCGCGGATGATTCCCGCTTTGCTTTGCGTGGGCATGTCGATCTCCTCACGCCGGCCGCAAACTATCGCGCTGCCGCAGCGGCAGCGGCGGGAAGGCGAGAGCCACCGCCATCGCGCCGAGCGCGACGCTCAACGATCCGATATAGAGCCAGTTATAGCTATTGAAGCTATCGAATATCCAGCCGCCGGCCAATGGACCGAATGCCATGCCGAGGCTGGACGTCATTGTCGCCGCACCGAACACCGTCCCCATGACACGCTGACCGAAATATTCGCGCGCCAGCACGGCGTAGAGCGGCATCACGCCGCCATAGGCCGTGCCGAACACCACGGCCAGCAGATAAAACTCACCGAGCCGACTGACATAAAGATAGGTCCCGATCGCCAGCGCCTGCAGCAAAAGGCCCGCGACCAGCACTCGCTTGACGCCGAGCCGGTCGGCGAGCACGCCCAGCAGAAGACGCCCGCCCAGTCCCGCCAGGCCCTCGACACTATAGATGCTGACGGCTGCCATCGCCGGCACGCCGCTGCGCGGCGCAGCAGAGGAAGAAGGTGAGCGCCAGCACTAGTGCGCGGCGCAGCAGAGGAAGAAGGTGAGCGCCAGCACTACAAATTGCGGCGAACGGAGCGCCTGGACTGCGGACATGCCGGGCCGGCCGGCGGCGTCGTTCGCTGCCGCAGCGGAATCATCGTGTGTCGCCTTAGATGGCCGGCGCACCAGCAGCGCGGCCGGTATCAGCAGGATCCAGGTGGTGATGCCTATCGCCATCATCGCAACGCGCCAGTCGTAGGTCGAAATCAGCCAGCGTGCGAACGGCGAGATCGTCATTGGCGCCACGCCCATTCCGGCCGACACGAGCGAAACGGCGAGACTGCGGTTGCTCTCAAACCACGTCGTCGTCGCGGCGATCATTGGCGCAAAGAAGCTGCCGGCGGCAAGGCCGACGAGTACGCCGTAAGTAAGCTGAAATTCAATCAGCGATGTCGTCCGGCTTGCCAGCAGCAATCCGAGTCCGAGCAGAACCGCGCCCGCAAGCACGACGATGCGGGTGCCAAAACGGTCGCTCGCCATTCCCCAACCGAAAGACGCAACGCCCATCACCAGGAAATCAAGCGTCATCGCGCTCGATATGCCGGCACGCGACCAGCCGGTATCCGCCGACATCGGCTCCAGGTACACCGCCAGCGAGAACATCGCGCCGATGCCGACGCAGGTCATCACCGCGCCTATGGCGACGATCACCCAACGATAAGATAACTTCGTTTCCGTGTGCCTCCGTCGGTGCCCAAACCATGCCTGCATCCCGCGGGATCGCGGTGCGGGGAACGTCTCCCCCGAACCGCGAACCTGTGGGACGACGAACGAAGCCACGCCAAACCGACACATCCGCTGAGAAATTCATCACCATTGCTGTTCGCAGCGAAGGATCACGATGCCGCCAGATGACGCCTTGGAGTCCCGGCAGGTTCAACTTCGCCGGTTCGCCGGGCCGCGCGCCGGCGAGACACTTGCCCTCACACCGCCTCCCACCTCCGCACCATTTCCGTCGCGCCCTCCATGGTGGCTTCGAAAACCGGCGAGGCCAGCACCGCGTGAATATGAAGCGTCGCGGTGCCGGAATTGCGGAAGCCATGCATTCGCCCCGCCGGCACCAGCAGCGATTGCCCGGCGGACACGATGACGCACTTTTGATCCAGCCACATCTCGGCTTCGCCTTCGCGCACGGTCAAAACCTCCTCGACCGGATGCGAATGGGTCGGCGCGCCGGTGCCGGGTGCGATCCATTGTTCGAAGATGCACAATTGCGTTGCGCCATTGCTGGCCGACACCAGCATGCGGGTTTCCACGCCCGGCCGCCATTGTTCCGGCGGCCTCTTCGTGGGATCAACGACAATCATTGGATTGGCCCTTTCACTCGCCGAGACTACGCGCATCGTTCACAGATTTTGAGAGCGTGCCCCGGATGCTGCGCAGTGCGCAAGCGGTGCGCTGCTGATCCGGGGTCCACGACAAATAATTGGCAGAGGTGGGTCCAGGCTCTGCGGCGCAGCGTAAAGAGCGCTGCACCGCGTCGGGGACACGGTGGATTGCATAGGTTAT
>Ga0209648_10005270_pt1 | contig 11049 bp, 6 predicted proteins | sample GraSoi2013_115cm_FD_185830 | JGI IMG/M metagenome (GOLD analysis project Ga0209648, IMG submission 185830) | Grasslands soil microbial communities from the Angelo Coastal Reserve, California, USA - Sample 9_17_2013_115cm (SPAdes) (version 2) | ecosystem: Environmental > Terrestrial > Soil >...
GGCTCGATCCCATCGTCATCAGCGAGTGGCAGGAGATGGCCTATCACGAAATTGAAGAGATGACCAAGCGCGGCGTCATCGGGGTCTGGACGCACGGTTTTTACGACGGCTGGGCCCCCAACTATCTCCTCTCCATCGCTAACAATCACAACTCCATCGGCCGCTTCTACGAAACTTTCGGCAATGGTGGCGCTGATACTCGGGTTCGTACCCTTCGCCCGCCGGACACCAGTCGCGAGTGGTACCGTCCCAATCCTCCGCTCCCCAAAGTGAAATGGTCCGCCCGCGACAATATCAACATGCAGGAGAGTGCCATTCTCTTCGGCATCAACAACCTCGCCTCCAACGGCCAGAAGTTTCTGAACAACTTTCATTTGAAGAGCAAGCGTGCGGTCGCAAAAGCCCGTACCGAAGGCCCCGCCGCTTGGGTCTTTCCTGCTGATGACCCGCGTCCCGCGGAACAAGCCAGCCTTCTCAATCTCTTGCAGCTTCAAGGCGTCGAAGTTCACCGCCTCGAAAAGGAATTGCGCATCCCGGCAGCGCAGAGCGCCCAGGAATCCGCAAGTGACAAGGAAAAAGACAAAGAAAAATCAGCGGAAAAGTCCGAAGCGGCTGCCAAACCGAAAGAAGAGAAGAAACTCGCCGATACCGTCATTCCTGCGGGCAGCTATGTCGTCCGCATTGACCAACCCTATAGCCGGCTTGCTGATATGGCTCTCGACACCCAGTATTACAGCCCGCGCGATCCGCGTTCCTATGATGACACCGGCTGGACGCTCGGCGCATTGCGCAATGTCAAGACCACGCGCGTCACCGATCTCACCATTCTCAGCGCGGCCATGCAAAAAATGGGCAGGATCGATTCCCCGGGCGGAATCGACGGTTCAGGAAAAATCTTTCTCATTCAGCACAACACGGACAATTCTCTCGCCGCCCTCCGCTTCCGCCTCGCCAGTGTTCCCATGGAAGCCGCCGAAGACTCCTTCGAAGCCGACGGCGTCAAGTTCAAAGCCGGATCCTTCATCATTCGCAATGCGGATCGCACTCGACTCGAAAAGGCCGCCAAAGATCTGGGAATCAAAATCCATTCCACGAGTGGCAGCTTGAGCGTCAAGACGCATACACTTGCCGTTCCGCGTGTCGCTCTCGTCCACAATTGGCAGAACACTCAGAATGATGGCTGGTTCCGCATTCCCATGGATGAGCTAAAAGTCCCGTACACTTACGTCGCGGACACTTGGCTGCGCGAAAACCAGAACCTCCGCGAAAAGTTTGACGTCATGATTCTCCCACCCATGGGTGGCGGGGGCCCCGCGGGTCTGAGCGCCGTGCTACGCGGCTTGCCGATGCGTGGTGATCCTCGCCCGTGGAAAAATTCTGCCGAAACTCCCAACTTTGTGGCTCCTGGTCTGGACTCCACGGACGACATTCGCGGCGGCCTCGGCTATCAGGGTCTTGCCAATCTTGAACGGTTTGTCCGTGACGGCGGGTTACTAATCGCCGTGCAAACCAGCGCTTCGCTGCCCGTCGCCGGCGGCATGACCGAAATGGTGAATGTTTCCGATGCTCGTGCCATGCAGGCGCCCGGCAGCGTCGTGCTCTCAACCATCGACGACAAGAAAAGCCCTATCGCTTACGGTTACGACGATAAACTCTACGTCTACTTTCGCCAGGGTCCCATCATTACCGTAGGCGGCAATTTCGGCGGCCCCGGCGGTGGACCCGACGAAGGCGCAGGCGCTTCCGCGCGTTCCAGTGGACGCGGCACCGCCAGCGATCCGGACATCATCCAAGGCCGCTCCTACGAGCCTCCCGAAAAACCCGTGAAACGTTCGCCCCACGAGCAAGAACTCTACGTTCCTGAAGATCTGCCGGACTTTGCCCGCTTTGCGATTCCTCCGAAGGACCAGCAACCGCGCGTCGTCGTGCGCTTCGCCGCCGAAAAAGATTTGCTCCTCAGCGGCATGATCACCGGCGGCAGCGAAATTGCGGAAAAGCCCGCCGTTGTGGATGTTCCCCATGGCAAAGGCCACGTCGTTCTCTTTGCCAACAATCCGATGTGGCGCGGCGAAACAATGGGCAGCTATTTCCTCGTCTTCAACGCCATGCTCAACTTCGACCACCTCGACGCCGGCACCGCCGCCGCTCCTGCCCCAAAATAATCGCGTGAGCCCGCAGCAAGAATCTCACTCTTGTAGGGACGGCCTTCCGAGGCCGTCCGCCCTTCGCTTGTAGTGGCGGGTCTTCAGGCCCGTGCTTTTCTCTTTCTTTCTGTGCGCTTTCCCCCGCCACTCTGCCATCTCTTCAAGACTCGGCTACAATGCTGCGCGGAGGATCCATGTCCAAATCCCGCAGGCACTTCTTGACTCAGACTTCGCTCGGTCTGCTCGGCGCAGCAGTTGCCGCAAGCGCCAGCCCACAAGTTAACGCTAACGAACACTCTCAAGATCCCACTCAGCTTCCTCCCGGCGCGCCACCTGCTTTCGGCACCGGCCCCGCCGTCGGCCCCCAAGTTTCGCTTGCAACTTTCGCCGAAGCAGAAAAGCTCGTCCAAGTGCAATTAACAACCGCAGACCGCACCCTCGCCGCTGAAACGTGGCGCGTAAACCTAGCCTCGCTTTACGAACGCCGCACCGGCCCCCGCACCATCGCTCTCGAACCTACGCTCGCACCCTTCTCGCGCTACCATTCCGTTCTCCCAGGCCAGTCTTCTGGCCCCCAGCGTGATCAATTCATTCGCACCAAAACCGACCCCGGCTCACTGCCCTCCAACGACGCCGACATCGCCTTCTCCCCGGTAACGCAACTTTCCCGCTGGATCGAACAGCGCAAACTCACCTCGGAACGCCTCACGCAAATCTATCTCCGCCGGATCGACCAGTTCGACCCCAGGCTCCGCTGCGTCATCACCCTCACGCGCGATCTAGCGCTCACGCAAGCTAGGAAAGCCGACGAAGAAATCGCCGCCGGCAAATACCGCGGCCCGCTCCATGGCATTCCCTGGGGCGGCAAGGATCTTCTCGACACTGTCGGCATCCCCACCACTTATGGAGCCGAGCCTTTCCGCAATCGCATTCCCAAGGACGACGCCGCCGTCGTGAAGCGTCTACACGCAGTAGGAGCCGTGCTCCTAGCAAAACTCAGCCTTGGCGCACTCGCGCTCAACGACATTTGGTTTGGCGGACAAACGGTGAATCCATGGCTCCTTGAGGAAGGCGCCTCTGGCTCCAGCGCCGGACCCGGCGCGGCCACAGCCGCAGGTCTGGTCGGCTTTTCCATCGGCAGCGAGACCGGCGGCAGCATCGTCAGCCCCAGCATGCGTTGCGGAATTACGGGACTGCGCCCCACCTACGGCCGCGTCCCGCGCACCGGCGCTATGACTCTCTGCTGGTCCCTCGATAAGCTCGGCCCCATGACGCGCGCCGTCGAAGACGCATTGCTCGTCCTGCAAGCCATCTCCGGACCCGATCCCGGCGATCTCTCCAGTGTCCCGAGCCGCCTCGACTTTGACTCGAATGCCAGCATCAAAGGCTTGCGCGTCGGCTACTTTCCTGTATGGATGAATCAACCTCCTTCCACCGAAGTGGACCGCGCCGCGCTGGCTACTCTACCGAAGCTCGGCCTCGTTCCGGTCGAAGTGTCTCTTCCCAATTGGCCTTACAACTCGCTCAACCTGATTCTCTTCGCCGAAGGCGCCGCCGCTTTCGAGGAACTCACCCTCAGCCACGGCGTCGACGAGCTCAAAGTGCAGACGCCAGACGCCTGGCCCAATCTTTTCCGTCAAGCGCGTTTCCTCTCCGCCGTGGATTTTGTCCAGGCCGACCGCTTCCGCCGCAAAGTCGCCGAGGAAATGGCGCGTCTCTTCTCTCAAGTGGATCTGCTCCTCGTGCCTTCTCTGCGCGACGAGATGCTCACCATCAGCAATAACACCGGCCATCCTTCGCTCACGCTCCGCGCCGGCTTCGTCCAAGTCTCTCAAGCACGTTCCGACTGGGCACCCGATCCGAAGAACCCTCTCCCAAAGTTTTCTCCACCGCGCCGCGTGCCTCACGGCATCACCTTGATCGGTCGTCTCTTCGAGGAAGGCACCCTCGGCCGCGTCGGCATTGCCCTCGAGCGCGCCTTCTCCGTCTCCGCCGAGCGCCCGCCCTCCTTCTAATCTGCACCACGAGTTTGTTTTTTTCTATTTGGAGAGGCGAAGAAGAGAGCGTGCGGGCATCATCGCCAGGGGGGGAACTACACCACGCGGAAGTCCAGTGTCTGCAAAGCTGGCACGCCCCCGGCCGCCGCGGCCTCAAAGGGCTGGTCTACATCTATTGTTTTGGTCTCGTAATCGGTTTGCGCAATGTCAATCAACCAGCCGCCCGATGCATTGAGGAGATTTTTCAAGTTCACGAAACCTAGCGTCACGATGAAGACGATGAGCCAAATCAAAAACAGCAATAAGCTTAGCCACGCCGGCACCCATACCCGCATGCAAGCGTCAAAATTCGTGCCGCCATTCAGTTTCGGATACGCGTGATTGCCAAAATACGTTCGCGGATCGTCCGGACCAACAGCCGGGTTGGTTCCCAGACATCCGTAGAAGGGGTTGTTGCACTTGCCCCTCCCGATTGGTAGCACGTAGTTCAGATACCCGAACGGGTCGTGAAAATAGTAATCCAGCCCGGCGCCAACCACCTTGGACATTAAGGCATTCGAAGCCGCGCAGTCATAGCAATTCACGATCCAGAAGTCGCGATACTGCTCCGCCGTGCCTCCGCAAAAGACCGGACTGATGGGAGCGTTGCCTCGCAGCACATAATCAATCCAATTCGTTAAATCAAAACTCTCTCCCGTCACCCTAAATCCATACCGGTTTGCACCCTGTTCGATGTCGTAGCGAAGCGCATGATTCAAGTGAATGTCTTTGGTCGTTTTTTCGGCTGCCGTTGGCGCATCTTCGCTTCCCGAAGCAATGACGCAGCTCCAATCGAGAAGATCCGTCCAGGGATTGTGCTTGTCCGCAAAGACTTGAGTCCACGGAGCAGGCGGCACCGCGAGAATGACGTAGATGCGGTGCGCGGTCGTGGCCAGGGGATGCCACTTCGAAGCTCCCTTCTTCCGGTATCGCCAGTGCCAGGTAATGTCCGCTCGCTGTATCTTTTGGAAATTCCTGTGTGGTAGTGGAATGTCCACAACCTGATCCGCAATCCCTCCACTGAAAACCACCTGCACCGCGTCCAGATGGCCCAACATCCCTCCCCCGGACGCTTTAACCTCATAAGTGATGTTAACGGCCGCGGGGATCTGAAAGTGGGCCCGTATCACGACCGTCTGTCCCGAAGTTTCGTGTTTGGCGTATGCCGCGCAGGATTGTGGGGGCGTCCGGGGTATCGAGGAATCGTATTCCGGTATGGGCACCTCAAAGTCTTTGTTCTTCCGGATGTTCAGCGCTGAAGTCGACGGCGACGCGGGATCGTGATTGAACGTGATCGTGCTCAGTTGCAACGCCATCTTGCCGCGCCCTCCCCTTAATAGACTTCTACGATCAGTCCGTCTCTCTTCGGAAGAATTCCTGCATCTACCCAATAGAGTCGGATGACTTGCGGCCCCTTGTCCGTCCCTGCACGGTAATACCAGGATTGCGGCTTGTCGGCCTCGCGGTTGACCGAGCCGCTCGAAGCGAGAAAGAAAAACTTGCTTTCGCCTTCCGGAAGCGTCCCCAGCGACAACTTGCCGGCGGAAGGAACTTTCAGCGTCCCACCTTCGCGTTTTTTTAGTTCCACGAAAAGATTGTGGCTTGTATCGGAGTACGCGTCCGTAGTTCTGCGATTCCTAAGAGCCCTGTCAACTTCCTTCGCCAGGGAGACCGTAACCTCCGCAGCGTCATGGCTGCGAATTCCCAAGAGAACGTTGTTTCGAACCAGCGCCAAGACATCAGGGTCACCCTTCCCTGACCACGCCCAGGCCACGCCGAAATCTCCAATCTCATACGTGCGCACCGTGCTTACCACCGACTCCGCTGAAACGCCGCGTTCGAACGAGCCCGCGAACCGCGCGAGCGCTGCCAAAGCGTCTTGGAATCCGTTCCAGCAAAGGGTAAGAGTCACGTGGAGACTGCTGTGTGCTTTGCTGCCGTGTTGTAGATGGGCTTGTCTGACTAGGGCAATTGAGCTTTCTTCGAGAAACACATTTTCGTGGACCGCCTTGAATTCTTTCGCAGCGGCAATCTTTGTTGCATCAAAGATGTAGTTTTCGCCCAGCAGAGGTCGCTCCTGCTTTAGCAGCTCATCGTAGCCCAGACGTTCGAGGAATTGTTTCACCGGCATACAATTCAGCCCATCACAACAGGAAATAACTGACTTCTGCCGCCGAATTGTCCGTGGGAGCGGTTTCTGAATCCGGCTTGTCGACTTGCCAGGATTATCCGGCCACCCAAAGTCAGAAGTCAACTACAACTTCGTGTAACACAACGAAGGCTTCCGCCTGGTCTCACCTGCCGTCGTGCGAATCCCAAAACTTGCCTTCGCAAAACCTCCGCGACCGCGCGATAATGCGCTCTCGGAGAACTTGCTCATGAGCAAAAAGAAAGCAATCTCGCGCCGCACCTTCCTGACCGAAGTCGCCGCTGGTGGCGCTGCCTGCGCCATAATTCCTAGAAACGTTCTGGGTCGCGGATTCACTCCTCCGAGCGACACACTCAACGTCGCCGCCGTTGGCGTCGGCGGCATGGGTCGCACCAATCTGATCAATCTCGCCAGCCAGAACATCGTGGCGCTATGCGACGTGGACTGGCGCTACGCCAATAAAGGATTCGACCACCTCGACATCGATATCGAGCGGCTAAAGAAGCGCATCGAGCTGCCGGCCCCAGCGCAGCCTGGCGAGTCATCGCTGCCCTTTGATCCCGTCAAAGCCCAGGCCCGTGTCGACGGCATGCTCAAACTGAAGTCCACCCACCTTCCTAAAGCCACACGCTACACTGACTTTCGCGAGATGCTCGACCGCCAAAAGGACATTGACGCCGTCGTCGTCGCCACTCCCGACCACATGCACGCCTCTATCGCCCTCGCGGCCATGGATCTCGGCAAACACGTCTACCTCCAGAAGCCCCTCAGCTGGTCCGTCGAAGAAGCCCGCAAGCTTTCTCGCCGCGCCAAGGAAACCAAAGTCGCCACGCAGATGGGCAACCAGGGCCACTCCTCGGACGATGGACGCACCGCCGTCGAGTACGTCTGGGCCGGCGCCATCGGCGACGTTCGCGAAGTGCACATCTGGACGAATCGTCCCCTCGGCTATTGGCCACAGGGCGTCCCGCGCCCGGAGCCGCTGAAGCCCGGGCCTGAACCTCTCAAATGGAGTGGCCGCGACGTCAACAAGCGTCTCGCCGCCGCCTTTTGCGGCGATTATCCCGTCCCCAGTGGACTCGCATGGGATCTGTTTCTCGGGACAGCCGCGAGCAACGTCGACTACCACCCCATCTACCACCCCTTCAACTGGCGCGGCTGGACCGATTGGGGCGTCGGCGCCATCGGCGACATGGGCGCCCATTTGATCGACCACAGCTTGTGGGCGCTCAACCTCGGCTTTCCCACCAGCGTCGAAAGCATCTCAACTCCTTTCAACGGAGCCTCTTACCCGAGCGCAACGTTGACTTTCTACGAATTCCCCGCTCGCGGCTCGATGCCCCCCGTCAAGCTTACCTGGTACGACGGCGGCCTCAAGCCCAACAAGCCCGAAGAACTCGGCGACGAAGAATTGAAACAAGAAGGCGGCGCGCTGCTCATCGGCACCAAAGGCAAACTCCTCCACGACACTTACGGCTATAGGCCCCGCCTTTTGCCCAAGTCGCTCCACGACTCCTTCGGGAAGCCTGCCCAGAAGCTCCCCCGCATCGCCAACGAGCACCACGAATTGAACTGGGTCGATGCCGCCAAGGGAAAAGTCGAAGCCTCCTGTCCCTTCGACTACGCCGCCCGCCTCACCGAGGTCATGCTCCTCGGCGTAGTCGCTCTTCGCGCCGGAAAAAAGATCTACTACGACGCCCCCAACATGCGCGTCACCAATGTCCTCGCCGCCAACGACTTTCTCCGCCGCGACTACCGCCAAGGCTGGTCGATCTAAACAGGAGGTTTCCGAAGACGGCTGAGCGTCATAATCCTGTGCCATCGTCAGACAGCCTCGTCCCGCAACCGGACAGTATCCGACGGTAAGCCTGAGCTTTTAGCGCCTGCTTTCAACAACTTACGATGGGTAACCGGCTTGCACCCTTCATAGCAGCCATGAATACACTACTGCGCGACCTTCGTTACGGCTTGCGGACGCTGATGCGAAATCCCGCCTTTACCGCCGTAGCAGTCCTTACGATTGGGATTGGTATCGGGGCGAGCACCACCATCTTTAGTTGGATGCGCCCCATGCTTCTGAATCCGTTGCCCGGCGCCACGCAGTCGGATCGCATCGTGGCCATCGAGAACATGGCGCCTGACGGCGAGCCGATTACAACGTCTTTCCTGGACTTCCGCGATTTCCGCGACAATCTGAAGCTTGTGAATTTGGTGACGACGCGGGTGGGAAATGTCTTCTCCGTGGGCGATGCCCCCCAGACCACGCAGGTGTGGGGTGAAATGGTGTCGGGAGGCTTTTTCGACATGCTTGGCATACACCCGGAGGCTGGGCGTTTCTTCTCCGACGCGGAACGCGATGACGCGCAGAACGCGCACGCAGTTGTCGTTATCAGCCACAGCTATTGGAAGAACCAGTACCACTCGGATCGTTCCGCCATCGGTTCGAGCCTGCGCATCAATCGCACGCCGTTCACCATTATCGGTGTGACCCCCGAAGGTTTCCACGGCACACGCTCGGGGCTGGATTACGAGATGTGGATGCCGCTGACCATGTACGGCCAATTGACCCACACAGGGACTTGGATGTTGCGCGACCGAAACACGCGCAACTTCATGATGTTCGCGCGGCTCGCGCCCGGTGTAACCATCGAGCAGGCGCGTGCGGAAGTGCAAGCGCTGGCAAATCGTTTGGCGGTGGCCGACGCGGACGCGGACCTAGGAATTAGCGCGACAGTGTTGCCGGTTTGGCAGTCGCACTTCGGGACCCAGTCGATCCTCCTGACCCCGATTACCATCTTGATGGGGGCCAGTGGCGTAGTCCTGCTGATTGTTTGCGCTAACCTGGCAAACCTGCTGCTGGCGCGCGCTACTGGGCGCCTGAAAGAGTTTAGCGTGCGGCTGGCGATAGGCGCGCGGCCCACCCGGCTGATACAGCAGCTTCTCACTGAAACACTGCTGATGGCGGTGGCCGGCTCGGTGTGCGGCTTGCTACTGGCAAACTTGCTGGGCGGCGCGCTGCGCTGGCTGCTTCCCGCAGTCGCGAGGCCGGCAATGTTGCAACCGCCGCTCGACGGGCAGGTCCTGGCCTTCACCATGGCGCTGGCATTTGGCGTCGCGATTCTTGCGGGACTGGCTCCGGCATTGCACGCTTCGCGGGCCAACGTCAACGAAATGCTGAAGGAGGGCGGCCGCAGCGGGAGTTCCGGCGCGCATTCGCACCGGTTACGCGGGCTGCTGGTGGCCTCCGAGGTGGCTCTGGCAGTGATTGCCTTGGTAGGCGCGGGATTATTTCTGAAAAGTTTCCAAACCGCGCGGGCCATCGATCCGGGCTTCAAGCCGGAGGGAGTGGCTCTGGCACGCTTCGATTTTTCCTCGGCCGGCTATGATGCGCGCCAGACCGACAGTTATTGCCGGCGTCTCCGCGAGCAGTTGGAGCGCCAGCCTGGAGTGACTGCGGTCAGCTACGACGACTCACCGCCTCTGGGATTTAGCGGCGGAAACTGGGAACCGCTTGAGGTGGAAGGCTATGTTCCCGGCCCAAACGAGAATATGAAGATCTACCGGGATCTGGTATCGCCTGGCTACTTCGAGACGATGAAGATATCCCTGGTGGAGGGGCGCGATTTCGACCTGCGCGACGACGCCACCTCCTTAAAGGTAATGATCGTCAACCAGGAGTTTGTGCGCCGCTTCCTGGCCAATCGCAGCGTGCTTGGGCGCAAGGTGCACGGATGGGGCCAATGGTTCACGATCGTGGGTGTGGCTAAAGACAGCAAGTATCACCGGGTTTCGGAGAGTCCGCAGCCGTACTTTTACATTCCCATCCGGCAGATTTTCCGGCCGGAGTATAGTTTGACGTTCGATGTGCGAACCTCCGGATCGGTAAATGAAGCGATCGCGGCTTTGCGCCGCGAGGCAACGGTCATTGATCCGGAGCTGACCATCTTCGATGCCGAGCCGATGACGGAGTACGTTTCCGCATCGCTCTTCGGTGCCAAGGTCGCGGCGAGCCTCTTGAGCGTGCTGAGCGGGCTGGGCCTGCTGCTGGCGGCCATCGGTCTGTACAGCGTCATGGCGTATGCCGTGGCGCAGCGGACCGGCGAGATCGGCATTCGCGTGACCCTGGGCGCGCAGCCAAGGGACATCATGCGGCTGGTGATCCGGCAAGGGTTGGCATTCGCGGCGGCGGGCCTGGTTGTGGGTTCGCTGGCGGCTGCTGTGCTGGCGCGCGTTGTGGCGGCGATGCTGGTGGGCGTGGGTCCGGCTGATGCGCAGGTGTATGCTGCGGCGGCTGCGTTTACGGCATTAGTCACGCTAGCCTCGGCGGCCATCCCCGCGTGGCGCGCCCTTCGCGTGGACCCCGCAGTGGCGCTCCGCTGGCAATAGGCAGCCCGTTGGAGTGCGGCGGGCTTGCCGCGGCTTTTCCGTCGACTACGACTTCGCCTCACCGAGGTCATGCTCCTCGGCATCGTCGCGTTGCGCGCCGGAAGGAAGATCTACTACGACGGCGCCAACATGCGCGTCACCAACGTCCTCCAAGCCAACGAGTTTTTGCTCCGCGACTACAGTCAAGGCTGGTCCATCTAAACCTGAATCCCGAAGCCCTTTCTCATAGGGCCCCGCACCTACTCCGACCCGTCATTCGCGCATTTTGCGTCCCGGATGATTCTGCGGGATCGAACGGAACGAGCCGACTTCCTCATCCTGGCCGCGCCCCCCA
>Ga0209648_10005272_pt1 | contig 11047 bp, 10 predicted proteins | sample GraSoi2013_115cm_FD_185830 | JGI IMG/M metagenome (GOLD analysis project Ga0209648, IMG submission 185830) | Grasslands soil microbial communities from the Angelo Coastal Reserve, California, USA - Sample 9_17_2013_115cm (SPAdes) (version 2) | ecosystem: Environmental > Terrestrial > Soil >...
GCACCATATCCGACGCCTGGGTAAGCTTGGCGTCGCCATTCACCGTGTCGCCTCCGTTCCGGCTGCGCTCCAACCCAACACTTCAACTGATTGAAAACATGCGGGGACCATCGAATTTTCGGAAGAAGCCAACTCTGCGGCGCCTGCTGCATTTGAACATCAGGTGGTGTACATGTCATACGCTATTGATCCTTTAGCCAGTTACGGTTCCAGAACGGGCCAGATAGCTTCCGATAAGGATTGGGTGACGTCGACGTTGGGCCCGACGGCACCGCTGGCGCCGTTGTCGGGCTGTGTCCGATTTGATCTCGCTGTAATTCTCGCGGGTCCGAGTGGTCTTTACTGCCGAAAGAGACCACGTGAGAAAACGACTAGTAACTGTGGGCGCTTTCGTCCTTGCGTCTGTGCTTTCGGCCGCCGATCTGACCGGGAAGTGGACGGGGACGTTCTCGGAGCATGAGAGCGAAGGGAAGGGTGCATTGTTAATCCTGCAACAGAGCGGGAACGAGCTGACGGGCACGGCCGGACCCGACCAGGAGAAGCAGTTCCCGATTCAAAACGGCAAAGTGGATGGCTAAAGGGTAACGTTCGACCTCCGCACAGACGGGCCGGTGCTGCATTTTGAACTGACCGTATCCGGTAAGCGGCTGGCAGGCAGTGTGCGCGGCGAGCACGACGGCGAGACACTCAAAGCCAAGCTCGACGTGACAAAATCCGAGTAAAATTTCCTTCCTACACCGAGGCGCTGCCGGACCGCGCCTTTGCAATCGGGGCAATTCACAGCCGGCTCGTATTTCTCGAACGAATAGCCGCCGATCCGGTAGCCCCGTTTCCGATCATTGGCACAGTTTCCGAGTTAAGCTAACCGGTACTCTTGAGTTGACCAGAGACGTTCTCCCGCGGAAGCGGCGGAGCGTCACTTGGATGAGTGTGGCTGGATTGGGTCGCACGGTTCGTCTTGCTCTTCAGAAGTTTTCTGGGAAGTTTGAAATGCCTTTCCCTTCCCGGATTGCACACCAAGCTCTGCCCTGATCGCCACCAGGAACGGCGGTCAAGTTTTCCCTCCCCAGATTGCGCTCACGACGCCCTGCCCTGACCGCTACCAGGAGCGGCGTTCAACTTTTCCTTCCCACATTGCGCCCACGAGCGCTTCAGGAGCCAGGACCACAATTCCCCCTCATATATGAGGGTGCCAAGCGGAGATGTCGGAGCGCGCGCTAGAACAAGTGGAAGAGCAACTCTTCCGGTTCAACGTGCACGACCTTTCGCTCTTCCCGGATATTGAAGGATTGGCTGGGTTTGTCCTGCAGAAAATAAGGCTGCATTGGTGATGGCAGGGTTCAGGGCGATACGGTCTTATACCGGACACGATTGGCCGAGTATACGCGGTATACCACATTGACTCCCAACCAATAACGCCGTATAATAGCCGATAGAGAAAGGAGGCACTTCATGTGGACCGGCGCGGATGGTGACGACGAGTAGCCACCATACCAATGAGGCCTCCGGCTCACAGCGAGGCGGAGGCCCGAAACCATCGCAGTCCGTACCGAAGCACCAACAGCATGGAAGCTCTGCGGGTTCTACTGGCTATCCCAGAATTTACTGGCCTCCGGGCGCAGGGTGAAAACCTTGGGATTGCCTACATTGAAGCTGCGCTCTTACGGGAGCGAGACGTCGAAGTTCAACTGTTCAATCGAACCGGCGATTCGACCAATAGTACTATCCTACAAAAGATCCTCGTATTTCGGCCACACGTTGTTGGACTCAGTTTGACATCCCACCGCCTGCTGGCGAGCCTAATGGATTTAACCAAGCTGATTAAACGGAATCATCCGTGCCTCGTATTAGCGGGTGGCCATTACCTAATGTTTCGGGGTGAATTTGCCATGAACCAAGAGCGTGGCCTGGACGTCGTTGTGCTCGGGGAGGGTGATGAGACAATCATCGATATTGTTTCGGCCTTCCGGGACGGCAGGTCCTTTACGGAAATTCCTGGATTGATCGTTCGACAAGGGAACAGTGTAGTTCGCACTGGTTCACGAACTAAACCTCTAGACCTGGACTCGCTTGCGTTTCCTACACGAGAACCAGGACTTCTGGTATACAACATTTCAGCAAGCCGTGGTTGTTATACCACGTGCAGCTTCTGTTCGGTCCCTCAATTCACACGAGCTTCACCAGGAAAGCCCTTTAGGCTTCGAAGTTCAGAATCAGTACGCGAGGAAGTGGCACTGCTTAGGCGTCTAGGCGCGACGGCAGTCTCGTTCGTCGATGACGTTTTTCTTCTGCCGGGCGTGAAGGGTCTTGCGCGGGCCATTTTGATCGCGGACATAATGAGCGCCTTCGAGATGAATTGGTCCTTCAGTTGCCGCACGCCGGAACTGACAGAAGACGTTCTCTCTTATTGCCAACCTAGAGGGTTATGTAATGTCGGCCTCGGTCTGGAATCGGGCTCCGAAGAAGTTTTGGCTAGGTTCAGCAAACGGGCAGGCCTTGAACACTCACGGCGCGCGATAACGCTCTGCCGCAAGTATGCTGTGAGCATCCAACCTTACTTCATCATGTTTGAACCGGACATGTCCCTTGAGGACGTCTGGCTAAATGTCGATTTCCTGGATGAATTCGGATTGCTTTGGCCAAGTTACGCGCGGAACGGTCTCGATCCCCACCCTGGCACGCCTTCATTCGACTACCTACGCGCCCAGAGCCGAATACTCGAAGACGGCCATCGTTTCGTTCCGTTGTATCTTGACGAACGCGTTAAGGCCCTACGAGACTTCGTTCGGCCTGTTCTGGACCGTGTACGGCCGGTAGAGTTGTCTCTACGCCGGTTGCAGTTCAAGGCAGAAACTTCTGTTGCTGAGCCGTTAAAGGCGGAGATAGACTCCCGACTCATGCTGTTGAGCCGACATACTGCACAGTTCTTTCGATCGGCCCTTACACACTCCTACAACGTGGATGAATACATAGAGCAGGTAGGTCTCTTAACCGCCGATTTGCCTTGTGGCGCTGAGGAGCTGACCTATAAATCTTGAATGCCGACTCTTGACCTCCACAGCCTCACCGATAGGCAGTTCGAATTCCTGGTAGCTGACCTTTTGCGGGCGATTGGCCTATCGGAGGTCCAAGTACAGCCACCAACAACGCCAACATTTGATATTATTGCCGCGGAGAGCTTCACTTCCCTTTTGGCACCACGCCTTCCGTCCAAGTGGGGCATTCAATGTAAACTTCAGAAGTCAAGTGTCGGGCCCGGAATCTTCGACAATGTACCTGATGAAGCCCGAAACCGTGACGTTAGACGGATTCTTTTGGCAACGGCGGGCGATTTCACTCCCCGAGCAATTACGCGCGGAGAAATGCTGGAAAAGACCAATTCCGCGATCGATACAGTCGTATTTTGGAACGAAAGACAGCTCAAACAGCAACTGATTCGGTATCCAGCGATTCTTCGCCACTACTTTGGGATTGACTTTTCCAAGGTCTTGCCCCGGAACCGCAAGCTCATTCCGAAGGATGTCGAGAATCTCATCGAGTTCCTCAGCCATCTCGGGGGAGTACCTGTACAGGGCCTTCTCGACGCCTTGATTGCTCGAGATGTGACACGCCTATTAAGTACGAGGCCTAGTGCACAGGTGGGCGGCGAACTACCGTCAGTAGATGATTTGATCCAAAAGTATGATCGACCGGAGTTGCCTCAACTTCTACATTCCGCATACGACAATAGCTGGCCAGGGCCCTACGACCATTATGAGTGGATTGAACATGTTACAGTACTTAAGACAAAGCTCGCGAACAGGCCTGAACTGCTTCGTTTTGTGGATGCCGTTCGCTACAAGACGACCTGGAAATCTCCTGCTCCACTCCTTTTCGAATTCACCAGAGACCGACGTGATTGGGAACGTAGCCATTATGTGAGTCGCAACGAATACAGTTGGCACATGGGGCGGACCGTCGAAGACATGCACTCAGTACAGCCATACATTTCCGTTAAGGACGCCTTTGTCGGCGGGATCCGGCTTGGGATAAGTAAGCATCAAGTTAGCACACGTGCGATTACGATTAGCATGGATTCACCGCTAATGACCATGCTGCAGGGTCAGGCCGTCGAGGTTTCCTACGTAGTAAAGAACGTCCGTCCGAGCGATGCAAGATCAATAGTATCATCGATCCATGCGCCTACAGAGGCTTATAGCTTTACTTTGGCGGTCGAACGGGGCTTTCCGGCCGAACCGAGAATTAGTCAGTTGTTTCGTGGACTCGGCAATAAAGTGGAAGTACTCTATAATGGTGATAGTACGCCTCCAAACATACAAGTAAAGGCGACAGGTCGCATTGCCCCCTCAAGTGGGCTCGCTATCCATTGGTAACCTCTTATATTATGATTCCTGCCAAGACAACTGAACGTCGCGAGTTTTACTCATCCCTCGCGCCATATTACGACCAGATTTACGGCTTTATCGACTACAGGAAGCAGGCTCGGTTGTTCGACATACTGTTCAAGAGGTTCGGATCGTCTGGCGGCAAGAAGTTGTTGGATCTGTGTTGCGGAACGGGATCGCATATGGTTTACCTTAAGGAGCTAGGGTACGTGCCGACTGGATTCGATATTAGCGCGGATATGTTAGCGGTTGCGAGACAGAAGCTTCCTTACACGCCCTTGATACAGGGTGATCTGCGAGACCTGAAGCTCTCCGTTGGTTTAATTCCATACTGTATAGCCGTCCAAAGGAAGTGTTCATGAGGACTGTAAAGCAGGTGTGGGCTGCCCTTGATCCTGGTGGTGTGTTTCTGTTCGACGTAGTTGACAAACGCATCGGAATTGGGGCAGCTGAGAAGACGTATGAAAGCTGCGAAAGCGGCATCGAGATCACGTTTCGTCCTCGCTGGTTCTATCGTGGAACGGGCGAGGACTTGGAATTGGTAATTAGATTTACATTCAACGGTAAGGATGGAGTGAAAGAATGGGTGGACCGGCATCTTTTGTGTGCGTTGACGTTCGCAGAGGTCGAAGAGATGATGCGTTCGATCGGGTTTGAGACGTCGTGGTTCGACAAGAACTATGAGGCTCCGGTCGCCCGGGCTGGAGATGGCTACCGCAGCATCGTGGTATGCAAGAAGACTGAATAGGCGATGATTGTCGCCGTGACAACCTAGGAATTCTCCCTCCCAGGAGGAACGCCGACAGTCCGATCCCTCATCTTCAAGCGTCGGGACCTGGCGGGGATGGGCGAAGACCTTCGTGGGGCCATCCGGGGAGGGAAAAGTTGCATGGCGCTCCTGGCGAAGAGCGTCCTTCGTCGCTTAGTCTGTGAACTTGATTTATTCTAGCTGGCGTTGGCCTCCACTCCGGTTGTCACGACATTAAGGTGCCAACATTCGTTGTGCCCAGGGAATCCCATAAAATGTTCTCTAGGCCTCGACAAGTGAAGGTTTGAGACCACAACGCCCTCGCGCCATCTCCGCTGGGCCGACCCCCGGATATGAGGTATCCAAGGCCGCTCACATGCGGTATCGTCGGTGTTTCGGACTTCTGGCTGGGCGGGTGAGGTGATGTAGTTCCAAGGGTACGGCTTGGCCGTTAGGCGGACAAGTGGAGCTGGCGACGTGCTCCGGCAGGCCAACTTCTGAGTGAGCCGTCAACTGACAGGAGGGCCAGCCAACGTGCAACTTCCCAGAAGCGGACTGGCCCGGCAGCTTGCTGTCACGGACACTAGGAATAACTGGCCGCTTCGTCCTTCTGTGGTCGTACGGCGCCTTTATTTCGCCCTCTGCAATTGAAGGCGTGCAACAACGAGAGGAGGCAGATTGTTAAAGAGATCACCGCAATCATGTAGGCAGCCAACAGGTACATGGCGTTATACAATACTGAATCACGCATCCAGACAAGATCAAACCGTCCGTCAGCATCAAAGATAAGTTGCTCGATCGTCATGCCGGGGTTGTGATTCACGGCCTCTTGGGCAATAGGTGTCAAGGCTGAACCAATGACAATTCGTTGGTTATCATAAATCGTGGTCCATTTTCCAATCAAGTAGTTGTAGGTCAAGAATCCGGTGATGCTCAGGACTAAAGATAGCGCGCTACACGTGCCCCAGGCCCAAGCATGCTGCGGACCATTCCATTCGCGTCCTGCGACCAGAATGAGACCGGTGAGCACTGCGACAACGAATCCCGCAAACGCAGCCAGCATCTTGCCACGAGCAAATAGATCGTTACTCGGCGGTATCGCGAGAAAGGTCGCTATTGTGGCTGATATCCACACCGACGCGCCTGATAATGATCGCCAGTTCTTTCGAAAGTTGCCGATAGCTGTTGCAAGCGTTTTCGGCATGTGTTCAGCGAACCGGGATCTGGCACTCAAAGGTCTCTATCTTCCCGCCGATAGTAAGCGTCATCGGTTGGGGAGGAGATTCCACCCCGGACTTTCGCGCAATAAGCAGGTATCGTCCAGGTGCCAATTTCCATTTCGATGGGCTGCTGAGCATTGGAAAAGGCTCAAATTGGGCCGGCCCCCAGAACTCCAGAAGCTTAGGCTTGTACAGGACTTGCCAGCCGCTCACGTCCTTTTGGTTGACCGTGTGAACGCTGACCGGAATGACCCTGCCCATGCCGGCACCGCCGTCCCTGCAATCCTGCTCCTTGCTGGCGAGATCCAGTTGGAGTTCAGTGAGCATCGCGTCAGCGCGTTTGGTATCCGCCTGGTTCGCAGCCAGCCCCGCCACGAGCCGAATATTGTCCAAGCTTTCATCATACGGAGAAGGCGTCCAGTTCTCTCTGTCCGACCGATTCCAACGATCTATGAGGAACGTGACGCTCTGTCTCGCGATCTCTGCACGTTGTGCAGCGGTCCGATTATTGAAGTGGCGTTGCGCCTGACACAGGTAACGTTGGATATCAAAGAATACCTGCTGAACCTCGGGGTAACTCCTCGGGGCTTCTCGCCTTACAGGATCACGAAATTGCGAATGCGATTGACCGACCAGTTGGACGATCGGCTCCACGCAACTATACTCCGCTAATTCTGCGGCAGTATGCCCGACACGTGGGTCATCGCCGAGTATTAGATAGCTGAGCACGTCGGCCTTCTCTTGCTCATTAAGAATACCCTTGAATGCAGGCATGACTCCCCACGGTCGGATTCGTGTTTTTCCACCTTCGTTGAGCTGATGCAGGAGTGCTTCATAGCTGGGGGCTTCGTTTCTCGCCATTCGTCGTGACATTAATCCTTTCATGCGTGGACCCAATTCTTCGTTTTCGTGGCAAATTGAGCACTGCTCCCATACCTTCTTTCCCGACGATGGATGGCCCTTCAGTTGAGAACTCGTAGCGTAGGTTGCGTTGACGTCAGCGCCGTGCTTCATGAGCATCTGAACGACGGTCGTACGGTTGTTGCGGACAGCGGCGGTAAGGGGCGTGTCAAGCTCATATCTTCCGTTGACAGGTGCGCCGCGCTCGATCAAAGCATACGCGCGAGCCGCATCTCCCGCCTGGGCAGCTTCGACCAAGTCGGGGGTCAGATCGGAACGTACTTGTGGCGCGCCCCAAAGCTGGAGAGTCAAGATGGCCGCCACAGCCATACCCGCTTGCCTGAACTGCATTCTAGGTTTCAAGCTTATCACAAGAGACGCATCAAAGGATGTTCGATCCCCTGCTTCGATCCCCTGCTTCGATCCCCTGCTCCGACGACCCAGGTTCGTCGGCCACACGAAAATGTCCTAGGGCGATGTTCTTGCGAGTGAAATCCGTTTTCCGGGCTCGTAGTCCCACGCCGAAACAGTCCACATGGACTTAGTGCGCAAACCGTACATCTGCCGATCAGTGCTACAAACGGCGTCCTGGGAAGCCAGCCGAGATGTTGACTGTTCCCGTGCGGCTGTGGGAGGAATAGGGGCCGACAATGCTGCATAACGCGCTGTTTCAGCGCTCGGTCAAGTGCAATTGGACTTACTCCAAGCGAAGAGCCGACATGGGATCTGTACGGCCTGCACGTAACGCTGGAATTAAGCAGGCGATAAAGCCTGCGACTGCGAGCAAAAAGGCCGCGCCGACGAGCGCGCCCGGTTGGAACGGGTCCGTTACTCCGAGTGTCAGTCCGAATCGACGCAGCAGGAGCAACGTCGCCGCGATACCCACGGCCAATCCTGCAACGATTAGGCGCGCACCGCGGCCGAGGACAAACCGGACAATATCGCGGGAGCCGGCGCCGACTGCCATGCGAATGCCAATGCTGCGTTGCTCCATCGCCACCAACTGAGAGAGCAGCCCGTAGACGCCGATCACGGAAAGCGCGAGCCCCAGCACGGCGAATACGCCCATCAGCCAAACGCGGAACCGGCCGCCGCTGTAAACGTAGCGGTCAATCACGTTCTCGAGCGTGCGGGTTTCATCGATTGGCTGCGCCGGGTCGATCGCGTAGATTTGTGAACGAACGAGGGGCGCGAGTCTTAGAGGATCGCCAGTGGTGTGGACGACGAGAGTTTCGGCCATGCCAGCGATCGAGTAGGGGATGTACAACTCCGCCCGCGCTTCCCCGTTGTGGAGGTCGTGCATGGCGTCCTCGACCGTTCCGATTACGTCAAACTGGTCGGCCGTCAGCTTGAAGGGTGGGTTCCGCAGACGCGGAATCCTCACTGTCTTTCCGAGCGGGGACTGGCCCGAGAAGTAGCGCGCCGCGAAGGTTTGGTTGACCACGGCGATAAACCGGCGTGCGCCGATGTCGGCCTCTTCGAACCAACGGCCCGAGCGCAGGTGGATGTTCGTTGCATCCAGGTACGCGCGGTTGACTTGATGCATGTTTACGGACCGGGTATCCGGTGCGTTCGCACCCGGGACCTCAACGGGCATCGTCCAGCTCCCGAGCGGGTGAAGGCCGGCGTTGATGCCGACGGCGCGCACTCCCGGTAGCCCGGAGATGCGGTCCAAGGCTTCGCGGATAAAAGTGTTTCGGCGCTCGGCGGTGGGATAGCGCTCGGCGCTGAGTGGCAGCCGGAGCGTGAGGCGGTGGTCGATGCGGCCGGCCAGCGGGGCCGAGTAGAGACGGGCTAGCGTGTGCACAAAGAGCCCGGCGCCGGCCAGCAGGATTATTGCGAGACTCAGTTCAATTACTACGAGCGAGCCGCGCAACCAGCGCATCCGGCGAGACGCGCCCGACCCGCGGCCGCCTTCTTTGAGCACCGCCGCCAGACGGCCCGACGCTCCGTGGAGAGCAGGAGCCAAACCGAACAAAAGCGTGGTGGCGAAGCACAGGGCGAAACTGAACGCGAGCACCGGAAGGTTGAGCGCGACTTCAGCCTCGTCGGGGATGACATTGGGCGGCACTACGGCCAGGATTGCCTTCAGCCCCGCCCAAGACCCCAGAACTCCAAGCAGCGAGCCGGCCAGGCCGAGCGTGAGGCTCTCGGTGAGCAGTTGCCGGAAAATGCGCGAGCGGCCGGCGCCCAGAGCGGATCGCATGGCCATCTCGCGCTGACGGGCCGAAGCGCGCGCCAGCAGCAGGTTGGAGACGTTAGCGCAGGCGATCAGCAGCAGGAGTCCGACCGCGCCGAACATAATCCATAGGATTGCGCGGATGCCGCTCGGAAATGTTTCTTTGAACGTCTTGAGCTGTAACCGCCACTCCTTCGGATAACTGGCGGGAGAGCGCCGTGCGAGGTCGCGAAAGATCGGGTCGAGATCGGCTTGAGTTTGCGCATCGGTCACGCCGCGCTTTCTCCGGGCCGTGACCCAAACCGAAGTCACGCCCTCAGGCGTTTCTCCATCGCGGTAGGCGATTGGCAGATACACGTCGGCGCCGCGGAACATGAATCGCGGCGGCATGACGCCCACAATCGTCCGTGGCCGCCCGTTGAGGATCAGCGTCGAGCCAACGATCGAACGGTCTCCAGTGAATTGGTTGATCCAGAATCGGTATCCGAGAACGGCTTTCGTTTCCGGATGCTCTTCGGCGCCCGTGACTGTGCGGCCGAGCAGCGCGGGAACGCCCATCACATCGAAGCCGTTGTTGGAAATGTGGTTGCCGCGAAGGCGCCGCGGATCGCCGCCGGACGTCCAGAGCACGTCCGAGATGGTTGATCCGGCGATCCCTTCAAACACTGTTACGCGCCGCGATAGCTCGGCGAAGTCGCCCGGTGTATAGCTCCCGCCGAACCCTCGCCGGTCCGGTGCGCGCAGTTCGATGCTGACTAGATTGTCGACATCGCGGTAAGGGAACGGCTCGAGCACGACGCCATAGATAACGCTGTACATGGCGGTTGCGGCCATGATGCCGAGCGCAAGAGAGACTATTGCGGTGATGGCGAAACCGGGATGTCGACGCAGCTCGCGTGCGCCATAACGGAGGTCCTGAATGAACGTGTCGAGCCACCGGGTCGGGTGCATGTTTACCTCATCAATTAGACGATCACACGCGCGGCTGCGTTTGGTCGGATTTCGGAGAACCCACCAATTTGCGCGCTACGATATGATTTTGACATGTCGCCCTGCAACCGCCGCCAATTGTTAGCCGCCTTCGCCGCCGCTCCACTCTGCCGTAGCCTCTTCGCCGTTCCGTTGTCGAGCGTAAAGCTCGGGGTCACTACCGACGAGATCGATGAGGATCTGCTGACCGCCGTACGGTTCCTAGGGAGCTTCGGGCTGGAATATGCCGAGGTGCGGTCGATCTGGGGCAAGTACAATACCGAGCAGCCGCTCGAAAAGATCCGGGAGGCGCGAAAAATCTTCGACGAGCACCGCATCCGAACTTCAGTGCTGGGAACGCCCTTTTTCAAGGTCCCGCTGCCGCCGGAAACGCCGGAGGGCAATCAGGCGCTCGACAAGGAATGGAAGGTGCTGGACGCCGGGATGGAGCGCGCCAAGATCATGGGCACGGACAAGCTCCGGACCTTCGCATTTACTCATCGCCCGGGCGAGACCGGTGACCAGAAGACGTACGCGCGCATCTACGAACTGGTGCGTGAGTCGGCTCGGCGGGCCAAGGCGAAGGGCCTTCGGCTGGCAGTGGAGAACGTCGGAGGGAGTTTTGTTTCAACCGGCGCCGAGGCTG
>Ga0209648_10005273_pt1 | contig 11047 bp, 8 predicted proteins | sample GraSoi2013_115cm_FD_185830 | JGI IMG/M metagenome (GOLD analysis project Ga0209648, IMG submission 185830) | Grasslands soil microbial communities from the Angelo Coastal Reserve, California, USA - Sample 9_17_2013_115cm (SPAdes) (version 2) | ecosystem: Environmental > Terrestrial > Soil >...
TCAGCGATTTGCGCGTGGTGTATGAAATTCAAGTCAGCCTTGATGAGAACAAGCAGAACGCCGCTACCAGGGAGCAAACTATTCCGCAGAATTCTCCCGAGAAACCGGGCCGCACCGACAACACAAACCCGTCCGCGCCCAAACAGCAGAACCGTGCTGACGAACTCGGCCGGAATCTGCGGGTACTGGCCGCGCAATTCCCCGTTTTGAGCGGCTCGATTGGCGAGAGGAGAATGCCATGAAGTGTGCCGTCCATTCCGATGTGGACGCCGTGGGGTACTGCCGGAATTGCGGCAAGGCCATGTGCTCGACGTGCGTGCGCCCGGTGCGCGACGTTCTTTACTGCGAAGAGTGCCTGGCGACCATCGTGGGCATTCCCGCTGTTGCGCCGGCCGTTGTGACTCCGGCTGCGGGATCGCCCTATCAAATGCCTGCCTCCAGTTTGCTTCCTGCATCGCCGAGCCACGCGAGATCAAGTCCGGTGTTGGCTTTCTTCCTGGGATTTCTGCCTGGAATGGGTGCCTTCTATAACGAGCAGTACGGCAAGGGCATGATTCATCTCGCCATCTTCCTGGTGCTCTTCATTACCGGGATTGACGGCTCGATGAGCGGTGGGGCTGAGGCGGCTTTGTGGATCTGCGTCGCTGGGCTGTGGGTCTACATGCCGATTGAGGCTTACCGCACGGCAAAAGCGCGGCAGATGGGCGAGACCTTGTCAGACCCGCTGGATTCTTTTACGAAAGAGCGCCCCATTGGGCCGATCCTGCTGATTGGCGCGGGCGTCCTGCTGCTACTCCACAATTTTGATTGGTTTCCCTGGTACCGGATTTCGCAGTTTTTTTGGCCGGCAGTTTTGATCGCCGCAGGCGTTTTGATGATGCGCAAGCGGCTGGACCGGCGTTCCTAGGAGGATTTTCTCGATGAGTGATCGAATTCGATGCACCTGCCGCCGCTGCACGATTCGCGGGCTGATGGGGCCCGCTGTCATCATTACGGTAGGCGTGCTGTTTCTCCTCGACCAGATGCGTGGAGGTAATTTTTCGTTTAGCGACACGTATCCCGTGATTCTTATCGTCATCGGCGCGATCAGTCTTGCCGCTGCGGCTGCGCCGGCTGATGGTCACATTTCCGGGCCGGTTCCCCCAGCAGGTCCAAATGCGCCGGGCGCTCCGCCAACTGCTCCGCAAAGTCAATTACCCGGCCAGGGGCAGGGGCAATAAGGCTCTATGGCGAATCTCCGAACGCGCGGCAGCTCATTTTTCCCTGGCCTTCTCCTGCTCTTCGTTGGATTGCTGCTGCTCCTTCACAACTACCGGGGTCTCGGCATTGTCGATGTGATCGGGCACTGGTGGCCGCTGATTCTGATTTTTTGGGGCGGGATCAAACTGTATGAACGGACGGCAGCGAGCCGCGCCGGCGATCCGGAGGCGGCGAAGATTACGGGGAGCGAGGTTTTTCTTGTTCTGGGTCTTCTCAGTCTGCTTGGCATAGTGGTTGCGGTGGATTACGGCAGGAAGAATATTCCAGGTCACATTGGGGATTGGTCAAACAGTTTTGACTTCGACCTGAACGTCGCGCCCAAATCCGTTCCCGCGGATGCGCGCATCACGATCCACAACGGCCGCGGCAACGTTAGCGTGCGTTCTTCCGACGAGGCGCAAATTCGAGTCTCCGGCAAAAAGAATGCCAAGGCCTGGAATGAGAGCGATGCTCAGCAGGCTGCCGATCGAGTTGGCGTTGAAATCGTGAAGAATGGCGACGGCTACGAAATCCAACCTGCCGGGGTCAGCGCAGGCGACTCGCGGATCAGCTTCGATCTCGAGGTGGCAGTTCCGAAGAAGGCTTCGCTGACGATCCGGAACGAGAAGGGCGACATCAGCGTCACGGACATGGCGAGACCCGTCAACGTGACGAATGGAGTTGGCGACGTCGAGATTCGCGGCACGGGCGGAGACGTCAATATTGAAACCCGGAAAAGTGACATCAAGGTTTCCGACACCAAAGGCAACGTCAAGATTTCCGGCCGCGGCGGGGAAATCAATGTATCGGGCGCAACGGGCGGGCTTACGATCGACGGGGAATTTTATGGAGCAATCCGGGCCGACAAAATCGGGAAGGGCGTGCGCTTCATTTCGCAGCGCACGGATCTAACGCTGTCGCAACTTGCCGGCCATATGGAGGCCAGCCCAGGTCACCTGGAAATTTTTGACGCTCCCGGGAACCTGAGCGTGCGCACGCAGGACGACATCACGCTGGAGAATGCGGGCGGCAAGGTCAAAGTGGACAATCGCCGGGGAAATGTGGAGGTGCGATTTTCAATTGCGCCGAAGGAAGACATCGAGATTACCAATGCAACGGCGGGGATTACGCTGAGCCTGCCGGAATCCTCAAGCTTCGAGATTGTGGCGGATTGCCATTCGGGAGATATTGACAGCGAGTTTCAGGCGGATTCTCTGAAGCTGACTTCGGGAACCAAGTCCGGCGATTCGCACCTGGAAGGAAAATACGGAAGCGGACGCAGACCGAAAATTATTTTGAAGACGAGCTACGGCTCCATCTCCATTCACAAAACCAGTTAAAAGCCGTGCTAAAACTTATCGATTAGGGCAGGTTTTTGGGGAGGCGGAGACGATCTGCTAAGCGCGTCTCCACGCGGACGATGAGCTTCAAGCGTCTGCTGCGTCTCCCTGATTGAGATGAATTGAACTTCGGCCGCAGTATCCACGGCCGGAGTCCGCAAGGAGGGCGGGAACTGCGGGTGCATCGTCAGCCAAAGCTGAAGACGTCCGTGTAAACGCTAAATCAAAACAGTGAGAAAAATAAACCTCAAATCGACGTCAGGTATTTCCCCTAACGCTCCGCCAGGCGATTTAATTCGTGGAAAAATACAGGGAAGGAAACGGCGGCGCAATCCGCGTCGCGAATGACGGTATTTCCTTCGGCGGCGAGGCCTGCCACGGCGAAGGCCATGGCTATGCGGTGGTCGCCGCGCGGATCGATCTCGGCTCCGCGCAATTTTCCGGCGCTGCGGCCGGAAACTTTGAGTCCGTCCGGACGTTCCTCAACCGTGGCATTCATGCGGCGAAGGTTTTCCGCGAGCGCGGCGATACGGTCGCTTTCTTTCACGCGCAACTCGGCGGCTTCGCGAATCTCGATGCCTTCTTCAGTGTACGGGCCAAGCGCCGCGAGCATGGGAAGTTCGTCGATAACCAGCGGAATTTGCTCGCCGGCGATCACCCCGCCTTTGAGAGATGAACCTTTCACGGCTAAATCTCCGACGACCTCGCCGTGCGCGATCTTGGGTCCGAGGATTTGAATCGAGGCGCCCATCGAGGCAAACACGTCGAGAATGGTTGTTCTCGTCGGATTCAATCCCACATTGTGTATCAGCACGTTCGAATCGCGGAACAGGGAGGCCGCGGCGATGAAGAAGACGGCGGAAGACAAATCGCCGGGAACGTCGAGCGATTGGGCGCTCAGCTTGCCACTGCCATTTGCACCGCCGAGGCTGTGGATTCGAATCGTGCGGCCATCTTTTTCGATGGCCGCGCCAAATTCTTCGAGGGCGAGTTCGGTATGGTCTCGAGTACGCGCGGGCTCCGTGACACTGGTCACGCCGTCCGCGAACAAGCCAGCGAGAAGAACTGCCGATTTCACCTGGGCGCTGGCCATGGGCATGTTGTACTCAAGGGGCCTGAGCATGACGCCGCGAATTTCCAAAGGCGCAAAATTATCGTCGCGCGCGCGAATGTCGGCGCCCATTTCGCGAAGCGGTCGGATGACGCGCTGCATAGGCCGCTTCTGCAGTGAGTTGTCTCCCGTGAGCTTCGAAGAAAATTGCTGTCCAGCTAGAATTCCGGTCAGCAGCCGCATGGTCGTGCCGGAATTCCCGGCGTCGAGCGCGCGCCAACTGCTCTTCAAGCCGCGCGGCCCGCAGCCGGTCACTCGAACGGAGTCTTTTTCGATTTTCACATCCGCGCCCAGCGCACTCATGCACGCCAATGTGCTGTGGCAATCGGCCGCCGCTGAAAAATGTCGCAATTCGCTCCGGCCTTCGGCCAGCGCTGCCAGCATCGCGTAGCGATGGGAAATGGATTTGTCGCCGGGCAGGTCCAGACCGCCGGTTAAATACTTGGCTGGTTGAATGGTCTCTTTTTTCACACAGAAATTCTAACATGCGGCGTCACGGCGCCTCGCTTCGGCCATATCGTCGCAGTTTCCATCTATAGAATTCTTTTTTTCTGCGCCTGCCCCTGTCCATGCGGCCAGTTTTTTGCGAGGCACGCACTGTACTCCACGCTGAAATCTCGTGGCTTGGCGATGCGTATTATTAGGTGAGGAGAATTGTCGTGTCAGCCCGCAGCACGTTCATCCATCTAGCCGCCAAAGCCGGAATCTTATTCGGCGCACTATTTCTGGTAAGCGTCCTTCTTGCCGCCATTCCCGGCCATCACGCGCCCGCGGCCGCTGGGCAGGAGGCCCAGCAATCGTCCGGCTCGCAGTCGCAGGATTCGCAGCCGATGGACCACACCCAAATGTCCGGCATGGACATGGACGACGCCAAGGCCAACGAAGCTCATGCCGTTCACGACATGACGCGCGGGCGCCTGGACGCGCACAACCTCCACATGCACATGACGGCGATGCGTCCGCAAACGCCAGAGGACGCCGCGCGGGCCAACGAAATCGTCGCCCAGCTTCGCTCCGGAATCGAAAAATATAAGGACTATCACGTCGCGCTGAACGACGGTTACAAAATCTTTCTGCCGAATCTGCCGCAGCCCGAGTATCACTTCACGAATTACTGGAACGGCTTTCTGGAAGCCTTCTCCTTCGATCCGGCGCGCCCAACTTCCCTGCCCTACCAAAAAACTTCAGATGGGTACCAGCTCGTCGGTGCCATGTACGCGATGCCCAAGCGCGCGACGGAGGAGCAGCTCAACGCCCGCGTCCCTCTCAGCATGGCCATGTGGCATTTGCACACCAACCTATGCCTGCCGCAGAAGGGACAATTCCGGAACGTGGACTGGACTAAGTTTGGGTTGACGGGTTCAATTGCCACGCAAGAAGCCTGCGACGCTGCAAATGGCCGCTTCCAACCCGTCATTTTTGGCTGGATGGTCCACGTCTACCCGTACGAAGACTCACTCGACAAAGTCTTCGCCATGCACCACCACGATTGACCTATCACCCGTTTTCGCCCGAAACCCAATTCCACCCGGCGCGGTAGAGTCCTAGAACTTCTATGCCCATCGGCCTACACTCTTGCGCGCCGCTGGTTCGATTGCTTCCCGGTACTCCGCCGCGTATCATTACCGATTCATGCATACCGCCCGGCCGCATCTGTCCAACTCTCGTTGCCTTCTGTTTTTCGCACTCTTAGCGTTTCCGGCCGCTTTGTGCCTAGGAACCGGCGTCGCCTTCGCTCAAGAATCAAACGAACTTCTTCCACTCAGCCAGGTTCGCGCGGGGATGCAGGGATACGCCTATACAATTTTTGCCGGCGACCAGGTGGAAAAGTTTAACCTTGAAGTCATCGGCGTGCTGGACAATTTTCTCGGCCCCAAACAATCCATCATCCTTATACAATTGAAGGGACAAAAGGTCGAACACACCGGCGTGGTCGCGGGAATGAGCGGCAGCCCCGTCTATCTCGATGGCAAACTCGCGGGCGCCCTTTCACTGAAACTGGGCATTTTTACGAAAGAGCCCATCGCCGGCGTCACACCGATTCAAGACGTGCTAAATCCGCCTTTCCAGACTGCTCCGGCGCAGGCCGCCACACAGCAACTCGGGCTTCCTAGCGAAGCATCCACGCGAACGGGTCTGCCTTCTGGCTCCGCGCTTGAGCCGATCGAAACGCCGCTCGTTTTCTCAGGCTTTCAACCGGCCGTGCTCCAGCAGTTCGCAAATCAGTTACAAGGCTACGGCTTCGTCGCGGCGCAAGGCGGCACCGCGTCTCCACGCGCGGATGATGGGCGCCTCGTTGCCGGAGACATGGCTGGAATGGTTCTGGTGCAAGGCGATGCCTCCATCAATTCCGCGTGCACGGTCACCGCGGTGCAAGCCGATCGTGTTTATCTCTGTGGCCATCCGTTCTTGAGCCTCGGTGAGATTCAGATTCCCATGGCGCGCAGCCGCGTCGTCACCACGCTTTCTTCCGATCTCGCTTCCACGAAAATCGTCAACGTGGGCGGCTCCATCGGCACCATTACCGGCGATCATCTGACGGCCGTCACCGGCAAACTCGGTGCGCCTCCCGCGATGATTCCTCTGGATCTGACCCTGCTGGTCTCTGGCGCCGAACCCGCGAAGCAAAAGTCGCTCCATTTCGAACTCGTCAACCACCCGAAGCTCACGCCGCTCCTCGTCGCCCTCACCACTTTCAACGGTCTCACGCAGAATTCTTTGTACGGTGAAGGCACCACGCTGCATCTTTCCGGCGAGATTCGCCTGCAAGGTCATGCGCCGGTTCAAATCGAAAACACTTTCGCTCCCGGCGATACTCTTTCTCCGGACGGTCTGCCCATCGCACTGACAATGCAAAATGTCTTTACGCGTCTTTTCGTCAATACTTTCGAGGCTGCCAAGGTGGACAGCATCACCCTTCGAGTCGAAAGCGCTCCGGGCAGAAAATCATTCGCCATTGAAAGCGCGTGGCTCGAGAAAGGTGAAGCTGCACCGGGCGAGACTCTTCGCGTACGCGTGCTGCTACGTCCGTATCGCGGCGCTGCCCGCGTGGAAGAAACCACTGTTCGCGTCCCGGAACAGGTTGCGCGCGGTACCACGCTCCGCATCCTCGTCAGCGACGCCGATTTGTTGAATCGCGCCTCGCGCGGATTCGCGTTTGCCGGCGCCGGCAGCGGCCCTACGGGCCTCGATCAACTCATTGCGCTCTTGAATCGCGAGCGCCGCAATGACCGCCTCTACGTCGGTCTCTTCGTGCCGGCTCCGACGCTTCTTTGGGACGACAAGGAATTGCCGAACATTCCGCTCTCCCAAATCAACGTTGTCGACGGCCGTCCCACTCCCGGCAGCGTCCAGGTGCTGCGCGAATCGTTGGCGAGTGAAGCTTCTATCCCGCTCGGTGGCCCCGTCTCCGGCGTGATCTCTCTGAATCTGCAGGTCCGGTGAAAACCACGATGCCCAAGCCCTCATTTCGAGCGCGCTTCTTCTATGTCCTTTACCTCCTTTTCTTTCTGTGCCTCTCTTCTGCCTTCGCCGAGCACACTCGCCGCCGGCGCCAGTCCGCTTACGATGAATTCCTCAAAGGCACCGCGCATGGCGTGGCGGTGCGCAGCGATGGCCGCCTCGAACTCGCGCCCAAATTCACTTTGCTCGCCGACGCGGATGCTTCCTATCTCTGGTCTGTCCGGCTCGATCCCAAGGGCACGCTCTACGCTGCCGGTGGCTCGCCCGCGAGAGTATTTCGCTTCGATTCGTACGGCAAACCCGCCGTCGTCTTCGATTCCACGGACCTCTCCGCCCAAGCCATCGCCTTTGACTCCAAAGGCGCTCTCTATGTCGGCACTTCTCCCGACGGCAAGGTTTACAGAGTTGCTGCTTCGGGTGAGAAATCCGTTTTCTTCGATCCCAAGACAAAATACATCTGGGACCTCGCTTTTTCGCCCGACGGAACTCTCTATGTCGCTACCGGTGACAAAGGACAGGTCTTCGCCGTCACGCCCGACGGCAAAGGCGAGCTTTTCTATTCCAGCGATGAAGCCCACATTCGCGTTCTGGCTTTCGACTCAAGCGGAAACCTTATCGCCGGCACCGAACCCAGCGGCCGCGTTCTGCGCATCTCTCGAAGTTCCTCGAAGACCTCCGGCAAGGACGCCAAGGATTCTGCGACGGCGAAAGCCGAAGGCTTCGTTCTGTACGAAACCTCCAAGCGTGAAATCACTTCCCTCGCTGTCTCCACCGACGGCGCCATCTACATCTCTGCGATTGGTGAGAAGCAGCGCACCGGACAAGCTCCCAGCGCCATCATCTCCACTCCGCAAGGAACGACGACCATCACTACCGGCGGCATTGTGACTCCCGGCCAGGTCCAGCCGCAACCTTTCGTTCCGTTTCCTCCTCTTCTCTTTAGCAGCATCTATCGCATCAGCGCCGACGGCGCGCCGGAAGAGCTTTGGACTTCGCGCGAAGACATCGTCTACGCTCTCGGACTCGCTTCCGATGGCCGCCTGCTGGCCGGGACGGGCAACAGCGGTGCGCTCCTTGCTATCGATGGGCACGGCGTTTTCGCCCATCTCGCCAAATCCGGCTCCGCGCAAATCACGGGCATCGCCCGCAATTCCGCGGGCAAAGTTTTTCTGTGCACGGCGAATCCTGGAAAAGTTTATTCAGTTGGCCCGGAATACGAAGCCGAAGGCACGTTCGAATCCCGCTCCTTCGACGCGCAGCTTTTCTCGCAATGGGGCCGCATCGAATGGTGGAGTCCGCCGCTGGCGGCCGCGGCAAAATCTTCAACGAAGTCGAATGAACCGCGCCTGGAATTCTTTGCCCGCTCGGGAAACACGGAAGACCCCGGCCGCGAGTGGTCCCGCTGGTTCGGCCCCTACACGAAATCGGGCAGCGCGATGGAAGCGCCATCGGCGCGGTTCGTTCAGTGGAAGGCTGTCATCCACGATGGACGCCCCGGCGACGGCATTGATTGGGTAAGCCTCGCTTATTTGCCACGCAATGTGGCGCCGGTCATCGATGGAATCGCTATCCAAGATCCCGGTGTGCGGGCGCAGAGCCAGGCTGGCATTTCGTCGGGCCAGCCGACGCCGGTGACACTCAAGATGCCTCCCTCGCCCAATATTTCCGGAGTTGTGATCACACAGAGCAGCACCCCACCGCGATTCGAACAACCGCCGCAAGGCACGCTGCAAAAGGGTTATCAATCCGTTCTCTGGACCGCGCATGACGATAACGACGACGAAATGCGCTATGCGGTTTACTTTCGCGGCGAAACCGAACACGAGTGGAAATTATTGAAGGACAATCTCGAGCAAAAGTTCTATTCGTGGGATACGACTACGCTCCCCGATGGAGCCTACTACCTGAAAATCGTCGCCAGCGACGCACCGTCGAATCCCCCCGCCGTTGCTCTCGACACTGCACGTGAGAGCGAGCGCTTCGTCGTGGACAACACTCCGCCGGTCATCGAGCACCTCGAAGCTGTGTCGGTCATTACGCCGGTCGGCAGCGCAGTATTGGTTTCCGCCGTCGTTAAGTTCACGGCGCGTGATGCTGCGACCAACATCGAGCGCGCCCAGTATAGTTTGGATGGTGGTGATTGGATTCTGGTCGCGCCCAAGGGTTCCGTCAGCGATGCGCCAGAAGAGCAGTATGAATTCACGCTCGGCAATCTCGTTCGACTCTCTTCGAGAGAGCATACGATTTCGGTGCGCGCCTACGACCGCTTCGAAAATGTTGGCAGCGCCAAAACCACCTTCACCGTTCCGGCGGAGAAACCATGAGATGCGGAGTGCGGAAATACAAGCCGGCCTGAAGCTCAACCTCTACAGCGAACTCGCAAAAAAAGCGTCAAACAGGGGTGATATCTCAGACGGCCCAGCGGTCTTGGGCAGGAGCAGGAACAGCTTGGAATTTCTCGATTTCGGCGCCGAAGCCGATGCGGCCGTCTCCGTAAGGCTCGTTGCGTACGTGTACGACCCGCGCGGTGCAGCGCATCTCTTGGGCGGAATTCCCAGTCACTTCTGCGGGCATGCGCAGGGTCGCTTCGATGGGCATTCCCACCTGCAGGGGAGCCGAAGAAGCGAAAAAGAAGCCACCACGCGAGACGTTCAGGGCTTCGGTAAAGTGCTCAGTTCTGTCCGAAGCTACGCCCAGGGCGCGGAAACGCAGGGGCGTGCGAAGGTTGAGGCGGGCCAGTTGCCGACGTTCGGTTACTTTCATTTTGTCCTCCCCCGCGCGAGGAAGATCTGGCGCGGACTCTTGCGAATTTCGTGGAGGGTGCTTCCAGCGTAACAGAGTCACGGGGGCGGTCAAGCATCAATCCTTCCATGGCCATGAGGTACCAGTACTAACCGGAAGTGAGCGCGCCGTTCATTCACACGCGCGGAACGCAGCCCGGATTCGGCATGCCATAATGCCTCTTTAACTGAGGCGAAGAACGCGCTAAACGTTAAGAACCGGCAAGCGTTTGCGAGCCCAAAGTGAGCCCCATGAGCACAGCTCCATCCGTCGAAACCACGAACTACCGGCCACCCAGTTGGGAGGCCATCGTCGCCGCGCACGCCCGTATTGCTCCCAGAATCCACCACACCCCCATTCTGACGTCCACATCCTTGAACGCCATGGCCGGGGCACAACTCTTCTTCAAATGCGAAAACCTCCAAAAGACCGGCTCGTTCAAGATTCGCGGGGCGTCCAACGCCATCCTCTCCCTGACGGAGAAAGAGGCGTCACGGGGAATCGTCACGCAATCGAGCGGCAATCATGGCGCTGCCGTGGCTTGTGCGGCGGCTTGGCGAGGAATTCCGGCGTGGATCGTCATGCCCAGGAATGCGCCCGCCGTGAAAGCCAAGGCCATCGAAGGCTACGGCGGAAAAATTGTTTTCTGCGAGCCAACGGTGACAGCACGGAAGGCAACTTGCGACCGTGTCCAGGCAGAAACGGGTGCGCACCTGGTGCATCCCTACGACGACGACCGCATCATCGCCGGACAGGCTACAGCGGCGAAGGAGCTGCTGGAGGAGGTCGGCGACCTGGACGCGGTGTTTGCGCCGGTCAGCGGCGGCGGACTGCTCAGCGGGACCTGTCTCGGCGCCAAAGGAATTCGCGCGGATGTGCGTGTGTTTGGCTGTGAGCCGGAGCGCGCGGATGACGCCTACCGTTCGCTGACCACCGGTACACTGCAATCACAGGATTCGAGCGACACGGTCGCGGACGGCTTGCGCGCATCACTTGCGCCGCGGACTTTCGCGATCCTCCGCAATCATGTGGAGCGCATTCTCCTGGTCAGTGAGGAGGAGATCATTTCCGCGGCCCGGCTGGTCTGGGAGCGCATGAAAATCATCATTGAGCC
>Ga0209648_10005275_pt1 | contig 11043 bp, 8 predicted proteins | sample GraSoi2013_115cm_FD_185830 | JGI IMG/M metagenome (GOLD analysis project Ga0209648, IMG submission 185830) | Grasslands soil microbial communities from the Angelo Coastal Reserve, California, USA - Sample 9_17_2013_115cm (SPAdes) (version 2) | ecosystem: Environmental > Terrestrial > Soil >...
TCAGTGCTCCGCCCCACGAGCCGAACGCCGAACCCAGGCCGCTGCCGATCGAAATGGCGCCATAGATGGTTCCGACCCGTTCGCCGCGAAAGATCTTCATCGCGGTTGCGGTCAGCAGCGGGCCGCGTGAGCCGATCATGCTGCCAAAGCAGACGACGAAGCCGGTCAGCAACCAAAAATTCGGATACCATTGCAGCAGCCACAGCATGATGATGCCGGCGATCGAAACGGCATAACTGAACAATACCGACGGCCTTCGTCCGATGATTCCGTCGAGCCAGCTGATGCCGAGCATGCCGAACAGCAGCACGACACCGCTGAAACCCCAGGCCGTCGCCGCCTGCAATGGGGGGAATCCGGCATCGATCAGATAAGCCACGACTTGCGCCGCAATCGCATACATGCCGATCGCGGTGAAGAAGAACGTCGAGAACAATGCCCAGAACGCGTGATGGCGCATCGCGCTGAGCAAGGTCCAGCCTTCGTCGGCGAAGTCGGCCGCGGCACTCCTGGCGAGATGCGGCGAGCCGGTCGAGAAAAGCCGCCATGGCAATACCAGCATCGGCAACAGCAGAAACAGCGCCGTGGCGCCGAAAATCTGATAGGCGCCGCGCCAGCCGACCTGATCGATCAGGATCTGCGACGCCGGCAGCAGGATCAAGACGCCTGCGCCGGTCGCGGAATAGACAATGGCCATCGCGGTCGGCAATCGCGGGCCGAACCAGCGGCCGAGCAAAATCGAATTCGGAACGTTGCCGATAAACGCGATGCCGAAACCGACGCAAAGGCCGAGGCTGAGCTGGAACTGCCAGAGCTGTTGAGCGTGGGCTGCAACCAGGAACGCGCCGCCAAGCAGCATCAGTCCGAGCGAATAGACCGTGCGGGGCCCCGAGCGATCGAACAGCTTGCCGACCAGCGGTGCCGCCAGCCCGCTCGCGAGCGCGGAAAGCGAATAGACCGAGACGGCCTGGGCGCGGTCCCAGCCGAAACTCTCCGAGATCGGCTTCAGAAAAACCGTAAAACTCTCGCCGAGCCCGCGGCCGAGCACCGATAGTGCAAAACACAGCGCGAGCACGTTAAGCGCGACGCGCGCCGGCTTCAGCGGTTTTTTCTCCTGGTTCTCGCGCGGCGCGTTTTGATCCATCCGCATCATGGAGCGCGTTTCCGCTGCCGGGAGCAGGGGTCTTGGGCGAATGCGCCTATGCAGGCTTGAGCAGGACGTGGCGCTTCCTGCCAAGGGACATTTTTATGACGCCTTCCGGTGTCAAGTCCTTGAGCCTCAGCACCATCTTCTCGTCGGTGACGACAACGTCGTTGACACGCAGCCCGCCGCCCTTGATTTGACGGCGCGCTTCGCCGTTCGACCCGACAAGGCCGGCTTTGACGAACAGCGCCAGCACGCCGATGCCGGCTTCGAGTTCAGCGCGCGGAATTTCCACGCTCGGCAAGTTTTCGGCGATGGCGCCTTCCTCAAACGTCTGCCGCGCGGTTTCCGCCGCGACGCGGGCCGCGTCAGTGCCGTGCAGCAGCGCGGTCGCGGAGTCGGCGAGCGCCTTTTTCGCCTCGTTGATCTCTGCTCCCTGCAACTTCGCCAGCCGCTCGATCTCGTCCAGCGGCAGCGTCGTGAACAGTTTCAGAAAGCGCGCCACGTCGGCATCGTCGGTGTTGCGCCAGAACTGCCAGTATTCGTACGGGCTCTTCATATCGGCGTTGAGCCAGACCGCGCCGCTGGCGGTCTTGCCCATCTTCTCGCCGGATGACGTCGTGATCAGCGGCGTCGTCAGCGCATGCAGTTGCGGCGTGCCCATGCGGCGGCCGAGGTCGATGCCGTTGACAATGTTGCCCCACTGGTCGGAACCGCCCATCTGCAGCCGACAGTCGTAGCGCTGGTTGAGCACCACGAAATCATATGCCTGCAGGATCATGTAGTTGAATTCGATGAAGCTCATCTCCTGATCGCGTTCCAGCCTGAGCTTGACCGAATCCATCGCCAGCATGCGGTTGACGGAAAAATGCCGGCCGATATCGCGCAGCATCTCGATCCAGTTGAGCTTGGTCAGCCAATCCGCGTTGTCAGGCATGATCGCGTCGTGCCTGCCGTCGCCGAACTTGAGGAAGCGCGAGAACACCTGCTTGATGCCGTCCTTGTTGCGCTCGATGTCCTCGATCGAAAGGATTTTCCGCGTCTCATCCTTGCCGGAGGGGTCGCCAACGCGGGTGGTGCCGCCACCCATCAGCGCGATCGGCTTGTTGCCGGTCTGCTGCAACCAGTACAGGCACATGATCTGTACCATGGAGCCGACGTGGAGCGAAGGCGCGGTGCAGTCGAAGCCGATATAGGCGACGAGTTCGCGCCTCGCCGCGAGCGCATCCAGCGAGTCGGCGTCCGAAATCTGATGAATAAAGCCGCGGCTTTGCAGCACATTGAGAAAATCGGATTTAAAAGCAGTCATTTGCGTGTGACTCTGATCATTCTTATTCACGTTATTCTTACGGAATTACGGAACCCTGGCGGAATAGGCTGCCGCAGCCCGGCGCGCTGTGGCATTATAAGATGTGCTTGTTTGACACAAGCTGGGGGTCAGGGGCAGGGCACCCGCCGAAGGCACTATGGCGATGATGATGACGGCAATCGGTCTGATGAGCGGCACCTCGCTCGACGGGGTCGACGTCGCCTTGATCGAAACCGACGGCAAGCGGGTGCAGGCATTTGGCCCCACGGGTTACCGGCCCTACACGGAAACCGAACGTGGCCTGCTGCGCCAGGCCCTGACGGAAGCCGTCAACCTGCCGCAGCGCGATGCGCGGCCGGGCATCCTGCGCGAGGCCGAGCGCGCGGTCACGATCGCGCATGCCGAGGCCGTCGCCACCTTTACCGCGCAGAACCATATCTCCCGCGAGGACGTCGATATCGTCGGCTTTCACGGCCAGACCGTGCTGCACCAGCCGGCGCAAAAAATGACCGTGCAGATCGGCGATGCCACGGCACTCGCCAGGGCCATTCATATCCCCGTGATGCATGATTTCCGCGCCGCCGATGTCGCGGCCGGCGGGCAAGGCGCACCCTTCGTACCGGTCTATCACCGCGCGCTCGTGCAGTCGCTGGAGCGCGAGGGGCCGATCGTCGTGGTCAATATCGGTGGCGTCTCCAACATCACCTACATCGATGGCGCCGATGCCCTGATCGCCTGCGATACCGGGCCCGGCAACGCGCTGCTCGACGATTACATGTTCCGCACCATGGGCCAGCCGTTCGATTGCGAAGGCCGTATGGCCGCCCAGGGCGCGGTGGACGTGGCATGGGTCGTTCGCGCGCTGGAGCATCCTTTCTTCGCGCTGCCGCCTCCAAAGTCGCTGGACCGTAACGATTTCGCCTCGCTGACGCTGCGCGCGATGCCCCCCGCCGACGGGGCGGCGACACTGACGGCCTTCACGGCAGAAGCGATCGCGCGGATCGCGCCGTTGTTGCCGAAGGAGCCGCGGAGCTGGATCGTCGCCGGCGGTGGCGCCCGCAATCTCACCATGCTGAGGATGCTGCGCGAGCGGCTTGCGCCTGCAACCGTCGAGGCCGCCGATACGCTGGGTTGGTCGGCCGACGCCATCGAGGCGCAGGCCTTCGGTTTTCTGGCCGCGCGCGGCTTGAAAGGCCTGCCGCTGAGCTATCCCGCTACCACCGGCGTCCCGATCCCGATGACCGGCGGGGTGATTGCCAGGCCGTGATCTTCTTGACAGGTGCATGCAAATGCATGTAAGTAGATGCATCTGCATTAACCTGCGAGATTGGCATGGCCGCGCGACTGAAACTGATCAGCCACAAGCTATGTCCCTATGTGCAACGCGCTCTCATCGCGCTGACCGAGAAGGGCGTTGCCTTCGAGCGCATCGATATCGATCTCGCTGACAAGCCGGATTGGTTCGTCGCGATTTCTCCGCTCGGCAAGACGCCGGTACTGCAGGTCGGCGATGTTCCGATTTTCGAATCCGCCGTCATCCTGGAATATCTGGAGGAAACCCAACCGAGCCCGCTGCATCCGGCCGATCCCCTGAGGCGCGCGGAGCATCGCGCCTGGATCGAATTTGGATCGGCTGTCCTCAACGACATCGCCGGCTTTTACGCCGCGCCGGACGAGGCAACCTTCAAAGCCAAGACGTCCCAACTCGAGCAGCGCTTTGCTCGGCTCGAAGCGCGCATCGCTGCCGCGCCATGGTTTGACGGCGAAAGTTTCTCGCTGGTCGATGCGGTGTTCGGGCCGGTGTTTCGCTATTTCGATGTGTTCGACGAAATTGCGGACTTCGGAATTCTCGCGGCCAAGCCGAAGCTCGCACGTTGGCGCAAGACGCTCGCGGCGCGGCCATCGGTGCGCACGGCAGTGAGATCTGATTATCCAGCGCTGCTTCGGGATTTCCTCGAGCGCCGGAATTCCTGGCTGTCAGGGCTGCAAGCGCGCGCCGCGGCCTAGGCTCAGCGAACGTTGGCGAGCCGCATGTCGAGATAACCCGTCACCGTTTCCATCAGCGGCTGCAGCTTGCCGTCGAAGAAATGGTTGGCGCCCGGGATGATCTGCTGGTCGATCACGATGCCCTTTTGGGTCTTGAGCTTCTCGACCAGCGTGTTGACGTCCTTAGGCGGCACCACGGCGTCTTTCTCGCCATGCACGATCAGGCCCGACGACGGGCAGGGCGCCAGGAACGAGAAGTCATAGAGATTGGCGGGCGGTGCGATCGAAATAAAACCTTCGACCTCGGGCCGGCGCATCAACAGCTGCATGCCGATCCAGGCGCCGAACGAAAATCCCGCGACCCAGCAGGCACGCGCCTCCGGATTAATAGTCTGCGCCCAATCCAGCGCGGAAGCCGCGTCCGAAAGTTCGCCGGTGCCGTGATCGAACGATCCCTGGCTGCGGCCAACGCCGCGAAAATTGAAGCGCAGCACCGAAAATCCCCGATGCGCGAACGCGTAGTAGCACTGGTAGATGATCTGATGGTTCATCGTGCCGTGAAACTGCGGATGCGGGTGCAGCACCATCGCAATCGGCGCATTCTTCTGCTTCGCCGGATGGTAACGGCCTTCGAGGCGGCCCGCCGGGCCGGTGAAAATGACTTCGGGCATTGGTGGTCCTTAGGCGAAATCAACCGACTTGGTGCCGGCTTCATCTGGCGCTTTCGCAGACAAAACCTCGCAGTGATAAGGGGCTGATCAGGCGTCGTTGGGAGATGCGCAAACGGCGCCTGGTGAACTGGAGGTCGCGTTCTAGCATGAGGCAAGGGGCAAAAAGCAAGCGTCTTGAACATCCCCCCGTGCGTTCAAAGTGTTAGCGGTCCGATTGCCAGGAGACGCCGCGATCGCCAATTGGCATAAGGTTGGACGCGACGGATAAGTCGCCGCTGGCCTAGCACCGCAGGTGAAGGCCAAATCGCTAAGGTATTATCATACTCAAATGCCTGACCGGATCTATCTCGACTGGAATGCGACCGCCCCGCTTCGCCCAGAGGCCAGGGAGGCGATGGCTGTGGCGTGGGATTTGAGCGGCAACCCCTCATCGGTTCATGCCGAAGGCCGCCAGGCCCGAAAGCTGGTCGAGGAGGCGAGAGCCACGATATCAGGCGCGGTCGGCGCGCAGCCTCGAAACGTCATTTTTACGTCCGGTGGAACCGAGGCCAATGCCCTGGCGCTAACGCCGGGACTTCGGCGAGGTGTCGGGCCTCCCGTCGAAAGATTGGTGGTCTCAGCGATCGAGCACCCCTCAGTGCTAACGGGCGGGCGGTTTCCAGCCGAAACCATCAGCACCGTCGGCGTAACGAGTTCCGGCGTATTGGATCTGGACCGGCTGCGCGCGGTGCTCGAGGGCGAGTCTCCCGCGCTGGTGTCGGTGATGCTGGCCAACAACGAAACCGGCGCGGTGCAGCCGGTCAAGGAGGCGGCGGAAATCATCCATTCCGCGGGCGGATTGCTGCATGTCGACGCGATCCAAGCATTTGGGAAAATACCTTTTGATATCAATGAGATGGGTGCCGACTTGGTAACCCTCTCGGCACACAAGATTGGCGGCCCCAAAGGGGTGGGGATCCTGGTTCTGGCCGAAGGGGTGCAGGGGTTTGAGCCGCTGCTGCGCGGCGGCGGTCAGGAAAAGGGACGCCGGGCGGGGACCGAAAACGTTCCGGGAATCACGGGCTTCGGGGCTGCGGCGAAGGCCGCCATGGGCGCTCTGGAAAGCGATGCTATTCGCCTCGAAAGGCTGCGAAACCGCCTTGAAACCGGCCTGCGGATGACCCCCGGCGCGATCGTGTTCTCTGATGAAGTACCCCGACTGCCGAATACCACGCTGTTTACGGTTCCCGGCCTCAGGGCCGAGACTGCGGTGATCGGATTCGACCTCGCAGGTGTTGCGGTGTCCTCGGGTTCCGCCTGCTCTTCGGGCAAGGTGCAACCGTCCCACGTGCTGGAAGCCATGGGATTCGGCCCCAAACTGGCGCGGGGAGCGGTGCGGCTCAGTCTGGGCTGGTCCACGTCCGACGCGGACATTGATCACTGTCTTGAGGCTTGGCGAAAGCTCTCCGGTACCCTACTTAAAGGGTGCGACGAAACACTGCTTGAACGGTTCTAAGCAGGTGATTTCGTCAACGAAACATCGTAATAGTCTTTCGGAATTGATCCACCGCGGTCCTTGAAACCGCGAGCGGAGGATGGAATGGCGGCCGTACAAGAGACCGTCGATCGGGTGCGCCGGATCGACGTTGATCAATATCGATATGGGTTTGAGACCGTTATCGAATCCGACAAGGCCCCGAGGGGTCTTTCGGAAGACACCATCCGGTTCATTTCCTCGAAAAAGAACGAGCCGGCCTGGATGCTGGAGTGGCGGCTGGAGGCCTTTCGGCGCTGGCTGACCATGACCGAGCCGAAATGGGCTCGCGTCAACTATCCCAGGATCGATTACCAGGATCTCTATTACTACTCCGCGCCGAAGAAGAAGGCGCTGGCCTCGCTCGACGAGGTCGATCCGGAAATCCTCAAGACCTACGAGAAGCTCGGCATCCCCTTGCGCGAAGTCGAGATTCTCGAGGGCGTAGTGCGCCCCGAAGGCGAGCGGCGCATCGCGGTCGATGCGGTGTTCGATTCGGTGTCGGTTGCGACCACCTTCCAGAAGGAGCTGAAGCAGGCCGGCGTGATCTTCATGCCGATCTCGGAGGCGATCCGCGAACATCCCGATCTGGTGAAGAAGTATCTCGGCACGGTGGTGCCGACCTCCGACAATTTCTTCGCGACCTTGAACTCGGCGGTGTTTTCCGATGGTTCGTTCGTCTACGTGCCGCCGGGGGTGCGCTGCCCGATGGAGCTGTCGACCTATTTCCGCATCAACGAGCGCAACACCGGGCAATTCGAACGCACGCTGATCATCGCCGACAAGGGCGCTTACGTCAGCTACCTCGAAGGCTGCACCGCGCCGCAGCGCGACGAAAATCAGTTGCATGCCGCGGTGGTCGAACTGGTCACGCTTGACGACGCCGAGATCAAATATTCGACAGTGCAGAACTGGTATCCCGGCAATTCCGAGGGCAAGGGTGGCATCTACAATTTCGTCACCAAGCGCGGCGATTGCCGCGGCAACAATTCGAAGATTTCCTGGACCCAGGTCGAGACCGGCTCGGCGATCACCTGGAAATATCCGAGCTGCATCCTGCGCGGCGACAACTCCCGCGGTGAGTTCTATTCGATCGCGATTTCGAACGGTCACCAGCAGGTCGATTCCGGCACCAAGATGATCCATCTCGGCAAGAACACCACCAGCCGGATCATCTCCAAGGGTATCGCAGCCGGTGTTTCGCAGAACACCTATCGCGGCCTTGTTACCGCCCATCGGAAAGCCACCGGCGCGCGCAATTTCACCGCCTGCGACTCGCTTCTGATCGGCGATAAATGCGGCGCACACACCGTGCCCTATATCGAGGCGAAGAATTCTTCCGCGCTGTTCGAGCATGAGGCGACCACGTCGAAGATCTCCGAGGACGTGCTGTTCTATTGCGTGCAGCGCGGGCTGTCGCAGGAGGAAGCCGTCGGTCTCGTGGTCAACGGTTTTGTCAAGGACGTGCTGCAGCAGCTACCGATGGAATTCGCGGTCGAGGCGCAGAAGCTGATCTCGATCTCGCTGGAAGGCAGCGTGGGTTAAGGTCGTCATCCTGAGGTGCTTGCGAAGCAAGCCTCGAAGGATGGGTGAGTAAACTGAGAGATCATCCTTCGAGGCTTGCCGAAGACGGCTCGCACCTCAGGATGTCGAGCTAGGAAAGAAGAATGCCATTACTCGAAGTCAAAGACCTGCAGGTTCGCGTCGATGACCGCGAAATCCTTCACGGGCTTTCGCTCACCGTGAACAAGGGCGAGGTGCACGCCATCATGGGGCCGAACGGTTCCGGAAAATCGACGCTGAGCCACGTCGTCGCCGGCAAGCCGGGCTACGAAGTCACCGGCGGCGAGATCCTGTTCGAGGGCGAAGACCTGCTCGCAATGTCGCCCGACGAACGTTCCGCCAAGGGCGTGTTCCTCGCGTTCCAGTATCCGGTGGAAATCCCGGGTGTCGCGACCATGACGTTCCTGCGCACCGCGCTGAACGCGCAGCGCAAGGCGCGCGGCGAGAGCGAATTCTCCACGCCGGATTTTCTCAAGAAAGTGCGCGAGGTGGCCAAATCCCTGAACATTCCGCAGGAGATGCTGCGCCGGGGCGTCAATGTCGGGTTCTCCGGCGGCGAGAAGAAGCGCAACGAGATCCTGCAGATGGCGCTGTTCGAGCCGAGCCTGTGCATCCTCGACGAAATGGATTCCGGCCTCGACATCGACGCGCTGCGGATCGCCGCCGACGGCGTCAATGCGCTGCGCTCGCCGGATCGGGCCATGGTGGTGATCACGCACTATCAGCGGCTATTGAATTACATCGTGCCCGATTTCGTGCACGTGATGTCCAAAGGCCGCGTGGTGAAGAGCGGCGACAAGGAACTGGCGCTGGAGCTCGAGGCTTCCGGCTACACCCAGTTCGAGGACGCAGCCTGACGGCGTAATGCGGATTTCATCATGAACGTTGCACTGGCAAAAACCGGGACTGGACGCGCGCTGAGCGATATCTTCGCCGTCGCGCGCGACCGGCTGCCGGGCGCGGGCAAGATTGCCGATGCGCGCCAGCAGGCGTTCGAGGCCTACGAGCGCGCGGGCCTGCCGCACCGGCGGATCGAGGAATGGAAATACACCGATCTGCGGGTGCTGATGCGCGAGGTGCTGCCGCTCGCACCCGAGCTGGATGCGGCGGCGCTGAAGCGCGCGGCCGCAGCCTTGAAGCTGCATGCCATCGAAGGCGTGCGCCGGCTGGTGTTGGTGGACGGAGTGTTCGCGCCAAAACTGTCCGAAACGGGCAATCTGGAAAAAGGCCTCGGCATTCGCACGTTGCGCGAAGTGCTGGAAGCCGGCGATAGCGCGCTGCAGGCGCAATTGTTCGCGCCGGAAGATTCCGACGCCATGGTGGCGCTGAACAGCGCAATGATGACCGATGGCGTCGTGATCGAGGTCGCCGAGGGCGCCGCGCTCGCGCAGCCCCTGCATATCGTCCATATCGCGAGCGGCGCAGCGCCAGCGGCGATGTTCACGCGTTCGCTGCTGAAGGTCGGCAGGGCCGCAAGCGCGACACTGGTGGAAAGCTTCATCGCCGCCGACGGCGCAAAAGCCTACCAGGTCCATGACTTCCTTGTTGCTTCGATCGGCGACGGCGCGCGGCTTGACCATGTGCGCTTGATCGAAGACGGCCGCGAGGCCCTCAACATTTCGTCTGCTGTCGTGACGCTCGGCGCCAATGCTCAGTTCAACACCTTCGGTATGACCAGCGGATCGAATGTGAGCCGCTATCAGCCTATCATCGCCTTTGCGGGCGAGGGCTCCCGCGTCGAGGCCAACGGCGTCAATCTGCTCAATGGCCGCCAGCATGCCGACACCACGCTGCTTCTGGACCACGCGGTGCCGAACTGCGAGAGCCGCGAAATCTTTCGCGCCGTGGTCGACGATCGCGGACATTCGGTGTTCCAGGGCCGCATCATCGTTCGCCCCGACGCGCAGAAGACCGACGCCAAGATGATGACGCGGGCGCTGCTATTGTCCGATGAGGCCGAGGCCGACAACAAGCCGGAGCTGGAGATTTTCGCCGACGACGTCACCTGCGGCCATGGCGCGACCGCCGGGGCGCTCGACGAGAGCCTCTTGTTTTATCTGCGGGCGCGCGGCCTTTCCGAAAAGGAGGCGCAGGCGCTTCTGATCCAGGCCTTCGTCGGTGAAGCAATCGAATCCATCGCCAATGACGGTCTGCGCGAGCTCGCGATATCAGCGGCCGAGCGCTGGCTGGCGGCAAGGGGATGACCATGCATCCGGCGGTCTCAAACGGCGCATATGACGTAGCCCGGGTAAGGGAGGATTTCCCCGCGCTCTCGCTCAAGGTCTATGGCAAGCCGCTGGTCTATCTCGACAACGCCGCCTCCGCGCAGAAGCCGATTGCGGTGCTCAATCGCATGACGGAAGCCTACAAAAGCGAATACGCCAACGTGCATCGCGGGCTGCACTACCTCGCCAATACCGCGACCGAAGCCTATGAAGGCGGCCGCGCCAAGGTGGCGAAATTTCTCAACGCCAAGCGCAGTGAAGAGATCGTCTTCACCCGCAACGCCACCGAGGCGATCAACCTCGTGGCGTACTCATGGGGCGAGCCGAACCTCGCCGAGGGCGACGAGATCGTGCTCTCGATCATGGAACACCATTCCAACATCGTGCCCTGGCATTTTCTCAGAGAGCGTCATGGCGCCGTCATCAAATGGGCGCCGGTCGATGACGAAGGCAACTTCCTGATCGAGGAATTCGAAAGGCTGCTGACGGCACGCACAAGACTGGTCGCGATCACGCAGATGTCGAATGCGCTCGGCACCATCGTGCCCGTCAAGGACGTCGTAAAACTCGCCCATGCCCGCGGCATCCCGGTGCTGGTCGACGGCAGCCAGGCCGCCGTTCACCTGGAGATT
>Ga0209648_10005277_pt1 | contig 11043 bp, 7 predicted proteins | sample GraSoi2013_115cm_FD_185830 | JGI IMG/M metagenome (GOLD analysis project Ga0209648, IMG submission 185830) | Grasslands soil microbial communities from the Angelo Coastal Reserve, California, USA - Sample 9_17_2013_115cm (SPAdes) (version 2) | ecosystem: Environmental > Terrestrial > Soil >...
CCCATGATGCTGGCATCCGTGAGCGAAGGGCGCGCCGACCTGGTCATCGGTTCGCGTGTGAGCAAACGCGCCGAACGTGGCGCAGTCCCTCCTCAGGCCCGTTTGGGCAACTGGCTGGTGAGCCGGATGATCTCCATCTTGTATGGCGTGCAGCTTCATGACATAGGCTCGTTCCGCGTCATACGTTGCTCCATGTTGGATGCGCTTCAGATGGGCGAAAAGACCTTCGGCTGGCCTGTCGAAATGCTGGTTAAGGCGGCGCGAGCGCGGTATCGCATCCTTGAACTACCCATTCACTATCGCCATCGCAGTCACGGCCGCTCCAAGGTGGCCGGCACATTCTCTGGCAGCATCAAGGCAGCTTACTACATGGTACGCACAACCTTGCGCTATGTAGGAGCGAGGAGGACGTATGTCTGATACTGCCCTCGTCGTCATGGCTCGCTACCCGGAGGTTGGGAAGACAAAGACACGTTTAGCCCGTACTATCGGCCATGATGAGACCATTCGCCTCTACCGGGCTTTTCTCGCCGATCTGGCTCAACGGTTTGCCGGGCAGCTGTGTGACTTGCACTGGGCTTATACGCCTGCCGGGGTGGACTATCATGCTTTTGTCGCGACGCTTGCACCAGTATTTGCGCAGCACATGCGCTGCTTTCCACAACAGGGCGCAGACCTTGGCGCTCGCCTGCTCAACGTCTTCAAATGGACACACGAACGACAGTTTGAGCGTACCATCGTCACGAGCTCAGACTCACCGCAGATAAGCCGGGAGATCGTAGCGCGCGCACGCGAAGCCCTTGATGAGGCTGATGTGGTGCTTGGGCCCGCTGAAGATGGTGGCTACTATTTGATTGCCATGCGTAAGCCCTATGATGTCTTTAGCAGCGTTCCGATGAGTACCAGCGCTGTGAAGCGGAAGACAATCGAACTGGCAGAGCGCCAGGGCTTATTCGTACGTCTGCTGGAGCCACTTTTTGATATTGATGAACTGCCAGACCTGCTGCGTCTCGCACAATTGCTAGAAGCAGACCAGGCACTTGCTCCGGTTACCGCTGCCTACCTTGCTACCAGAAAGAATCTTTATGACAACCACATCCATACTCACGCTCCCACGTTCGATCTACATCGAGCCGACCAGCCGGTGTAACGAACTGTGCCAGCAGTGCCCACGCACGCTCCTCTCGCGGGAAGATGATCGCGATTTGAGCTTTGATAACTTCCGTTTGATTGTCGATCAGTTTCCTGTGCTAGAGCGCGTCGTGTTACACGGCCTGGGCGAGCCTTTGCTCAACAAAGACCTGCCGCAGATGATTCGTTATCTCAAGGCACGGGGAACCTACGTGCTCTTTAACTCCAATGGGATCGCGCTGACCGCGAAGCGGGGCCAGGAGCTGATCGGTGCCGGTCTGGATGAATACCGGCTCTCCATGGACGGCGCGACACGCCAGACGTATGCCCGTGTGCGCGGCGTCGATGCTTTCGACAAAATCTGGCGCAACATTCGTGCTTTCATTGCCATGCAGAAGGAGCAGAACGCCAGCAAACCAGCCGTCTCGCTCTGGTTCACGGCGATGCGTGAGAACCTCCACGAGCTTGCAGGCCTGATCGATTTGGCGTGCGCGCACGGCATCCGCGAGATCCACCTGCAGCGCCTCGTCTACTTCGAGCAAGGACTTGCCGACTCGAAACAGGCCCTGTTCCGCCGCTCCACACGCGAAGAACTCGAACTGGTGCGTCGTTGCGAACAGATGTGTCAAGAGCGTGGCATCAACTTTACTGCTGCTGGCGCAGCTACACCCCTGGAAAGCCTGGTACGCGATTTTGGTGATCGCCCGTGGTCGGGTTGCCGGCGTCCCTACACACTGACCTACATCACCTCAAGCGGGAATGTGCTTTCGTGTTGTTTTGCCCCCTTTGGACATAAAAGCGCCAGGGAGTACCAGGAGGAGCGCGTAATAGGCAATGTCTTCCAGGAACCAATAGAAGCCATCTGGCACGGTGAGCGGTACGAGGCATTTCGCCGCACCTTCGAGAGCGACCATCCCGCCAGGCACTGCTCGCAATGCGGCCTCAACTGGAGTTACTGAAAATGACGATTACCCCACAAGGAGAGGGAACCTATGCAAAACACTGATAAAACATCTTCCGTTGAAAATGTTCCATCACCTTCTCTTCCGACTCGCCGCGCACAAGTCGGCCACTTACTCATCGCTGCCCTTGCTGGATTGGGAGCAGGTCTGGCGGCAAGCCTGGTGACCGTGGTCCTGATGGGCGTATTGCGGCTGGCGGCAGGTGTGCCAACACCGGTTGAGCTTTTTGGCGATCATGTGCTCAAGCTGCTGCCGGCAGGGAAATTTGTAGATTTGCTGATTAAGTTCTCCCCTCACCCGAAAACTGCACCACTTGGCTTGACGTTGTTGGGCATGATCGGCGCGGGGACAGTGTTGGGGGTGCTCTACGCCGTTGTGGCGCGTGTGACACTCCCTGCGAAAGGCTATCGGCCAAAACGACGTGAATGGCTCACAGCGGCAACCCTGGCAGTATTGATGACGCTGGTTGCTGTTGTACTGTTCTGGGGCGAGATCGGGCAAAATTTCTTCGGTCCGCCTCTCGGTTGGGCTATGCTGGTCACCGCGCTCTCTTTGCTGGCGGATTTCAGCCTGTACGGCTTGATACTCTGCCTGGCCTATCGCGTGCTGCTGCCCAAGGAGCCTGTAGTCAATGCTCCAGCCGGGGCACAGGGGCGGCGACAGCTACTGGCGCGTGCCGGCGTTGCCGTATTGAGCGTAGGTGCTGGTGCTGGGACATTGGGGTTGGTTCGTAGCTATTTGAACAACGACAACTTCACCGCCTATGACGGGACGGAGACCTTCGCGCATAACGGAGTGACTGCCCCTATCACACCAAACAGTGACCACTACGTTGTGATAGGGGCAGTCATCGATCCATCACCAAACCTTGAGGTGTGGCGGCTAGAGGTTACAGGCCTGGTGAGCAATCCAGGGACATACACCTATGAGCAATTGAAAACCCTCCCCTCGACGTCAAGAGCGATCACGCTTGAATGTATTGCTGATGGTCCTGGTGGACATCTCATCAGTACAGCAATCTGGCAGGGCGTGACGCTGCGCACGCTGTTAGAAAAACATGGAGGAGCATTGCCAAACGCACGCTACGTGGCGTTCTACGGCGTCGATGGTTACATCGTCAGTCAGCCCCTGGATGAAGTGCTGGCGGTTGATGCACTGCTGGCCTGGCAAATGAACGGGGTTGCGCTTCCCTACCAGCATGGTTTTCCCTTGCGCGTCCTCATCCCTGGACGGTATGGCGAAGAGAACCCTAAGTGGTTGACACGTGTCGAACTCACCGATCATTTTGTCCCAGGACTCTATGCGGATCAGGGTTGGTATTATGGCCCCCTGCACACGATGAATCGCATCGACCGCCCATATGGTCACCTTGCCCTTGGCCATACGATTGAGATCGGTGGCATCGCCTTTGCAGGGAATCGTGGCATTCAAAAAGTAGAGGTGAGTGTCGATGATGGTGTGACCTGGCATCAGGCAACGCTTGACCCGGCTCTCTCGCAGGACTCCTGGGTATTATGGTCCTGGAAATGGACCCCTTTGCTGCCCGGACAGTACACGCTTGTTGCGCGTGCCACTGACGGGACGAGAGAAGTCCAGACGAGCCGCAAACAGGGAACGGTGCCGAATGGCGCAACAGGGTACCATACGGTTGTGGTTCAAGTGGGGTAGTTGAGCAGCAAATCCTTCTAAATTCTTTGAGTGAGGATATCTGACATCTCTTGCCTCATCTGACGGATGCCCTGGCGCGTTTCCTCCTTCAGGTCGTGAGCAGGTTTTTCCGCGAAGATGACGACGAGTCGCCAGCCGCCGGCATGGACCGGTGCGACCATCACGCCGCCAAATTTTCCTGGTAGCTCTTGCATAACGGCCTTTTTATACACTCTTATGTCGCTCGAGAGAGCGAAAAAGTTAAAAGAAGTAACGCTCAGGACATTGCTGCATAAAGCAAGCCAAAAAGGAATAATTGTAGTAGCAGGCACCAAGGCAAGACTGTCGATCAACGCCCGCCTGGGAAACTCCCTGCCGGTTATAGACCATAAGCAAGCAGCGCCCAAAAAAAATTACGGCGCAAACGCGCCACAGTTGCGCGCTATCTCTCCATAAAAGGCATTCTGCCATGACCGGAGGACGACAGGAGACACGGTTGTTCGCTTTATACCTGTATAATGCCCGCTGCTGCTCGTTATAATGATAGTGGGCTTAATTATTGACCAGATACAAGGACACAAGCATGTCGGAAGAGTTGAGCGCAAGCGCGCGCAAAGTACAGGATACGCTAAAGATGCGCGGATTTTCAAGTCACGTCGTCGAGCTACCTGGCTCGACACGTACCGCCAGGGAAGCAGCGCAGGCAGTTGGCTGCCGCGTAGAACAGATAGTGAAATCACTGGTATTCAAAGGCCAGCATTCCAATAAACCCATTCTCGTGGTTGCCAGTGGCACAAACCGCGTGAACGAGCGCCACCTGAGCGAGCTGGCCGGTGAGCCCGTTGAAAAAGCGGATGCCGATTTTGTGCGACAGCGGACCGGGTTTGTCGTCGGTGGTGTGCCGCCGATTGGTCACACCGGGCATATAGATACCTTCATTGATGAGGACCTGTTGCAGTATGAAAAGCTCTGGGCTGCCGCCGGAACTCCCCATGCGGTATTTGAGCTTACCCCGGCTGAGTTGAAAGCCATGACGGGTGGGCAAATCGTCTCGATCAAATGAGCGACTAGAGCTTCATGAATTTGAGAAAATCTTTTACCTTATCGCTATCGATCTGCGCCTTCTCCGTATAGGCCAGAATATCCTCTTTCTGCCGGGCATACATCTGCTTGAGCAGTTTACGCTTGGTCGGATCTAAACCCCTGGGCGAGGATTGGCTAATTTCATAGAGAAAGCTTATCATATCGAGGAGCTTGAGTTCCTCTCGAAGCGTCTCATCTTCCTCAATCGAAAAAGCGTTCAGAATATCCTTTTGAATAGCCTCGATGGCTTCTTTCACAGCAGGGGTTTTGAAAAAAGGCAGAATATCACCAATCACCGCCTCGTGCGCATCATGCACCAGGGCCAGTGTGACGAGCCGATCCCGCTTTTCTTGTGGATAGTGGTTAAATGCAGACCAGTAGAGCCCTAAGAACGCGACCGCCACGGTATGCTGCCCGACATTCCACGTGCCAAAACCGGAGACGCTGTACACCCTGGGAATATTGAAAATATTCATAAGGAAATCCAGGTTCGGGTGTTTCGAAACGTGACCCAGCATGCCCTGCGGAGTAAAGATATTCTCATAATCGATCTGTTGATCCATACGTACCCCAATATTCCAGGCGCTAAAACGAGCTGCCCGTCATGCTCCTCCTTACGGACACATATGACACAAATGACACAAATGACACAAATAGATAGAGCTTCTCTCTCGGCAAAACAAGGATTGAGCATGTGCGGTTGAGTGGCTTGTGAAAGGAAATGGAATTACCTTCCGCTTGTATCGACGGCAGCCGATTTAGGATTAAACCAGGTGTGGTTATTGTACCATATATGATTTTGCACCCATGCAATCTGTACTTTAAAAGTGCCTAAGTCGCCAGGAACGCTATTTGCGTCTTAAAGCCATATATATCCTGGACAATCACATCGTACGTGTTGCCGCTTGTCAGGTTTGCTGGTGCCGTCACCGTCGTTTGGAATGTGTACGCTGGTAAATTGATAGTGGTAAGCAGGGTCTGCGTATTCGTGCTGGGATCATACCAGTAAATGGACACGGTGTCCCCATACGAAAAACCATAGCCAGACACAGTGATGACGGTACCGGATGGACCTTTCTTCGGCGTCATTTTGACACTCGGCAGTATGAAAAAGTCTGCGAATACACCCGTTTTGCCGCTACTACCAGCTGCACACAGGTTGCAAAAGTAATTGCCTGGCTGTGCAGAAGTCGGTACAACAAAGGTCGTGCTAAATCCGCCATTCGCATTGGCCGTTGCCGTCGCCACCTGGGTACTTTGCAGCCAGACTGTAACCGTTTCTCCATTGACAAAGCCGCCACCTTTGAGCTGGATCTTCTGCCCGCTAGAGCCTTTACCTGGTGTCGGGATGATATTGGCTCGCACATCGAGTACCAGAGAAGCATTCAATTTGCTCGTGCTGCCTCGTGCAATGAATGCCAAGTTAAAAGGAGTAGGCTCACCGATAGTACTGTAGGGCGCGCTTGGCATCGTCGAGGTAAAGCTGAAGGTACCATCGGCAGCAGCCGTTGCCGTGCCCAAAGTCTTGGGATATTTCTGGGCAATACTTTGAGCTGAAATGGTCACAGTTTCCTGTGCCGCAAAACCCTGTCCGCTGAGTGTAAACGAATTGCCATAATAACAACAATACCCGGTTGAAAGAATCGAAGGCGTTGTATAGAAAAACTGTGCCTTTGCCTTGTCCGTAGTCGTTGTGCTGACCGCGTACACATAGTACGTGGCATTCTTCTTATGGGCTACCGGCACGGCTAGAGCCACGCTGAAGCTCCCAGATCCATCAACAGTGACTGAAGTAACGCCGTTGGTTGTGCTCTGGAAGTAGACATTCACCGTCTCTCCTGGAGTATAGCCGCCGCCATTGACGGTAGTCGTTCCTCCTGGATTTTCTGTGTTGAGAGAGAGGAGAATGCCAGGACCGATGTTCAGGTTACTTGTCGCCTGCAGTTGGCTCGTGCTGCCCACAGCCAGCAGCGTATATGAACCTTTTGCAGTAAAAGGCGGGGCAAAGTAGGTATCCAGTGCCCCCGTACCGTCCATAGTAAACGTTGTGATCGTCTGACCGCCGTTCGCATTCCAGCTGAGCACCACCTGTTCATTTGCCGCGAAACCCGACAGGTGTACATGTGCGGCTTGATTATTGTGTACACCTGCGCTCGAGATCATCTTCGGAGGGAGAATATTGAACATAATCGTAACTGTTGCAGGCGTTTGTTGTGAGCGCACTACCGTGATAGGATAGTTTCCAGTTGATGCTGTAACGGGGGCGTTGAAGCTAAAGCTAAAACTACCATCATAGGAGCTAGTCGTTGTGGTTCCTTCCAGGATATTCTTATTAAATCCCCAGTAGATGTTGATCGTCTCGCCAGGAGTAAATGCTCCTCCCTCGAGTTGGATGGCAGTCCCTGGTCCCCCACTGGTTAAGCTTGGGCCATAGGGAACAAAGGTTGAGATTCCAGGCAGGAATGTCACGGGCAGTTGTGCCGACAGTCCGCTGTTGTCCGTACCTATAACCTGGTGGGTTCCCTGCGCTACATTGGTATTGGGTATAGTGGCTACGCCAGAGCAATTGCCGCTGCTATTACAGGAGAGAGAAACGAGGGGATAATTGTAGGGATTATCAATGGTGATCGAGACAATGTCGCCAGGGTAAAAACCCTGGCCTGTGATTGTGACGGTATCGAACGGATGGACGATATCGGGCATGGAGATTGTAGGGTTGTTTCCCGCGGCATGGGCGGCTGAAGATTTGCCAGCATGCAATATTGTCACGGCAGGTACTAGAGCTGCCAGGGCAAATGCAGCGAGGACAGTCCATGTAGGCCAGCGTAAGAACTTTTTCAACTTTTACTCTCCTTGTATCAAACAAGATAAAAAACACATGGGATGCTCGGGAGCAGTCATCTACTGCACGACAACTGCTACACTGACAAAAATATTTGAAGTAGCACCTGCTACCACGTAGTATGTCCCACTGGAAAGTCCTGATACCACAATGGTCGTAGTAAATGAACCATTGGCGTCAGTATTCACAGAGCCATAGTAGGGATTGTTGGCCAAGGATAGATAGACACCCGAGTATGCGCTGAAATGCTTCCCGGTCACAGTGATCGTGTCCCCATCTTGGACAATGGTTGGGCTCACTTTTAGCACTGGCATGTACTGGAATGGTGTAGTTGCTGAAGTATTTGTGGCAGTATCGGTCGCTGTCAGGGTAAGGTTGCCGGCGCCAGTGATTGTGGGAACCTTGAATGTGGTCGAGAATGTCCCATCGGGGTTACTCGTCGTTGTTCCTACAGCTTTGCCTTGCAGTGAAAGGTTTATCGTGTCTCCTGCGCCAAAGCTTCCCCCATTGATGGAGATTGTTGCTCCTGCTTTGCCAATTGTTGGATTATCGTAGATGCTAGCATCATTAAGCACGCTGGTTGTCAGGGTAATATGGCTTGTCTGTCCTATAGCTGCGATGATAACGCTACCCTGATTAGGTGTGCTTGGTACGGTCTCGTATAGCGTAAAGTTCCCATATTGAGCTTGTGTTGAGGCGATAGTGAACTGTCCCGGCTGCTGGTAGTTCCATATGATGTTGACCACCTCACCTATCGCAAAGTTATTGCCTGTAAAGGTGATGGGCTGGCCATAAGAGACTTCACTACAGGAGAAGTCGCAGGCATAAAAAGCTGGCGGATAGAAGTTGAAAGGTGCTCGTGCATGGTCTGTTCCCGTGGTGCTGACAGCATACACATAGTAACGCGTAGATGGATTGTAGGTACTTGGAACTGTCAACGAAGCTGTAAAGGCACCTGTCGCATCCGTCGTTACCGCAACAATGCCATTCTTTGGCGTCTGGAAGTAAACGTTAACCGTTTCATTAGCGGTAAAGCCACCTCCGTAGATCGTCACGGTGCTGCCTGGATCACCGAATCCCCCGCTAATGCCTGGACCTATGTTCAGGCTACTCGTGGCTTGCAGACCGCTGGTACTCCCTATTGCTGTGAGTGTATAGGAGCCGAGCGGAGCAGATGGCGGTATGAACGAACCAGAGGAGGCACCATTTTGATCAGCATTGAAGTAGGAGAGAGTCTGGCCTCCATTCGCATTCCAGCTTATCGTAATACTCTCATAGGGAAAGAACCCTGTCAGGTGTGCCTTGACGATCTGACCGCTATGGATGCCAGGCGTCGATGACATCGTGACTGGAAAAATACTGAATACTGTAGAGACTTGTGAGGGCTTCTGATGCGTGCGAATCACAGTAACAGGATAAGAACCATCCGAGAGTCCAGAAGGAACGCTGAAAGAGAAAGATAGGTTGCCGTTTGCATCGGTTGTAGGCGTCCCTTCAAGTTGCCCTTGAGCAGTTCCCCAGTACACACTTACTGTTTCATTAGCGGTGAATGCCGCTCCATTGAGTTGGACGGACATGCCGGGCTTTCCCACGAGTGGGAAGACGTGAGGCAGGACAGTGGTTGTTAACTGAGCTGTGAGATTACCTGATAGGCCCAGGGCAATTATCGTGTGTTGCCCCTGAAGAATATTTGAAGAGGGTAATTTCAGTGTTACAGAAGCATCACCATTCGCGTTGCAGCCAAAGGCGGCAAAGTTAGAGCCGGTAGTATTGTCAAGATACACATATACGAAGTCTTGCGAGGCAAAGCCCTTGGCTGTCAATGTGAACGCGACCCCGGGGAAGAGAACTTTCCTGGACAGCGAGATAACAGGCACAATGGAAAATGGAGCACTGGCCGTTACAGTTCCCTGTACAGCTACAATCCCATAAGCGCTGGCAGGCAAATCGGGCACCGTGATATTCGTTGAGGGCAGATTACCGCTGGCATCGGTAGTAGTAGAAGCCAGCAGTGTGCCACTGGCACTCCCTAGATAGAGAGAAATAGCTTCGCTCGGAGCGAAGTTCTGTCCACTCACCTGAATGATCGTTCCTGGTTGACCGGTAGCAGAGGAGAGGGAGATAGTCGCACCGCCACTCGCGCGCGCTTTCAGTGCATGGTCAGCAGAGAGAATAGCCGGGACAAGCGCTGCAACGATGAGGGCAGCGAGTACAAGCAAGGCAGGCCAACGCAAAAATTTTTTCAAGCGTATCACCTTTTTCTAACACAGACTTAGCCAAAACAGCAGATGGGATTATTAGTAAACGATGAGTTGAATTATAAGGAGGTGGAGGCATTCATTCCAGTCAGAATGTTATAAGATCTGGTTGTGATCTGTCGGAAACGGTTAAGTTTTCTTAATCGTTCCCCAACTAGGGCTAGTGGTGATTCCCTCTCGCGTAGGGGCGGAGGCGGTGCTTACACAGGTAGGTTTTTTGGAGACGTGCTCGTCAGTCCGTAGGGGCGAGGGTGGTGGAGAGTGGCTGGGAGGGCCTTGCTCCTTGCGTCTTGCCTGAGTGCGAAGCACTAGCTGCGCAGCAGCGTTGGCAAGACGGATAAGTGCCAATGGTCGCCCGCGTCCTGTTCCCTGTGCTCACCTGTGGGGGAACGCGCTCACACCCTCACCACCGTGCGACCATAAAGGCCCTCCTCACATCCACCCAACCACTCTCGCCCCTACGGATCATCCAGCCTCCTGTCTCTCTTCCAGGCTTGGCTTGATGCCTATTGGGCGACCACAAGGATCGCCCCCACTAGGGCGTGGCGAGCCAGTTCGTCGCGGCATAGTAGGGGCGATGGCTTGTCCTCGCCCTGAAGCCTTGCTTTACCTAAGCCTGCGGTAGCGGCGAATGAGTGTGTTGGTCGAGCTATCGTGAGCGAGCCTGGGTTCACCGGTACTCTGAAGCTCGGGAATAATGCGATTGGCCAGTACCTTCCCCAGTTCAACACCCCACTGATCGAACGAATCGATATCCCAGATGGTGCCTTGAACAAAGACCTTGTGCTCGTAAAGAGCGATCAGCTTGCCCAGAGTCTCCGGTGTCAGGCGGTCCGCGAGGATAGTGTTTGTGGGGCGGTTGCCCTCGAAGGTGCGGTGTGGCACCTGAAATGCTGGGACACCCTCTGCCGCGACTTCTTCCGCAGTCTTGCCGAACGCCAGGGCCTCGGTCTGGGCGAAGAAGTTCGCCATCAAGAGATCGTGATGCGGGCCCAGTGGGTTCAAGGCCTGGCAGAAGCCGATGAAGTCGCACGGGATCAGCTTGGTTCCCTGGTGTATGAGCTGGTAGAATGCGTGCTGCCCGTTGGTCCCCGGCTGCCCCCAGATGATAGGTCCGGTC
>Ga0209648_10005278_pt1 | contig 11043 bp, 8 predicted proteins | sample GraSoi2013_115cm_FD_185830 | JGI IMG/M metagenome (GOLD analysis project Ga0209648, IMG submission 185830) | Grasslands soil microbial communities from the Angelo Coastal Reserve, California, USA - Sample 9_17_2013_115cm (SPAdes) (version 2) | ecosystem: Environmental > Terrestrial > Soil >...
GGCTTCGATCTCGCCAAGATTCTCGCGCAGTTTGGGAGGAATGAAGTCGAGCTTGAGCTTGGCGTAGATTTCTTCTTCGGTCTTGCCCGCGACCGGTTTCCCGTCTTCGACGTTTGCCAGACTATATTCGTTGAGCGTGAATTCCATCTTGAGCGCGCGCTGCCGCAAGGCCACGTTGTGCGCCTTAGAGCCGGTGAAATATTGCATGGCCGCTCCGAAGGACTCGGGAGGAAGCAGGCGCACGTCCACCTGCATGCCGTTGCGGTGGCGGAAGCTGACCTTGTTTTCTCCTTGCGCGATGACATCCATGAGGCCGGGGAATCGCAGCAGATGCTCGATGAGCGTCTGACGCGATTCCGCTTCAATGCAGCCTTTGCCGGTCACCAGGATGTCGAGGTCGCCGACAGTTTCGCGTCCGCGGCGCAGCGATCCCGCGGGCGTAACTTTCTCCACGCCCGGAGCAGCCAGCAGATGCTCCACCAGTTTTTCCGCCAGCTCTTCGGCGGTGTCGAGCAGAAAGCGCCCGGCGATGCGGCGGTAATCTTCAATCGCTTTGAGCAGCTTCAGTTCGTGCTTCTCGCCCATGCGCGGCAGTTCGCGGATCTTGCCTTCTCGCGCCAGCTTCTCAACGCCTTCCAGATCGCTGACCTGATAAGCGCTCCAGATCAAGGCAATCGTCTTCGGCCCCAGACCCTGAATCTTGAGCAGTTCAAGCATCGAGGGGCGGTATTTTTTCAGCAGCTCGGAGTGCGCTTCAATGCTCCCATCTTTGAAAAGCTGCAGCAGATTGGCCTGCATGCCCCTGCCAATGCCCTGTATTTCGAGAAGCTTCTTCGGCTCCTGAATCAGGTCGGCCACCTGTTGCGGCAGCGCCTCAATGGCCGCTGCGGCGTTGCGATACGAGCGCACGCGAAACGAATCCTGCCCGTCGATCTCCAGCAGATCGGCCGTCTCGTAGAGAAGTCCGGCGATGGCTTTGTTGTCCATGTGCAAGGACTAAGGTTAAACGAGTCGGGACGGGAGAGCTAGACGGGAACCCGATCTAGACCCGGCTGATGGGGGACACAACCAGCGCGGGCGTCGAGGTACATACAGCTCGGTCGGGGAAACCGGCTGATGGAAGCGATCTCCGATCAGGGGACCTTGGTTACATTGGCCGCTTGCGGCCCCTTCTGTCCCTGGACGATCTCAAACTCCACCTTGTCGCCCTCCTGCAGGCTTTTGTAGCCCTCGGTGGTGATTGAGCTGTAGTGAATGAAAACATCCGGTCCATCGTCGCGGCCGAGGAAGCCGTAACCCTTGGCGTTGTTGAACCACTTGACGGTGCCTTTCAAACGTTCCACGTGCGCCCCCCTCTTTTTTTGCGGATTCCCCTGAAAAGGCGCGATTCCAGGGGACCGCAAAAAAATGTGTAGGCATTGTGCTGCCGACCGGGGGGACTGTCAAGGCTCGGCATCGTACAGTCGTATCACCGCCACCCGCCTGTAGGGACGGGGCTTTCCCGGTCTCCGCCGGGAATCGCAAAAATACCAGGCCTTCCTACCGCCCTGGTCGCTCCATCTGGGCCAGCCACAGAATGCTGGAGATGGTCTTGGCATCGCGGATCCGGCCATTGAGCGCCATCCGTTTCGCCTCCGACAAGGCAAAAAATTTCGTTGCGATCCTCTCGTCCGGCTCGGGCTGCGCTTCGCCGGTCTGGAGCCCCCGGGCCAGGTAGATGGTCATGGTTTCGTCGAGAAAGCCTGGGCTGACGTAGAAATGCAGGATTCTTCTCCAATGGCGGGCCCTGTAGCCGGTCTCCTCGAGCAACTCGCGCTTGGCTGCTGTAAGCGCGGTTTCGCCATCGTCGATGCGTCCAGCGGGCAACTCCCACATCATCGACTGTGCGGCGTGCCGATACTGGCGTTCGAGCAGGATGCGCGGCTCAGCTTTGTGGCCTCGTTTCGCCGGGCGATCGGTGGCTGGATCATTGGCGGCTAGATCATCGACGGCCAGAACAACGATGGAGCCGGCATGCCGGATGACATCGCGGCGGGCACGCACGCCCCCGGGCTCTTCCACTTCATCTGTGGTGACGCTGAACACCGGGCCCCGGTAACTGACCCGGGAAGAGAGCACGCGGGCCTGACTTGGTTTGGTTGATGCTGATTTTGTTCCTGCCGATTTCGCCATCACAACAATATAAGGTATGCTGCGCCGTTGAGCCGAAAACGGATTACCGAAGGCACGCCGTCCAGAAAGCCCACCATCGCCATTGTCGGCGCCGGCACCCTGGCAACTTTTCTGGCCGTGGCGCTGAACGACGCGGGTTTCACCGTTAACGAAATCCTCGGGCGCGATTCGCCCCGTTCGCTCCGGAGAGCGCGCTCTCTCGCTGCGAAAGTGGGCGCGCGGGGAGTCACCGCCCATTCCGCCGCGCTTGACGCCGCATTGCTGTGGTTCTGCGTCCCCGACCGTGAGATTCGCCGCGCAGCTTCGGCTCTGGCTGATCATTTGGTTGCTTGCCCGCTTGTGCACCAGAAAGTAAGAGCCCGTTGCGCCCTGCACTCCAGCGGGGCGCTCTCCAGCCGCGAGCTCAATCCTCTGCACTCGGCAGGCCTCGCTGTCGCGTCGGTGCATCCGCTAATGACGTTCGTTGCGGGCGCGCATCCATCTTTGACAGGGGTGCCTTTTGCTATAGAAGGCGACGACGCGGCTACGCGACTGGCGCGGCGAATTGTGCGCGAGTTAGGTGGCCAGAGTTTTTCATTGCCAACCGGGCGCAAAGCAGCCTATCACGCCTGGGCTACTTTGACTTCGCCGCTGTTCTTGGCGTTCCTGGTGACGCTCGAAGAAGCGGCTCATGCCGCCGGACTCACGCCTCTGGATGCGCGCCGCAAGAGCCTGCCCATCATCCAACAGACTTTGGCGAATTACTCGAGCCTCGGTCCGGCGCCGTCTTTTAGCGGCCCGCTGGTTCGCGGAGACGCGGAGACGGTCGCAAAACACCTGGCCGTGCTGAAGAAGCATCGTGGAGCGCGCGAAGTCTATGTGGCGCTGGCGCGAGCCGCGCTGCGCGGACTGCCGGTGAAGAATCGGGATGGCCTAAGGCGGTTGTTGCGGGATTGAGGCGATGCAGACCTCTCAACAATCACGTAGGGACAGCCGCCCCGGCTGGCCACGCGAGCGCAGCTTGCCGCAGGTTGCTGAAGAACTCTGGTTTCGTACCAGGGCATCGCTTTAGCGATGCCGAAAATTCCTCGAAATCATATGCCCCTTTTTAGGGGCCGGGCATCGAACCTTAGTGTTGCCTCCGGCGACCGCTGAACAAATGTCCTAGTTTTTCCTGCTTCGTCTTCAAATACTCTTCGGTATGTTCCGTGGCTGCGACTTCGCAGGGCACGCGCTCAGTTACTCGAATCCCGGCGCGTTCGAGCGCGGCGACTTTATCGGGATTGTTCGAGAGCAGGCGGACCCGCCGAATATCCAACGCCTTCAGGATCTCGACCGGCATGAGGAACTCACGCTGGTCGGCTTTAAAACCAAGCCGCTCGTTCGCTTCCACCGTATCAAATCCGCTGTCCTGGAGCGCGTAGGCCTGCAGTTTCGCCATCAGCCCAATGCCGCGGCCCTCCTGCTGCTCATAGATAAGAACTCCTGCCCCCTCATGGGCGATCATCGAGAGCGCCATTTCAAGTTGCTGGCGGCAATCGCAGCGCAGCGAGCCAAATACGTCGCCGGTCAGACACTGGGAGTGAATGCGCACCAGTGGCGCCCCGGAGTGCACCTCGCCCATCACCAGCGCCACCGCCTCTTCGGTCCGGGCGCTGTCGCCCGACGCAGACGCCCGGGTGGCAAACCCGTGAATCAAAAAATGCCCCCAGCGCGTAGGGAAGTCCGCGGACGCTACCTGTTTTACCTTCGAAGAACTCACAACTAAATTATATAGGTTCGATTTCGTGGTTCCGTTTCGAGAGTTACGGTCGCGTCGAAAAGCGCTGGGGATTGCATGGTACTTGTTGGTGCCCGCAAAAGTTCATTCCGGAGAAAAGGAAAAGGCCAATTGCGGTACTGGGCGCAGTGCACGTTCATTCCCACCCTTGGGCACAAGGCTGCAATCTGTTTCATACCCTTCCAGCGGAAGGGGTCGGTTTGCGGTAAAATTCTCGTTGGCTATTACTTTTATTGGTTTAGAAGTAGGCCGTCGGCTGGCCTTCGGAAGCCGAATTGCTCCTTCCCATCGTTCCGTTGATTTTAGGCCGGATTTCACAACCGGCGCAGCAGTCTTAAGTATTTGTGGCTCGGCTCATGCTCCAGCGGTAACCTGCAGCCCCTGCGGGTAGCTTGACGAGCCACGGCAAATGGGCGAACTTAACTAGAGACCCCCCTAGTGATTTTGATTTTCAGCATAAATTTTGTTTAGAACATCCGGGAGGAATACTGCTTTGAACGCAACGACCAGTCACCTTATCGCCCCACACGGGGGAGAACTTGTTCAGCTGCAAGTGCCGGCCGCGCGCGCCGCGGAGTTAAAAGCGCAATCGAAGGACTGGCCCTCATGGGATCTGACCGCCCGACAGCTTTGCGATCTGGAACTGCTGATGAGCGGCGGCTTCTCACCGCTGCGTGGATTCATGAACCGCGCCGATTACGAAGGCGTCTGCCAAGACATGCGCCTCGGGAACGGCACGCTGTGGCCCATGCCGATCACGCTCGACGTCACCGAGGAATTCGCGAAAAAACTGACGCCGGGCAGCAGCAAGATCGCATTGCGCGATCCGGAAGGGGTGATGCTGGCCGTGCTCAGCGTTGAAGATGTCTGGCAGCCGGACCGCAAGGCCGAAGCCCAGTCGGTTTTTGGTTCCACCAGCGCCGCGCACCCGGGCGCAGACTATGCCATCAACAAATCGAATCCCTGGTACGTGGGCGGAACGATTGAAGAATTGCAGCCTCACGCGCACTATGATTTCCGCTCGTTGCGCCTGACTCCCGCCGACCTGCGCGCCCAGTTTGGCCGCATGGGCTGGACCAAAGTCGTGGCCTTCCAGACGCGCAATCCCATGCATCGCGCGCACGTCGAACTGACCATGCGCGCCGCCAAGCAAGTCGAGGCGAATCTGCTCATTCATCCCTCGGTCGGTATGACCAAGCCGGGCGACGTCGATTATTTCGTCCGCACCCGCTGTTACCAGTTGCTGCTGTCGAAGTATCCACACGGCACGGTCGAGCTCGCCATGCTACCGCTCGCCATGCGCCTGGGCGGACCGCGCGAGGCGGTGTGGCACGGACTGATTCGCAAAAATCATGGCTGCACGCACTTCATCGTCGGCCGCGATCATGCCGGTCCAGGAAAGGATACCGACGGCAAGAACTTCTACGGTCCTTACGACGCCCAGGAACTATTCAAGAAGCATGAGAAGGAAATGGGCGTAATCATGGTTCCCTTCCAGATGATGGTGTATTTGCAGAACGAAGACCGTTACGCCCCGGCCGATGAAGTTCCGCAGGGCGCCAAGGTACTCGACGTTTCCGGCACGGAATTACGCCAGCGCCTCAACGAAGGCCGCGACATCCCGGCGTGGTTCACTTACCCCGAAGTCGTGCAGGAATTGCGCCGCAGCTATCCGCCACGACACAAGCAGGGCGTCACCATTTTCTTCACCGGGCTTTCGGGATCGGGCAAGTCCACCATCGCCAATGCCCTGATCACGAAGTTCCTCGAGATGGGCGGACGTCCCGTCACTTTGCTCGATGGCGACCTGGTGCGCAAGAACCTGTCGAGCGAACTCGGATTCTCCAAGGAGCATCGCGACATCAATATCCGCCGGATTGGCTACGTTGCTTCCGAGATCACCAAGAATGGCGGCATCGCGGTCTGCGCCCCGATCGCTCCTTATGAGGCGACTCGCAAAGCGGTGCGGCAGATGATTGAACCGTTCGGCGGGTTTATTCTGGTTCACGCTGCCACGTCGATCGACGTCTGTGAACAGCGCGACCGCAAAGGCCTGTACGCCAAGGCTCGCGCCGGCATCGTCAAGGAATTCACCGGCATCTCAGATCCGTACGAGGCGCCAACCGACGCCGAAGTCGTGATTGACACCGCCAAGCTGAGCCCCGAGGAAGCGGCGCAGACCATCATTCTGCACCTCGAGCGCGAGGGCTTTGTCGGCGCGAACGGCAACGGGTAAAGAAGTTCCCAGTTCTCGGTTCTCAGTTCCTTAACCTGGTTTTGGTTTACTGAGAACCGAGAACTGGGAACTGAGAACTACCAAGAGACGGCATGGAATTCTTGCTGCTAAAAATACTGATCGGCTTCGTTGTAGGAACGCTGATCGGGTTGACGGGTCTGGGCGGCGGCGTATTGCTGTTGCCCATGCTCATTTTCGGCCTGCACATTCCCGCTATCACGGCCGTTGGTAGCGATGCGCTGTTCAATTTTTTCACCAAGATTCCGGCCAGCATCATGCATTTGTGGAAGGGCACGGTGCGAAGGAAAGTCGTTTTGGCTATGGCGGTCGGAAGCATTCCTGGCTCTTACCTCGGAGTGACTCTTCTGGTGTACCTGCGCCAAGTCTATGGCAATCACGTCAATGATTTCATTAAGTCCGCCGTGGGACTGCTGCTGGTATTGATTCCCACCCTGCTTCTGTTCCAGGGACGGATCGAAGAGCATCTCGCTAAGCGCGAGCCCACGATGAAATCATTTGCCGGCATGAGTGTGATTGGATTAGTCGGCGGGTTCCTGGTCGGCATCACTTCCGTCGGGTCGGGAAGCATCATTATGATGATGCTTCTTCTGTTTTATTCGTTCGCTCCCAAGATCATGGTCGGCACCGACATTGCCCACGCCGTGATTCTGACCGGCGTCACCAGCCTGCTGCACTTCCGCGCGGGCAACGTCGACGGGCATCTGGTCGGTGCCCTGCTGATCGGCTCGATCCCCGGCGGAATGCTCGGCTCGCATCTGAGCACGCGCGTTCCCGTACTCTGGCTGCGGAGAATCCTGTGCACGGTTTTGCTGATGACTGGAGCACGAATGCTGTGGGCATAGGCCTTAGGTAGAGACGGGGCTTGCCCCGTCTCACTCCGCGGAGATTGCAGCCGCGCGGGCGGGAGACGCGGCAAGCCGCGTCTCTACGGGAAAGTAACAACATTTAATGGAGCATTAATGTCTTCTTCTTCAAATTCGCAAGAACTGCTCGAACGCATTCACGCCGCACTTGAAGCGGCGCGGGCCGTGCTCAACCGCTTCACTCCCGGCGCCATTGAAACCGAATATAAAGTTGGACACGATCCCGTCACCGAGGCCGACCGCGCTGTCGACGACATTCTGCGGAAGACCCTTCTCGGCCCGGGCGAAGGCTGGCTCTCGGAAGAGACCGTGGACGACTTCACTCGGCTCGACAAACAGCGCGTCTGGGTCGTCGATCCGCTCGATGGCACTCGCGAGTTCGTGCAAGGTATTCCCGAGTTCTGCGTTTCGATCGCGATGGTGGAGAATGGAATTCCGGTCGCTGGCGGAATCTGCAATCCGGCAACCGACGAACTCATCCTCGGCTCGCGCGAAACTGGCGTGACCTACAACGGCAAGGCCTCACAACCGAGCCAGCGCAAGGACCTGCACGGCGCCCTTGTGCTCGCCAGCCGAAGCGAAGTGAAGCGCGGCGAGTGGAAGCAGTTCGAGTCTGCCGAGTTCAACATTCGTCCCATGGGGTCGGTCGCCTACAAACTCGGACTGGTCGCCGCTGGTCGAGCCGATCTTACCTTCACGCTGGTTCCGAAAAATGAGTGGGACGTTGCCGCCGGGGCGGCGCTGGTCGAAAGCGCCGGAGGCTGGGTGCTGAAGCTCGACAATTCTCCGCTGCGCTGCAACCAGAAAAATCCGCTGATCTCCGGCCTTCTGGCGGGGAGCCCGTTTCTACGCGATCCGCTGCTCCTCCTGCTCGACCGGCACGCGCAGACGGTCGGCAGCGACAAGCGATTCCAATCGTAGAGACGCGGCTTGCCGCGTCTCCGGCGTAACTGGATTTCGCGGCCGCCGAGGAAGACGGGGCAAGCCCCGCCTCTACAGGCGAAGAACCATCATGTCTTCATCGCGTATTGTGTTCCTGATGTACCACGAGCTCGAGCTCGCTGGCCGCAAGCTCTGCCAGTCCGAGCCAGGCTACGTGCGCTACATTCTGCCGCTCGAAACCTTCCGCAGCCAGATGGCGTGGATGAAAAAATCCGGCCTGCGAGGCCTGAATGTCGGCGAAGCTCTGCGCTATCCGGCCGAGCCGAGCGTTTGTATCACCTTTGACGATGGCTGCGAGACCGACGTTATCGCCGCCGCACCTGTGCTCAGCGAGTTTGGCTTCAACGCAACCTTCTACCTCACCGCTGGATTCCTGGGCACGCCCGGTTACCTCAATGCCAGCCAGGTGCGCGAGCTCGACGCGCAGGGTTTTCAGATCGGCTGCCATTCGATGACGCACCGTTATCTCTCCGATCTCCCGGAGCCAGAACTGAAGCGCGAAGTCTTGGATGCCAAGCTGAGGATCGAAAACATCGTCGGACATCCAATCGAACACTTCTCCTGTCCCGGAGGACGCTACGACCAGCGCACGCTGCGGATGGCGCGCCAGGCGGGATTCGCAACCATTGCCAACAGCCAGTTTTATGCCAACTCGTCCGGCATCAGCCCCTACGAACTCGGCCGCGTAGCCATGCTGCGTGACCTCACCATCGAAGAGTTCAGCGCCACCTGCCACGGCCGCGGGTTGTGGAAGAAACGCCTTCAGCATCAGGCCCGCCGTACCGGGCAGCGCTTGCTCGGCAACCGCGCCTATGATCGCCTGCGCGCCGTCTTGCTAGGGGAGCCCAGCCAGTAAACCTGCCCTTGGTTATTTGAGCTTTTCGCATTATTTCAGTTTTCGCAATCAGCCGGTCGCCCTCTCCGCCCGTCCCGCGCCCGTTTTTCATTTTCTTCATGCCGACAAAACCAGTGGACACTGGGGTACATGACCTGCCGGCATGTACTAACGCGGTCCGCCATGAACTATTGATATCTGGGAACCCTGTACTCATCTCGATAAATTCAGTGTGAGGACGATCGACTAGTCCCCCCATTCCTGTAAGGTCGAGGGCAAGCAATGTTTGAAACAGGGGCCATGTTTGAAACAGAACATGCTTTCTTGAACTGTCATTCCAGATTTTCCCGAGCGCTCGGAAAGGGCCTCAGCGTTTTGATTCTCTCGCTGGCGGTCGCGCTGATGATCACTTCGTGCGGCACTGTGGCACAAGCCGCCGGCACGCAGAACACCGGGGCCGTGAACAACATGAGTCTGTACGGAAACCTTCCCGCGGGCAAGGTCAATCAGTCTTACAACGCTGTGCTCGTAGTTATTCAGGGAAGTTTTCCCTACCTTTTCAGAGTGACAAACGGCGCCCTGCCCCCGGGCATTAGCTTGAACTCAGCTACAGGGGCGATTACCGGGACGCCTACAGTGGCGGGTAACTTCGCGTTCGAGGTGGTTGTGACCGACTCTCCGCGACTCGATCGGGGGAGCCAGACGTTCGCCGTTGCTGTCGGCAGTGGCAGTAGCGGGAATGTCCACGTCAGTTTGTCTCCGGCCAGCGTAACTCTGTCCTCGAGTCAGAAGCAGCAGTTCACCGCCACCGTCAGCGGAACTTCCAACACCGGGGTGACCTGGTCGGCGTCGGCAGGCTCGATCGATGCCAACGGTCTTTACACCGCCCCAGCAGTAAATGCGCAGACCAACGTAGTCGTCACTGCCACCAGCAATGCTAACTCGTCGAAGTCAGCCAGCGCCGGAGTCACCGTTAACCCGGTGAATACCCAGTCACTGAAAATCACGACCGCGAGCCTTCCCCAGGGCCAGCAGGGGAACGCTTATAGCGCGGCTTTCAACGCGACCGGCGGGACCACGCCATACAGCTGGAGCATTTCCGCGGGCACTCCTCCTGCAGGAATCGCGATGAATGCGAACGGGAATTTTGCCGGCCTGCCCACCTCAGCCGGTACATCCAGCTTCACGGTCACGGTCGCGGATGCGGCCAGCAAGACGGCAACCGGCAATTTCAGCGCGACCGTCGTTGCCGGCGGCAATTTCGACGGTCCGGCGGAACTGCCGAGAGTGACCGTTCCCAGCGCGATGACCGACACGCCTGCGCCGGGAGCAGTCATCACCGTCAACGCCGGCGGCGATCTGCAATCGGCCTTGAATAACGCGCACTGCGGTGACGTGATCGAACTTCAGGCGGGTGCAACCTTCTCCGGCAAGTTCCTGGTGCCGGCCAAGAGCTGCGATAGCAATCATTGGATCATCGTCCGAACCAGTGCTCCGGACAGCGCTCTGCCTGCAGAAGGACAGCGCGCCACTCCCTGCTATGCCGGGGTCGCTTCTCTGCCCGGCCGCCCACTGTACAGCTGCGCCAATCCAGGAAACGTGATGGCGAAAGTACAGACTCAAAACCAAGGCAACGGTCCGTTCCAGTTCGCCAGCGGCGCCAACCATTACCGCTTCATCGGTCTGGAAATTACCCGCCCCACCGGAACCCCGGGTCCCGCCGGGCTGATCACGATCTCCGGCCAAGGTGGCACCGTGGATCATCTCGTGGTGGATCGCTCATGGCTGCATGGAGCGCTTCAGGATGAAACTCACGTCGGCGTGAACGTGAATGGCATGACCAACGTAGCGGTGGTCGATTCCTATTTCAGCGATTTCCATTGCATTTCAAGGTCTGGAGCTTGTACCGACGCTCACGCGGTTGCCGGAGGTGTCAGCGACACCCAGGACGGTCCCTTCAAGATCCAGAACAACCTCCTGGAAGCCTCGGGCGAGGCCGTCATGTTCGGCGGCGGAGCCGCCACCTTGACCCCAACCGACATCCAAATTCTGAACAATCACTTCTGGAAGCCGTGGCAGTGGATGGCAGGCAACCCGAACTTCATCGGCGGACCGGACGGCAATCCCTTCGTCGTCAAGAATCACCTGGAACTCAAGAATGCGGTTCGCGTGCTGATCGAGGCGAATCTCATGGAAAACAACTGGGGAGGCTTCA
>Ga0209648_10005279_pt1 | contig 11043 bp, 8 predicted proteins | sample GraSoi2013_115cm_FD_185830 | JGI IMG/M metagenome (GOLD analysis project Ga0209648, IMG submission 185830) | Grasslands soil microbial communities from the Angelo Coastal Reserve, California, USA - Sample 9_17_2013_115cm (SPAdes) (version 2) | ecosystem: Environmental > Terrestrial > Soil >...
TTTTTCTGCTCTTGGCTTATGCCGCCGCGTCACGCTCTAATTCTTCAGTCAGAAGCGTGACACCAAGATTGCAAGCCTGCACTCCCTGCACCACACCGAGCTTTAGAACTTCCATGATTTCTTCCACCGTTGCACCGGCCTTGAAGGCATTCTTGATGTGGCGCCGCGTGCCCGGACCATAAATGTGTACGTAAGCGGCGTCGAAAGCGACGAGCAGAAGTTCCAATTCTTTGGGAGGAAGAACGTTTTCGGCGTACAGCGAGGTACACATGGCCATGTATTGATCGGTCCACACGGGGTCAAGAAATAGAACGGAATCCCACTCTTCGCTCCAGTGTCCGATTGCCTTCATCTTTTCCACGGCCGGAGTGGCTTTTCCAACCCTTTCCAACCGCTTCTTCCGCAAGTCACTGAAGTCTTCCAGGCTGCCCACGCTGGCTTCCTGGATTAGGAGGGGAGCATTAAAGCTAAAGGAATGAATGGACATTACGGACGCACACTTAAGAACGAATAAGATCTCCTGACGGCTCGCACCCGCGGCGAGCGCAGCTCGAATGTGGCGGCGCGTGCCCTCCGGGTTCAGGTTTGTGCGGGAAGCATTTAAGCTAAAGGAATGAATGGACATTACGGACGCACACTTGAGAACGAATAAGATCTCCTGACGGCTCGCACCCGCGGCGAGCGCAGCTCGAATGTGGCGGCGCGTGCCCTCCGGGTTCAGGTTTGTGCGGGAAGCATTTAAGCCGACGCTGACCAATTCGATGAACTTGATGGGCAAAATCCCATCCATCCATGGACTCGTGGTCATCTTCACGGTGTGTTCCGCCCAGGCTGGATCCCATTCCTTGAGTTGGTTCAGTGCTGCCGCCCAGAGGCTTACCGGCTGCTGATTCGCTGAGGCCTTCGCCTGACCGCTTTCCGTTGCCATCTTTCTTCCTTTCTTATCCGTCTATTGCCAGCCCGGACGCTTCTTTTGAAGCATTGGATGAACGAGTGAGCTATAATGACGCTTTTTTGGTAGTTCTCGGTTTGGGGCCAAACAGTAATGGTACTCTACGAGGCCCGGAGCATGCGCTCCGTCTCGCATGAAGTCCCTCTTTTACAACTGGGAAGGTCTCTATAAAATACGTCCTGCTGGGCTATGCTGCCCGGTTTGCTGGAGAGCCCGCACCAAGCACAATTGTCCGGCGCCATAGGCTTTCAAGGGTCGATATAGCCCCGGAACAAAAGGGGACCGTCAACTGTTGCCGAGGTGGTAGCCCGTTGATAGGGGTTAAGGCTTGCAAGTGCGGATAAAAGTTGTAGCCCGATTCTTTTTCGTCGTATTTGCACATGAGCAGTCGCGGTGTTTGAAATGCTTGAATCGATGCCCTAAAGGCAGAGAGAAGGAGTTCTAATCATGGCCGCAGCTAGTTCTCCGGCTCCGACCCCCGCAGCGAGCCCCGCTCCAACCCCAGCTACTCATCCAGAACCGGCTCCACCGAAGCCCAAGGTCCCTTGGGAATGGTTGAAATTCGGAACCCCAATTTTGGTTTTGCTGCTGGCTGCCGCTGTGGTGATTTCCCTGACGCGAAACTGGAATGCCTGGGAGGGAGGCAAGGTCGAACAGGTTACCGACGATGCCTTTGTGCGCGGCGATCTCACGCCCCTCAGCACAAAAGTTGCCGGCATTGTGCGAAACGTGAAGGTGTCTGACTATCAGCGCGTGCACGCGGGCGATCTCCTGGTCGAGCTTCAGGATGATGACTATCAGGCACAGCTTGCGCAGGCTACCGCGGCGGTGGAAGCCGCCAAAGCGGCCATCGAAAACAATCGCAGGCAACGCGAGCTGCAAGACTCTCGGATTCAGCGGGCGCTCGCGGGAATCGATCAGGCCAAGGCGCAAATCACGGCAGCGGAGGCGGGCATACAGGCGGTGCAGGCTGACGTAGTTCGAACGCAGGCGGAGCGCGCACGGCAAGAAGCGCTCCTTGCGACTCAGTCCGCGACGAAGCAAAAGGTCGAGGCAGCGGTAGCCGATGAGCAACGCTTCGCCGCGCAAGAGGCCAGCCGCAAAGCAGACCTCGAACAAGCAAAGACGGCGCTCCGCAGCAGCGAAATCGCCGTGGAATCGGAGCGCCGCAGCAAAGCAATCCTGGAATCCCAGGACCAGCAGCTCATTGCCGATCTGCACGCGAAAGAAGCTTCGCTGTCCGTGGCGAAGATCAACCTGGGCTACACGAGAATTCCCGCGCCCGCGGATGGCACCGTCGGCGAACGCCAGGTGCGTCCCGGGCAGTTGGTTTCTCCCGGAACGCAGGTCGTAACCTTTGTTGCCGAGACGAAATGGGTGCAGGCGAACTATCGCGAGACACAGCTCACCAACATGAAAGTGGGCGACCCGGCCGAGATTCGCATTGATGAGTACCCGGGCAAAGTCTTCCGCGGGAAGGTGCTCGAGATTGCCCCCGCCAGCGGCTCGCAATTTGCTCTTCTTCCGCCAGACAACGCCACTGGCAACTTTACGAAAGTCGTCCAAAGAATCCCCGTGAAGATTGCCTTCGACGACGCGAACCTGGCAAGTAGCTTGCGCCCTGGCCTTTCGGTGATCGCCACCGTACGCACCAGGCACTAAGTGGAGCGCACCATGGCTTCCCCGGCAGCAGTCGTCCATCCGCCTACCAAGCAACAGATGGCGCATGCCATTGCCGGAGCGCTTCCCGCAGAGCTTTCGCAGAGCCCCCTGCTGGGAATTCTGGGCGTTGTGCTTGGCGCGGGAATCGTCACGTTGACCGGTCGCATGCTCACCATGGGCACTGCTGATCTCAAAGGCAGTTTCGGCATCGGCTTTGACGATGGCGCCTGGATTGGCAGCGCCTACAACATCGCGCTCATGTTTATCGGGCCGTTCACGGTGTATCTCGGTGGCTTGCTTGGCCCGCGCCGCGTGCTTCGGATCGCCGCGATCTCTTTCACTCTCGTGTGCCTTTTCTTACCGCTGATTCATAGTTACAGCTTGCTTCTGACGGCCCTCGTGATTGCAGGATTGACCTCCGGAACCTTTTATCCGCTCACACTTACCTTCGCCCTGCGGAATATTCCGCTCCGCTTTCTGCCTTTCACGCTGGCTCTCTATGCCACCTCGGTGGACTTTGCCGTGAATATCGCTCCCTCCCTCTATGGCTGGTATCGCGACCATCTTTCCTTCCACTGGATGTTCTGGAATTCGGCCCTCATCACGCCTTTCATGATCCTGTGCATCCACTACGGAATTCCTCCTTCGCCGGCGCGAAAAAGCACGGGCTCGCCACCCAGCTTTGTTGGTTTCCTTTACGCCAGCGCCGGATTCGCGCTGCTGTTTGCCGCTTTGGACCAGGGGCAGCGTCTCGACTGGTGGCGCTCCGGCCTCTTCAACGGCCTTTTCTTCAGCGCCGTGATTTTCCTGCTGGCCTCGCTCGTTCGCCGCCTCCGCAGCCCAAACCCCTTGGTGGATCTTCCGTATCTCCGGCAATGGAACACGATTGTGCTTGGCGTGGCTCTGGGATTTTTTCGATTTTGCCTGCTTGCCACGATTATTCTGATCCCCCAGGCGCTCGCTCTTCACGGTTTTGAAGCCGACCAGATTGGTCCGGCGCTCCTCTGGACCGCCTTGCCCCAGTTCCTGATTGCTTTTATCGCTGCATTGCTTCTCCTGCACGGCTTGGATTCGCGTCTTTTGATGGCCACGGGATTCACATGCATGGCGGCCGCGTGCATTCTCAACGCGCAGTACACTTTCGCCTGGTCCGCGGCGAACTTTTACCGCACGGAATTGCTTATGGGTGTCGGCCAATCCTTTGCCTTTATCGGCTTGGTGTCCTCGATCGTGTTGCAGGCTATTTTTTCCGGCGGACTCTCGAAACCCCAGGACGCCCTCACCTTTTCCGCCTTCTTTCACATTGTTCGTTTGCTGGGCGGGCAAATGGGAGTCGCCCTCATGGGGCACTACATCGCTGTCCGCGAGCGCATTCACTCAAACCTGCTCGGCCTGCACGTACAAGGCGGCAATTGGCTGGACGAGGCTGCCATTCGGCAAATGACCGCGGGGCTCTACGCCAAATCTTCCGGTTTGGCTGCTGCCACGGGCCGCGCTGTTGGATTGACCGGTGCCCGCGTGCGGTTGCAGGCGTACACCCTCACCTTCATCGACGGATTCCATCTCATCGCGTGGGCTTGCGTGTTGGCGCTGCTGCTCATCGCATTGCTCCGCAAATCTCCCCTGAATTACGGCGAACTGGGCTTCCCGAATGGTGGGCCCTCGCCAGCAGAGAGGGCAAAATCATGACGAAACGTACCGTACTTTTTTGCGCTCTGTTCGCGCTACTCTGCGCCCGGCCGCTCCCCGCACAGGAAGCCAAATCGCCGGAACCCCGCCATATCACGATGGATGAAGCCGTTCAGCTTGCGCTCAAGCACAATCACGTCGTGCGCATTGCCGCGTACGGTGTTCAGGAGAAAGAGCACACCAAGGACATCGCGCGGAGTGCTTATTTTCCGCTGCTCCGCAACGACAGCAATGTTGCTCACTTGACGGACACGCAATTCATCGGAATTCCCGCTGGCGGCCTCGGGACGATTGGAGGAACGCCGCTTCCCACTCAATCCATCATCTTGAACCAGGGCGGACGCACCATCGTGACCAGTGGCACCTCTCTGACTCAGCCGCTTTCCGAACTTTGGAAAATCAAATCGGCGAATGACGTCGCTGCCGCCGAATTAAAAGAGACGCGTGGCAAAGCCCGCCAAACAGAAAACGAAGTCGCACTCCGGGTTCATCAGCTTTACTACCGCATTCTCGTCTTGCAATCCCACAAGGAAGCTGCGGCCGCCAAAATTCAAGCCAATGAAGCCCTGCAAGCCGAACGCGTGCAGCAAGTCAAATTCGGCAGCACGCTGGAGGAAGAGGTCCTCGAAAGCCGCGCCCAATCTCTCGAATCGAAGCAGGATCTCCTGACCACCGACTTGCAGCTTTCGGATCTCACCATGCAACTCGACGATGCCATTGGCCTGCCGTTGACCACGCCATTGGTACTCGATCCGACCGTGCGTCAGGTCGCAAACACCTGCGACCGCGAACAATGTCTTCGCATCGCGCTGGAGTCTCACCCGGAGATCGCCGTGGCCAAGGCTAAAGTGGAACAGGCATCCGCCGCAGAGCGTTTGGCCAAGCGCCAATATATTCCGGACCTCGAAGCCTTCGCCCGCTATAGTTACGCAGACAATGTTCCGTTCCTGGTTCGCAATTTCGGAACCTTCGGCGTGCATCTTGGGTACGACCTGTTTGACGGCGGCAGGAGAAATGCTGCCATCGCAGAACACAAGGCCCAGTTGGTCCAGGCGGAGGAGAACCTGGCCCGGGCCAGGGAAGAAGTCGAGCTTCGTGTGCAAACGGCTTACAACAAACTGGAACGTACTCGCCAGATGATGAAAGTGTCCGAAGAGGTTCTGGTGCTGCGCACGGAGTCGCACCGTGTCTTCGTCCAACAACTCCAGGGAGGAAGCGCGCTTCGCTCGCATGTTGCCGCCGCGGAGGCACGCGAACTGGAAGCCAAGACACTGTTCCTTCAGTCACAGTTGGAATACATCCAAGCAAATGACGAAATGAGTGAAGCGATGGGGCAAACACCAGAGTAAGTAATTACCGAAAATGATCGAATCGCAATTCCATTCCGGTCAGGTCGTTTCTCACTACCGAATCCTGGAAAACTGGGCGGTGGGGGAAGGCGGGTGTCTTTGGGGCAAACTGTTCCGTTCAGCGGGCTGAGGCATCGGCGGGATGGGAACGTCATCCGCAACCACTTGGCCGAAAAGTTGAAGTGACTCCCTGGTAGAAAGAACCTTATGTTTTTCCCGGATGACGGGCGGATGACGGGCTAACCGCAAGTCACTCCGGGCCAGAAGTCCCGTTCTGGGAAGTGGACCGTGATCGGTTAAGTCGCTATCGAACTTCGATTGAGCCTGAGTGACGGGCAACCCGGAAGTTAGAACCAGAAGAATCGCAACTTCCGGATTGCCGACCGCTGTGAAGCAAATCGAACAGAGAATGATTCGCGACGCGTTGAAAGGATTAGGAGAGGGCGCGCAAATTCTTCCGGAGGCGCTCGGGATCGCCATCATGAAGGAGCGCTTCAATTTCCAAGTGTGTACGCTGCCAAGCGGGAACGGCGCGGACAAGCAAGCTCCGCCCTTTTGGCGTCAGAGTGGTCAGACGGCTACGGCGGTCCCTCGGGTCTGCGGTGACCTTGACCAGACTTCGGCGCAGCAACGGCTTGAGAGCGGCCGTCAGGGTAGTCCGGTCCATTGCGAGCAGGGACGCAACTGCCGCCATACCTGGTGGTTCCGGGCGGTTCAGGGACATCATCAGCGAGAATTGCCCGTTGGTCAGGCCGAGTGGGCGCAGAGCATCATCGAAGCGCCGTGCCAGCGCCCTGGCAGCTCGCTGGACATGAAGACAGAGGCAAGAGTCGCGGACGAGAAGGGTGGTCTCAAAAGAAGGCTTTGTAACGGTTGACACAGCTAAAGTATATTGATATCAACGTATCTTGCCAAGCGGCCCGAGGAGGAAAGCCTGCCGCAGCGGTTGGTATCACAAGGAGAATCCTATGTCGCGGGAGAAATCAATGAAGCGAGAGATTGTCAGGACAATGGCATTACCAGTGTTCGCGCTGGCCGTCGCGTTGAGCGCCGCGTGGCCGGAGCAAGCACAGGACATCAAAACACCGTATCCGAGCATGGCCCCGATTGAGCAATACTTGATGGCGAATCGGAATTCCGAGATAGCCCTGGCGCGGAGCGCGGCCCCGGAATCCATCTCACGCGATGCCGAGGTTTTGGTCCTCGGAGGGCATGGTTACGAAACCGCGGTCAAAGGTAAGAACGGTTTCGTGTGTATAGTGCAACGGTCATGGACCGCCCCAATCGACGATCCTGACTTTTGGAATCCCAAGCTGCGGGCTCCGATCTGCTTCAACCCGCCGGCCGCACGATCCTACCTTCCACTCACTATCAAAAAGACCGAGTTGGTACTAGGTGGACAATCCAAAGCTCAAATGTTCGAAAGTATAAAGGCCGGTCTCGACAAAAAGGAATTGCCGACGCCGGAACCTGGCGCCATGTGTTACATGATGTCAAAGGAAGGGTATTTGAGCGATCAAGACGGGCGCTGGCATCCCCACCTGATGTTCTTCGTACCACAAACGGACGCTGTAACTTGGGGCGCGGACCTGCCAGGCTCCCCGATTCTGGCATTTAAAGACGCTCCGGACCGACTGACCATATTCATGGTTCCGGTCGCCAAGTGGTCGGACGGTACGGCTGATACCACGGTTAAGCACTGACGTTCGATCTCACCGAATCAAGGGCATCTGAAGTAGATGGTCGGACCTCGAATGAGGGAGGACTGGCTGTGAAGGCAATTAGGAAAGCTAGGCGATGACAAGTGTCGACGCGTCGGTCGGGACCAGTCTTTACCGATGGAATGCAGGGCGATGTTGTTTCATCCCGAGCGACGGACTATGCGGAAGTTATTTCAATAAACTCGACCGCATCGGACAGAACATAACTCAATTGGAGTCAGACCCCGAATTGGAGTCACCTTCCTCAGTCAAGACCGCGTAAAGAAAGGACTTGGCGGAAGCGTGTGGGAGTCGAACCCACCATTCGACCCGCGAAGGACCGAATCACCGGCTTTGAAGGCCGGGAAAGTCACCGGACTCTTTTCGCCTCCGCGAACAGTATAGCTTGAGTGAGGTGAGTGGTGGCGCGGCGCGGGTGACTCCTGACTGGTGGAAAACCTCACGCCCCTGCAGTTGCGCCACTCTGGGTGGTTCGAATTTTGGAACTTGTGGTCCGGACTTGGGCCAGGAGCGATGGGAGGTCATTGCGCGGCTTACTGGGTGCGGAGCAAAGCAGCGACGAGGTCGTAAAGCGCGGGACTGGTGCAGACTTCGTAGTAGGGATGCGAAGTAGGTCCTCCGATTTTCCCGTCGGGGAGCAGTTGCCGCGCGAAAGCCTTTCGCAGCACGAGGAGCTCGACGGCCTCCCCGAGCGGCACTTCCCCGTAATACAAAGAGACGTTTTGTTTGCCCCAGGGCATCTCGAGCTTCGTCTCAATGGTGTCGAGAGAAATTTCCTCAGAGAGCTTTTGAAAGCCTTCCTCGTTGAGCTCGATGCCGTTGTGATTGTAGCGAACCAGGAATTCGTCCAACTCTTCCGCCGACGCGCCTTCCATGGTATTCAGAAATTGAAAAACAGAAAAATGAGTCTTCTGCCCGCCCAGCATGCGTTTCGCCAGCTTGGCGCAGCCGGAAAGACGGTCGGAAAGATTCAGCGCCTTGGAAATCATGATACGCGAGTCTCCATCGGTCCAGTAGGTAGGAGCGGAGCCCTGAAAAGCAACGCCCAGGCCAAGTTCCAGCGCGGGGAGATCGCTGGCCGATGCGCGCTCGTTGTAAGAATTGCAAACGGCCAGAATCTGGCGCGAAAGGATGCACGCTTTGGCCACCGGCCGCGCATAGGCGACCGTCGACTCCGTTTCGAAAATGGCAAGTATGATGGCGTCGCCTTCGATGAATACTTTCTTCGCCGCATAGCGGTCCAGAAGCTTCTTGACGGGTTCGTGCAAATTCAAGCTGAAATGGGAAGCGGGGTTTAGTCCGCGCGAGAGCAAATCCTGGGTCATGCGCGTTGAGCCGCGCACGTCAGACTTGATGATCACGTGCGAGACCACTTGGTCCTGCTCCGGCCGGGCTTCCTCTGGAAGCACGCATTCATACAACCGGTTGTTCATGCGCGAAAGTTCGCGCGCTTTTTCGGTGGTAACCAGGTTGACGCGCTCCATGCAGGTAGTCAGATGTTCGGCGTCGCGAAGGTCCCTTCTCAGGCGCAGGAAGTCGCAGGCAAACCGCAGTACGAACGCTTTCATCTCCTCCCGGGAATAGCGGCGAATTTTTTTCGAAAGTTCCTCAACGGCCTTGAGCGACAGTTTCTTCGCGGGCACATGCTTGATGACCTGCTCGACTTGCTTGAGCTCCTCTTTCGAAACGAGGGCCTTGCGGAGCTGCTGCAAGTGGACGGGCGGACAATAATCAGAGGCGATGGGCCGGATTTCATAACTCGCCAGGATGTGGTAGAGAATTTCGTTTTGCTCAAGACGGTCGAGGAGCTGCGCGAGCAAGCGCGCGCGCGCCGGCGCCTCCGCCTCTCCGGCGGAACTCGCGTCGAACAGCCGCTTCGCGTTCTCCGGCTCGTTTAAGTACTTACCGAGCTTCCCGGCATGATCCTTTACGAAGAAATCGAGCTTTTGCCTGGCGGCCTCGATCAGCGGTCCCAACTCCTCCAGCTTGTATTCCTGATGCTTCAGCCGCAGTTCCAGGTCATTCAACGAGGCCTTCAGGTCAGCCGGGGCATCGGAATTTAGAAATTTCGTGAAGAAACCATCGCCGCGCTCAAGACGTTTGCGAGTGGCCTCGCGCTGCTCCTCGAGATTGGCGATGTCTGCGCGAATTGTTTGCACCGCTTCGAGAAGCGCCGAGTGGGATTCGATGGCTTCCGTGTGCTCAGGGTCACGGCTGGGCTTTAGTCCGGCTTCGCGGAGGAATTCTTGGAAAAGCGTGTCCACGGCCTCAAAGCGGTCGGGGTCGCGGACGTAATTGCCCAGTAGGATGTAGTGCTCCAGAAAGTAAACGTCGTCTTTCCCGCCGTCGAGGAAAATCAGCCGATTCTTGCAAAGTTCGTAGTAGGAAGAGAAATCCCCTCCAAACAGGGCGCGGCGCGTTTTGGCGATGACGTTGTCTTCCACGTCGGCAACAATCTGCGCCACCTGCTGTCCGACGCGGCGGATGACGCTTCTCCGGGCGGACTGCAGCTCCGACAGCCGCGCTTTGATGACGTGCGCCTGCTGGCTGCGCTCGAAATGTTCTCCGCGCTTGCGAATCCATTCCTTACCTTCGAGGATCAGGTTGGCAAATTGATTGCCTATTTCGAAGGTCAGGAATTTCAGCAAGCTCAGGCGGTAGAGCAGGTCGATCTCGATATTTTTGTGATGCTTGGCCTGTGTCAGAGAACTTTGCAGCAGTTCGGAGAGCAATCTGCGGAAGGCGGCGTTGTCTGGTCCCCGTGAGGCGCGCAGTTCGATCCCCGGAAGGTAGGAATTGCCGGCGCTCTGGCGAATCACCTCAAAGAGATAATCGCGGGTCGCTTGGACGAACTTGGGGCTTAAGAAGACATCGTGGTGGATGTTATCAACGCCGATCGCCAGCGATCCCATGGGGATGGTGACGTTGTAACTCTTAAGTTGGGTCCGGGCCTCTTCAGTGGCGCTGGGCGCTAGGAGTTCGTTGAGCATCTACTTAGCCAGCAAGGGCTATTTTTACGTTAGCAGTCGAAGCGGGACCGGGCAATAGATACAGCTCAGTCCGTAACCAGAGAGTAAGGACAGCGCGGGCAGAGAATTTCCAATGCCTTATAGGACGGTGATACGGCGGGCATCGCCTCCGAGGTGCTCCAGGCGGACCTGGATCTGCGGCCACGGAGACGGGAGGGGGAAGCGCTCGGACCACTCCAGAATGGTCACGGAGGGAGTTATGAACATATCCTCCATGCCGAGAGTCTCAAAATCATGGAAATTCTCGATGCGGTATAAATCGGCGTGGTAAACCTTGGCGGGCTTGCCATAGACGTGAATGAGGGTAAAGGTTGGGCTGGTGACGTCATCCTCGTTGGCGGCGCCGAGCCCGGAAACGAGGCCTTTCGTTAGCGTGGTCTTTCCCGTGCCCAGGTCGCCAGTGAGAAGAACCAGCACGGGAGCCTTGAGGCGCTTCGAGAATTCTCTGCCCCAATGGATGGTTTCTTCGGCGGAATGCGTGATAAATTCCTCAGCCACCCTTGCGTAGCTCCTCAAGGAGTTTCAGACGGGCATGGGGTACGGCATCCGCGACTTCACTTGCAAGCAGGCCAGACAAATCCGTCCCACGGGATGCCAATTCCGCCGCCAGACCGTGAAGGTAGACGCCGAGGCTCAACACA
>Ga0209648_10005280_pt1 | contig 11041 bp, 5 predicted proteins | sample GraSoi2013_115cm_FD_185830 | JGI IMG/M metagenome (GOLD analysis project Ga0209648, IMG submission 185830) | Grasslands soil microbial communities from the Angelo Coastal Reserve, California, USA - Sample 9_17_2013_115cm (SPAdes) (version 2) | ecosystem: Environmental > Terrestrial > Soil >...
CTCACCATCACCGCGCCGGCCACGCCCCCACCCAACGGCCAGCCATGACCCGGCCCGGCACCCGGACGCCTTCCCCCCGGGCCCGAACCGAAAGGAGAACGCCGTGCCGCGCGAACCCACCACCGGCCCAGCTCCTGAATGCCCGCCGGCTCCAGGGAGCATGCCGCCGCCGCCGCAGACCCTTCATCTGCCCCGCACCCAGCTCGCCGGCGGCGGGCAGTCAGCCGTTCCCGCCCGGGCCGCCCGGCCCACCCCGGGCAGCGCGGCCGAAGACACCGGGATGACCACACAACTCGCCCAGCTCACCCCCGGCGCGCTGGCCCAACTGCTGTTCGCCTGCCCGCTCCAGCCATCGGCACGGCCATCCGCACCCGCCATCCAAGCCGCCCTCGCAGAGCAATACCAAACCTGCCACGGCAACCTGGCCCGCTGCCTAGAAGTCATCGCCCAAGAAGCAGGCGACCAGCCCGACCTCTACACCGAACGAATGCATTGGGCCCTGCACTGCATCGCTTCGCTCACCCCACCCGGCTTCGGAGGTGGTCAGCGGGGCCGCGCCCAGGCGGCACAGAATGTCGTAGCGCCCTCCGGGGGCAGCGCACCGCCCCGTTGCCTTGCCGATCTTAAGCCCGGATTGAATCTCAGCCCTTAACTGCAGGCCTTGAGCCGGGCCGGCGGGCTGTGCTCCTCCGGCTGTTGAGAGCTGTGCTCCTCCGGCTGTTCAGAGGAGGCGAGGGCGGCATGGAGGGCGGCGCGTGAGGTGATGCCGAGCTTGGGGAAAATCTGGTACAGATGGGCCGCGACGGTTCGGTGGGTCAAAAAGAGCCGCTCCGCGATCTGCTTGTTGCTCAGGCCAGCGGCGGCTAGCCTGGCGATCTCACGCTCCCGCGGGGTGAGGGAGGCAATTCCGTAGCCAGCCTCTCGCGGAGCGTGCCCGGAAGCCCGCAGTTCGCTGTCGGCTCTGAGCGCCCAGGGCCGGGCACCCAGGCGCTCGAATGTGGCCAGCGCGGCGGCTAGGTGCCCGCGCGCCTTGGCGGTCGCCCGGGCGCGGCGGAGCCGCTCACCGTAGGCGAGCTGGATGCGGGCGAAGTCGAAGGGCCATCGGCCGGCACCAGGAACCGCTAGCGCCCGGTCGAACAGCGCGGCAGCCTCGTCCTGGGGCGCGGCGATGGCGGCCGATCCGCCAGCCAGCAGGGCAAGCCGCGGCGAGATCTCCCCGATACCCGCGTCATTCATGGCGGCGACGTGAGCGGCAGCCTCCGCGTGGCGGCCGGTCCGGACAGCAGCCTCGACGATGTCCATGCTGACCCACAGGGCGACCGGGATATGGGACGCCAGTGTGCCTGCCGGGGTGATCGCCGTCGCCTGCTCATAGGCTTCCTCGTAGTCACCTTGGCCCAGCGCGGCGAGCTCCTTTGCGTGGTGAGAGTAATGCTGAACCATTAGCGCCCCTCGCGGGACTGCCCAGTGGGTCATCTCATCGGCCAGCGCGCGGACGGTGGCGACGTCACCGCGCCCGGCAGCGATGAGCACGTTGCACCACCGTCCTTGCCAAGCCAGTATCACGTACCCGTAGGTTTCGGAGAGCCTGATGCCCTCGTTGGCCAGCTCCTCAGCCTGGTCCCACTGGCCCGCGTAGTAGTAGTCAAGGCACAGCAGCATTAGCGCGTCGATGCCTGCTGTGATGGCGCTGCCTTCCCGGCTGTCGCGGACAACTCGCCACAGGGCCTCGCGGCAGCCCCCCAGCCGGTCCACGAAAGCGGCGGCCATGGAGGTCCGGATGATCTTAGCCGGGTCCGCCTCGGCATGGAGCCTGCGGATTTCGGCGTCGATCTGGGACACCGCCGGGATTGCGGTGCGGGCCGGGTCGGCGCAGGTCTTGCTTTGCAGCTCCAGCACGGCCGGGACGCGCGGCTCGAGGCGCTTCATCGCGGTGTAGAAGGCCTCCCACAGCTCAGCGCGCCCCCCGAAATAGCACACCATGTCCAGGGCATGGAGTGCCTCGACGAGCATGTTGTCATCCTCGGCACCGCCCGGCCCAGCTTGGGTTTCGATCGCGCCAGCCAGCAGGTGATGGGCAGCGTCGACGTCGCCGTCCCCGTTGAGCAAGACGCTGGAGGCGGCGATCGCAGCGTACAGCGACCCGCTGAGTTCCGGGTCGGCCTGCCGGGCGTCGTGGAGCAGCTGCGAGACGCTGCGAAGGTCTCCAGCGACATCTGCGCCGGTGTGGGCGGCCTTGGCGATCCGGCGGCTGCGCTCGGAGCGGAGCGGGCTCATGTCGGCGGCCCGAAGCAGCGCCGCGACAGCGCCCACAGCGTCACCGCGCCGCAGGATCTGGTGCGCCGCCTGCTCCAGCAGGCTGGCTGTTTCCTCGTCCGGCCCGCTAGCTGCCTCGGCAAGATGCCACGCCCGGCGCTCGAGCTGATCGGTCAGCAGCCCGGCCAGCACCCGGTGGGCGCGGTGCCGGTCGGCGCTAGTCGACAGTTCCACCAGCGCGGACCGGATGAGCGGGTGGCGGAAGGCCAGCTGACCGGCGACCTGGTCCACGTGGACCAGCCGCGTGCGCTCCGCCGGAGCGAGGTGATCGAGACAGTGCTTGTCGGCCGCCTCCAGGATGCGAAGGTCGCCCGTGCCGTCCAGCACGGCAAGCAGGAGCAGCTCACGAGTCGGGGCCGGCAGGCTGGTCATCCGCGAGGCAAAGACGGCCTGGAGGCGCTGGCTCAGCGGCAGCACCGTTGGCAGCGCCCGGGGGGTGGCCCGTTGCGGGCCGCTCAACACGCCCGGCAGTTCCAGCAGGGCCAGCGGGTTGCCCTGTGAGTCTGCCAGCACCCGCCGCTGGACCCGCGCGTCCAGCGCCGGAAAGCGGGAACTGAGCAAAGCCGCCGCCGCTTCCCCGTCCAGCGGCTGGACTTCGTATGTGGGCAGGCCTGCCCGCTCAAAGAAACTCTCCTCCCCGATCCGCGACGCAGCGAGGAACCAGACCCGGCTGCCCGAGAGCCGGCGAGCAACAAATCCCAGCACCAGGGCGCTGGGCCGGTCCACCCACGGCAGGTCATCAACGATCACCACTACCGGCTGGGCCTCGGCTGACCGGCGCAGCAGGGTAAGGGCCGCATTGGCTACCACCAGGTGGTCCGAGGGCGGCCCCACGCCGAACCCCAGGGCGACGTTCAGCGCGTCCCGCTGCAGGGCACCAAGCTGGCCGAACTCCGCCACAAGCGGGAAGAGGACCTGATGGAGCCCGGAGAAGCTCACATCGGCTTCGAACTCCACCCCCGCGGCCCGCAGCACCCTGGTCCCAGCGGCGGCGGCCGCCTCCGCAGCCACGCCTAGCAGCACCGTCTTGCCCACCCCGGGCTCCCCGGTCAACAGCAGTACAGCTCCCCCCTCGGCGGCCTCAGCCACGAGCGACCGGATCAGGACGAGCTCTTCATCACGACCGACGACAGCCGAAGCCAGCTTCTGCTCCCCAGAACCACCATTGCCCACGTTCACCCACGCCACCTGCCCATGCCATGGGGCGCACGCGTGCCAGCCGGCGCCCCTACGATGCCATCGTCATGCCGGGAGGGCCGCGGTCGAATCCGCCGAAGTGGCCAGCCGCAGCCGGGCGGCGGGCCGGGACGCCGACCGGCGAGGTTAGCGCAGCGTGGCGGTGTCCGGGGTGGCGGGCAGGATGCGGCGGAGCTGTCTGCGCGAGGTGATGCCGAGCTTGGTGAAGACCTTGCCCAGGTGGTACTGGACCGTGCGCGGGCTGAGGAACAACCGGGTGGCGATCTCGGGGTTCGACAGCCCCTCGCGGACCAGCCGGGCGATCTGGGCCTCCTGGGCGGTCAGCTCAAGCCTGGTGGCAAACGTGCGCTTGCGGGCGGCCTCGCCGGTGGCCCGCAGCTCGCGGCGGGCCCGCTCGGCGAAGCCCTCCATGCCCATCGCCTCCAGCATGCCGTGGGCCGTGCGGAGTTGCCCGCGCGCGTCAGCGCGGCGGCGCTCCCGGCGCAGCCACTCGCCGTACAGCAGATGGGCGCGGGCAAGCTCCGCGCGAGCAGGGCCAGCGCTCAAGAGCGCGATCGACTCGCGGTACAACCGCTCGGCAGCCTCGCCTTCGCTGAGCAGAGCCCGGGAGCGCGCCTCGATTCCCCGGCCCCACGGAGTACCGGATGGGCCTGTGACGCTGGCAAGCCGCTCGAGGGCGGCCGCCGCCCGGTCTGGCTGGCCCCCGCGGACGGCCGCCTCGATCAGCTCGACAAGGCCCCAGTTGGAGTGGCCGAGCTCTTCGGGGTAGCGGGTGGCGAGCTCCGCTGAGGCCAGGGCGTCGTCATAGCGGCCGAGCCCGTTGCTGAGCACGCTGGCGGTGTAATAGGCAAGGCTCAGCCCTATCCCCTCGCCCCGGGCTGTCGCGTCCTTGATGGTGGCCTCGATCAATCGGGAAGCCTCCGAGTCGCGGCCCTGCCACCCCGCCAGTGCCATTGCCCCGTAGGCGGGCAGGCCGTTTCCCGTCGCCTCCTTGATCGCGTCGAGCTCCTCGGTGAGCGACGCGGCCGCAGTGAACTCACCGGCGTGCACATGCACGAAGACCCGCTGGCTCAGCGCCAGCGGCAGCACAGTGAGCGCACCGATGTCGCGGGCAAGCTGAACCTGCCGGGTGGCCAGGTCCTGCCAGCTCTCGTCGTCCCAGATCTCATGGGCAGCGCGGATAGCGGCAAAAAACCAGCGGAGCTCCTCGTCTGCGGACAGGCCGCCGTCGCGGAACGCCTGCAGGGCTTGCCGCACGACGGGTGTTCCGGCGGCGTGCCCGTCGTTGATCAGCGTGGCCAGCCCGTCAATGAGCAGATCGGCCGCGTGGCTGGCTCGCGGCGCGGCGGGCGCGTCGCTTGCGGCCTTGGCGACTTCTGCCAGCCCGGCCTGGTCGGCCAGGCGCCCGACGTACATCGCCGCGGACAGGGCATCCAGGTATGTCTCCCAGGCCAGTTGCGCGTCGAGTGTCTCGAACCGCCTGGCCGCCTCGAGCAGCAGGGCCGGGCCATCGATGCTCTGGCTGGACGCGAACGCCATCTGCCCGCGCAGCAGGCATGTCTTGGCCCGGGCCAGCTCGTCCGTGGGTCCCGCTTCCGCCACGGCCAGCAGGTCCAGCGCCTTGCCGAACGCCCCGGCCTGCAGGTGCGCCTGCGCCGCGTCCAGCGCCCGCCTGGCCCGTACCGCCGGATCGGGGGTCAGCAGCGCGGCGCGCTCCAGGAACGCCGCGGCGGCGGCCAGCCCGCCGCGGGCCTGCGCCCGGCTGGCCGAGCGCTCCAGTTCCGCGGCGATGTTTTCGTCCGGGCCCTGGGCGGCCTGGGCCCGGTGCCAGGCGCGGCGGTCGGGGTCGGTCTGCGGATCGGTGGCCTCCGCCAGGGCACGGTGCACCTGCTGCCTCTCCTGAGCCGAAGCCGACAGGTAGGCCACCGAGCGGACCAGCGGATGCCGGAACCGCACCCCGGCAGCGAGCTCAGCCAAGCCCGCCTGGGCAGCCGGCCGGGCTGCTGCGGCGCCGATCCCCAGCTGCCCGGCTGCCTGCCACACCAGCACCGGATCCCCGGTCGGATCGGCCGCCGCGAGCAGCAGCAGCCGCCGGCTCTTCGTGGGCAAAGCGGCAACGCGCCGCCGGAAGCTCGCATCGATGGCGTCCGGCAGCGCTACCGCGCCGGGCAGCCCGAATCCGCCGGCCAGCTCCGCGGGCGCCAGGCCCCGCGGCAGCTCCAGCAGCGCCAGCGGGTTGCCCCGCGCCTCGGCGACGATCTGGTCGCGGACCTGCGCATCCAGCGGCCCGGTCAGCACCGAGTCCAGCAGCGCCCGGGCATCTTGCTCCCGCAGCCCCCCGGCCACCAGCTCCGGTAACCCCGCCAGTTCCGCACCCACAACGCGGGCACCGAAGACCAAGCCGACCGACTCCGCCCCCAGGCGGCGCGCCACGAACACCAGCACCTGCGCGGAGGCGCGATCGAGCCACTGGGCGTCATCGACCAGGCACAGCAGCGGCCGGTCCGCCGCCACCTCCGCCAGCAAGCCCAGCACCGCCAGCCCGACCAGGAACAGGTCCGGCGCCGGCCCGAGACGCAGGCCGAACGTGGTCTGCAGCGCACGCTCCTGCGGCGCCGGCAGAGCCTGGAGCCGATCCAGCATCGACGCGCACAGCTGGTGCAGCCCGGCGAACGCCAGTTCCATCTCCGACTGGACACCCGCCGTACGCGCCACCTGGCAGCCCGATGCCTGCCCGGCCAGGTACTCCAGCAGCGCCGTCTTACCCACGCCCGGCTCGCCGTGCACCACCAGCGCCCGGCTCTCCCCCGCACAGACAGCCTCGGCCAGCTGGTCGAGCACGCCGCACTCAGCGCCGCGGCCCAGCAGCTGCACCGTGCGCCCCCGCACTGGGAAACCCGCGCGAACCGGCACAATACCGACGTTATACCCCGCGCCTCGGTGCGGCGCCCTGAATGCCGTCCAGGCACCTGAGGTTAGTTGGCCTGGTACTGCGAATGAATTCGTCGACCGACGAACGTGGGTCGCCGGAGCGGACCAGTGCCTCACCGACCAGCACAACGTCCGCGCCCCACTGGTAGTACTCCGAGACGTCGTCGGGCCCGGCCACGCCGGACTCCGCGACGCGGACCGCGCCTTCGGGAATCCCAGGTGCCAGCTTCTCGAACACCGAGCGATCCACGCTCAGGGTCGTCAGGTCACGTGCGTTGACCCCGATCACCTCGGCACCGACCTCGGTGGCCCGCGCGAGTTCGGCCTCGGTGTGCACCTCGACCAGCGCGGTCAGCCCGATCTCGCGCGCCAGGCCCAGCAGATCCTGCAGCAGGCCGCCTGGCAGCGAAACCACCATGAGCAGCGCGAGATCGGCGCCCCACGCGCGTGCTTCCCACAACTGGTAGGGCGTCACGATGAAGTCCTTACGCAACACCGGAATGTCCACGGTCTTGCGCACCGCGGCCAAGTCTGCCAACGAGCCACCGAAGCGCCGCTGCTCGGTCAGGACGCTGATCGCCGACGCGCCACCTTTGGCGTACTCGCCCGCCAGCGAGGCTGGATCCGGGATCTCGGCCAGCGACCCCTTGCTCGGGCTCCTCCGCTTCACCTCCGCGATAATCGACACTTCGGGCGACCGGAAGCGTGGCAGCGGGTCCAGCGTCGGTGGTGCATCCGACACGCGCGCCTTCAACTCGGCGAGCGAGATTTCACTCTGCCGCTGTGCCAGGTCTTCCCGGACACCCTCCAGGATCCCGTCGAGAACGCTCACGTCTTTGCCTTTCTCCTGTCCGTTTCCGTCGCGATTGTATAGGGCTGAACCGTTTGTCGTGGCTGTCCGCGGGCAGATCACCAAACCCCGGCGCCGGCCAAGCGCTGGTAACTGCTGGTCAACAGGTCCGCGAAGGCATCATCAGTGGGGGAAGACGGGAACACCATGAGGGTTATGCAAAACTCCCCGACGTGATCTTGCCCTGCAGCTCTGACCTGCGGCCCCCAAGATCGTCGATCTTGAGATTGGAAGGTTTTGCATAAGCCACCATATATCCTCGAATCTAGAGCACTCGAAGGACCGTTCGCGCGGGACAATGGGACGACCCCAGAGTGGGACCTTCCATTGTCCCGCCGGACAAGGTAATCCTGGGAACGCAGCGGGTTCCCGCGATTTCGTCGCGCCGGTCCAAGGATGGGGGAAATTATTTTTTCCAGTTCAGTCACCCGCTGCCCGGATATGAGCGTATAACAACTGCTGCGTATCCCCTTTCCCCCGGCCGGGGAGCGCCGGTGCGTAGCTGACCTCGAACCGGCTCATCTGCCGTTGACCCTGCACTGGAGATGCTATGGACCGTTCCCCCGGCCTGGCGGATTCGGCTGTGGCCGCAGGCGCGGCAGATCCGGGCGCGCGGTTTATCGGCGGGCGCTACCGGCTGGCCGGATCGATCGGCCGTGGCAACATGGGCGTGGTGTGGCGCGCCAGGGACGAGCTTCTCGGCCGCGACGTGGCGGTCAAGGAAATCCGGCTCCCGGCCGACTTGAGCGAGGCCGAGCGAAACAACCTCTGCCAGCGGACGCTGCGCGAGGCCCGCAGCGTGGCCCGGCTCAGCCACCCGGCGGTGGCCACGGTGTACGACGTGGTCGAGGAGTTCGGGCGGCCATGGATCGTGATGGAACTCATCCACGGCTGCCCTCTCGACCGTGTCATCAAAAAACAGGGTCCAGTGTCGCCCAGGCGCGCCGTGGAGATAGGCCGCCAGTTGCTCGCCGCAGTAGCTGCCGCCCATGCGGCCGGCGTGCTGCACCGCGACGTGAAGCCGGCCAACGTGCTGCTTACCCGCGACGGCAGGGCGGTGCTGACCGACTTCGGCGTCGCGGCCATCGAGGGCGATCCCTCGCTCACCCAGGCCGGGATGGTGATGGGAACGCCGGCGTTCCTCGCGCCGGAACGAATCCGCGGTGAGGTGGCCACGCCGGCCGCTGATCTGTGGTCGCTCGGCGCGACATTGTACGCCGCCGTGGAGGGGCACGGTCCTTACGACCACTGCCGCGAAGCCACTGCAACGATGGCCGCGATCCTCACCAGCGACGTCCCGCCACCCAAGACTGCTGGGCCGCTCACCGCGGCGATTACCGCCCTGCTCAGCCGGGACCCAGCCACTCGGCCCAGCGTACCCGCAGCCGCGCGCATGCTCGAAGCAGTCGCCGATGCCGCGGCCAAGGCCCCCAGCCACCGCAAGCCACTGAACCGCCCGCCGCGGCGGGCGCGGCGGGTGCCGCTACGGGCGGTGGCCGCGGCAACTGCCTGCCTCATCGTCTTGGTGCCAGTCTCCCTCTGGGCACTGGGACACAAGGCCGGCCGAACCCGCACAGCACCCAGCAAGGCCGTCATACGGCCGGCCGTGCCGGGTTCGCCGAAGCCTCCGCCAGCCCATTCGCCGAAGCCTCCGCCAGCCCAAACGCAGGCCCCCGGTCCGGCGGGCGGCTGGCAGCTGGTGTGGTCGGATGAGTTCAACGGGCCTGCGGGCAGCGCGCCCGGCGCCGGCAAGTGGGGTCACGACACCGGCGGCAACGGCTGGGGCAACTCCGAACTGGAGGACTACACCACCAGCACCGCGAACGCGGCGCTCGACGGCAGCGGCCACCTGGTCATCACCGCCCGCAACGACGGCACGCCGGGGCTGTCGTGCTGGTACGGCCCGTGCCGCTACACCTCGGCGCGGCTGAACACGCTCGGCCGCTTCGCCCAGCAGTACGGCCGGATCTCCGCGCGCATCCAGCTCCCGCGCGGCCGGGGCCTGTGGCCGTCATTCTGGGCGATCGGCGCCGATTTCGGCCGCGTGGGGTGGCCGCAGTCCGGCATGATCGACATCCTGAGCAACCTCGGCAGCACACCGGCCACCGTGTCCGGCGGCCTGGTCGGCCCCGGCTACAAGGTGTGGTCCAGACACACCGCGGGCAGCGGGACCTTCGCGGGCACCTATCACACCTTCACCGCGGACTGGTACCCCGGCCACATCTCGTTCTTCGCCGACGGGCACCTCTACGCCACCAGGTACCGCTCACAGGCCGGCGCCGGCTGGGTCTTCGACCACCCGTTCTCCCTGGTCCTCAACCTCGCGGTCGGCGGCAACCAGCCGGGCGCCCCGGACGCCACCACCACGTTCCCGCAGCAGATGCTGGTGGACTGGGTCCGGGTCTACCAGGCGGGACCGTCAGCGGCCGCGGCGGGGCCGACCCGACGGACTGTCAAACCGCTTCGGCAAAGCCCGCACTGATCACGCCTCGCCCACGCCTCGCCCACGCTTCAAACAATGATTCCGAACGGCTGCCGCCTGGTGGCGCCACCGGAGTGATGTATGGGGTAGTTGATACCTTTGTGACTGAATTGCCCGGTTTGAAATAGAGAAGTAGAAGTGAACTTCGGCCTGGCAGGCGCCGTAGAGACAGACGCCTCATTGTCGCCACCGAGGACTAGCAGACGTGCCCGAAACGGCAAGTCCGGGTCTCTCCGGTTAATGGGCCGGGAACGCCGCTGGCATCGGCCAATCATGGCGGCCCGTTCGAGAAGGATGGTCTCGAGTGTCACGACGAGCTCTACCGCGGCTCAGACGCCCATGGCTTGTACCGCTATTGGCCGTGGTGACGGCCGCCGCTGGACTGTCGGCAGCGAGGGCTGGACTGCCAATAACGAGGATTCGCGCCGCCGCGGCCGTCGGCACGACGCCCGTCTATCTCGACACGCACTATTCGTTCGCGGAGCGAGCCGCGGACCTTGTCTCGCGCATGACGCTCGCGGAGAAGGTCGCGCAGCTCAGCACGAACAGCGGGCCGGCGATCCCACGGCTGGGCGTGCAGGAGTACACGTACTGGAACGAGGGCCAGCACGGCCTGAACAGCCTCGGCGCGGACAATAACTCGGGCGGCGTGACGGGCGGCGTGCACGCGACCAGCTTCCCGGTGAACCTGGCCGCGACGATGTCGTGGGACCGCGACCTGATGTACCAGGAGACGACCGCGATCTCCGATGAGGCGCGCGGTGAGCTGGACAAGTCGCTGTGGGGTACCGGGCAGAACAACCTCGGCGTGTCCGCGAGCGACTACGGCAGCCTGACGTTCTGGGCGCCGACGGTCAACATGGACCGCGACCCGCGGTGGGGCCGCACGGATGAGGCGTTCGGCGAGGACCCCTACCTCGCCGGCCAGATGGCGGGGCAGTTCGTCGACGGGTACGAGGGCAACACCCCGGTCGGCCAGCCGGTGACCGGCTACCTGAAGGTCGCGGCGACCGCGAAGCACTACGCGCTCAACAACGTCGAGGACAACCGCTCGGGCATCAGCTCGGACGCGACCGACACCGACATCCGCGACTACTACACCGCGCAGTTCAAGAGCCTGATCGAGGACGCGCACGTGTCCGGGCTGATGACGTCGTACAACGCGGTCAACGGCACGCCATCGGTGGCCGACACCTACACCGGCAACCAGATCGCCCAGCGCACCTACGGCTTCGGCGGCTACACCACCTCCGACTGCGGCGGGA
>Ga0209648_10005285_pt1 | contig 11036 bp, 10 predicted proteins | sample GraSoi2013_115cm_FD_185830 | JGI IMG/M metagenome (GOLD analysis project Ga0209648, IMG submission 185830) | Grasslands soil microbial communities from the Angelo Coastal Reserve, California, USA - Sample 9_17_2013_115cm (SPAdes) (version 2) | ecosystem: Environmental > Terrestrial > Soil >...
CATCGACATACTTGATGACACCACCTATAGGCAAACAATGTCGACCGCATGGCCCTCGGCTCGGGCCTCAGAAATCAGCGCAGCGAAACGGTCAACGAGAGCTTTGCAGTTCAGCGGCATCTGATCGACTCCAGCAATCTTAACTCTAAATGGCGGATTCACCTCATTTATGTCACCGCCCGTTATCGAGTCCCACGGAGCGTCCAAATTGTGGCCATGCCAGTCCGGTGCACCAAGAGAGGGTAGCAACGCATTATAAAAGTCATCCGGCGCTGTCCAGTGAGCGCCGGACAAGGTGATTTCCAGCATGATACCTAGACTCTCACAGTTCAGGTAAACGGGCGTCGTTGGTGTCATCAAGTACATCAATACCCTAATTAGACCGGCGCCAAAATTGGTTCGCAGATGTGGTGGAGCACCGTCGGCCACTCATTCGACCGCGGATCGATCAGTTCGAGGTGCCCCGCGCCGTCAAGCGGAATGAGCTGGGCGTTTTTTGACACCCTCGCGAAGCATTCGCTGAGTTCAATAGGCACGACCTCATCGGCAGTACCGTGCAGAAGGCGTTGCGGCACTCGCATGGGTAGCAGCTCGATTGGCGACGCGAACGAATCGCGATCATCGCCTCCCAGGAACGCAGCGACGGCGCCATCGCCCAGGTTCAATTCACGCGCACGGCGAAGGTCGCTGACCGCCGCTAGGGCGATGACTTCGCGGACTTCCATCGCATCCTGCGCGGCGAGCCACAACGCGAGCTGACCGCCGGCCGAGTGTCCGGCGAGGACGACGCGGCTGCGGTCGAGCCCCGGAATTTGCGCAAAGTGTCTGGCGCCGGCGCGCACGTCATCGAAGGTACCTGGGTAGCCGCCGCCACTTTGTCCGACGCGACGATATTCGACGCTCCACACGGCGCAGCCGGCTTTGGCAATTGCGTTAGACAAGTGGCTGGCGTGAGCGAGATCGTATTTCGCCCGCCAGAAGCCTCCGTGGATGAAGACCACCACTGGATGCGGACCGGGCCCAGCAGGAAGGCGCAGCTCGCCAAACTGGTTCCGTCATAGGCGATGCGGACGCCAGGCGCGCCGGGCGGGAGTTCGAGAATGCTTTGGGGCATCCTCATCATTTAGCCGAAACGATGTCGCTGATTTGCGCCACCGTGTACTTCACTTCTTCGTCAGTGGTGTAAAAGTGCGGGGCGATGCGGATGCCGGCGTTGGGGCGATAATCAACCAGGATTTCGCGCCGCAAGAGTTCCTTGGTAACTTCCCGGCCGCCGGGAACGTCGAGGATCACGACCCCGCCGCGCAGGTGCGGCTGGCGGCAGGTGCGGACCGGGAAGCCGGCTTCATCCGCAAGGTCCATGAGTAGCTGAGTTTGCCGCAAGGATTTTGCGCGGATGGGTTCGACTCCGATTTCGTTGATAATCTCGAAGCCGGAGCGCGCCGAATACATGGCCGGAACATTGGGCGTCCCGTTAAGGAATCGCATGGCGCTGTCGGCAAAGTCGATGGGTCCGCCCTCGAAGGCGAAAGGTTGACGGTGGGCCTGCCACCCGGTGGCTGCCGGTTCCAGTACAGACCAAAGGTCGCGGCGGACGTAGAGGTAGCCGGCGCCGGGGCCGCCGCAGAGCCATTTGACAGAGCCGCCGGTGGCGAAATCGACGTTGAGCTCGCGAACGTTGACGGGGAGTGTCCCTGAGGATTGGTAAAGGTCTGCCACCACCATCGCGCCGACTTCGTGGGCGCGCCGCGTGATGGAGGCCAGATCCTGCACATAAGAACTGCGGAACGCGACGTGGGAGACGGAGACGAGTTGCGTCTGTTCGTCAATGGCCGCGAGTAGAGTTTCGAGCGGCATCGTCATGCCATCGGGCGAAGGGACTGAACAGACCACGGCGCCCTGGCGCTCGAGGCCGTGATAGATATAATCGTTCGACGGGAAGTTGAGTCCGTCGGTCACCAGCTTGTTGCGCCTGCCTCGCCAATCGAAGCAAGACGCCACAATCCATTGGCAGATCGAGACGTTCTGGTGCATCACGGCTTCGCCCTGCCCCGCGCCGATGATGGAACCGATAAGGTCGCCGGTGGTGACCGGCATATCCCACCAGCCTTCCTCCCAGGCGCGGATACCGCGCGTGGCCCAGATATCGGTGAACTCCGCGAGCGCGTCCGAGGCGCGCCGCGGCATGGCCCCCAGCGAGTGACTAACCATATAAGTCGTGTTGGCGAGGATCGGGAATTCCTTGCGCCAGGCGAGCAGCGGATCCATAGCTCTTATGTTATAGGCTTCGCGCCGAAATTCCAGTAGCACAAGGACAAGAGGAGCAGTAGCGGGATGCCGTAGACGAGCGTCATGCGGAATTCGGCGGTAAAGAATGTCGTGAGCAGGATGGCCGCCATCAGGACGGCGCCCGCCGCGCTCGAGTAGGGATAACCCCACATCCGGAACGCCAATTGTTTATGGGCGTGGCGGCTCCGGAAAAAAAGGTGCGTCACGAAAATCATCAGCCATGTGAACATCGCGCCGAACATGGAGATGGCCATCATGAGGGTGAACGAAGTGTCGGGAAACAAAATGTTCAATAGAGTGGCAAGAGCGATCCCGATAGAGGACAACAGCAGAGCGGCGACGGGAGTTCCGCGCCTGCCGATTTCCCCGAAGCGCCGCGGGGCCTGACCGGCGCGGGCGAGACTGAACATCATGCGCGTAGTGATATACAGCTGACTGTTCATCGCCGATAGCGCCGCCACCAGAATCACGAAGTTCATGATCCCCGCGGCATAAGGCACATGCGAACGAACCATTACCGTGACGAAGGGGCTTTCGCCTTTGCCGGACTCGGTCCAAGGTACGATCGCCATGATGATGGCCAGCGTCAGCAGGTAGAAAACAGCGAGGCGGGCGACAGTGGATCGAAACGCTCTGGCGATGGCGCGCTGCGGGTCCTCAGCTTCTCCAGCGGCGACTGCGATCATCTCGATGCTCAGGTAGCTGAAAATCGAAACGATCACAGCAACCCACATGCCCCATGCGCCTCTCGGAAAGAAGCCGCCGTGCGCGGTGTAATTCGAGAAGCCCGCGCCAAGCACGATCCAGCCGCCAAGCAGGATAAAGATGACGATCGCCGCGACTTTGAGCGTAGAGAATGTGTACTCGACGATACCAAAGACTCTGACGTTCAGCGCGTTGATCGCGATAAGAATGGCGGAGAAACCGGCAATCCACAGCCAGCCGGGCAAGCCCGGAAACCAATATCGCATGTAGACGGCGATGGCGGTGACTTCCGTGCCCACGGCGAACACGATGCAGGACCAGTACGCATAACGCACGAGGAATCCGGCGAGAGGACCGATATAGAACTCGGCCCAGGCGCCGAACGAACCCGAGGTGGGGTGCGCGACAGTCATCTCAGCGAGGCAACCCATGAGCAGCAGCGCAATCAGAGCCCCGATGCTATAGCTGACGATGACCGAGGGCCCGGCGAAACCGATCGCAAAGCTGCTCCCGAGAAACAGGCCGGTACCGATGGCGCCGCCGATAGCGATCATCGTGAGCTGCGCGGAGGTGAGGGCGCGCCGCAGTCCCTTTTCGCGTTCCTCGATGGCGTCGAAACGCGGGGAACTCATAGTGGATCATTCTAGAGGATACCCGCGATGCTTGCCTCGCGTCTCCCTTGCGCTTCGTAACCATGTCCTCAACAATGAATAGACCATGCGGACATTATTATTCGAGAACATCGTCCTTCGATTCCTAAAGTGGCTGGGAAAGCACGAATTCCACGTTTTGCTGGCGGTGGCGGGAATAGCGGGAAGCGTTTGGATGTTTGCTCTGCTTGCGGACGAGGTAATGGAAGGCGGCGCGCAGGCCTTCGACCGGAAGCTGCTTTTGACGATGAGGCATCCAGGCGACCTCGCTCCGATCGGCCCTCCGGCAGTCTTGGAAGCCGCGCGCGACGTGACTGCATTGGGAAGTCTCACCGTATTGAGCCTGCTGACCGTAATAATAGGCGGCTTTCTATTTCTTGAGGGCAAGAGACGCATGGCGTTATTCACGTTGGGGTCTGTTGCCGGAGGACTCCTCATCACCATGATCCTCAAAGACGCATTCCACCGGCAAAGGCCGGATATAGTTCCGCACGCGGACTATGTGTCAACCACGAGTTTCCCGAGCGGCCATTCGATGATGTCGGCTGTGACCTATCTGACGCTGGGCGCGCTGCTCGCGAGATCTCGAAAAGGAAAGCATCTCAAGGCGTACGTTCTGCTGGTGGCAATCTTCCTCACCTTCCTCGTCGGCCTGAGCCGGGTTTATTTGGGAGTGCATTGGCCCACCGACGTTCTGGCTGGTTGGGGGGCTGGCGCCGCCTGGGCGCTATTGTGCTCGCTGGCGGCTAGCTTGCTCCAGACTCACGGCTCCCTTGAGCCGGAATCAGAACATGAGTCCCGCTCTATCGAAGGCCGGCGGTGAACCACGGCGGCCTGTTGTCAATCCCCACGCAATTTCCTATACTCGGGGAAACTCCGATGAGACAACTATTGACACCGGCCTGCACAAGAGTCTTATCGTGAAATACTTATCGTGAAATACTTATCGTGAAATAGAAGATGAGGCTGCTCGCAACCGTAGTGCTCTTGTCTTTTACCGCCGATGGAGCGCCGCCCCTTCTGACCAAGACCAAGCTTTTCGAGGGCGGCGAAGGGGGCTACAAACTCTATCGGATTCCCGGCATTGTGGTGACCAGGAAGGGGACCATCCTGGTCTACTGCGAAGCTCGCCGGCATTCCGGCGGCGACTGGGACACGATCGACATTCTCCTGCGCCGCGGCACGGATGGCGCCCAGACCTTCTCGCCGCCTGAGTCCATCGCCTATGTAACCGGTCAGATCGCGCGGAACCCGGTTGCGATCGAACGTAAGCAGGGCCAGCCCACCGACGTAACCTACAACAACCCGGTAGCCATCGCCGATCGCGATGGCACGGTGCATTTCCTCTTCTGCCTCGAATACATGCGCGTCTTCTATATGCGCAGCCGCGATGACGCCAAGACATTTTCAGCGCCCGTGGAAATTACGCCGGCGTTCGACACATTTCGCCCGGAATTCGCATGGCGTGTCGTCGCTACCGGACCTGGACACGGCATTCAGCTTGCGAGCGGCCGGTTGATCGTGCCCGTGTGGCTGGCGCTCGGAACCACGGGCAACGGTCACGGCCCATCGGTGAACGCAACGGTTTATAGCGACGATCGCGGCGCAACCTGGCATCGCGGGGATCTGGCAATCGCCGCGGATTCACCCGAATTCCCCAGTCCGAATGAGACCGCCGCCGTGCAGCTCGCGGATGGCAGCGTGATACTCAACATCCGCACGCTTTCCCCGCGGAACCGCCGCGCGATCGTGACCGGCAAGGTTGGCGCAACCGCATGGAGCCAGCCGCGATTTCAACCGGACCTTCCCGGGAGACGGAGCTTCGCCGCGCACTCGAACCTCTGGAGATCCTGGCGCTGGCATGAAGTGGCTCCTGGTCGCGCTGCTGTGGGGCGTCGCTCTACTCAACTATCTCGACCGGCAAGTAATCTTCTCGTTATTCCCTCTGCTCGAAAGGGATCTGCATGCAGGTTCTTTCGAGCTCGGCTTGATCAGCACGGTATTTCTCTGGTCGTACGGACTCCTCAGTCCTTTTGGCGGCTATCTGGCGGATCGATGGGGCCGTGTTCGGATCATCCTCGCCAGCTTGATCGTCTGGAGCGCCGCGACGTGGTTCACGGGGCAGGCTCACTCCATGTCCGCGATGTTGCTTGCGCGTGGATTGATGGGCGCGAGTGAAGCCTTCTACCTTCCCGCCGCGCTGGCATTGATCGCGGATTGGCATGGCCCGAGTTCCCGGTCGCTTGCCACGGGGATTCATCAGAGCGGTCTCTACACCGGCCTGATATTAGGCGGCGCGTGGGGAGGATGGATGGGCGAACACTCCGGGTGGCGACCCGTGTTCAGCATCCTCGGCTGTGTGGGCGCGATCTATTTCGTGATCCTCGCGCTGGTTCTGCGGCGCATCCCAGACAGTCGGGGTGGCGCCGATTTCGGCGGATCTCTAGGGACTCTGGTTCGCACTTCCGGGTTTCTTTTACTAACGCTCGCATTCACCGCTATGGCAGTCGCCAATTGGCTGACGTACACCTGGCTTCCACTCTTCCTGTACGAGCGATTTCACATGAGTCTCTCCGGCGCCGGATTCTCAGCGACTTTCTACATTCAGGCGGCGAGTTACGCAGGTGTGGTGGCGGGCGGCATAGCGTCCGATCGACTGGCACTCCGCGTACCGCGCGCTCGCATCTATTGCCAAGTCGCCGGATTGGCTGTCGCCGCACCCTTCCTGGCTCTTCTCAGTGCGACGGAATCGCGCGCTATTCTGATAGCGGCGCTGATAACCTTTGGGCTCGGCCGGGGGCTGTTCGACTGCAACACCATGCCGATCCTGCGCGAGGTCGCCGCCCCCACTTTGAGCGCCACTGGATACGGAGTGTTTAATTTCGCTGGATGCTTAGTCGGTGGAGCAGGGGCCGCAATTGCAGGTGCGCTGAAGCAGCAACTCGGACTCGGAGCAGCCTTCCAATTGGCGGCGCTGGCGCTGATCGGCGGAGGCCTTGCGCTCTTGCGACTGCCTGCCCCTCGTATGAGTTCGCCGCCACCCCGTGAACGGGGACCAAACTCTCTTCGTTGAAAATGGAAGACTTGGTTGAGCCAAATTTCCAGGCTCCTTCTTCGCAGGTTCGGCGTAGATTAGACCAGAAGCTTCAATCCGGTTCGGATTCTCCAAACTCCGCTTCCAGGATGTTGAGAACCTGCCTGCGGAGTTCAGGAATGTCGCCGATAGCTGCGTCCCAGAGGATTTGCCAATCCAGATCAAAATATGCATGCACGATCCTGTGCCGTACCGCGATTATCTGCCGCCACGGTACTTCAGGGTGGCGCTCTCTCAATTCAACGGATAAGCAGCTGATCGCCTCACCGATCACCGTCAGATGATGTAATACCGCTGCCGGCAACACGGCATCTTTCAGGAACGAAACTTCGTCTGTTGCAGCAACAATCGCTTCGACCTTCCGGCAGGCAGACAGAACGTCCTTCAGGAACGATGGCTCATGCCGCATAGATGATGCGGGCATCTTTGAGAGCGCGTGTCCGTACCCAAGGTTTCAATCCGCGCTTGGTGACCAGATCGACTCTGCGCCTAGTTAGCGATTCCAGCTCATCGGCGAGGGATTCGAACTTAATCAAACCGACGCGTACCCCCGGCTCGAACTCCACCATGATGTCGATGTCGCTTTCTGGATGCATCTCGCCGCGAACTGCGGACCCAAACAGTGAAAGTTCCTTGACACCATAACGGCGGCACATTTCCGCGAGCGACCGGCCGTCGATCTGCGTGTCACCGAGATAGAGCGTTTGGTTCATGTCGCCATGGCCCTCTTGACATGTTACCTGACAATACAAATCGTAATATCTCCCTAATACTGCAGCCAGAGCATGGCGCCGGATTGACCAGTTGACAAACCCTCATGCAGTTGATTGTACAGTTCCTCGCGGCGCGTGCAACCTTTTGCAGAATTACCCCCTTTAGGACCCGCCGTTGTAGATCTCCCCGCAAAGTCCTATACTCTTGGAAACTCCTATGAGACACCTAACTCTGTCGCTAATGCTTCAGCTGGGCATTTTCGCACCCATGGGAATGGCTCAAAATGTCACTGCATCGATAACGGGAACGGTGACGGATTCCACCGGGGCGGCGATCCCCAACGCAAAAGTTGTGGCCACTAATACAGGCACTGCTTTAACCCACACGGCGCAAACCAACGGGGCGGGTGTTTACAATCTGCCGTTTCTCCCGGTCGGCGCCTATAACATCGCAGCCGAGAACAGCGGATTCAAGAGGGCTGCTTTGGGCCCCTTCACGCTCGAAGTCAATCAGATTGCGCGCGTCGACTTCAAAATGGAAGTTGGCGAGCTGACACAAACAGTCGAGGTTGGCGCGGCCGCGCAGATTCTTCAGACCGAATCGACGGCAACAGGCGAAGGGATTAACTCCGCCAAACTCACCTCGCTGCCTTTGAACGGCCGCAACTTCGCGACTCTGACCCTGCTGATCCCCGGTGCGATCAGCACCTCGCCAACCGTGATGAGCACGTCGGCCCGGTTCCAGAGCAGCGGCAGCCGTCCGCAGGTGAACGGAAATCGAGAGCAGACTAACAACTTCCTGCTCGATGGCGTCGAAACCGGCGAAACGGTCGGCAACCGCATCGGCTATCAGCCAAACGTCGACGCCCTCGAAGAAGTAAAAGTGATTACCGGCAACGGTGGCGGCGAATATGGGAACGTCGGTGGCGCGAGCGTGGTAATGACGCTCAAGAGCGGAACCAACGAATTGCACGGGAATGTCTTTGAGTTTTTGCGGAACGACAAGCTGGATGCGAACGGATACTTCAACAATCGCGCGGGCGCCAAGCGCAACGCCTTCCGCCGCAATATTTTCGGTGGAACCTTCGGCGGCCCTATAAAGCGGAACAGGGCCTTCTTCTTCATGGATTATGAGGGTACTGAGCAGCGAACCTCCGGGCCCGCTGCTGCGAGCGTCGCTCCGGCGGCATGGCGCACCGGCGACCTCTCCCAGTTCCTCACGCAGAATCAGATTGTGCGCGATCCACAGACTGGCGCCGACGCTGGTTCCCGTTTGCCCTTTCCCGGCAATATCATCCCAACCGCGCGGATCACGAGCCCGGTGGCCCTCAAACTGTTCGGCAGCCCGAATCTGTATCCCCTGCCCAACAACCCTGGCACGGGCCCTCTTGGCATCACCAATAACTATCTTTCCAGCCAGGCGAGCAAATTATCGAATCACCAGGCCGACGTAAAAGTGGATTTCAAGCTATCGGACAAGGACGCGATTTCCGCCCGTTGGTCGATTGGCCGCTACACTTCTCTTGGTTCGCAGGCGGCGCTGCCCGTCCTGATGACGAGCGGTACCGAAGGACCTACCACCAGCGCCGTGGTTAGCTGGACGCGAGCCTACACGCCTCGTCTGGTTAACGAGTCTCGCGTCTCTTACAGCCGCACCGGCGTTGCCGATAATACGCTCGACTGGTCCGGATTGCTGGGCGCCGACGGAAACTCGAAGTTTGGAATCGCCGGTGGTCAGCCGATTCCCGGCCTCAGCGGTATTACGATCGGTGGCGGACTCACGGGCATCGGCGCCGGAGCTTCGATCGCCGATTCGAAGCAGAACAACTATCAGGCACAGACCCACTTCACTTTCCAGGTTTCCTCCCACCTACTTAAGTTCGGCGGACAGTTGTTCCGCGTGCAGCAGAATCACTACTACGCAGGCAATAACGGCGCTCTCGGTACGTTCACGTACTCGGGAGGCTATTCCGGCCTGGACCTCGGCGACTTCCTGCTCAACACACTCTCCGCTAAAGGCCGTGGCGCGGTGACCGGCAAGTGGGGACAGCGCCACTGGCGTAATGCGCTCTATTTCCAGGACGACTGGAAGGCCCGTCGAAACCTGACCTTGAATCTGGGGCTGCGCTGGGAGTACATCACCCCTCTCTACGAAGTGGCCGACAGGCAGGTGAACATCAATACCTACACCGGCGCACTGATCTATCCGGGCAAAACCGAGTTCGGACGAGCGCTCTACAAACCCTACAGAAAACAGTTCATGCCCACCGTCGGCATCGCGTGGACTCCGGATATGTTCAAGAACAAGCTGGTGGTGCGCGCGGGATACCGTTTTTCCAGCTTCCTCGAAGGGACCGGCGCCAACCTCCGGCTGCCGCTGAATCCGCCGTTCTTCATCGAGTCGAACGTGAACTATGACGCTCGCACGCCCGGCGACATCCGGCTCGGCTTCGCCGATGTGATAGGCGCGGGCGATCTCACCGGTCCCCGTACCGGTTCCGCTCCCTTTTATCAGGCGCGGGCCTGGGATCTGGATCTGCGCCCGCAGTTCACCAATCAATACAACCTCGCACTGGAATACCAGATTGGAAACGCCAGTTCGGTTTCGGCGGCCTACGTTGGGAACAAAGCCACGCACCTGATCGTTCCGCATGAAGCCAATCAGCCGCTGCCCGGCGTGGGGCCGTTTAGTACCTGGACCAATCTGAATGACCGCCGTCCGCTGGCCAAGTCGCTGCCCAATGTGGGCAATATCGCCCTCACTGAGTCCAGCGGGACAAGCAGATATAACTCCCTGCAGATGACGGTCCGCCACAGAATGGCTGCCGGCCTGGAACTGCTCTCCGCTTACACTTTCTCGAAGACACTGACGGACAATCTGGGCTACTACGGCTGCGCCGCGGTGAACTCGGACGGGGCTTATTGGCAGAACGCCTATGATCGCCACGCGAACTTCGGACCCGCCTGCTTTGACGCCGCGCATAACTTCACTGTCGGTGGACTTTATACAGTACCGGTGGGAAAGAGCAAGAAGTTCGGCGCGGGAATGGGCAAGGCGGCGGATCTAATCCTGGGCGGCTGGAATGTGAACTACTTCGTCTCTGCGCATTCGGGATTTCCAGTCACCATCACCGCCAGCTCGGCGCAAACCAATACAGGCCAGTCCGTGCGGGGCAATGTGCGCGCCAATTACTATCGCAACATGAACATCACCACGCAGACCGTGGACCGCTTCTTCGGGCTGGTAGATGCGAGCACCTTCTGCCCGGCGGGTGTCGATAATGGGACCTGCGCGTATGGGGTGCCCGCACTCGGTACTTTCGGTACGGCAGGTGTTGGGACTCAGCGCGCGCCGAGCTTCTTTAACCTCGATGCTTCGATCGGCAAGAAGTTCTACGTGAATGAGCACTATCTGGACTTCCGGGCGGAGTTTTTCAACATCGCCAACCACGTCAGCTTCGGTCCGCCCGGCCGCGACGTTACCACAGTGGGCAGCTTCGGTCAGATTACATCCCAGGTGACTGCTCCGCGCACGATTCAGTTTGGCTTGAAGTACAACTTCTGAGGTATCTCACGCTGACCTTG
>Ga0209648_10005286_pt1 | contig 11035 bp, 5 predicted proteins | sample GraSoi2013_115cm_FD_185830 | JGI IMG/M metagenome (GOLD analysis project Ga0209648, IMG submission 185830) | Grasslands soil microbial communities from the Angelo Coastal Reserve, California, USA - Sample 9_17_2013_115cm (SPAdes) (version 2) | ecosystem: Environmental > Terrestrial > Soil >...
CGCTGGTGCCGCTGTTGGCCCCCCAGGTGGCCGACGCGCTGGTGGTGCGCAGGTTGGCGTCGTACTGGAACTGCTCGGCGGCCAGCGCCCCGCCCGTGCTGGTCTGGAAGTTGATGGTGTCCAGCTGTGCGCGCGCGTTATAGACCAGCGTCGCCAGGTTGGGCGTGGAGCTGGTGTTGTGGCTCAGCCCGGAGAGTGCTCCTGTGCTGTCATAGACGTTCGTGAAGGTGTAGCCCTGGCCCGCCGGCGTGGTACTCGTCGTGGAGGTGACGAGCTGATCGGCGTCGTTATAGGTGAGGGCCTGCTGGAAGGTCGGGAACGTTGGGAAGGTGAGGTTGCCACCGGTGGCCGTGAGTTGCAGGCGCTGGGTAATCACGTGCCCGCGCTGGTCGTACTGCATGTTCTTGGTGACCTTGCCCTGCGTGTAGTCCGGGTTAGGAAAGTAGTTGATGGCGAAGCTCTGGGTCAGCCGCCCTTTGGCGTAATTGGTGCCGCTCCAACTCACGCCTGTTGGATCAGCATCGTAGGTGTTCTGCACAAAGGCGTTATAGTTGCCACCGTTGGAGCTGGTGCCACAGGAGCCGGCGTCGCTGAACTGCGACGGTTGATCCTGTGCGCAGCCCAGCCGGTCCAGCAGGTCATAGGCATAGCCAATGGTGCGTGTGCCGGAGCTATCCTGGATGAGGTTCCCGTTGGCGTCGTAGGTGTAGTTGTGCGTGCCCCGGTCGGGGTCAACCAGCTGTGTGAGCCGCCCCAGGTCGTCGTACTGCGCGGTGGTCTGCACGCTGGTCACGGTCTGCCCGCTCCGGGGCGCCTCGTCGGTCACCTGCACCGAGGTAGGTTTGTCCAGGGCATTGTAGGCGGTGGTCGTCTGCCGGTTGACCGTGAGCGTTCCACCATAGAGGCCACTGTCCTGCTGGGTGTAGACCGTGCGGCCCAGCGCGTCGGCGTAGGCGACGGACACGTGTTTATTCGGGTCCACTGTGGTCACCGAGAGATAGGTGTTGCTGTCCCCTTGCGCCGTGCCCAGGCTGTAGTTGACGCAGGCCGTGTACGTGCTGGTCAGCGTCGACGAACAGCCGATGCCGTCGCTGCCCGTGTTGATCTGCGGGTCCTGCGTGGCGATGGCTCTGCCCAGCGCGTCATAGAAGGTGACGGTGCCTCCTGGCACGACGCCCTGGTAGTCCTTGGCCCCATTGGGGTCAATCCAGCCGGTGCCGTGGGCCACCTGGAAGGGCACGCTCTGCAACGAGGTGTGCAGTTGATCGTTGTAGGTGGTGAACACCACCGTATCGTAGCTCGATCCGGGGCCGGGCGTGCGCGTCTCGACGGCGCGGCCCAACTGGTCGTAGAAGGTGCTGGTATACACGCTCTTGTAGAGGTACGAGTTGCTATCGATCTCGAAGCAGGGCAGGGTGCTGCTCGTGGTGCAGGAGGAGCTGGAGGTGCTGCGCGTGGTGTAGCTGTTGGTCTCCCCCGGCTCGCTCACCTGCGTGATCGCCGTGCTGGTCGTGTAGCTGTAGGCGTAGCCGGTGGCCTGGGTATTGGGGTCGGTGATGCTGGTCAGTACATTCCCTTGCGTGCTATCGTAGCCATAGGTGGTCGTCTGCGTGAAGGCGTTGGTGGTCGAGATCGGCAGCGCGAAGGCGTTCGTGGGCGTGCTGGTGTAGGCAGTGCAGCTCGTGTAGGTGGATTGCGTCCAGCCGGGGCTGGAGGCGAAGATGGTGCCGCTGGCGACGCTGCAGCCCTGGGTGTTGTAGAGCGGGGGCGTGGCTGCCGCCGCGGCGTCCACCGTGGCGACCGCGTGGCCGTAGACATCGTACGCCTGGTAGGTGGTCGTGAGCGTTTTCGTGGGATCATGGCCGGCGCAATTGCTGCTGTTGTAGGTCTGCACCGTGGTGGGCCAGCCGGCGTCCGGGCTGGTGATGCCCTGTCCTTCGTCATAGGTGGTGTACTGGCACCGCCATACGTGTCCGGTGGCATCGTCGAGCTCGCTGTGCGTGGCGGTAGCGACGGTATAATAGGTCCACGACGGGCTTGTCGTTGTCTGATCGTTGGTCGCATAGCCCCACTTCTCGGTGAGCGGGTAGACCTTGGGCGACGTCGTGGGCAAGTTGGTGCCGCTGATCACCTCCTGGGTCAGGTGGTGATACACCTTCGGAGTGGAGCCCACCGCTGCCAGTCGCCCGCTCGGGCTGTAGTCATCGTAGGTGTAGGTGTCGGTCACCGCGGGCGCGCTGTTGCTGTCCGTCAGCTCGTAGTCGGTGGTGGTGCTGCTCTGCAAGACGGTTTCGCACGCGGTATAGGTGGCCGTGCTCGAGCGGCAAGCGTTGGCAGAGGTGGCATAGTTGTTGCTCACCGTACGCAAGAGGGTGGCGAGAGTGACGCTGTTGCCGCTGTAGACATCCTCCTCGGTCATGCTGCCCCCCAGGAAGTTGGTGCCGCCGGGGAAGGCGCTGGAAGCGGACCACACGGTGTTCCACCCGGCCGTGCTGTCGTACATCTGCACGGTCAATTCCCCCGCGGGACTGGTGATCAACACCTGGCCAACGCCCTGGTATTCCTGGTGGTAGTAGTCCTGCCAGTCGCTGTCGCCCGAGGGCAGCCAGTTGTCGCCCACACAGTCCTTGTCGTGGTTGTACTGGTCGGGGTAACAGTTCGTGCCTGTCCCCACGTAGTTGCCCGTCTTGACCAGCTGGTAGTTATAGGTGGTGACGGCGGGCGCCAGGGACGAAGAGCTGCTATCGGTGCCCAGCGCGGCGATGGTAGTCACGACATACTCGCTCCAGGCGTGGTCGTCGGGATGGGCGTAGTTGCCGGTGCATTGCAGGGACGACTGGTGATTTGTGCAGTAGAGCGGGTCGTAGCGATCATCGAGGAGTCCTTTTCCCAGATAATTGGTGTCGGCGGGCGTGCCGTGCGTGTTGTTATAGGCGATCGCCCACGTGATCTTGCCCCCGATGCCCGTCTTATGGTCCTCGTAGAAGTTCAGGTACTGCCAGTAGGTCTGCACGTTGTACTGGATGGTCGTCCCCTGCTCCACGGCGTTAGTGCTGCTGTCGTAATAGGTGTTGCTGAGCAGGCCGGTGTAGCCGAAGGTGACGCCGGGCTGCACGGTGCCGGTGCTGCCCTGGTAGACGGTGGGCGTCACACTCATCAGCAGGTGCTCGCCGGCACAATACTGCTCCGTCCGTGACACCGGGTCGTAGCAGGGCCCACCTGGGCTGCCCCCGGTACTGTTGGTGGCAAAGGGCGTATTCGTGTAGCTGAAGGCATAGCTGTAGGCCGGGCTGCCCGCGTCGCTGCCAACGTAGCTGGCGACTTTATCGAGGGTGAGGGTACTCATCACGGCGGGTGGCTGGATCGAGCCGTACTTGATGGGGTCATCGCAGCGCACGGTCGTGCTCGTGACCGGTGGCGTCGACCCGCAGTTGTAGTTGGTGCCGTAGGCGGTGACCCACGTCTGGTTCACCGTCGAGTCTTGGCTCTGGGAGGTAGCGCCATTTTGGCCGTGGTAGAAAAAATCGACTGTCCCTGCCACGCTGGTCACGGAGCCGAGGGCTCCAGCACCGTAGATAATCTGCTCGAGGTTGGAGTCGCGGACGGTGTAATAGGTCTTGGAATTGAACACAAAGCTGGTTTTGTCCTGGTAGTAGTAGAACTTGATCTGCCGGTAGGTCTTGGCGGTGGGCCCCTCGTTGGGAGCGACGATCTCATCGACGTCCCACTGGTAGTCGTGCTGGACGCCATTGCCGTCCGTCCAGTATTGCAGCGAATCGCCGGTGCAGCCCAGCTCGTAATAGGTGCCGGATTTGTCCCAGACATGGAAACAGGTGCCATTGGTCCCCGGATTGACCTGCTGGATCTTGAGATAGGAGATATGCTGCGTGTCGAACTGGTTGTTGCTGCCGGTGGAAATGAGGCGGTCTCCGACGCCGGCCACGTCGTTGATGAAGTACCAGGTCGTGCCCGGCGTGGTAGCGTAGGTCTCCTCGGTGATGGAGCCGAGCGTGAGCGACCAGCCATCGCCCGCGTCCCCGGCCGGTGAGGTGCGCGTGTGACGCTGGTTGGGGCTGCTGCTCGTGTAGTTCATGACGAGCTGCGGCGCGAAGCCGCCCGAGCCAGGGGGGACCTGCAAGGGATAGCTGTAGGCCAACTGCCCGGAATTGCCCTGCACCGAGGCCAGGTGCAGCGTAGGTGGGCTCTGGTTCTGCGGCTCGGCGGTCAGGTCGAAGGGATGCGGACCCAGCACGGAGGTCTGGGTGGTCAGGGTGTGGGTGAGCGCGTCATTCTGCAAGGGCAGGATGAGGCCCGTGGTGGGCTGTTTGGCCTGCCGCGCGGCGGCGATCAGCGACGGCCAGGTGAGGTAGACATGCGCCGGGTCAATGTCGAGCGCGTCCATTTCACTTTGCTGGTAGTGATAGATGAGGGTGACGGGGCTGTGCAGCTTGACCCCGTTCAAGACCTGCCCGCTACTATCCAGCACCTGGAATTCATAGCTGCCCAGCACGCTCATCTGGCTCACATAATGCCCATGCACCTGGGCCAGTTCCAGGCTGAGTGCCCCAGTAGGCTGACTTCCGCTTGCAACGGTGGCGTGCGAGACGTCGAGCGCTCCCGGTGGAACGAGCGCTTCCAGGCGCCCATCGCTTCCTACCAGGTCGAAGGCTTTGACCCCGGCGCTGCCACTCAAGAAGGCGGGCGAGAGCGCCTGTACGATCGGTTTCATCGTGGCCGGCTCGGCGCTGGGTGGCAGATTCGCGTAATTCGTGCTCTGTCCCGTCGTCTGCTTCTGGGCGGGGCGAATCAGTGGCCCATGATACGCCTTGCTTTGTTGTCCCTCCTTGAGATACTGCTGCATGGTCATGCTGGCAGGCGCGCTCGGGCGCACGCCAGCGCTAGCCGCTTCGGCAGGCTTGACCAGAAAGCCCCAGTTCCCCAGCACCTGGGAGAGCAATAGCAGCAGCGTCAGCAGGAACGAGCACACCAGGGAGCGGTGCGCCAGCACGCGCTGCCTTCGAGGCGGAGGGACAATATGAGGTCGAGCAACAGGAAGACGTGAGCCAAAAATAGGACGGAACATGCAGCACACTCCATTTCCAGGTGAACAGCGGGCAAGCCAAAAAGAACTACACGAACGGCTACAGGCACGTACAGGTAGAGCAAAACGGAAAGGACGCGCTACAGAGGAAGCTCGCTACAAAACGATGACATGGCCGGTGGCACACGCAGCGCGCGCCGGCAGCTGGTGCCTGCCTCCATCCCCCATGGAGACCGGCACCGTTGATGCTGGGTATAATGGTACACGATATCTCAGCGATTTGTCATCAGTTGGTTGTCGTATTTATTCTGCGCTATGTGTGTAGAAATTGTTCGCAGTATGTGTAGCTGTTCTACCTCAGATGTGTAACAGTTCACTCCTCAGAGGACCAGGGTGTTAGGCATCTTTCACCCTTGCCTATCAAGACTGAGATGGTTGGCACTCGTTTTGAGCGCAACTTATGGCTTGCTGTCTCAATCTTGATGGGTGCCATTGGGATTTGCCAAAGGCCCTGAGGACATGATACGAGGATGCACATCGTCAATGGGATAAAACAGACCGCTGGCAAAGGCCACAAAAATGGTCTCGCCTACGCTATGCGTGCCGAACTCCGCATACAGATGCTCCCGGTGCTTGCGCACGGTTGACTGCGCAATGTCCAACATTGTAGCGGTCCCCTCGGTGGTATATCCCTGGCACATGAGCGCCAGGATGTCTCGTTCGCGCTCTGACAACGAGGTAGGTGCACGGTAGGCCCTGGTATTGGGCTGTCTCAACTCTGGCAGCAATGCTGTTACCTCGATGGTATAGAGAAGCCAGCCGCAGGCCTGGGTCAGCATGGATGCAGTTTCAAAAGGGATGACCGGGGAGACAGGGTTCGCCGGATCAGGTTCGATCATCAGCGCCCCATAGAAGCGATTTTTGAAAAAAACGAGAAAACGAAACCGTGGTTGTGGCGGAGGAGGCTGCTCAGAGGTCTCCTGTTGTAGGATCAACTGAACTTGCTCGTGGGTGACCAGCGCAATTTCCTGGGAAAGCCGGTCAAAGACGCCTTGCGTTTCTCCCAGGAGTGTCTCACCTACGTGAAGTAGATGTGACAGAAGCTGGTCATACGCTACGGGTTTCGAAACACCTTCGCCTTGCTGCTTGTCTGACATAGCTACGGCTCCTTACTAAGGCAAGGTTCAATGTGAAGAAAAGTCCTTGACCGTTTGAACAGTCGCCCCGTAGGGCTGGACCTTTCTGTTGGTTAGAACCTGTCAAGTTCATTTGAACCATGCCTAACGGGTAATAAAAGGACGATAATAGTAGATGAAAAGCGATGGGAATACCTGGATGGATTATACATAATAAATAACCCACTTTCAAAATAGGGCAACAAACCCTCCATATTAGAAATATAATGAATAACCTTGATACAATAAATCGTCACGATCTCTATACCAAAGGTACTATACCAATGGCGGATGCAATCATGCACATTGACGAAATAATCCGACCATCCATCTGGACCGATTATGCACCTTTGACACATTCCCCCGGCCATCCGTAACGTCATTATGCACATTGACAAATTATCCCGGCCATCGGTAGGGGCCGATGATGATTTTTAACAGCCGAGATCGGGAATGTGTTGTCACCCTGAGCGAAGCGAAGGGTCTGTCGCGATCGGCAGCGAGATCCTTCGCTGCGCTCAGGATGACAGGGCTGGACCTTGCTGTTGATGAGGAACTGTCACGTTCATTTGAACCGTGCCTAATCTGCATTATCGGCCCTTGCCGGCTGTTCCGATATCCTGATCCATTGGCCTGCTGAATATCCATCTCTTCCCCGCTTTATACAGGAAAAGCACGCAATACAGCAGCGACAGCGTCATCGACCAGGTGATGATGCGCACCAATACCAGATTCACGAGCGTGAGACCGGGAATCCAGTACCAGTAGACCGGTAGTCCCCCCAACTCGATAAAGGTTAGCAGGGAAGCGATGAGCAGCGACGGATCGCGGAAAGGATTGGCAAGGACAACCAGGTGCCATCGTCGAACTCCCCTCCTCGCCGGTACAAGCAACGTACTCGCCCTCATTGTTTGACTCCTTTCATAACGCACTTCAGTACAATTCCTCCACGGTAATCGTGGTATCAAGCGTCGCCAGCACGCTAAAGGAGGGGGCACCAACAGCGATCAGGCGCGCCTCTGCTGCCGCCCCTTCGCGCAAAAAAGCCTGCAAGCGATTATCGTACACCTTGAACCGGGGTCCAAACGAGAAGATATATTGCTGCATTTCACCGGTGCGGCGATCAAGCAGCAGGATGTCGTCGCCCGTCGTGCAGTTGCCCCTGGCTAAGCAGCGCGAACGATCCAGGAAGGCACCGACCAGTATTTGCCAGTGCTGATCCCAGCTCGGCACGGCAGAGTGGAGCGTGATCTGAAGCCGGGCATCAAAAGCGAGAAACGTACTCTGTTGTGCCGCCGGGTCGTAGAGCATGATACCCGGCGCCGGGCTGCCAAAGTGACCGGGATACAGCACCAGATTCTTCCCCCATCCAGCGTAGCTCTTCTGGGCAGCCAGTGACAGGTCGCGCGCGAACACCAGGAAATGCGCATCGCCGGTGCCCGGATCATACAGCAGCACCTGAGCCTGGCCGGAGCCGGCAAAATCACCGCTATGGACCTCCCAATTCCCCGCCAGGGTGTGTAGTTCCTGGGAGTGAGCAAGCAGGAGTGCGGAGGTAAAGCTCATGAGACGTACCTCACCCGAGGTACGATCGTACAGAAAAATGCCGTCCTGCCCGGGATTGACGAAGCGGCCCACATACACCTCCCAGGAGTTCTGCGAGAGCGTGTACGGCTGCACATGGCGCACGCTCAAATCGCGATTGAAGTCAACCACGAGGACATTGGCCGGAGCTGCTTGCGTTTCCGGTCCACCTCCCGGATTGCCACCAGGTACTGTGGCAGTCGGACCGGGTGCCGGACTCCGTGTTGGCGTTGGGCTTGGCGTCGGGCTTACAGTGGGACGCGGCGTCGGGTGAGCTGTCGGACTGGGTGTGGGACTCGCAGTCGGACTTGGCGTCGGGCCAGGTGTCGGGCTGGGTGTTGGGTTTGCAGTCGGACTAGGTGTTGGATTCGGTGTGGGACTCGGTGTCGGGCCAGGAGTGGGACTGGATGTTGGGTTTGGTGTAGGACTCGGTGTAGGACTCGGCGTCGGGTCAGGTGTTGGATTTGGTGTAGGACTCGGTGTTGGGCCAGGCGTGGGACTTGGCGTTGGATTTGGTGTTGGATTTGGCGTGGGATTCGGTGTGGGACTTGGTGTTGGGTTTGGCGTCGGGCTGGGCGTTGGATTTGGCGTAGGACTCGCGGTAGGACGCGGCGACGGGATCGGCGTAGGACTTGTTTTCGGACTCGTCGTGGGACCAGGTGTAGGGCTTGCCATGGGGCCAGGTGTCGAACTCGTGGTGGGACTGGAGAGCGGCGTTGAATCCACATATCGGTTATACAGGAAGAGTGCGCTGCGCTGCCCATCAAAGCGCCCCACGTACACTTCCCATCCCGGCCCCCAGCCAGGCAGCGTGATATGCTGCTTGATCCGCAGTTGCGGAGTCAGGACGAGCAACTGGATTTGCCCTGTGACACGATCAGAGAGCAGAATTTCAGATTGCCCTGAGCCTGTGAAGTCCCCGATACGGATGTCGAGCGATGACCCCCAATCGCCGGCGGGCGTCGTAGCGTCGGCAAGGCTGACGCGCTGCGGCGTGATCAGCGTCGTGGGATCAGCAAGGATTTCATCGTACACCAGGAGAGGGAAGTGCCGCTTCGGTAGCGCTGGAGCGGACAGGTTGAGCACATCCAGCCGGCCCTGCGCGCGGGTATAGAGCAAGAGATCGCTCAGCCCGTTGCCCGCGAAATCGGCATCGAATGCCTGTTCAGATGACCCCTGTGGCAGCCCCAGCGTGATCCCGGGAGCCTGGTTGGAGGCGAGAGCGGAGCCGGTAGCCAGTGCCCTATTGGCCTGGATGACTTCCGAGAGGCCGCTCCCGTTGACCCCGGGAAGCTGCGCAAACCGGTTGGGATCGATCGGCAGCGGGAAATAGATGAAGCGCAGCTCCCCATCCTGGTAACGCGGCTCATTGATTACCTGAACAGGATATCCCACACCCGTATACATCGGCGTGGGATCGCCATAGTTCTGATAGGTCACGTCGAACGTACTGCCATCGGCGCTCACCCAGGTCACCAAGGCCACGTGCCCGGCAGGGCCAAAGGCCCATACGCCATCGGCCACGGGAAAGACGGCAATCGAGCCAACACGCGGCACCTCGCCCAGGGGCAGACCGGTGCGCTCGGCATCGACAATCCAATCCGCAGCGTTGCCCCAGTTGAGCGGCAAGTTATAGCCCAGCAAGTGCCATTGCTCCCATGCCCACCAGACACAGTTCCCCCCGCCTGGATAGGGGCCTGGGCACAGCTGGAACGGATTCCCATCCGGCGAGTAATAGGCTTGATTGCATGTTTCATCCAGCGTCGGCACGGTATGGTCAAATGCCGTCCCCTGCGCGTGTAATCGCGGCAGGCCGAAAGCGCATTCACAGCAAATCAGGACGCACAGGAGCACTAGACCCATCGCGTAGGGGCGGGAGCGGTGTGGATGGGTGGTGGGGATGCTTGCATCGCCCCTCGCCGGTAAACTTTGACTGCATCTTCGTCCAACGCATGTAAAGAGAGCAAGACGCATCGAAAGACCCTTCCTACTGTATATCGGCTGACGGCAAACATATTCGGGTCCCCGTCCTTGCGAGGGAAATACCCTTCCCGTAGGGGCGAGGGAGGTGGGGAGCGGCGGGGAGGGCCTTGATGGTCGCCCGCGTCCTGGTCCCTGTGTTCACCTGTGGGGCAACGCGCTCACACCCCCGGCACCGGGCGACCATCAAGGCCCACCCGTCCCCACATCATCCGCCCTCGCCCCTACGGACCATCCGGCCTCCTATTTCTCTTCCAGGCTGAGCTTGATGCCTAGTGGAGGGCCTTGATGGTCGCCCGCGTCCCTTTCCCCTCACAGGATGTAGACCCACATATGCTTGTGATTCGCTGCTACATCGGTGGGGGAGAGAGCATAAAGGGTCGATCCTGTGGAGAACGCGAGCAAAAAATACTGCGGGACATGCGGCACGCTCCATTTCTTGACAGGGAGCCAGCAGGCACAAAAATACACCCGCTCATGGTAGCAACCGGGCGCCGATGAAAGACAGAGAAAGGACGCGCTACAGAGCAACGTAGCTACATGACAACGAAAATAGTGAGGAGTCATCTACACAGGCGCTGCCACCTCCCCCCGGTAGCAGGCACCTTCGATGTTCAATCTATCTATAAAGTGTACAGTAATCTGAGGAGTTTGTCATGGGCTAACTGCCGTATTTATTTTACGGCACGTGTGGATGAATCATTCGCCACGTGCCGTACGTGTGGTACTTCAGCCGTGTAGCGGTTCACTCCTTAGAGGACATAATACCAGGATGCACGGCGTCAATGGGATAAAACAGACCGCTGGCAAATGCGGCAAAGATGGCATCAGGGTTTCATTAGCAGCGAGATGATACCCAACGTTAAGCCTATAAAGTGGCTTGTGGAGGGGTTTGGTGCGTAATCAAGCCCCAACGGTGTTTAGGTTAAGCTGATGCGCTCCCTCCGCCATTCCAGTTTGCTGTACTTTTCTTCGACAAGCCTGCGCGCCAGGTCCCATTCTGTGGGGCTCAGCTCACCCGGCACGAATTCCGCTTGTAGGGCTGCGCTAAATCCCGTGCGGAATGCGTCTGCCACATCATCCCATGTTGCGCCAGGGACAAAGGCGTGCAACGGAGTCGTTTTTTCGCGGTACAGCGCTAAGGCTTCCTCCCTTGCGGTATCATTGGGAAAGCGCAGCATGGCGAAGAATTCGGCGGAGCGGTCGTCAACCGGCAGTGATCCCTGTTGTAGTAATGCATCGTCTTTCCAGACCT
>Ga0209648_10005288_pt1 | contig 11034 bp, 5 predicted proteins | sample GraSoi2013_115cm_FD_185830 | JGI IMG/M metagenome (GOLD analysis project Ga0209648, IMG submission 185830) | Grasslands soil microbial communities from the Angelo Coastal Reserve, California, USA - Sample 9_17_2013_115cm (SPAdes) (version 2) | ecosystem: Environmental > Terrestrial > Soil >...
GGCCGGGTTCTGCCACACCCACCAGTGCTCCCACGGCATCCCGGACTTGACGAACAGCAGGTATTTGTCGTCCTCGCGGCGCACTTCCTCGAGCACGTCGAGGGCCAGGTCCAGCCGCTTGCGCGAGGGCACCATGCCGACCAGGCCGAGATGGAACCGGGCGCCGTCCAGCTTAGGCCGGTCGAGCTGGGCGATGTCGAGCGCGTTCGGCACCGTCACGACCTTGGTCTCGGGCCAGCCGGTGCGCTCGCGGCACAGCCGCGCGTAGTGCCTGCTCACGCACACCACCTGGTTGACCGCGCCGATCTTGATCTGCTCGGGATAGGGCGACCGCAGCTCGAAGCGGTGCAGCCGGACCAGCAGGCGCGTGCCGCGCCGCTTGTGCCTGCTGTACCAGACGGCGTTCGGCCCGCACCATTCGCAGACCACGACGTCGGCCCAGCCCGCTAGCTCCCGGCTGACGGCGGGGTCGTGCTTGCCGAGCGCCGCCCACTGGTCCAGCCTGACCTCCAGGTCAGGCTGGAGCTGCAGGTAGCTCAGCAGCGGCGCGAAGAACTTGAGGTCATGACCGGCTACGACGATGCGGAGCCTGGGCGGGGGAGTGGCGACGCCGGTCCCCGCAGCGCTGGCGTCGGCCGGGCTGGTCTCGCCGGCCGGGCCTGTCTCGCCGGCCGGGCGGCCTCGCCGCCCGGGAACCGCAGCCGCCAGGTAGCCACGAAGCCGCTCGACGGCCCGGTCCAGGGTGAACCGCTCGGCGGCATGTTCCGTCCGGTCGGCCGCCAGCCGGTACACGGCGGGATCGGCCGCGGCCGCTGCGGCGGCCGCGGCCACGTCGGCCAGGCTGGCCGCGAACAGCGGGTAGTCCGCGCCGAGCAGCGCCTCGTGCATGGGGGTCCGGTTCAGGATGACCGGCAGCCCGAGGGCCCCGAACTCCAGGACCTTCGTGGACAGCTCCAGGCTCGCGTCCAGGTCGGGGTGGCGCCAGCTCAGCCCGATGTCGCAGGACGCCGCGAGCCGCATCGCCTCCTCCCGCGAGTGGCCGCCGTGCCAGGTCACGCCGTCGGACTCCAGCGCGGCCCGCATCCGCTGCTGGTAGTCGCCGGGCCCGTCGTGGATCTTGTCGCCGGCCATGTGCAGTTCGGACGCGACGCCGCGGGCGGCCAGCAGCCCGGGAAGCTCGGTCATCTCCAGGGTGTTCCATCGCGGCGCGAACTTGCCGGTGTAGACCAGCCGCAGCGGCGTACCCGCCGCGGCCGGGCCGGGTGAAGGGGGATTCGGGAGGTGGGTGGGGGGTACCTCCGCCAGGATCGGCGGCAGCAGCACGCATTTGCCGCAGGCCGCGGGGATGCTGCCCTCCAGGAAGCAGCGGAGCTCTTCGGTCTGGCACAGCAGGTAGCGGGCGGCCGAGGCGATCATGCCGAGTTCCTCGGCCGTCTCCGTGGTCAGGCCGGGGACGGACTGAGGGACATCGGTCAGGTACGGCCACAGCCGCCCGGCGAACGTCTCGCTCCGGGCCACCGCCGCGGTCAGCGCGCGGCCGCGCAGCACCACCAGGCCATACGGTTGTTCGGCGTCGAGCCTGGTCAGCAGCGTGGAAGCGGCCGCGGCCCGGAGCGGGCCCGACCCCTCAAGGCCCTCGACCAGGTGCTCCTCGAACGGCCGGCGCACGGTGATGCCGGGTTCGGCGAGCAGCGGCGCGATCAGCCGGCTGGTGCGGACCGGCGCCTTGAGCACCAGCGTCACCGCGCAGCCGGCCCGGGCCAGTGCCTGAGTCACGGACTGCAGCCAGATGGCCGAACCATCGATCAGGTTCAGGTCGATGTCACCGTAGACAAGCGCCCGAGAGGTCAACGCTGATGCTCCTGACCGGAATATAACTCCCCCTTAATGGGCACGCGGCAGCGGACCCGGGCCGGCTCGGGCGTCGGGCCTGGTCAGGGGTGTGGGGTTAGGCGGCTGGGGTGAGGGTAACTTCCAGCCCCATCGCCCGGAGCCCGCGGACGTGGTTGCGGATCTTCTTGTCCCGGTCGGTGCGCCTGGCGACGTAGTCCGGGCCGAGGTCGGTGTAACGGGCGGCGGGGTCGGCGAGCAGGTGCCAGATGACGACCAGGATCGACCGGGCGACGGCGACCTGGGCTTTGGCCTTTCCTCGCCTGCGGGCGATCCGCCCGTACCGCTCGCCGAGGAAGGTGGCGGTGCGGGCGGATCCGATGGCTGCCTGGCCGAGGCTGCTGCGCAGGTAGGTGTTGCCGTGTCCTTTCTTGCCGCCGCGGCTGCGGGGACCGGACTGGCTGGCGACCCGGCACAGCCCGGCCCAGGACACCAGGTGGGCGGCGGTCGGGAAGCGGGTCATGTCCAGGCCGGTCTCGGCGATGATCGCTGCGGCCATCTGCTCGCTGACGCCGGGGATCTCCGCTAGTCGCAGGGCGGCGGGCAGCACGGCCGCGTCCGGGCCGCGTCCGGCGTCCGGGCCGGTGGTCCCGTCAGCGTTCACGCCCTGGGCGGCGGGGATCTGGGCGAGGGTCTCGCGGATGCTGGCCTCGAGCTTGCCGATCCGCTTGTTCAGGAAGGCGATCTGGTCGAGTTCCATCTCGGCGAGCTCGCCGTGGTGGGAGTCGAACATGCCGGTCAGTGCCTCGACGAGTGCGTCGTGCTTGGCTCTCATCCGGGTCTGGGCCATGTTCGCCAGGACGCGCGGGTCGCGTTCCCCGGCGATCATCGCCGTGATCATGTCCTGCGCGGACTGAGTGGTCAGCTTGCTGGCCACGCTGGACAGCTTGATCAGCGCGCCTTCGAGCAGCTTCTCCAGCCGCTGCCAGCAGCGGGTCCTCTCCCGCACCAGGTCGGCGCGGGCGCGGGTGTAGTCCCGCAGCGCCCGGACCGGGGCGGGCGGCACGAAGCAGGGCCGCAGCATCCCCCACTCGGTGAGGCGGGCCAGCCACATCGAGTCGAGCTTGTCTGTTTTGGGGCGGCCCTTGAGGTTCTTTGCCTGAGACGGGGAGACCAGCTGAACTGCCAGCCCGCACATCTCCAGCACGTAGTAGAAGATCCGCCAGTAATCGGAGGTCGCCTCCAGCGTCACCATCTCGATCCTGTCTTTCATCAGCTGCCGGCCCAGTTCGGTGACCGCGCCCATGGTGGCGGTCACCTCCCAGACCTTGCTGTACCGGCTGCCGTCCTGGCGGGGCAGCCGGACGCATACCATCCCGGTCGCCTTGGCCACGTCGACGGCGGCGACCCTGTCGAACACTCGCTGCTGCTCGTCATCGTCGATTACCTGCGGTTTAGCCTTGCCCACCGCGGTCACCTCCCTATCCTGGATATGGGTTGACAGGCGGGCTGCCCGGGGACCCGCGGTCATGGCATCAGATGCCGGAATACTGACCGTCGTGCTCGAAGCAACAAAAAGCGACCCTCAGGTCGCAGGTCCCGGCGCCAGGCTTAGCTACGGGCTCATATCCCAAAGAGACTCGGCGTCACGGGCAGCCCGCACCCACCATGCCCCGAAAAATACCGGTCCTGCAGCCCAATCCGGGTGCCCGGCCACCACGCGGCAGCAGACCCCGGCCCGCCACAGCCCGCACCCGCAAAATTCACGCCGCGGCGACCACCCCCGGGGGTGAAAAGGCTTAGCTGAATCGCTTGATGCGTTGTCCTCGTTCCTGTTACGCTTATTGCATGATTTCCCCGATCCGGGGAGATCGCACCGGAATTCGTATTCAAGTCCCCCCTCGGACACGACCCATTTCCCCATATTGTTCGCTTTTCTGGACGAATGTCTCCGGGCTGATCGTCACGTCGGCCCGGAGTTTGTCTTGTCCGGGCAGGTAGGTGACCTTGAGCCCGAGCTGTTCGTAGATGGCTGCCTTCACCGATGGCTCGGCGTCGTGGATGACGTCGTGCAGGTCGCCGAGGCCGGTGATCAGAGCCCGGATGTCGTCCTCGGGGAGCTGGCGGGCAGGCGTCGGGCGGTCCCGGCTGGCGGCGCGGGCGAGCACGGCCGCGCGCTCGGCCTGGACCTGGCGGGTCCACTCGGCGACGGCTTTGGGGTCGGCTCCGGCGTCGAGGGCGGCCTGGTAGCGGGCGAGCCGGGCGTCGCAGCCGGCGATGAGGGCCTTGGTGTCCTGGCCGGGCGGCGTAACTACAACGGGACGTGGGTCCTGGGCGGCTTGCATCTCGCGGATGGTCTGCTCGAGCCGGTGCGGGGCGAAGATGACCAGCAGCCATCTGTCGATGGCGGGCAGCACGTCGGCCTCGCGAAGGTAGACGTTGCCGGGGTGGCGGACGTGGCTGGCCAGGGCGTATTCCTTGGGGTAGCGGCACCGGTAGTAAGGAGCCTGGTTGCTGTACTGGCCTTGCATGCGGCGCCCGCAGTATCCGCAGTACAGCCGCCCGCGCAGGACATAGGGGCGGATGACGCGCTGGTGCGCCTCGCGGCTGCGGCGCCGGCTGCGCCCGGCGTCGGCCATGATGGCCTGCGCGGCCTGGAAGTCTTCGGCGGAGATCAGCGGCTCGTAGGCGATGATGTCGGACCAGACCCAGCTGCCGGCTTCGTTCCAGCGCATCCGGGTCTCATAGCCGGCGGCGACGTCGTCGACGTCCAGGAGGATCTCGTCCTTGCGCTGCTTGTTCCAGACCTGGCGGCCGGTGTAGCGGGGGTTGGTCAAGATGACGCGGACGGCTGATTTGGACCAGCCTTCCCCGGTGCGGTGCCGGTTGCGGACCCGGTCGTGCTGGGACGGGGAGGGGATCTGGTCGCGGGTGAGCCCTTCGGCGATGGCGAACAGGCCGCGCCCGGCGAGGTACTCGGCGAAGATCCGCCGGACCACCCAGGCGGTACCGGGGTCGGGTTCGAGCTTGTGCAGGCGCTTGCCGTCGGCGGCTTTGGCCGGGTTGGGCTGCGGCCCGGCGTCGGTGAGCCGGTAGCCGTAGGGCGGCCGGCCGCCGAGGAACCGGCCCTCCAGCGCGGCCTGGGCGGACATGGCGGCGCGGACCCGCAGCCTGATCCGGTTCCGCTCGGCTTTGGACAGGCCGCCGAACACCGACATGATCAGGTCGTGGGCCTCGGAGTCCGGGTCGATCGGCCCGCCGACCTCCGGGACCCACAGCTCGACACCGTAATGGGCGAACACGGGCATCACCAGGCTGTACTGGTTGCCGTAGAACGCCCGCTGCGGCTCCCCGATCACCACCGCGTCAAAACCCCGGCCCGGGTCGGCCAGGTCGGCGAGTAGCTGGCAGGCGCGGGGACGGCGCTTCCACGGCAGTGACCGGGACTGGCCGATGTCGAAGTAGTCGGCGACGATGATCCCGCCGGCCGGCTCGATCAGGGCGCGGCTGCGGGACTTCTGCCAGTTGTAGGATGCCTCGGGATCTTGGTTGTCCTCGGTCGAGACCCGGCCCAGGAACCCGAATCTCCTGGCCAGGATCAGGGTGATGCCGCGGGCGCGCGCGGCGAGGAGTTCCTCAGCGCTGGCGTAGCCGGAATCCACGGCGTGCTCGCCGGGCGGCAGCCCGGCAGCGTCCATGTCGTCGTGGATGGTCCCGGTCATCACCACGTCGGGGACGGACGGGTGGGTGGTCTGGGTGACCGTGACCAGGTTCGGCCTGGCGGGCCGGCCGGTGGCCGGGTCATCGCCGGCCGGGTCGCTGACGGTCTCGCTGTAATGGGCCTTATACTCCAGCCAGCCCTTGCCGCGCTTTTCGCCGTACCGGGCGTCCAGGTCATAAGGGGAGACAATCTTGGCTCTGCCCGGCGGGAGGCCGTGCTGGGCGTCCTCCCGCCAGGTCACCTTCTCCCCGTCCGGCCCGGTCTCCCGGTAGAACTGCTGGAGCAAGATCAGCCGCAGCGCCTGCACCGCGGGCAGCTCCCGCGTCACGACCGGGGCGGCGCCGGAATAGGCCTGCTCCAGCAGGTGATAGGCGTCCCGGGCGTACTGCGCCGCCAGTTCCGCGCGGGCGGCCTTGCTCTCCGGCAGCCGCAGATCGGTGATCCGCTGCCCGTAGACCCGCTGCCAGGACGGGTCCGTGACCGACGCCAGCCAGCCCGACGCGGCGGCGGCCAGCGCCTCCAGCGCCGCCCGCACCGCCTCCCCGGCCAGTTCCAGCCGGTTCAGCTCCCGGACCCGGGCCAGCACGTGCGTGGAATCCGTCCGCTGCCGCATCCCCGGCCCGACCAGGCCAGCCTCCCCCAGACGGCGCAGCAGCAACGCCAGCAGCAGCTTCTCCCGCCCGCCGGCCACCAGCCGGCCCCGGAACTCGCTCAGCACGCTGAAATCAAACCCCGGATCGGCCAGCTCCAGACCCAGGCAGTACTTCCAGTCGATCCGGCCCCGCACCGCATCAGCCGCCTGCCGGCCCGTCAGGTTCTCAGCGAACTGCAGCGCCGTCACCACCGCCAGCTGCGCAGGTGACAGCCCCGGCGCGCCCCGGGTTCCGTACACGGCGCTGAACGCCTCATCCTCGCACCAGGCACCCAGCTCATCACGGATCCGCATCGCCAGCGACCCGCCAGCGAACGCCGCCCGCGCTACCTGCGCCGTCAGCACCGGAACCTCCGGCCACGGCCTGGGCTGCATCGACATGATGACCCCATCCTGCGGCCGGGAACAAACGAGGGGAAGGAAACCGGCCGCAACACAGAGCATGACCATCATCACAGCCGGCATCCAGGCGCCTACGGCATGCCGCCCGAATAAGCCAACAGGGTCAGATCAGAAAAGAAAAGAAAAGGGCGGCGAGGGGGGACGGGGATCGCGGGCTGGGGTTCCTGCCCGGCCCGGCGGGGCCGGGCAGGAACGGGATATGTCAGGACCGCGCGGCCTTGCGGGCCGCTGTGGCTTTCGGCGCGGCGCTGCACGAACCACAAGGTCAGGCTGACCTCGTCGATGAGCGCGCTGGCGGCGCATCCGGGATACGAGCTGCCGCGCCGGTCCCGGTAGAACGCTTCCAGCAGGGCCCAGGTCCCGGGCGTGCGCAGGAACTCATCGACGTCGGTGAGCGTCTCGATCAGCCCGGCGGCCTCCCGGCGGTTCACTGCGCCTGCCCAGGCGCGCCCGCGGTGCCGAACCCGGCCCAGGCCGAGGTGCCGGGCTGGGCTGAGTGCGCCTCGTCAGCGACGGCAGCCGGCCCGCCGGCGTGCCCGGTGGCCTGGTAGCCGGCGATGGACAGCAGGTCCCCGTCGCCGAACCGGCCGGCCACCGCGGCAGTGCCCAGCGCGGCGTCGGCGGCGGCCGTCCCGGCGAGGGCGGCGAGCCCGGCTGCCCCGGCCATCTTCGCCCGGACCCTGGATGCGCCCGCGGCGGCGGCCTCGGTCAGCCAGGCACGGGCGCCGTCGCCGATCGCCAGGAACGCTTCCTCTCCGGCCGTTGCCGCCTTGATGCGCGGCGGACGCGGTGTCCCGCCGGGCCGCTGCGGATGATCCGGGTAATGGGCCAGGTCGATCCGCGGGGTCCCCGGCACCGACAGGGCGTGCCGGGCGACCTCGGCCAGGCCCAGCGGCCCGTCGCCGGCCCAGGCCGGGCGCAGCGGCAGCGCCGCCAGGTCCGCGGCCGCGACCAGCTCATCCCCGTCCGCGCGGACCCACACCTCCGCGCCCGCCAAGCCCGGCGGGACCGAATACCGCACGGAGCCGAACCGGATCGTCTGGTCAGTGTTCACCATCCGGGTGGTGCCGAGGGCAGCGGTATACGGCACCCGCGGCACCGGGTGCAGCCGGGCCCGCTCGATCTCCAGGCGCTCCGCGGGGACCGCGCCCGTCTCCCGGTGCACCCGCCCGTTCACCACGCCGCCGAACTCCTCGCACGCCCCCGCCAGCTCGGCGAAGCTCCCGTAAGCCTCCAGCAGGTTCGCCTCCGCCGGGACCAGGTCGGCCTTGGCGACCCGGACCGTCGCCTCCGACCCGCCCTTGGTTTCGGGGTCATACGGGACACAGGTATGCACCGTCATCCCGTAATGCCGGCCCACGGCGACGATCTGCGGATGCCGGACCGGAACCCCGGCGACATGCTCCACGGTGACGGTCTTCTCGTTATCGGTCAGCGCATAAACCGGCACCCCGCCGATCCGCCGCAGCATCGCATCCAGGCACGCGATCAGCGTCGGCAGCGTCCGGTCCCACGTGGGCAGCACCACCCGGAACCGGGACCACGCCAGCCACGCGCAGAACAGCAGCGTGCCCCGCGGCTCCCCGTCCGGTCCCGGCACCAGCGGGCCCTTGCCCCAGAGCCCCGGCTCAGTGATCCACGGCCGGTACGTCCTGCGGTGACCGGCCCGCCACCGGGCCTTCGCCGCCGCGACCGCCCGCCGCGTGGTCCGCTCGGTCCCGCCGAACCCCATCACGGCCAGCCGCTCATGCACGATATCGGCCCGCACCTTGCCCTCGGACCGGTCCGCCCACTCCTCGATCTTGTCCAGGAACGGGTCGATCAGCTTCGGCCGCGGCACCGGCGCCGTCACCGGCCGGCCCAGATCCCTGGCCAGCGCATACCGGCGCACCGTCTTCGGATCTGCCGTGCACAGCGGCGCCGCCGAATGCGCGACGCCAGTCGCATCGAACGCTTCGAGAATTTCCATGATCTCCCTGTCAGACTTCTGCACGGTCCCTCCGGGCCGTCGGCTGGTGTGTGTTCACAGCCACCGAGCCAACTCCCGGAGGGACCCCAGTCCACGGACCGACACGTAACGGTCCAGTCCGGATAAAGGGAGATCAGATGTCCGCCAGACGGGAACCGTCATGTCCGTCTACAGGGATCTTGGCGTGTCCGCTGACAGCGTGTCGCGCGGCGTCGTGATCATGGCTTTTGCGATCATGCGCGGCGTGCGATCTTGAGACTCTCAGCGTCGTGTTTCCTCATCTGGCTTGCCTGTCGGCCGAGCGGGTCTTCGCGACGGGCACGTCGGTGCGTGTCGTGGCCGGGATACGGACAGCTCAGGTGGCCTGCTCTGGATGCGGCGTGCTGTCGCGCCGGGTGCACAGCCGCTATCAGCGGCGGCTGGGTGATGCCGCGGCCGGGGGGCAGGAAGTATTAATCCACCTGCAGGTCCGCCGGTTCTTCTGCGGGAACCCGGGATGCGCGAAGACGACGTTCGCCGAGCAGGTCCCGGGCCTGACCACCCGCTACGGACGGCGGACCCCCGGCCTGGACCAGATGCTGCAGGCGATCGCGCTGGCCCTGGGCGGCAGGGCCGGTTCCCGGCTAACTGGACGACTGGCCTGCGCGGTCAGCCGCTCGACGCTGCTGCGGCTAATCCGGGCCATGCCCGACCCGCCCACCGGGCAGGTCAAGATCGTCGGGGTCGACGATTTCGCGCTGCGCCGCGGGCACGTCTACGGCACTGTGCTCATCGATATCCAGACGCGCCGCCCGGTGGACATGCTCCCCGAGCGGTCCGCGGACTCCTTCCGCAGCTGGCTGGAGGCCCGCCCCGGCGTGGAGGTGATCTGCCGGGACCGGGGCGGATGCTACGCCGAAGGCGCCGCCCTCGGCGCGCCCGCGGTCGTCCAGGTGGCTGACCGGTGGCACCTGTGGCACAACCTCGCCGGGGCAGTCGAGCGGGCGGTTGCCCGCCACCGGTCCTGCCTGCAAGACGACCCCGCCGAGCCCGGCACGCCGGACCCGCCAGCTGAGCCGGCCGCCGAGGGACCGCTTGGGCTGCGGACCCGCGCCCGGCACGACGAGATCCACGCCGCGCTGGGCCGCGGGCTAACCCAGGCCGAGATCAGCCGCGCCTTGCAGCTGGACCGCAAGACCGTGCGCCGCTACGCCGCCGCTGCCACCCCCGGCGAGCTGTCCGGCGGCGCCCAGGCCACGCGGGCGAGCCTGCTGGACCCGCATCTGCCCTACCTGAACGCCCGGTGGGAAGAAGGCTGCCGCAGCACAGGCCGGCTGCACCAGGAGATCCGGGCCCGCGGCTACCGCGGCAGCCTGCGGACCCTGCGCCGCCACACCGCCCAGCTGCGCCAGGCCACGACCTGCCCGGCCCGGCCGCCGGCCCCGGCGCCGAAGAAGGTAGCCACCTGGATCCTCACCCCGCCGGGCAACCTCGCCGATGCCGACCGTGCCGCCATGGCCAGGATCACCGCCCGCTGCCCGGAACTCACCGCCACCTGCGTCCTAGTCCGCGACTTCGCCGGCATGCTCTGCCGCCGCCGCGGCCGCCACCTGGAGGCCTGGGCCGCCAGCGCCGAAGCCAGCCCCGTATCCGAGCTGCGGGGATTCGCCGCCGGACTGCGCAAGGACTGGGCCGCCGTCACCGCGGGCCTGACCCTGCCCTACAGCTCCGGCCCCGTCGAAGGCCACGTCAACCGCTTTTAAGATGATCAAACGACAGATGTACGGGCGAGCCAAACCCGACCTCCTGCGCAAACGCGTCCTGCTCGCCGACTAAGCCTCGATCCACCGGCCCATTCGGGTAGATCGTTTCCGGGCCGATTCCTGCACGTGGAGTTTTCCGAGGTGAAGCCGGGCACAGGTGTCTTGCCGCTCGCCTGTCCTGCGGCTTGTCCGGGGTTCCTGGGCTCGGGGCGGGGTTCGGGTGGCCGTGCGGCCGTCGGGGTGCGGACCGGTCCGGGCTGGTCAGGCCGCTGCGGCGGGCGGGCCGCAGGCCGCGCCGAGGAGGTTCAGCCATTCGTGCTCGCGGTGCCAGCCTTCGGGCAGGTGCAAGGTGATGTGCCCTCGGCCGCGGCGGGCGATGCGGGCGGCGACGGCGATCAGGTCGCGGCGGATGGTCGCGGCCCGGGCTTTCGCGAAGGGCGGGCTGGCCAGGGCGCCGGCGGCGCGGAGCAGGTTGTGCGCCATGGCCGCGATCGACAGCCAGGCCGCGTTCGCGGCAAAGACCCCGGATGGCATGCGAGCGAGGGGTCCGCTGGTGACGTCGGCGAACACCTGCTCCACGACCGCGTGGCCGCGGTGCTGCCCCTCGGCCTGGACCAGCACGAACGGCGAGCTGGTGAACACGGCGTGGTAGCGCCAGACCGGGAACAGCTCGTCCTGCCCGTCCGCGGCCTTCTTGTTCAGGTCGAGAGGCAGCACC
>Ga0209648_10005290_pt1 | contig 11032 bp, 6 predicted proteins | sample GraSoi2013_115cm_FD_185830 | JGI IMG/M metagenome (GOLD analysis project Ga0209648, IMG submission 185830) | Grasslands soil microbial communities from the Angelo Coastal Reserve, California, USA - Sample 9_17_2013_115cm (SPAdes) (version 2) | ecosystem: Environmental > Terrestrial > Soil >...
CTGAATGCTCTTGATCGTCCCCACGGCCTTGGTGATTTGCGCGCCTCCCGAACTGCCGGCTGGCTGGCCCTGCGCGCAAACGGAGCCCGGCTCCGCCAGAATCAGAGTGAGTAACGCGGTGAGCAGGCACGTCGGGAGACACTTTTTCCGCAAGCTGTTAAGACGCGGCTGCCTCCGCCAGAGACATCGCATGACCTAACTTTAGCATCGCCAAACCGTGCCATATTTGGCCTTTACGAAGTTTTACCTGGCGTTGACGTGGCTTTTACAGGACGCTGGCAACTGCAACTCCGTCACCGCGCATCCACTCATTAGGATTCGGCTCATGTTGACGATCGTGAAGCGTTCATCGTGGCGGACGCGGCTCGCCTGTGCGCTGATCTTCGCTCTGATCTTCGCGCTGGCCGCTCTTCCTGGAGTGGGTCCGGCGCTGCGGGCTCAGGATTCCGCCGCCACTATCGCCGTCGACGTCAAAGTAGTCACGCTGCCCGTCACGGTTCGCGACAAACATGGCAAGATCGTCAGTGACCTCACCAAGGACGATTTCACGCTGCAGGAAGACGGCCGCGCGCAGACGATTCACTATTTTTCTCACGAGGCGAATCTCCCGCTCACACTGGGTCTGCTCGTCGACACCAGTCGCAGTCAAACCAATGTCCTCGACACGGAGCGTAACGCGAGCCGCGGTTTTCTCGATCAGATGCTCGTGCAGCCGAAGGATAAAGCCTTCCTGATTCACTTTGATCGTGAAGTAGAACTGCTGCAGGACTTGACTTCATCCCGTGAAAAGCTGCTATCGGCGCTCGACTTGCTCAAGACGCCATCCGACCGCGACAGATCGAACGACCAAAGATCGAACGATCCCAACGACTCCGATTCCCGCTCCGGATCGGGATCGCACCATCGCGGCGGTACCCAGCTTTACGATGCCGTTTTTCTGGCGTCGAACGAGTTAATGAAAAAGCAGCAGGGCCGGAAGGCCCTCATTATTCTCACGGGCGGCATCGACCGCGGCAGCAAGACTTACTTGGAGAGCGCGATCGAGTCCGCCCAACGCGCCGACACGGTCGTCTACTCCATCTATTTCGGGGATTCTCACCATGATGACCGTAACCAGGACCAGAGGCGAGGCGGCGGAATGGGCCGAGGCGGTGGCGGTTGGCCCGGAGGTGGAGGTCGTTACCCCGGCGGAGGGGGCGGCCGAGGCGGTCGCGGAGGCCAGCGTCATCCCGAGGAGCCGCGCACCGATGGCAAGAAAATTCTTCAGCGGGTCTCCAGAGAAACGGGTGGACGTTTCTTTGAAGTCACTAAGAAGGAACCCGTTGGCCAGATCTACGACAGTATCGTCGAGGAACTACGAATTCAGTACAGCATGGGCTATACACCCGATAAAGACAGCGCAGCGTCGGGCTATCATCACGTCCAGCTGGCGGTGAAACGCAAAGATCTGACCGTGCAAACCAGAGAGGGCTATTACGCCGATCGGTAATGCGGAGTCCCGCAAGTTTGCGGCATAGAAACATTTTGTCATCCTGAGCGAAGCGAAGGACCTGCTTTTTTTTGTTGGCGCGGGAACGAGCAGGTCCCTCGCATCGCTCAGGATGACAATCCAGGTTATGTCCGCGAATTTGAAACGGGAAGGAAGCAACTATTTCGCCGCGAGTTCGTCGCGCAGCGCTTGCCCCAGCGCAGCCTGCCGATCCGCGCCCAGCTTGGCTCCGCCGGAGGTCAGATACAGGACGTCAATCGCCATCTGCCCTTCGGTCTCGATCAGCGCAATTTCAATGTTGCACTCGTGCTTCGAGACCAGCGAGCACATCCGGTACAGCAGTCCCGGACGATCCTGGGTGAGAACCTGCACCATGGTGCTGTGCGCCGAGCAGCCATCGTCGAATTCAATCTGCGTCGAGATCTTGACCTTCGTGCTGTCCGCCTTCTCCGATTTCAAGCGGTCGCGCAGCATGCGCGCCACGTCCGCTTCTCCTTTGACCACGTCGACGATACTTTTTTTCAAACGCTCCCATTCCTGCAGATTCATCTCCAGGGTTCGAAAGCGATCCGTGAAATAGAAAGTGTCCACCACCATGCCCGCGGCATTCGAAAACGCGTTCGCTTTCACGATGTTCATTCCCCACGCGGCCAGCGCCCCGGAAACCGAAGCGAACAGGAAGGGCCGGTCGGCGGTAATCAATGTCAGTTCATAGCAGTGACGAACTTGCTTCAAATTTAATTGAACGCCGTCCTGCCCCAGCCGGGCCGCCATTTCGGCATGCGCCAGAACGTCGGTTGCGCCATGGATCCGCAGATACCGTTGCGGCAATCCTTCCAGAAAAACGTTGATCTTTTTCCCCGCCACCGGCGCCAGGGACCGCAAATGCGCCAGATTTCCACCGTCGTCGGCCGTGTGCACACGCTCATCTGCGCTCCGGCTCAAATAGTTCGCGCACGCGATATACAGCAGCCATAGGTTATCCGCTTTCCAGGGCGTCATGGCTTCCGGGTTCACGGCTTTGATGTCGGCAAACGTCAGCAGGCACAGCATCTTAAGCCGCTCGGGCACGCCTACTTTTTCCGCGAATGACTTCACATTCGCCGGATCGAATACATCCCGCCGCATCGCCGCCGACATTTCCAGATGGCTCGCCACCAGATATCGCACCGTCTCGCGATCCGCCGGATCGAGATCCAGTCGTTCCGTGCAGCTGTCGGTGAGTTGCAGGCTGAGCTCAACGTGATTTCCGCCCGGCACTCCCTTACCGGAATCATGCAGCAGCAACGCCAGGTAAAGCAGTTCCGGCTGTTCGAGTTCAGTCTGCAACTCGGCAAAGCGCTGGTCCCATTCCGATTTCGATTCCTTCAAACGATGCAGATGTTCGATTGCCAGGAACGAGTGCTCATCCACCGTGTAACGATGGTAAAAATCTCGTATCACCAGCGCTTCAATCCCCTTCAGTTCCGGCAGCAGAAGCGCCAGCAGGCGAATCGCGTTCATGGCGCGCAGAGCGTCGGCGGCATGCGGCTGCACCAGCGTCTCCTGCAGGTAAAGCCACAACTCGGCGCCCCGCGGAGGCGTCGCTGCCAGCGCCGGCAGCGCCTGCTCGACTTTATATTCCGTGGTGGTGCTCAGCCTCAGGCCGTGTTCCGCCATGAAATGAAAAAGCCGCAACAACATTTCCGGGTCGCGCAGCCCGGCCGGTTGCTGCAGAAATATCAGTCCATCCACTACCGAGAAGTCCGGACTTGCGACCCGCGACCGCCAGCCCTGGAATTGCCGGTACAACGACGACCAGGCCGCCGGAATCTCCTCCAGCAATTGCGTGCAGACGCGGTGCACGCTGCGCACGTGGCCAAAGTAGACGCGCATCCAGTCCGCGGCGCTGGTGATTTCCGTATCGCTGGCTCCGATCTTTCTCGCCGCCGCTTCGTCCTGCGCTTCCCAGGTGAGCGTGTTGTCGTGACGCCCGTGCCGGTAGTGCAGAAAGCAACGCACGGACATCTGGAAGTCTAGCGCCGCGTCGAGCGCCCTCCGCGAAGAAACCGGCAGCAGCGTGTTCGCGTCCGGCCAGAGCTTCAACTTTTCCATCGCGGAAATCAGCGCCAGCCAGTTGGCGACGTTGTAGTCGCGCAAACCGCCCGGCCCATCCTTTACGTTCGGTTCCAGGTGAAAGACGGTGTTGGCGAACTTGTGATGACGCGAGCGCGTAATCTCGCCCAGGTTCTGGATCAGGTTCTGGCAGTCCCGCCCGACCAGGCGCGGAACAGACTTCTCACGCAGCCGGGAAAAGAGTTCGCGATCGCCCGCCAGGTACCGGCAGTCGAGCAGCGAGATGGCAAACTCAACATTGCTCGGATCCAACTGTTCGCATTCCGCCAAATTTCGTGTGGCCGGGCTGAGCTTCAGTCGCAGGTCCCACAACTCCTGCGAAAAGCGGCGGATGGGATCTTTGAATTCACCCTCGGAGTCACTCCCGGAGTGCAGAAACAGCAGATCGATATCGGAGTGGGGAAAAAGCCAGCCGCGGCCGAATCCGCCGGTTGCCACCAGCGCGAAATTCTTCGGGCCATCCGGACCGGCAGGGATGGAGCCGGGGTAAGAGGCGACGATGATCTCGTTCCACAGCCGCTGAACAATCGAATCGACCAACGCGGTGCGCCTTGCGAGCGCCGCGCGCCCTTCGCCGGTGACGGAAAATTCCCGCTCGATGGCAGCGGATTCCCGCACGTACAGATCCCATAACTCACTGCGGACGGTGGCCACGGTGGTCATTTCGATGACACTCTCCCCCAAAGTGTTTAAACTCTGATCCAGCCTGCATTCGGCTCCGCCGCTAAACCGGCAGAACCAGAATCAGCCGACCCTGGGGGAGGTCGATTCGAATTCGTGCGCTTACAGCACGCTATCCCCGCGTTCGTCGTTGCGAATCCGAATCGCTTCGTCAATGCGCGAAAGAAAAACCTTCCCGTCGCCGATTTTGCCCGTACGTGCCGCGTTGGTGATCGCCTGCACGACTTTCTCGACCATTTCATCGGCCAGCACGATTTCGAGTTTCACCTTTGGGATCAAGTCCACGGTGTACTCGCGTCCCCGATAAAACTCAGTATGTCCTTTTTGCCGGCCATGCCCTCTTGCTTCAAAAACGGTCATGCCTTCCACGCCAACCTCGTGCAATGCCTCTTTCACGGCATCCAGCTTCGAGACCTGAATAATCGCTTCGACCTTCGTCATTGTCGTCCGTTCCCAGACACCGTCGTCCTCGCCGATGCAAGAACGCCGATGATCCTGATTCGAGTCTTTTCACTTTCACCCGAGTAATCTTTTAGCCCGATCCGACAACGGCATCATAACAATAGCCGCTGAGCCGCCCTTGGCGGAAATTGAAACTATTTATCTTCGTGATTGTAAATCCTTATGTTCGCAGCCGGTACCGTGACCACGCGATAAGTGATCCGATGGAGGGACGGGCGTGTCGTCGGCCGGGCGGGGACGCCCGGCGCTCCACGAAGTGAAGCCGCCTCCAATTGACTCCGGAGGGCTTTCTGCGGTTGGATGGAAGCTGCGTGGCGCCTACGCCTCCCATTCTCGATGCCGACTCCCGGCGGTTTAACCGTCTCGACGCAGTCTGGCTGACGATCTGGCTCCTCTTCCTCGCCGGGCTAGCCCTGCTGCCTCCGCGACTGGAATGGCACAAGCAGGTAATTATCCTCGCCATCGGCATCGTGCAGGTGCTGGAGACACGGTTGATCTCCTGGCTCCCTAAACGAGGAGTCTCCTACGTCATCCTGCTTAAGGTTTTGCTCGCAACCGTGCTCATCGATCACACCGGCGAAGTCGGAATCAACAGCAGTTACTATCCTATTTACTATCTTCCGGTCGTCACCGCGGCGCTCTACTGTGGCCCGTGGCTGACACTGCTCTGGACCCTGTTTGCGTCCGCCGCCTACTGCTCGTATCTCTATCCCGCGTTGCAGGAATACGAACTGACTCCCGAGGCTTTCGGCTACCTCGCGCTGCGCATCATGTTTTTCTTTCTCGCCGCCATGGTCGTCAACCGCTTCTCGCAGCAGAGCCGGCATCAGACGCAGTTGTACCGTGAACTGGCCGAACGCCTCGCCGAAACCAATCGCCGCCTGGAGCAGGCTCAAGCGGAAGCGCGGCGCTCCGAACGGCTGGCCGCTCTCGGTCAACTCTCCGCCGGATTGGCGCATGAAATTCGCAATCCCCTCGGAGTCATCAGGGGTTCGGCTGAAATGTTGACCCAGAAATTGCAGGCCTCCGACGAGCTTGCCCGTGAGTTGGCCGGCTACATTTCGACCGAGGTCAACCGCCTCAGCGCCCTCGTTACCGAGTTTCTGGACTTCGCTCGTCCTCTTCATGCCGAACCGCATCCCGCGGATCTGATCGCGCTTCTCGATCGCGTCCTGCAAATTGTCGCCGGGCGTTTTGCTGCCAAACAAGAAACGAGTAACTCCGTGCGCGTCGAGCGCCACTATGCCAGCGGACTGCCGCTCGTTCCGCTTGACGAGAGCCTGTGCGAGCAAGCCTTCCTCAATCTTGTGCAGAACGCCTACGAGGCCATGCAGGATCAGGATGCAGACCACGGCGGCACGTTGCGCGTTGAGGTTCAACCCGTCACACAGAATGATCGCGAAGGAGTGGAACTCCGCTTGGCTGACACTGGCCCCGGCGTTCCCGACGAACTACGCGAAGAAATTTTCAACCCGTTTGTGACCACGAAGAAAACCGGAGTGGGACTCGGCCTCTCCATCGTTTCGAAAATCATAGACGGTCATCATGGCTCGATCCGGGTGGAAGATGGTCCGCAGGGTGGGGCGTCATTCGTCATCTTCTTTCCTCTCGATCAGAGCAGCACGGAGCAGCCCGCTTCTTGGCCCTCTAGTGCTGGGCGAATCGGCGAGCACCGGGGGATAGCACAGGCGGGATAGATAGACCATGCCAACCATTCTCATCATCGAAGACGAAGCCAAGATGCGACGCCTGCTTGAGCTGAATCTCGGCGACGACGGCTTTAAAACGCTTTCCGCCGGCGACGCTGAAACGGGATTGAAGCTGCTCGCCTCCGAACCCGTTCACCTCGTCCTCACCGACTTAAAACTCCCTGGCATCAACGGGCTCGAATTTCTGCAAACCGCCAAGCAGCAAAATCCCGCGTTGCCCGTAGTCGTCATGACCGCGTTCGGCTCTGTTGAGACAGCGGTTGAGGCGATGAAAGCCGGCGCCAGCGATTACGTCCTCAAGCCGTTCTCGCTCGTCGAGATGCGGATGGTGGTGCACAAGGAACTCGATAACTCCCGCTTGCGCGAAGAGAACCGCTCGCTTCGCGAAGCCCTTGGACAGAAGTACAGCCATCCCAACATCGTCGCGATCAGTCCCAAAATGCAGGAAGTGCTCGCCACCGTCGAACGCGTTGCGCCCACCAACTCCACCGTTCTGCTGGGCGGCGAAAGCGGAGTGGGCAAAGACCTCATCGCCCGCGCCATCCACGAAAAATCGCGCCGCGCTTCCGGTCCCTTCGTCAAAATCAACAGCACGGCGATCCCCGAGAATCTTCTGGAGAGCGAACTCTTCGGCTACGAAAAAGGGGCCTTCACCGGAGCCGCCGCCAGCAAGCCGGGCAAATTCGAACTCGCCGACAAAGGCACTCTCTTTCTCGATGAAATCGGAGACGTGCCGCCCGCCATCCAGGTCAAACTTCTCCGCGTGCTGCAGGAGCGCGAATTCGAGCGCCTGGGCGGCACGCGCACCATCAAGGTCGACGTGCGGCTGGTCGCTGCCACCAATCGCGACCTGCGCGCCGCGCTCGAAGACGGAACGTTTCGCGAAGACCTCTACTACCGGCTCAACGTGGTTCCGATCGATATCCCGCCCTTGCGCGAACACAAGGAAGATGTCTCCGGACTAGCTAACCTGTTCCTCGCGCGCTTCGCGAAAGACTCCGGGAGATCGGAAACCATCACCGGTATTTCGCCCGCCGCCATGCAGCTTCTCGCCGGTCATTATTGGCCGGGCAATGTGCGCGAACTGCAGAACGTCATCGAACGCGCCAGCGCGCTCGCTTCAGGCAGCCAATTGGAAGCCGCCGACATACAACTCGACTCTCCGCGCAATCGCAACAACGCTGCGTCCGATCGCTTTCTCCCCGATGGCATGACGCTCGACCAGTGGGAAGATGAAATGATCCGCGAAGCTCTGAAGCGCGCGGGCGGAAACAAGTCGCAAGCCGCGCGTCTGCTCGGGCTCTCGCGGAATGCGTTGCGGTATCGTCTGTCGAAGATCGGGATTGACGACAACGAAACCGAGTGAAAGATAAGGTCATCCGGTGATCGGGTCATCGAGCGATCGACAAATCCTCTTCATTCCTCAAAGCCCTTTTGAGGTCCAGCGTCTAATCGCCTCTGGCCGAAAAGCACCACCCTGGTGGAACCGGGCCACCGAGGTCCGGCTTGCCGCCACTCATCCACGCTGTTACGTGTTCTTTAACTTGCTAAAAACAATGCGGTTAAAGAATTTCTTTTCCGCCGCGCGACATTGGCGCTCAACTTGCGTTCTTTCAAAGCGAGGTTTTCCCTAGCAAGGCGGAGGTATCTGTGAAATTGAAATTCAAATTAATAGCGGCACTCTTAGGATTGGGATTGACGATCGTGATTCCAGGCGCAGTCATCGCTCAGAACGACGCTCAGAACGACCAGTCGCTGGATCAGGATTCGCAGGCGGCTCCGGCCCCAAGCGACCAGACTTCTAACCAGGGCTCGATCGACCAGGGCTCCGGCAACCAGAGTTACAACACGTCGGCGCCGGCGGAAACAAATGGTGTGGCGCGCGTCAGCCTGATTCATGGCGACGTTTCCACGCAGCGCGGCGACTCTGGAGACTGGTCGGCAGCTGCGCTCAATGCTCCCGTGCTCGCGGGTGACAGGGTTTCGACTGGCGACCGAGCGCGCACCGAACTGCAACTCGATTATGCCAACATGCTTCGCCTCTCTGAGCATTCGCAGGCCAACATCAACACCCTAACCCGTTCGCAAATCCAGATTCAACTGGGACGCGGCATGGCGAATTACTCCGTTTTCAAGAACAGCGATGCGGACTCGGAAATCGATACGCCCAATGTTGCCATTCGCACCAATCGACGTGAATCGAGTTTCCGAATTCTGGTTACTGCCGACGATCACACTGAAGTGCTCGTCCGCAGAGGCGAAGTAGAGGTTACGACTCCGCAAGGCGGCACGCGAGTGGGGGAGGGCCAGTTCATTACCGTGCAGGGCGCGGGCGATCAGGCGCAATACAAGATCGGCGAAGCGCCTGCACGGGATGACTGGGACCAGTGGAACACCGATCGCGACAACGTGATCCGCAATGCGGCATCGCGGCGGCGCACCAACGATTACTACGTGGGAGCGGAAGATCTCGACAATCACGGCACATGGTCGGAAGTGCCAGATTACGGTCAAGTGTGGCGGCCAAACGTGGCCGACGACTGGGCTCCTTATCGCGATGGCCGCTGGGTGTACGAGCCTTATTGGGGATGGACCTGGGTTTCGTATGATGACTGGGGCTGGGCGCCGTATCACTACGGCCGCTGGATGATGTACGACGATGCGTGGGTCTGGTGGCCCGGTCCGGTTTATGGGTACCCGTATTATCGTCCGATATGGGCGCCGGCTTATGTTTCGTTCTTCGGAGTCGGCGGTGGTTTCGGATTCGGATTCGGCTGGGGCTGGGGCACGATCGGCTGGCTTCCCCTGGGACCGTGTGACTTTTTCCATCCCTGGTGGGGCCGGTGGGGCGGGCGCTTCGGCGTTACCAACATTACCAACATCAACATATATAACCGTAGCGGTTTTGCTCCGCTGCACGGCGGCACGCGATTTTCAAACGTGAACCTGGCGCTGCATGACCAGCATTTCCGCGGCGGGACGACGGTCTCGGGCAACGAGTTCGGCAGAGGCCGCATGCATACTCAGCCGATGAGTCATGCGCAGTTCCAGAATGCGCGCTTCACGACCGGGAAACTGCCGGTGACTCCGAGCCGCGAGAGCTTCTCGGCCAGCGGACGCCCGGCGGCTGCCTCGACAACTCGGAACGTGTCGCAGAATCAGCACTTCTTCTCGGCCCGAGGCAATACTGCCGCGTCGCGCTCGGTTGAGCTGGGGCGGCCGCAGGTCGCGAACGCCAACCGGCAGAATGGCGGGTCGCTGACTGGCCGGTCCACGGGAAGCGGTCGCGAAGTTGCGAGACCGGGAAGCACCGGTTCGAACGTCAGGTCGAATATCGGCTCGACCGTCAACTCGAATAACGGGTTTCGGCGCTTCGGCCAATCGGGAGAGCACACCGTCGCTGGATCGTCCAACGTGAGATCGTCCCACACTGGATCGTCGAATACTGGATCGTCCAACATAGGATCGCGTCCGGCGCGTCCAGAGAACAACTCTATGTCGCGTCCGCAGACACGAGGCAATTCGAACTTTGGTTCAGCGCCAAGGCCTGGCACCTCGGGCTCGGCGCCCGCTCGCGACAATGGGAACAGCGGTGGCGGCTGGCAGAAATTTTCGCCGATGCCACGGTCCTCTTCCGAGTCCATTCGTCCGTCAACCAGGTCTGAGTCAATCAGGCCGAGTGAGTCAGGCGGACGGCCATCTCTGGGACGCCCGACTCCGGACCGGCCATCAATGGGTCGTCCATCACCGAGCCGTCCAGAAGTCCCTCTGAACCAGGGACGAAGCTATAGTTCGGAGGGCCGCGGCTACGGCGGATACTCTCGTCCGCCACTCAACATGAGGCAGCCGATCGTCAGGCAGCCCAGCGCCGCTCCGCGCTCTTACGGCGGAGGTTCTTATGGCGGCGGTCCCTACGGCGGCAATCGCGGCGGTTACAGCGGTGGCGGCGCGCGCCCGGCCCCACCGAGTTACGGCGGCGGTGGACGTTCGGCCCCGAGTTACGGTGGAGGCGGAGGCGGACGTTCAGCTCCAAGCGGCGGCGGAGGCCATTCGGCGCCGAGCGGCGGAGGTTCGCACGGCGGTGGACCGTCGCACAGTGGCAGCGGACATGGAAGATAAAAGCACGGGAGGTAACGACATGGGAGGTAACACTGCGTTGGGTATCCCAGCGTAGTGCAGCATAGCAACACTCTACCCCAGCAGTGAGACGCGCCAACCACGCGTCCCACTGCTTTTTTGCCAAGGTTGCGGGCGACATCTACCGGTGAGCCGGCCCATTGGGATTGAGTCCGAGTCCGTCCGACCGAAGAATTGGAGCAACCCTTCTGGGGTCGCCGGATTCTCATTACTGAGCATCCTTCCGGAGAGAAGTCCCATGATGAAGCGTTCTCCCGCTTCGGCGTTGCTCCTCTTGTTCTTCTGCCTGCCGTGGCTCGCAAGGGCTCAGACCGCCTCCATTAGCGGGACGGTCACGGACACCACAGCCGCCGTTGTGCCTCAGGCGAAAATCACCGCCCGTAACCTCACCACCAACGCCTCGCGCAGCACTGCGACCGACGGGTCTGGGAGCTACCGG
>Ga0209648_10005291_pt1 | contig 11031 bp, 11 predicted proteins | sample GraSoi2013_115cm_FD_185830 | JGI IMG/M metagenome (GOLD analysis project Ga0209648, IMG submission 185830) | Grasslands soil microbial communities from the Angelo Coastal Reserve, California, USA - Sample 9_17_2013_115cm (SPAdes) (version 2) | ecosystem: Environmental > Terrestrial > Soil >...
CGGGTGGGACCGACTTACATATTCAACTCTTTCCTGCATGACATCACCGTGCGTAAGCAGGCCGAGGCAAGGTTTCGAGGCCTGCTGGAGGCTGCACCAGATGCCATGGTAATCGCGAACAGCGATGGCCGCATCGAGCTGGTCAACGCGCAAACGGAACAGCTGTTTGGTTATCCGCGGGGCGAACTGCTCGGCCAGCCAGTGGAGAAGCTGGTGCCGGAGCGGTTTCACGCGGAGCATTCGGCGCACCGTACCCGCTATTCCTCGAACCCGCAAGTACGGCCGATGGGTGTTGGATTGGAGCTGTACGGCCAGCGGAAAGACGGCACGGAGTTTCCGCTGGAAATCAGCCTGAGTCCCTTGGAGACGCCGGAAGGCGTGTTGGTGTCCGCCGCCATCCGAGACATCACTGCGCGTAAGCAGACCGAGGAGGCGCTAGCACGCCAGAAGGTGGAGCTAGTGCGCACCAACGTCGAGCTCGCTGCCGCCAATAAGGAACTGGAAGCATTCACTTACTCCGTCTCACACGACTTGCGCGCGCCCTTGCGCCACATCAGTGGCTTTTCACAGGTGCTGGAGGAAGAATTTGGCCCCCGAATGGACCCCGCTGCCCAGCAGAGCTTGCGATACATTCAGAAGGGTGTTCAGGAAATGGGACAACTGATAGATGATTTGTTGAACTTGGGCCGAATTGGGCGGCAAGCCTTGAGAGAGCAACCAGCGGAGCTCAATTTGTTGGTTGAGGCAGTTCTTGCTGACCTCAAACCGGAAACGGAAAGACGGCAGATTGAATGGAAAATCGGGCAATTGCCTTCTGTGAAGTGTGACCCTGGTTTGGTCAAATTGGTGTTTGTCAACCTGTTGTCGAACGCCATCAAGTTCACCCGCCGCCAAGAACGTGCTATTATCCAGGTGGGCCAGATAAGGGTAAACGGCGAACAAGTGTTCTTCGTCCGCGATAATGGTGTTGGCTTCAACATGAGATACGTGGACAAACTGTTCGGCATCTTCCAGCGCCTTCACCGTCAAGACGATTTCGAGGGCACAGGCGTGGGATTGGCTAATGTTCGGCGTATCATCCACAAACACGGAGGCCGTGTCTGGGCGGAGGCGGAACCGTACAAGGGCGCCGCTTTCTATTTCACCCTGGGGATTTCGCAAGAAAACAGCCTCGAAAGCAAATCAATGGTGGTGGGTGGACAATGGCAAGAGACGAAATAGAGATTCTTCTCGTCGAAGATGACGCGGCGGACGTGGAATTGACCAAGCGTGCGCTCCGCCATGACAAGTTCGCTGACAGCATCCAGGTGGTGCGCGACGGCGAAGAAGCCTTGGATTGTCTTTTCTGCCGAGGAGCGTATAGCGCCCGCGGATTCGACCGGCCGCCCAGCTTGGTCCTCCTCGATTTGAAACTCCCCAAACTGTCTGGACACGAAGTGCTGCGAGAGGTCAAGTCCGATCCCCGCACGAAAGCGATTCCCGTAGTCGTCATGACCTCCTCGACCGAAGAAGAAGACCTGGCCCAGAGCTACCGGCTCGGAGTCAATAGCTACGTCCAGAAATCAGTGGACTTTCGCCTCTTTGAGGAGAGAGTTAAGCAACTGGGACTCTACTGGATGCATGTGAACGAGGCCCCGCCTCCCAGCGCTTTTCTCATGGAGTAGCAGAGTACATCTTGCAAGCGAGTACCTCGGTTGCGTTCGCACAGAATGTAAGCCCAAAGTCTGGATAGCAAGCTGCGCTTTGACGTTTATGAAGCCGATCCCCGCTCTGGGGAACTGCGCAAACACGGCGTTCGCATCCCGCTGGAGGACCGTCCCTTTCGGGCGTTACTCATACTTCTAAGGCACGCCAATGAGGTGGTCACACGCGAAGAACTGCAGAAGCAGCTCTGGCCATCGGATATTTTCATTGACTCCTTGAGTAACCGTACCAATCGCATCTATCGGTAATCTTCCTGAAATCATCTCCCACAAGCGCTGGAAAGGCACCGAAAGCGGAGTACGATTTCCAGATGACAGTGAATTGCAAAAGATATCGGACTGAGTTAGTCTTATTTGGCTGTTGCAAATCACTTGCAAGGAGATGGTGTGGCCCCGCTTACTCGGCTCATATTGTTTGGCTCTTTCTGCGTCTCCCTATTGTTCGTTTGCTTTCCGCCTCCTTCCATCGCCCAGGAGAATCCTTACTTTGTTGCTTATGATCACTATCTCGAAGAGCCCGGCAACCTGGAGATCGAGTATTTCTCCACCTTTGGGACGCAGCGAAATGGAAATGACTTTCACGCCTACTGGGCCGAGTTCGAATATGGCGCCACTGCTTGGTGGACGACGGAGTTCTACCTGGAGGGCCAGACCACGTTCAACGACAGCACGATATTCACGGGTTTCCGCTGGGAGAATCGCTTTCGGCCGCTGAAGCGCGAACACTTCATCAATCCGGTCCTTTATGCCGAGTTTGAAAACAAGAACGGCGCGGACAAAATCCTCAAAGAAGGCGAAGGCCACGACGTGGAATCGGACTTCCTGGTTTCGAATGCGGAGGCGCGCAAAGAGCACATCCATGAGATAGAGTTGAAGCTCATCCTGTCCAGCACGTTCAAGGGGTGGAACTTCACGGAGAACACCGTCGCTGCCAAGAATCTTTCGAATTCACCGTGGGAATTCGGCTATGCCCTGGGGGCCAGCCGTCCGTTGGCTTTGAAGGCCGCCGCGCAACGCTGCACTCTCTGCCTGCAAAACTTCATTGCCGGAGTCGAAATGTATGGCGGCCTGGGCGACCGTCACAGTTTTGGCCTACACGATACATCGCATTACCTGGCGCCCGTTCTCGGTTGGAATTTACCTTCGGGCTGGGCGCTGCGGATTTCGCCTGGCTTCGGACTGAACGACAACAGCCACCAGTTCCTGCTGCGCTGGGGCGTCACGCGGGAAATAACCGGATTTGGTTCGATGGTTAGCCGGCTCTTTGGAGGCCGCCAGTGAGGGCCATCGCTGCGGCGCTTGGCATTTGCGTTACGCTACTTGCGGTGTCTGTCGTCCTAGCGCAGAGCCGGAACGCCGATAAACCACCTGCTGGCGCAGCGCCCAAGTACGATCCGGCCGTCTACGCGGAATTGCAAAAGGCCCCGGAAAAAGCGCGGCGCCGCGCTAATCCGCTGCAGAATGATCCGGACGCAGTTGCTGCCGGGGCCATTCTCTTTGAACAGCACTGCGCCGAATGCCATGGTAACGCGGGGCGAGAAGGTAAGAGGGGGCCAAGCCTCCACGCTGCGGAAGTTCAGGGCGCCACGCCAGGCGCTATTTTCTGGATCCTGACGAATGGTGTCGTTCGAAAGGGAATGCCAGTTTGGTCGAAGCTGCCGGAACCGCAGCGCTGGCAGCTGGTGCGCTATATCCAATCGCTTGGCGGGTCTGCTCCGGCCGGGGAAAGTACCGCACCGAAACCCTGACGGAAGAATGCTAGTTGGCAGCCTTGGCTGCATCGTTCAGAATCATCGCCAGACGCACGCCCGCTTCCGCAAGTGCGGTCTCCGCGGCTTTGGCGGCGTTGCTTTGATAAAGCTCGCCGACGGCAAGATGCTTCTCGAACATTCGCCTTCCCATGTGACTTTTTTCGGCGCAGCTTTTTAATTTCATGTCCGGTTCGATGCCGATTTTTTCCGGGAAGGCATCGTAGACGGCGGTCTCCGCTCGCTCGTGGCTCTCCCAGGCCCAGTTGTTCACATGGACCCCTGCCGCTTCCCAGGCAACGCTCATTGAGCGAAACTTTTCGTCCAGTTCGTCGGCGTACCGGAGGGGGCTGGAGATTTCCATGTCGCGTTCGACAATTTCCGTGTCCCAGATCTGGTGAAGATTGGGTGAATAGTCTTCGCGCTCCGGATGGAGCAGGTTGGGGAGCGGTTCATGGTGAAAATATTTTACCGGCACGCAATTTCCGCCGTTGTCGGCATTGGCGATGGCGTGCAGGGGCTGATGCAGATCGCCGACAAAGTGGATGACGTAACGTAGTGCCTCGGCGCGCTTCAGGGAATCAGCGGACTTGTCTTTTAGGACGGCGCGCTGCTCTTCGATCGCGCGCGTCACGCATCCTTCGGTACCGCAGAATCCTTCCAGGTCCCCGTTGTGTTTCCCGCGGGGAATATCGATGTAATGCCAGGGACCGTTCTTGCGCTCATTGCGTATATCATCCGGCCAGGTGGAGGCATCCACTAACAGGTCCGTGGTGGCATTGCCGCACCAGCGTCTAAGCATCGGATCTATCGGGTTGTCGCCAAGAAGCTTCTGAACCAATTGAAGCGCTTCAGGAGTCAAATGTTTCTCCGCAATCAAGGCCACGGTCTGGTGACCTTTGCAACCCCACGCTTGGACTGCCGGCGCCCCAAGCGAACCCACCAGCATGCAGACGGCAATCCAAGAAAGAAGCCTTGTAACATGGGGAAATTTCCGCCAGTCACCAGTCACGAGTCGCCCTCTACATTTAGATTTCAAGCGCTGAGCCAACGCCCGATCGGTTTCCACGATTCGGTGTGATCGCAGATCACGCGCAGCGCCGCGGTGATGGGAATGGCCAGAACCAATCCCATGCCGCCCCACACCCAGCCCCAGAAGAGCAGTGCGATGGTGATGGCCACGGCATTCAAGCGCACGCGGCGGCCCACCAGCTTCGGAGCGATGAGATTGATCGCCAAAACATGGATGGTCGTCAGCGTCGCGGCAATCAGAGCGAACTGCCCAAGCGTTCTCCACTTTGCCAGCGCAATGATAAAGGCGGGCAGCCATGCCATTACTGCCCCGATGTACGGCACCATGTTCAGCAGTCCTGACGCGATTCCCGCCAGGATGGGATAGTCCATCCCGATGATCCAGAAAAACAGGCTGCTCGTCGCGATTACCACGAGCGTCACGACGCTCATTCCCGCGAGGTAATTGCGCAGGACGTCGCGCAAATCTTCCAGCGTTTCCTTGACTTGCGTGCGCCGCGAGGCGGGAAAGAGTTGCAACGTCCCGTGCCAAACCTCGCGCTTCTCAGCAAGCATGAAAAACACCAGGAAGGGCACGAACGTAACTTCCAGAATCAGCGCATACAGCGAGCCAATGCCGCGGAAAATCAGCGTGCGAACGATACTGGGTTCCGTCCGCACGGTCGCCGTGGATGGCGCGCCTTGCTCCGGCGCAATCTGCGAAACTTGCCCTTCGATGCCCTTGATTTTGCCTTCCACGGCACCGGCCGCCTGCCGCAGGACACTACCGTATTTCGGCCAGTTCGCGGCGAAATCCGCGGTCCGCGTCCACAGCCCATAGCCGACTGCGGCCAGCACGGCGATCAGGATTAGCACCATCACCATCGCGCCCAGCGTCCGGGGCAGACTCATTCTTTCTAGGAATTCCACTGCCGGATCGAGGAAGTAGGCCAACAAAATCGAAAGCAGCAGGGTGATCACCACGCCCGCGGCGTAATAGAAGAAGAGCAGAATGATGGCCGCCGCGATCACTCGCATACTGAAGTTTGAACTGGTGAAGCGAACGATGGATGGCGGCGTAGGCGTGGCGGACACGAGCGGCTCCGGAGCTACACGTTAACACACTCCCGCGAACGGTTTGCGGCGTCGTGTGAAACTGTTTTGAGGCGGCAAATCGAAAGATTTGATTGTAACGGCTCCCTATGTATCGCGTTTATGCAAAAGGCATCCGCGGGACGGGGCCGTAAAGTCGCCGTTTTACGTGTGTTAAGCTTTGCTGAGATCGTCCCAAGGAATTGGGTTGCGACCGGGCCGTACACACACTGGAGAAGCAGGCTTCCTCGAATGGCCAAAGAGTTTTTTGGAACCGACGGAATTCGCGGCGTCCCGGGCACGCCGCCGCTGGATGACGCCACTCTTTATGCCACCGGACGCTCTCTCGGCGCGTACCTCAAGCGCGAACACGGCGCAGCTCATGTCCTCATCGGCATGGACACTCGAGAATCCGGCCCGCATATCGCCTCATTGCTGGCGGGGGGTCTCGCTCAGGCTGACGCCAGCGTTGCCTTTGCCGGCGTGATTACCACTCCCGGCGTGGCTTGCCTGGTTCGCCAAAATGATTTTCAAGCCGGCGTGGTCATCTCCGCTTCGCACAATCCGTTTCAAGACAACGGCGTGAAGCTGTTTTCGCATGCCGGGATGAAATTTCCCGACGCCGTTGAAGAACAGCTGGAAGCAGGCATCTTGAAGCACCGGAGCGAAGCCGCGCCAAAGAATCCGGCAGCTCTTACCGCTGATGAATCTCTTGACGCTGAGTATCTCACCTTTCTGCGGAAACGGTTTATTCCTGGAGCGAATCTTAGCGGTTTCCGAATCGTTCTCGATTGCGCCAATGGCGCGGCATACAGGCTTGGCCCGGAGCTGTTTCGTTCGCTGGGCGCAGAGGTTGTGGCGATGGGCGTTTCACCGGACGGCCGCAACATTAATGCGGGCTGCGGCTCGCTGCACCTGGAGGGCTTGCAGAAACGCGTCGTCGCTGAGAAAGCGCGGCTGGGTGTGGCCTTCGACGGTGATGCCGACCGCGCGCTCTTCGTCTGCGAAACCGGAAAAATCGTGAATGGCGACGGCGTGCTTCTTGCGGCGGCGCGGTTCCTCAAATCTCAGAATAAGCTCAAAGGGGACCGCGTTGTCGCGACGTCCATGTCCAACCTGGGCCTGGAGCGGGTTTTGGCCCGCGAAAATATCGCGCTCGCCCGCGCCGATGTCGGCGATCGCTACGTGCTCGAAGAAATGCTCCGAAGCGGCAACGTTCTTGGCGGTGAACAATCCGGCCACATCATATTTCTAGAGGACAGCCCGGCGGGCGACGGCCTGCTCACGGCGGTCAAGATTGCCTCGCTTGTCTCTATGCGCGGCAAAATTGAATCGCTCGTCAAAGGTCTCAAGGATTATCCGCAGCTTATCGTCAATGTGAAGGTGCGCTCGAAACCACCTCTTGAAACGCTTCCGGAGGTCTCCCGCGCCTTATCCGAAGCGCAATCCGCGCTTGGCGACAATGGCCGTGTCGTCCTGCGCTACTCCGGCACCGAGCAGCTCGCCCGCGTTATGGTCGAGGCCGAACAGGAAGCCGATGTCCAGCGTTTCAGCGAATCCGTCGCCAGCGCCCTGCGCTCCGCCATCGGCGTGTAGAAGATGCAGGCAGTCCGCCGGTGAAGCTAGACTCCGACTCTTTTGGAAGGCAATCCTGTGGAAATGGATGCGCCGACATGAAGTCATGTACCCCTTCCACCGCTGATCATACTTTCTGAGGTAGCGCTCCCAAAGATTGGAGAGTCCCACCGTCATTCTGTGGGATTTTGTATACTTGCCCCACTGGGCATCGTGCTTTTTCGACCGCTCGTGAAGCTAACCGCCGTGATTTCAATCAAATCGATAGTTTCCTGTGGAACACTCTTTGCTGGCATGCGGTTTGCTCTCTGATTCTCAACATAAAAGATTGGCTTCCCGGGGTGGCCGGAACCGATCCTCGACTCGGTAGCCGGTTTTGGGGCGTCAATTATGAAAGGGGGCTTGCACCAGCCCCCTTTTCTTATTTTCTTACTACAGCTTGTACACGCTTTAGCCCCGGATGCAGCCCCCGTCCGAGCTTCTTTCGGCCAACTCCGGAGTTTTAGCCCTGATAACTCCCCCCGACTCGTCCGCATAGTCCAATCCACCCGGCTTGTGGTCTACGGCAGGATATGCGTAGCGCCGGAACCTGCGGAAGAAGCCATGATTCAGCCCGTTAGTCCTTGATTGGTGAATCATTGGTGAGAAATGCGAGGTAACACCGGGCTAGAAAAATGAGCGGCCGGTGGGGGGACCGGCCGCTCGGGCGTGGGGTGGAGGATGCTTTAACCTGACTGACTACCCGTATAGATTGCTCGCCACCAGTTTCATCATCGATAGCTCGCTCGGTTCATTCTTTCCAGTACTTCACGCTGCGGCCGCGGACGCATTTTTGGTACGGAAGTACTTCCGAAGAAGCTCCAGTGTCAGAGATGTCGAATCACTTTTTCGAGATGCTCGATCAATTCACGCAATTTCCCCCTGTCTTCGCTCGAAAGAAATGAGAGAGCGCGCGCCAGCGATTCCACGCGGCGCTGTCGGCCCTCCTGAAGGATCCTGGTTCCTTTCGCGGTCGCCTGAAGCCGCACGCGTCGCCCATCTTCTGTTTTTCTGCGGCGCACAAGGCCTGCGCGCACGAGGCCAGCGACGATGCGGCTCATGGTCGGCGGACGGACTTGCTCAATCTCCGCAAGCTCGCCCAAGGAGCGTGGGCCACCTCCCAGGACAAGCACCGACAGGGCCGAGAGCTGCGCCGGGCCAATGCCGCTTTCGCGGTCGCGCATCCGCAGCCGGCGAAGCAGATGGATGGCCGCGGAGTGGAGCCGGTCGGCGGTCTCGAAAGTCTTCCCGCCCGCAAGACGTTTGGACTTGACATCCGTCATACAATTTAGTTAGCTATGCTAACAAATCTGATCTTGGAGGTAAATTCCCTATGAGCGGCACGCCGTTAAACCTTGGAATCGTCAATATCGGCCAAATCTCCATCAACGTGCAAGATCTCCAGCGTGCCACGGCATTCTACCGTGATGTGCTGGGTCTGCCGCTGCTTTTCACCGTGCCGAATCTGGCTTTCTTTGATTGTGCCGGAGTGCGGCTGATGCTGGGGCGCGCAGAATCGCCGGAATTCGATCATCCCAGCTCCATCCTCTACTTCCGCGTTCCAGATCTGAATGTGGCTTATCAGCGTCTCGTCGAGTTGGGTGTCCAAATTTTTGCGCCGCCGCGCCTGATCGCGCCGATGCCCACGTATGATCTTTGGATGGCAGCGTTCCGCGATTCCGAGAGGAACATTCACCAATTGATGAGCGAAGTCCCGCGAGCGAAATAGCAATCTTCCTCCGCGAGAGCTACACGCAATCCGGCGCTACAAGCGTCATGCGGATTACGGTATCCTCTTCTGACCATGCATGATTTGAATTACTTCCGCGATCACCTGGACCTATTCGCCGAGATGGCGAAAAAGCGCGGGGTTGCGCTTCACCTGGAGGGATTCCGTGCACGGGATAAGGAACGGCGTGAGCTGATTACAGAGGCGGAGGCGTTAAGGGCAAGACGCAACGAGGCTAGCGAAGAGATTGGGCGGCTGAAAAAAGAAAATCGCGATGCGGATGCCATCATCGCCCAAATGAAGGCCTTGGCGGAGCCGATTAAGGAAAAGAGCCTCCAAGCCGTCGAGCTGACGAGGAAACAAGAGGAGTTTCTGCTCACGGTTCCGAATTTTCCTCACTCCAGTGTGCCGGTCGGGCACAGTGCCGCGGAAAACGTGGAGATTCGCCGTTGGGGCACGCCGCCTAAGTTTGATTCTCAGCCCAAGCCGCATTGGGAAGTCGGCGAGCGCGCTGGTATTCTCGACCTCGCCGCCGCGACGAAAATAACAGGCGCGCGCTTCGCCGTCTACAAAGGCTGGGGAGCCCGCCTTGAGCGCGCCCTCGCGAATTTCTTCCTCGACGTCCACACGCGCGAGCACGGTTACACGGAAATCCTGCCGCCCTTTCTGGTGAACACCGCGTCGCTCACGGGCGCGGGCCAGTTGCCGAAATTCGCCGCTGATCTGTTCAAGATCCAGGACACTGACTTTTGGCTTACGCCGACTTCCGAAGTCGAGCTCCACAATCTGTATCGAGACGAAACCATTCCCGAAGAAAAACTCCCCATCCTCGTGACCGCCTGGACGGCTTGCTTCCGTTCCGAAGCCGGCGCCGCTGGAAAAGACACCCGCGGGATCCTCCGCCAGCATCAATTCCAGAAGGTCGAGCTCTTCAAATTCACGCATCCGGACAAAAGCTACGAAGAGCACGACGCTCTTACACGAAATGCAGAAGCAATTCTTCAGAAACTTGGTTTGCACTATCGCACGGTGCTGCTCTGCACCGGCGACATGGGCTTTGCCTCGTCAAAAACATACGACATCGAAGTCTGGTTGCCCTCCAGCAACGAATTCCGCGAGATTTCTTCCTGCTCGAATTGCGAAGCGTTTCAATCCCGCCGCGCCGGCATTCGCTTCAAACCCAAAGGTGGCGGCAAAAGCGACTTCGTTCACACCCTAAACGGTTCCGGGCTCGCCGTTGGCCGCACCTGGATCGCTGTGGTGGAGAATTATCAACAGCCGGATGGATCAATCCAGATTCCTGAGGTCTTGCGCCCATACATGGGCATTGACCGGATCCCGGCTTCATAAGTGAGAAATTTTCGGCCCAACCCCCATTCCTCTCTGGAAGGGCCAAATCTTCTGATAAGTCTTTTATTATCTTTACTTTACTTTGATTTTCGATGCCTTCAAGCTGTCTTCTCTCCTATCCCATTCGCCCCGCAACCCCTTGAAATCACACCTTTTCGTTTGACTGGCCCTTTTCGCCTTGCATACACTCGCCTCACGGCGCCGCGAGGGTTATTAGGCAAAAGGGGCCGTTTAGCACACAATCATACAAATGAACTTTCTCGCTCGCGTCTTGCGATTTCTGTTCTGGCTGCTCGTCGTTTCCTGGGGCGTGCGGCTTTTGCGGCGCATCGTCGGCGGCATGCTCCGGAATGGCAAAGCTCCTGCGTCACAAACTGCGGATGGCCCTACCGGGATTCCGGCTCCGGTCCCAGCTCGCCGTCTGGTGCGCGATCCGGTGTGCGGCATGCACATGGATGAGACACTTTCCATTCCGTTGCGGGAAGGGGGCAAGCTTCTGCACTTCTGCTCCCTCGCCTGCCGCGAGGCATACGCCGTGAACGTGAAAAAATTTGCCGCGAACGGATAGGCAGAAATTCTGTTCAGCGGATTTTGAACTTGGGCCAAGTGAAAACAGAGTTGCTTAGACAAGTCGAGTAGAAGAAAGGACCGACGCCAATGGCCACGGTCGCAAAGCCCACAGCCCCAACAAGACAGATAGGCGTACCTCCCATGGTGCCCCGCATTGCTCCCCGCGAGGACCTGAATCCTTTCCGCATCGCGCAGATTCAGTTTGACATGGCGG
>Ga0209648_10005292_pt1 | contig 11030 bp, 15 predicted proteins | sample GraSoi2013_115cm_FD_185830 | JGI IMG/M metagenome (GOLD analysis project Ga0209648, IMG submission 185830) | Grasslands soil microbial communities from the Angelo Coastal Reserve, California, USA - Sample 9_17_2013_115cm (SPAdes) (version 2) | ecosystem: Environmental > Terrestrial > Soil >...
GGAGATCGCCCATGTGATCGCCTTTGTCGCTTCGGCAAATGCGTCGTACATGACGGGTGCCTCCATCCCAGTGGATGGAGGGATGATCGCGGACTAATTCTAGGGCCGCCTCGATTGCGCGAAGGGCGGGGATGATCAACACGCAATACATATCAAAAGGAGGAAGGAGTCCAATGGCTGCGTGGTGAAGAAACACAGTATCTCTTCTGAGCTAGCACAGAAAATGGTGAATCCAGCGGTGGCGAAAGCCAGAGAACTTGGCGTCAGCGAGAACGTAGCGATTCTCGATGACGGCGGCAATCTCAAGGCCTTAATTCGCTTCGCTTAGGTGCACAGTGACAACAGAATTGTTCGTCCTAACGGTGAATTCACTCTATCTGGTTGAGAACATGCCGAACGCCAAGCTGATCCTGTATCCCGACGCCAACCATGGATCTTGGTACGAGTATCACGAGGATTTTGTTTTCGAAACAAATCGGTTTCTGGACGAAAGCGACAGGATTGCTACGGTCACGAGTAGCGCCGCAGCCGACTGATGTTCAGATGTTGGCTCGCACAAGGCGCGCTGGATCGCCGGTGCCAGGATCCCTGTGGACGGTGGATGAGAGCTTTAGGAGGAGGCAGACGAAGCAATGGATCGTACAGTTGAGTCGAAAACCAAAGCGCTTGTCCTGGAAGCATTCGATACGTTGTTCAACAAGCGTGACTACGCGGCTGCCGAGAAGTTTTGGTCGCCCAACTACATCCAGCACAGCGCGCACATTGCTCCCGGTCGTGAGGGCCTGTTTGATCTCATCAAGAGCCTTCCGCCGACTCTCAAATATGAGCCCGGAACGATTGTAGCTGAGGGGAATTTCGTCATCGTGCACGGACGATTTTCGGACTTTGGCCTGCCTGTGAACTGGATTGCGGCGGACATCGTCCGGATCAAGGATGGCGTTCTGGTCGAGCATTGGGATGTGATCCAAGACGAGGCTACACAAGAACAATCAAAGAGTGGTCGGCCAATGTTCGGCCGCACGTTCGCGACCTATGCGACTGCCCGATAAAAAGCTGATGCGTTGCATTTTCTAAGAGTGAGGTTGAACCGTATGAGAGCGGACATTGTAGCTGGCGCAGTATTTCCCGATTATGAGCTGACCGATCACGCGGGCAAACGTCGGAAGCTTTCCGATCTACAGGGGCCAGATCCCATGATCCTGGTGCTCAGCCGGGGCGGATTCTGCCCGAAGGATCGGCGCCAGGCCGAGGGTCTGGTCCAACTTCACCGCGAGATGGAAGTCGGTTACTCCAGGCTCGTCACCATCAGTACCGACAACATGCTTCTGACGAATGAGTACCGCGACGGCGTCGGCGCTCATTGGACCTTTTTATCCGATCCAGGACGCAAGGTTCAGAAGGATCTCGACATCGCCGAGTACACGGACCCCGAGCACGATCCGATGATCCCACATGTCATCGTGCTCGAACCTGGTCTCGTTATATTCAAGATCTACAACGGCTACTGGTTTTTTGGCCGACCGACGATCGAAGAGCTTCGGCAAGACTTGCGTGCTGTGTTGAAGAAATGCCGTCCGGACTGGGACATCACTAGGCCCGAATTGAAAGCCGCTTGGGAACGGGGTGAACATGATCGCTTTTATCCCTATGGCAAGACCTACGGGCAGGTGTTTCGAGAGCAAGAGTAACCGGCGATAGGGCGCGGCATTCGACTGCCATTACAGAGTTGAACCAACCGACTCCGATCGCCGTTGATAGAACGGGTAATCGGTGTAGCCGCGAGCGTCGAACGTGTAAAACGTGTCCCGGTCGTAAGCATTCAGAGGTAATCCGAGCCGGATGCGCTTTGGCAAATCGGGATTCCCGACGAAATGCCGTCCGAAGGCGACCAAATCCGCGTCGCCCTCCCGAACAGCAGCCTCGGCAGTGTCTGGTTCAAAACCCCCCGCCGCAATAATCTTTCCGGTGAAAATCTTCCGCAGCCTCGCGCTCGCAATGTGCCCTTGTCCCTCGGCGATCAGCACGTTCCCTTTGATGCGTGGTTCGATGATGTGCAAGTAAGCGAGTCCAAAGCGGTTTAGTTGTTTTGCCACGTAGTCGAACAGCGCAATCGGATTGCTATCGGATACCCCATTCCAGGTTCCGCTGGGCGCGATGCGCACCGCGACACGGTTGCCACCCCACACCGAAACCAGTGCTTCAACCACTTGAAGCAAGAAGCGGGATCGATTCTCGATCGAACCACCGTACATATCGGTTCGCTTGTTGATGCCATCCTGCAGAAATTGATCGGGCAGGTAGCCGTTACCCGCGTGAAGTTCAACGCCATCAAAACCCGCGGTTTTTGCGCGCTCGGCGGCTTTGCGGTAATCCTCGACAATGCCCGGGATTTCTCTGATGTCCAGCGCACGGTGAGGCGAGGGCTGCTGCCAACCATGAGGCGTAGACTCTTTTATCGTTGAATCCTGCCAATACTCCGGGTTGACCGAAGAGCTGACAGGGGTTGCGCCGTTCGTCGAGTCCACATGCGACGCACGCCCTGTATGCCAGAGCTGGGAAAACATGTATCCACGCTTCGCATGAACGGCGTCCGTGATTCTCTTCCACCCCGCAACCTGCTCGTCCGAATACAAGCCGGGGGCTCCGAACCATCCCCCGCCTGCGATCGAAATCGAAGTCGCTTCAGATACGATGAGCCCACCGTCTGAGGCCCGTTGCGAATAGTACTCGAGCATCAGATCGCCCGGGATACTCCCCGGCTGAACGGACCGCGAGCGTGTGAGCGGAGCCATCACTACGCGGTGCTCTAATTCCATGGATCCGACTCGGACTGGTGTGAACAGCTTATTTGAACTTAGTGTTTTCATGGACCTCGGCTCTCCCAGACTACTGCTGCCAAGGTGACGTGCGTTTTTGAAGCGATGCACGCGCACTTCACCTCAGACAGTTTTGTTCCCTGATATGCCCATGCTGACTGGGCATCGCGCCACGTTCGCGCAGCCGCTCGTGGCGACTAGCAAATCACCCTATCTGATGCAAGAGCTGGCTCCTGGTAGCATCTCTGGACGATACTTTGTAGGCTTAAGAGCGATGCTTTCGGCGTATGAGAGGGCGAATTGGCGAGCTGGCACCTTCGTTATTTATTTCGTTGCGATCGCCGAGACCGAGAGCCTCACCAGCCGCAAATGTAGGTGTTCACCTCGGAGCCCTTTGTCAGCCGCCAGCCCCCAGCTAAACCCACGAATACATTTCGGGTTTTATCGAGCCTTATTTGACGCACGAGCGACCAACTCGTCCAATCTCGAAAGCAGTAGCTTTAGGACGGGGGACTGATTCGACTTTTTGTAGCCGAGGACAAGATCGACAGTTGGCGCATCGCCTTTGAGAGGACGACTCGTTACCGACGAAGGGAGAAAGTTTTGTGCGTAAGCGGGAAGCAACCCTACGCCGCCTGTCGACGCTATTAAGGACATTCCCATGGCGAGGTGGTCCGCCTCATGAGCCGGCGTGATATCGATTCCGGAGCGCTTCAGGTACTTGTCGATGACCGCCCGCAGTACGGGAGCCGTGTTCGACACAATCACGAATGTCTCGCCCACCAGATCCTTCGGACTGATGGCTTTGAGGGCTGCGAGACGGTGGTCACTGGGCAAAACCACCATCAAGGGCTCCTTGACAAGAACACGGTACGCCAGCTCCGGCATACCTCTCTCCCGCCGAAGAAACGCCGCATCGATTTTTCCTTTCCATAGGCTGTCCGCAAGCAGCGGGAAGTATTGACTCGATACCATTACGTCGATGTTAGGCAGTTCGTCTCGTAAAATCCGCAAGGCTTCGGGCATCCACTTCAATTCGTGTCCAGTTAGAAATCCCATCGTGAAGCATGGCTTGCTGGGATGAGCGACCCGGCGAGCAGCTTCGCTTGCGGCGTCTACCTGCGATAGCACCAAGCGCGCGTGATCGAGAAAGGTTCGACCCGCGGGCGTCAACTCGATTCCGCGAGCGCGACGAGTCAGCAGTTGCGCGCCTACCTCGTTCTCAAGGTCTCGAATCTGCCGGCTGAGCGAAGGCTGCGAGGTATGTAGTTTTCGCGCCGCTGCCGCCGTCAGACTTCCGGCTTCGGCCACTGCAACGAAATACCGAAGGTGTCGTAGTTCCATTTTCACTCCCATGCTTATCAAGCATTTCTCCCAGTTTAACAAAGTATGCGTCTACGGCGTTACATCGAGCCAGCGACGCAATCTAACGTAGTGATCTGACCTATCCCAGAGCGGCTTGGCGGATGTCTCAGTCATGCCCAGTCTGCATGCGTCTAGATTAACGGAGGTAGTGCTATGAGTTCACCAGTTGTTTTAATTACCGGAGCCCTGACAGGAATCGGTCGCGCCACTGCAGTCGCTTTCGCTAGAGAGGGCGCGCGCGTTGTTGTCTCCGGCCGTCGTGAGCAGGAAGGCAAAAAGCTCGAGAAGGAACTACGCGAACTTGGTGCGGAAGCGGAATTCGTAAAAACCGACGTTCGACACGACGACGATATCCGGGCACTCATCGACAAGACTGTCGCGCGTTTTGGTCGCCTGGATATTGCAGTCAACAATGCCGGGACGGAAGGTTTGCGGGGTCTCGTAACAGAACAGACCGCAGAGAGCTACGCGGCTACGTTTGATACCAACGTACTGGGCGTGCTGTTGAGCATGAAGCACGAACTGCGGGTGATGCTGCCACAGGGGAGCGGAAGTATTGTCAATATCTCGTCGACCTATGGAAGTGTCGGCGCTGCTGGGGCGTCCGTCTATGTGGCCAGCAAACATGCGGTAGAGGGGCTGACAAAGTCCGCTGCACTGGAAGTCGCGGGGACTGGAGTTCGGGTAAACGTAATCGCTGTGGGCACTACGGATACGGGCATGCTCACACGCTTCACCGACACTGATGAGAATAAGGCAGCGCTCGTCTCGACAGTACCGCTCAAGCGTCTGGCAAAACCGGAGGAGATCGCTCATGTGATCGCCTTTGTTGCTTCGGCAAATGCCTCGTACATGACTGGCTCCTCTATCCCGGTGGATGGAGGAAAACTGGCTCACTAATTCCAGGGGGCGCGTTCTATCCCGGGCGGATGAAGTAGCAGGGCAGTTTCCCAACATGAGGAAGGTTGACCGACTGGATCTAAAGACTCTGAGACAGAGCGGGGCACGGTTTTGCCTGAAAGGAAAGATTCAATGAGCCGGACTAAACAGGAAGGGAACAACGCCTCGTTCTTGAGGCTTTTGACACTCTCTTCAACAAACGCGACTACGTTGGGGCGGAGCGCTATTGGTCTCCTCACTATATTCAACACAGCGCTCACATCGCACCTGGCCGTGAAGGTCTGTTCAATCTCATCAAGAGTATTCCGCAAACGTTGAAGTACGAACCGGGAATGATCGTGGCCGAGGGAGACCTCGTGATCGTGCACGGGAGGTTTAGCGGTTTCGGTGCTCCCGTGAATTGGATTGCCGCAGATATTGTGGGCATTCAAGACGGAATCCTTGTTGAGCATTGGGATGTCATTCAGGATGAGGTCACAGAAGAGCAATCGAAAAGCGGCGCTCCCATGTTCGGAAAGACTTTCCCAAAGTACAAATAACGGAGAATTGTCATGCCCGGTACTTCTGAAACACGCGTCGCGGAACGCCAGATCCTGCTTGTCGGTCCCTATGGCGTCCTGGGTACAGGTGTTATCGACGCCGTCGCAGAGAACCCAAAATGGGGGATCACCACAGCTGCGCGCCGACCCCCGCCGACCTACCGGGCGCAGGCCGCACCGGCCGGCAACCGCGCACGAAGGCGGCTCCGCGCAAATTCATGAGAGAGCTTCCGCGCGAGGGAGAGGGCGTTTGCGTCTCCATTCATAATCTTTGCGCAACTTGCCTTGGTGTTTTTTGACCTGGGCTTCAAGTTCGCTGAAGGCTTGCTTGCAACTGGTCCGCACGGTTGTACCCGTACCGGTGGCATGGAGCGTTCCGGTTGGCAGCGACAAATTCAGCGAACAGGAATTCTCATCCGTGCGCGGGGTCTTTGAAAAGGCGCCGTGCAATTGCACGAGATCCGGCGAGTAACTCTGCAAAAGTTTCCTCAATTTACCAACGTGACGCTCGACCTCGGACTCGACCGATTTGTGCGACTCGACATGCTTGTAATTGATGGAGAGTTTCATGTGCGCACCTGTAGGAAAAGCTGCGAAGGGAGAAGGGGACGCGGTTCGGCTTCTTGCACCACATCGCCGAAAAGCATAGCAGCCCGAAACGCCGGGGGCAACGACGACCGGAATTTTCCGCCTTGCCTGCGTTGACAGTGCTCCTCCGTTCCTTCTACTCTGCTTCCGGCGCAAATCGCCCGCGCCACGGCATGCCGCAGCGCAAATCACAAACTATACCGCCGTCAAAGGAGACCATTTCTCCGGGCAATCCCGCGCCGGCCAGCATCCTTCGTGTGGGGCCGGCGGGCTGGTCCTATCCCGATTGGGCCGGCTTCGTCTACCCCTCTCGCCGTGCCCAAGGATTCCATGAGGCGACGTATCTCGCGGAATTCTTTGACACCATCGAGATCAATACTTCTTTTTACCAGCCGCTGCGTCCGGAGCACGCCGCGCAATGGATCGATCGTGTGGCGGCGAATCCGCGCTTTGTCTTCGCCGCCAAGCTCTGGCAGCGCTTCACGCACGACAGCCGATCCATCACATCCGCGGCCGCCGCGGCGGATGAACGCGCCGTCCGCGCGGGCTTCGATGTGCTTCGCGCGGCGAACAAGCTCGGTGCGGTGCTGCTGCAATTCCCTTTCTCGTTTCATCGCACGGGGGAGAATGTTGCTTACCTCTCAGCAATATTGAAACGCTTCGCAGACTATCCCCTGGTGGTCGAAGTTCGCCACGGTTCGTGGGATTCTCCGGAGACGCTGGAATTGCTGCACAGCAGCGGCGTCAGTTTCTGCAACATCGACCAGCCCATCATCGGTCGATCGCTTGGGCCCTCCGCGCAAGCTACGTCGGCAGTGGGGTACGTGCGGCTTCACGGGCGGCGCTACGACACGTGGTTTAGCGACGATGCCACGATCCCCGCGCACGAGCGTTACAACTATCTCTACTCCGCCGAAGAGCTGGCGCCTTGGGTCACGCGCATTCGCAAAGTCACAGAGAGGGCGCACGAAACTTTTGTGGTGACCAACAATCACTTTCAGGGTAAAGCGGTGGTCAACGCCCTGCAACTCATCAGCATTCTGAAGGGATCGAAAGTGAAGGTGCCGGAGCCGCTGCGGCGACACTACCCGGAACTGGAAGCCATTGCCGACAATCCGCCTGCCGAGCCGATGCTGTTCCCGCTGGCGAGAGGAAGTAAGGATGTAATGAAGTAAGGATGTAAGGACAGAAATTCTTGCTGGATTTCTATTTAGCATAGCGCCCCCACCCCCACACCCCCGGTGGTTGTGTTTTTGACGCAGAGTGTGGAAACGATTGAAAACAAGGGAGTTGAATATTTGGAGGGTGCAAAAAAGCGCAGAAGAGTGCGCAAGGATCTGAAAACAAAAGGGATAAGGGATGAGGAATCGGGCAATAAGGGGTCGAGGCGCTGAGAAGCAGGGGGTACACCCCCCATTGCATGCATGAATCTGAAAGGAAACGGGTTGCAAAATGGGCAATTCGTAAGCGCATGAAAAGAAAGGGCGCATTTTTTTGGGATGAGGGAGGGTGAGACCCAAAATGGGAATGGCAAATAAGGGCGGAGGGAACGACACGTTCGGCAGGAGGTGTGGCTAACGATCACAAGGAATGTTAGCATGAAAGTATAGTACTTGTCAAGATAGATTTAAAAGAAATTTGGAAGTGACTGGCGGGGCAGGGGTTAGGGGAGTGTTGAGATAGAAATGGGAATTAGGGAGAGGCAGGGGCGCTGAGCCAGCGCTACAACGAGAAACCGGAGGATGTAGGAGCGATTTCCTCAGGCTTTCCATTTGAGAAACTGCTAATATTCCAACTTTAATATTTCCTTGTTCCTTATTTTACTTGACGCGGTATTATCTAGCGGTGTACTAATTCGCGTAAAGTCCTCCAATCCACCGGGCGGGTGGCACAGGCGTTGACCGCTTAGACGACTGGGGGTGCCGCACCCTTCGGTTTTAAGGGTGCGGCTTTTGACTTTTCCTGTTCTTGACGCGCCGCCTCATCTGCCGTTCGTTCTCTCCTCCACGCCATCAATCCGTATCAATCCTTTCTCTCCCTTCGCGTATTGCGACCAGCTGCTCCACGGCCACTCCCTTGGATGAACCACCAGTTTTCGCACCACTGGATTCGCATGCATGTACTCCAGTTTTTCGCGGAGCTTCTTCCCCGAGTAAACGTTGAAATCGTAGAACCGTCTCTGCCAAAACGCCCCTACCTCCATCGCGCGCCCCGGAAATGCCAGGGACAACTGCCCCGTGGCACTCTTCTTCCCTTTCCCGCGAAGCGCTCGGGAAACCTTTTGCTTCAGCACCTGCAGTACTTTCGAGGGCGTGCCTTTCTTCGGCTCGCTGAGAAGCAGGTGAACGTGTTCCGGCATCACCACATAGCCAATCAGCTTGAAAGGGTGCCGCGAACGTACTTCGTGGAGTATTCTGACGAAACGATTCCGTGCGCGTGCCGTTCCAAGAAGCGGGAGACGACGAAAACAACTGAAGGTGACGAAGTGCAGATCGCCATGGCCATAATGGCGTTGTAGCGGATTGCGCATCGAAGAAAAACCCGCACCCTTAAAACCGAAGGGTGCGGCACCCACGTCTCCTTCCTACAATGAATAGTGCCCGGATGATATACTCCCTCCGTGCGACATGACCAAAGGAATTTTCGGAATAATTTCTCTGCCCCACCCGCCGCAAACCCTGGTCCCCGCGATATTACAATCCCTTTGAGGTAGGGGCCAATGAAGATAAGACCGAAGATCCGCAATCCTCAGGCTCTTGGGGACGCGCAAAGATTAGTGCAGGTGGGTGCTGATGCTGACATCGTCCTTATATTTCTCCGTGACCGAGGATTCGACCAGGCTGATTGCATCTATGCCGTCGAAACTCTTTATGGGAAACAATTCTCCGAGGCCAAGAGCCTTGTGGTTCACAGTCAAGCATGGTCCGATAGATACGAGTCTGACGTGGAGCTTAGGAAGGCAGCGCGCAAGGCGTTGCGACAACTGGCAGCTTCAAACTCTTCAGACCTTCCACGCATCGTTTTTGAAGGCGAAAATGAATAGGGGCGGGTTCTGCGGCTGGGCGAATCGCCACAAAAAGGAACTCAGCGCTGTGGTACGCCTGCACGAGAAACGGGCATAGCCTCATTCAGACTTCGGAGCGAGAGATGCGGCCGTCTGAACCAGGAATCGCGGCTCAGGCTACTTCTTGAACAGGTTTTCAAAGGCCTGGCGGGCGTCCGAATGGCGCGGCGGTGCAGCAGCGGGCGCGGAACCCGGAGCCGCCGGCTGGGTGTAGGACGTTGGCGCGGTATCTTTTTCGATGGTCATGCGAAATTCGTAGAAGGTGCAGGCGTTCTTCGCATCCTTGGGAGAAATGCGTTCGGGGATCGGCTTGGTGCATTCAAACTGCGCGCCGGAATCGAAGAAGCGGCACTGTTTGCAGCAGTGCAATTCGGCCTGGCACTTGGGACACGTCCCGTTGGGATCGAATCCCGGAGTGAGGACGGCGCCGCAATTGGAACAGCGCGCGCGCGTGACGGTGCCGACCATGCGCGGCGTGCGCGGGCCGAACTGATCGGCACCGCGGGGCCCGCCAGCGGGCGGCTTGCGGTCGTGTGACTTGTCCTTCTTATCGTTTTTTTCCGAGTCGCGGTAACCGCGGTGGCCGTACTTTCGATCCACAAATGCCTCCGTCCGCCAGTCTCGACGGACTGCAACAACTACAACTCATGCTTTCGCGCTGTCGCGCTTGCCAACTTGGCTTGTATCCAATCGGATTGTTACACTCGGCCGGACCGCGCACTCATTCACGAGAGATTGCTTGCAGAATTGCGAACGGCCGACGAGCGGGAGACGGGACCTCTATGTTTGTAGCGCTCTGGGAGTACGATGTCAAGCCAGGTTGTGAAGAAATATTCGAGAAAGCCTATGGCCCGGGTGGTGGATGGGCCAGGCTCTTCCGGGTCGACTCGAACTACCGCGAGAGTCGACTACTGCGTGATCCCTTTCGTCCCACGATTTACCTCACTCTCGATTTCTGGAATTCCCGCCAAGGGTACGAAGAGTTCATGGCGAGTCACAAACAGGAATACAAAGAGTTGGACGAGCTTGGTGAAAAGCTGACGAGCAAGGAGCGCAGGATTGGCTGGTACGAGACCGTTGAGGGCTGATGCAATGGCCGAGATGTAAAAACGGTTTCCCGTTTAGAGAAGGTCTCAATAAAAGGCAATGTCTTTCATGGGGTAGTGCTTCCGGTTGCGGGTCCAAAGGGCCAGGTTGTGGAGGGAGACAGAGGCCGCTATCAGAGCGTCTCCGAGTTCCACATGATGGCTCTTGGCATATTGTCTGAGATATTCGCCTGCGCGGATGCCAATTCTCGTATCGATGGGGATGCACTGGATCGCGGCAAAGAGCGCGTTGAGCGTTCGATGTTCTTGCGGACGGGCTCCGTGCCAGAGTTCGGCGACGGTTACCGGCGAGCAGAATAGAGGGATGTCGCTGCGACTCAACTCGTCCCAACGGACAAGGAGCGCGTCATCCCGGGCACGAGAGACCTCTATGAGGATATCCGAGTCGATCAGGACGGACTTCAACGGGCGATTCTCCGGAGCCTCTTCCCTTTGCGAAGCCGACGCACATAGGACCCGGCATCCGGCAGATCCCTTCGATACTTCCAGAGGCCAACCAGCGACTGCATGGCCTGCCTGCGACTTGCGGAAGAGTTTCCGTACTTATCGCCGATGGCCTGCCGTACGAGCTCAGAAATACTGGTGCGCTGCTGCCGGGACCGGATATGCAGCGCCTTCCAGATGTCCTCGTGCAGATAGAGTTGAGTTCGTT
>Ga0209648_10005294_pt1 | contig 11028 bp, 9 predicted proteins | sample GraSoi2013_115cm_FD_185830 | JGI IMG/M metagenome (GOLD analysis project Ga0209648, IMG submission 185830) | Grasslands soil microbial communities from the Angelo Coastal Reserve, California, USA - Sample 9_17_2013_115cm (SPAdes) (version 2) | ecosystem: Environmental > Terrestrial > Soil >...
GTGGGCGGCGGCGCATCTGCTTGCCAATGGCGATCTCGGCTCGATCATCCTGTTCGGCTCGTTCCTGGGGTGGGCGGTGTTCGACCGGATCTCGCTGAAACGCCGCGCCGACGCCGGCGCCCCGCCGATCCCGGTCGGGGGCCCCGCCAACGACCTGATCGCGGTGGCGGTCGGGATCGTCGCCTATCTGGCGCTCGGTTTCGCGTTTCATCCCGTCGTGATCGGTGTTCCCGTCTTCGGAGTCTGAAATGTCCATCCAATCGGTCATCAAGCGCAAGACCGCGCCGGATATTCGCGCCCGCAAGAATGGCGAGCCGATCGTGATGCTGACGTCGTATCACGCCCATACCGCGGCGCTGGTCGATCGCTATTGCGACGTCATTCTGGTCGGCGATTCCCTGGGCAATGTAATGCATGGTTTCGAGACCACGGTGCCGGTGACGCTGGACATGATGATCCTGCAAGGCCACGCGGTGATGCGCGGCTCGCAACATGCGCTGGTCGTGGTGGATATGCCGTTCGGTTCCTATGAAGCCTCGAAGGAGCAGGCGTTTCATTCCGCGGTGAGAATCCTGAAAGAAACCCATTGCGGCGCCGTAAAACTCGAAGGCGGCGCGCGGATGGCGGAGACCATCGCGTTTCTGTCCGAGCGCGGCGTTCCCGTGATGGGCCACATCGGGTTGACGCCGCAGTCGATCAATACGCTCGGCTCGTTTCGCGCCCAGGGCCGCGAGGAGGGCAGCTGGGAGCCGATCGAGAACGACGCCCGCGCGATTGCGCAAGCCGGCGCCTTCTCGGTGGTGGTCGAGGCGGTGGCAGAACCTCTGGCCAGGAAGATCACGGAAAGCATCGCCATTCCCACCATCGGCATCGGCGCCAGCGCGGCCTGCGACGGTCAGGTATTGGTGCTGGAGGATATGCTGGGCTTGTCCCCACGGACCCCGAAATTCGTCCGCCGCTACGGCGATCTCGCACCCATGATCGAAGCCGCGATCGAGAGCTACGCCACCGACGTGCGCTCCCGCGCTTTTCCAGGCCCGGAACATGTCTACGGCATGAAGGCCAAGAGCTGATACGAGGCGCGACAATGAACTGGTCGCAGCATTCCATTCCGGCCATGCAGCTCGAGGCGCGCTTCGGTGATCGCGTCGTGCCGGCGTTTTGCGAGCGGCCCCAAAGTATCTGGGCGATGCTGTCGGCCGCGGCTGCAGGAAATCCGGACGGCGAGGCGCTGGTCTGCGGCAGCAAGCGGATGACGTGGCGTGAGGTCGTGCAACAATCGGCGCAAATCGCAGCCGGGTTGCGGAAGCTGGGCTTGCAGAGCGGCGATCGCGTTGCGCTATTGCTCGGCAACCGCATCGAATTCGTGCTGGCGATGTTTGCTGCGGCGCATGTCGGCGCCGTGACGGTCCTGCTCAGCACCCGGCAGCAAAAGCCCGAGATCGCCTATGTGCTGACCGACTGTGGCGCCAAGCTCTTGATTCACGAGGCTACGCTGGCCGACCGGCTGCCTGACGCGCGCGACGTTCCCGATCTGGTGCATCGAATTTCCGTCGATGACGACGAGCGCGCGTCGCAATTCTCCCGCTTGGTCAAGGACGATGCTGTGCAGGGACCCGCCGAAGTCGGCGAACAAGACACCGCCATGATCCTCTATACGTCCGGCACCACCGGACGGCCCAAGGGCGCGATGCTCGCGCATTGCAACGTCATCCATTCGGCGATGGTCTATGAGGCCTGCATGGAGCTGACCCCGGCGGATCGCTCCATCGCGGCGGTGCCGCTCGCGCATGTGACGGGGGTGGTCGCCAATATCATGAGCATGGTCCGTTGCGCGGGGACGTTGATCATCGTCGCCGAGTTCAAGGCTGCGGAATATCTGAAGATCGCCGCGCGCGAACGCGTCACGCAAACCGTGATGGTACCCGCGATGTATAATCTTTGCCTGCTGCAGGCGGATTTCGATTCCTACGACCTCTCGGCCTGGCGGATTGGAGGTTTCGGCGGCGCGCCGATGCCGATTGCGACCATCGAAAAGCTCGCCGCCAAGATTCCCGGCTTGAAACTGATCAATGCCTACGGTTCGACCGAGACCACGTCGCCTTCGACGATCATGCCGCCGGAATTGATCGCCGGTCATATCGACAGCGTCGGCCTGCCGTGTCCCGGCGCCCATATCATCGTGGTCGACGCCGACGGCCGCGAGTTGCCGCGCGGCGAGATCGGCGAGATCTGGATTCACAGCGGTTCGGTCGTCAGGGGTTACTGGAACAATCCGAAGGCGACGACGGAAGGTTTCACAGGTGGTTTCTGGCACTCGGGCGATCTCGGCTCCATCGACGCGCAAAATTTCGTGCGCGTGTTCGACCGTCAGAAAGACATGATCAACCGCGGTGGCTTGAAGATCTATTCCGCCGAGGTCGAATCCGTGCTCGCCGGCCATCCCGGCGTCGTCGAGAGCGCCATTATCGCAAAGCCGTGCCCGGTGCTGGGCGAGCGGGTGCATGCGGTGATCGTGACGCGCGACAGCGGCGTCAGCGCCGAGGCGCTGCGGGCATGGTGCGCGGAGCGGCTCTCGGACTACAAGGTGCCGGAGACCATGGCGCTAACGGCGGAGCCGCTGCCGCGCAACGCCAATGGCAAGGTGATGAAGAAGCAGCTGCGCGAGGCATGGGCGGCGGCCCAGCCGTAATCTACAAAACGCGTCCCGCATATGGGGGTCGGCTCCGGGCCGGTCCCGGCGGCCTGCCCAACAGCGTTAACGCTTTGATCCGGCTTATTTTGCCTTGCCACCGCCATATCGCTAGGGTATCGCCGCCGCCACGCGGGGATCAGGCGTAGGGCCGGCTTAGCCGATTTGGCGGGGGCTCCCCGGGGACGGGATATCTTTAAGTGGCTGAATTATTTGACGAAGTCGACGAGGATGTACGTCGCGATCAGCTCAAAAAGCTGTGGGAACAGTATTCGATCTACATCGTCGCCGGGGCGCTCTTGATCATCGCCGCGGTGGGCGGCTGGCGGGGCTACCAGTATCTGGAGGCGAAGAAGGCGGCCGAGGCGGGTGTGGCCTTCGACAAGGCCGTCGAGCTCTCCGAGCAGAACAAGCATGCGGAGGCCGAGGCCGCTTTTACCGACCTGGCTGCCAAGGCGCCGTCGGGATATCGCATGCTGGCCCGGCTGCGTGCCGCGGCGGAAGTCGCAAACCGCGACCCCAAGGCCGCGGCGAAATTATACGACGACATCGCGGCCGACCGCACCGTCGGTGCGCCGGAGCAGGATCTCGCCAAGGTCCGCGCCGCCGGCTTGCTGCTGGAAACGTCGAGCTATCCCAGCATGCTTCAACGTCTTGAGCCCGCCACCGCGGCGGGGGCGACCTTCCGCCATACCGCGCGCGAGCTGCTCGCCTTGTCGGCCTGGCGCGCCAACGATACCGCGGCGGCGCGGCAGTGGCTGGATCTGATTGCCGGCGACGGCGAGACGCCGCCAAGCCTGCGTTCGCGCGCCGAAGCGCTGCAGGCGTTGCTTCCGCCGGTCGCGAAAAGCTGACGGCGGGAAACAGAGTTGAGTGAGAAATCGACCATGCGCCGCTCGCAACGTTTGATCGCAGCCTCTGTCCTCATCGCGCTATCGGGCGCGCTGGCGGGCTGCTCCAGCGGTTTCAGCAACTTCGATCCATCCGATTTGCTGGATTTCCTCGACACCAAGAAAAAGCTGCCGGGCGAACGCAAGCCGGTCTTCCCCGAAGGCGTGCCAGGCCTCGATCAGGGCGTGCCGAAGGAATTGTACAAGGGTTCGGCGCAGGAGCGGCTGGATCAGCAGAACGCCCAGGCCACGGCGACCGCCGCTGCTCCGCCGCCCGAGGCGGAGGAGCCGAAATCGAAACAGGCCGCGAAATCCAGGGGCAAGAGCAAGCAGCCGGCCACCGCCAGCACGGCTCCCGCCCAGGACCCCGCCGCCGCCGACCCCGACGCAGCACCGCAGGAAGAGGGCAGCACCGCCGCGGCGCCGCCGGCTCCCAAGCCCAAGAAGATCGTGCGCCGGCGCACCACCGCGCCGCCGCCCGACCAGTCGGCGGCGCCATCGGCGCCATCGGCGCCTTCAGCGCAATCGTCGCAACAATCCGCCGCGCCATTCCCGGCGCCTTTACCGAGCGGCACCTTCGCTCGCTGATTTCGTTTTTTCTTCGCATTGACAGGCGCGCCGATTCAATCATCTGCGCGTATTCTTCTCATCTCAAAACCGCTACACCCTTTTGCGGAATAGGCGCGTAAGAGCGCACGGAACGCTTATGTCCTTCACGATTGCCATTATCGGCCGGCCCAATGTCGGAAAATCGACGCTGTTCAATCGGCTGGTCGGGCAGAAGCTTGCGCTGGTGGATGACGAGCCCGGCGTCACGCGCGACCGCCGCGAAGGCGGAGGACGTCTCGGCGATCTCGAATTCACCGTCATCGACACCGCGGGCCTCGACGAGGGCGCCAAGGGCTCGCTGACCGCGCGGATGCAGGAGCAGACCGAGACCGCGATCAGCCTCGCCGACGCCCTGATGTTCGTGATCGATGCGCGCGCCGGGCTGACGCCGAACGATCGCGCCTTTGCCGATTTCGCGCGCCGCGCCAACAAGCCGGTGGTGCTGGTCGCCAACAAGAGCGAGGGCAAGCAGGGCGATGCCGGCGCGATGGAAGCTTACGCGCTGGGCCTGGGCGAACCGATCCAGATCTCTGCCGAGCATGGCGAGGGCCTGAGCGATCTCTACGACGCGTTGCGTGCACTGATGCCCGAGCCGGTCGAGGCACGGCAAGAGTATGACGATGACGATGTCATCGAAACGGATGAGGATTTGTCCAAGCGGCCGATTCGGGTAGCCATCGTCGGCCGCCCCAATGCCGGCAAGTCGACGCTGATCAATCGTCTGCTCGGCGAAGAGCGCCTGTTGACCAGCGCCGAGGCCGGCACCACCCGCGATTCCATTGCCGTCGAGATCAACTGGCAGGGCCGGGATTTTCGCGTGTTCGACACCGCCGGGCTTCGGCGGCGCTCGCGGATCGAGCAAAAGCTGGAAAAGCTTTCGGTCGCGGATGCGCTGCGCGCCATCCGCTTTGCCGAAGTCGTGGTGTTGATGATGGACGCGCAGAACAAGTTCGAGGAGCAGGACCTGCGCATCGCCGATCTGATCGAGCGCGAGGGCCGGGCACTCGTGATCGCGGTCAACAAATGGGATCTGATGGGGCGGCAGTCGAGCCTGATTTCGGCGCTGCGCAGCGACGCCGATCATCTCTTACCGCAGGTCAAGGGCATGCCCATCGTCGCGGTATCCGGCCTGATGGGCGAGGGCATCGACCGGCTGATGAGCGCGATCGAACAGGCTTACGCGGTGTGGAACAGGCGGGTGCCGACGGCTTCCCTCAATCGCTGGTTCGAGCAGGCGGTGGACGCCAACCCGCCGCCGGCGGTATCGGGCCGCCGGCTGAAGCTGAATTACATCACGCAAGCCAAGGCGCGGCCACCGAGTTTCGTAGTGTTTTGCTCGCGCGCGGACGCCGTGCCGCAATCCTACCTGCGCTATCTCGTCAATTCCTTGCGTGAATTTTTCGAGCTTCCGGGCACGCCGGTGCGGATTGCGCTGCGCGAAAAGGCCAACCCGTTCGCCCACAAGCGCAAGCGGCCATCGTGAGCGAAGCAAGGCCCGCGAGCATTGTCGAAGCGCCTCGGGCGCTCGGGGCACGGCTCATCGACTGCTTGTCAAACTAAATTTGCTGTCAGAATCTGACGCATTAGTCATTTGAAATTGTGGATCATCCGGCTTTCCCGTGTGTTTTCTAGTTGCGACGTGATCCGTCGCGGCAACTCAATCACGGAGGAAATGAGATGAACAACAAGGTCCTTAGTCGCCTCGTTGCGGGCGCGCTTGCTACGACGCTTGCTCTGGCGTCACCGGCGCTCGCTCGCCGCGGTGGCGGTGGTGGCGGGCATGGCGGCGGCATGGGTGGTGGCATGCATGCCAGCGGTATGAGTGGAGGAATGCATGTCGGCGCCATGGGTGGCGGAACGCACTTCGGCGGCATGAGCGGAGCCACGCATTTCAGCGGCACCCGTTTCGCGGGTACGCCTTTTGCTGCGCATGCTGCATTCACGCCCCGGTTCTCAAGGTTCGCGTTTCGGGACGGTTTCCGTCATCGCTTCCACCACCGCTTCAATCGCTTTGCGTTCATTGGCGCGCCCTTCGTCTACGCCGCTTACGACAGTTGCTGGCGCAGAGTGTGGACGCCATATGGATTGCAGTGGGTCGATGTATGCGGCGGCTACGGCTACTGATAGCGGCTGTTGACGTGAGGGCCGTCAATCGGATTTCCGGCGAGGCGGAATCCGGGTGGCGGCCGTCACCGCTGGATTCCCGGTTTTCTCGCGCAACCATCGGATGATCTATGAGTTAGTCTTGACCCATAGGTCAGCTTTGCGGGCTCGCGATTGCGCGAAAGTGAACAGTCGCTCGGAGACGGAAGACCATGAGCGGAGGTTACCACCGTATTTTGGTCGTTGAGGACGACCCGGAAACCGCCGGTCAGATCGTGGACTCGCTCACGACCGGCGGTTACGAGGTGGATTTGGCCGTCAGCGGCAGCGAGGCCCTGCGCCGCGGCGCCGCCAGCGAGTATGCCGTGATCACGATCGACCGCATGCTTCCGGACCTCGACGGCATCACGGTTATGCGTCAATTGCGCGACGACGGGGTCGCCACACCCGTCCTGATCGTTAGCGCACTTGGAGAAGTCGACGACAGAGTGCGCGGCTTGCGCGCCGGCGGCGACGACTACCTGGTCAAGCCCTTTTCTTTCGTTGAATTGTTGGCGCGGGTCGAGGCGCTGGGCCGACGCAGCGACACTATCGTCAAGGAGACCATGCTGCGAGTCGGCGACCTCGCGATCGACCTGATGTCGCGGAACGCCAGCCGGCGCGGCAAGGAGATTTTTCTTCTTCCCCGGGAATTCCAGTTGCTGGAGTATTTGGTCCGGAACGAAGGCCGCGTAGTGTCCCGGGCGATGTTGTTGCAGCACGTCTGGGATCTTCATTTCGATCCGTCGACGAATATTATCGACGTCTATGTGGGGCGTGTGCGCCGCAAGGTCGACGGCCAGCAGGCCTATCCGCTGATCCATACCGTTCGCGGTATCGGGTACTGTCTCCGTGCTCCTGACTAAGACCCTAAGGTCATCGACGTTCAAGCTGGCGCTGATTGCGATCGGGACTTTCGGCGTGATCATGTCGGCGATTTTCAGCTACGTCTACCTCTCAACGTCCTCCTATGTGCGTAGCCGATCGGATCGTGCCATCATGGCCGACTACATGAGCCTGCATGGCGTTTACGAGCGATCGGGGCGCGATGGGCTGATCGCCCGTATTCAACAGCGCCTCGCCGACAAAGGTTTTGCCGAGAGCGTGTACCTCCTTGTCGATCCTTCATTGACCCCTCTGGCCGGCAACCTCAAGGCATGGCCATCGACGGTCGCGGCGACCGGCGGATTGACCGAGTTTCGCGCCGCGGAGCCCCTGCGCAACGCGGCAGGTCGACCGCTGCTGCGGGCGATGATCGAGACGTTTCCGACCGGCGATCGTCTGCTGGTGGGAAACGATATCAGCGATCTCGACAGCTTTACCGATCAGATCAAGCTTGCGGTGATCTCGGGCGTTGCGTTGATATTCGTACTTGCGGGGGTCGCGAGCATCCTCGTGACGCGGCGAACGGTAGACCGGATCGAATCGATCAATGCTACCAGCCGGGCCATCATGCTGAGCGATCTGGACAGGCGAATCCCGCTCCGCGGCACCAATGACGAATGGGATCGTGTTGCGGAGAACCTCAACCTGATGCTAGACCGCATCGAAACATTGATGGGCGAGGTCAAGCAAGTCAGCGATAACGTTGCGCACGACCTGCGGACCCCGCTGACCCGCATGCGCGGACGGCTCGAAAAGGCCTATCACGGCCAGCGTATCGGTGAGACCGATCAGTCGCTGATCGGTGACACCATCGCCGACCTCGATGCTGTGCTGCGGATGTTCTCATCCATCACGCGGATTTCGCAAATCGAGACCCAGGCACGAAAGGACGGATTCCGAACCGTGAATCTGGTCGAAATCGCCAGTGAGGTGGTCGAGTTGTACGATGCCGCGGCCGAACAGGACGGCACCCGTCTCACCATTGCCGGCGATCATGAGGTGCTGGTGACCGGCGATCGTGATCTGATCTTCGATGCGATCGCCAATCTCGTGGACAACGCGATCAAGCACGGGCGCGCCGGAGGGCGGATCGTCGTAGCGAACGAAAACATCGACGGTAGAGCTGTCATCTCGATCGCCGATGACGGGCCCGGAATTCCCGTCGGCGAACACCAGCATGTTTTCAAGCGCTTCTATCGCCTCGAACACAGTCGCTACACGCCGGGAAACGGTCTCGGGCTCAGCCTGGTCGCCGCGGTCGCTCATCTTCATGGCGCGCGGATCGAAATGCTTGATAACTCGCCAGGGCTCAAGTTCAAACTTTGGTTTTCAGCACCAACCGGTTAGCCGCGAACAGAGAAGTGCCGCATCGGCATAATTCAGATTTGTGAGTCCACGCCCCGGCGACTCCTTCCAGTTCGCGACCGGCCGGCTGTAGCTTTGCTATTTTTTGATCAGCGGGCACTCGCTTTCGCTGAGCGGCCGCGCGACTTCCTCCGCCGGGATCGTCGCGACCAGTTTGTAGTAGTCCCAGGGATATTTCGATTCCTCGGGCTTCTTCACCTCGAACAAATAGGCCGGCAGCATCTTGCGGCCGTCGGCGCGGATGGTGCCCTTGCCGAACAGGATGTCGTCGGTCGGCAGTTCCTTCATCTTGGCGACGACCTTGGCGCCGTCATGCGAATTGCCTCCCGTCGCTTCCAGCGTCTTGAGATAATGCAGCACGCCCGAATAAAGCCCTGCCACCGTCATCGACGGCATCGATCCGGTTTTCGACTGCGCCGCAAGCTTCTTCGACCATGCGCGAGTCTGGTCGTTCATGTCCCAGTAAAAGGATTCGGTGAAGGACAGGCCCTGCGCGGTCTTCAGGCCCAGCGAATGCACGTCGTTAATGAAGAGCAGCAGTGCCGCGAGCTTCTGGCCACCGGCGACAATGCCGAACTCCGCCGCCTGCTTGATCGCGTTGGTGGTGTCGCCGCCGGCATTGGCGAGGCCAATGACCTTGGCCTTCGACGCCTGCGCCTGCAGCAGGAAGGAGGAGAAGTCCGAGGTGTTGAGCGGATGCTTGACGCCGCCGAGGATCTTGCCGCCATTGGCGGTAACGACGGCGGCGGTGTCACGCTCCAGCGCGTAGCCAAAGGCGTAGTCGGTGGTCAGGAAGAACCAGGTATTGCCGCCGGCCCTGGTCAAGGCGGCGCCGGTGCCATGCGCGAGCATGTAGGTGTCATAGGTCACCGAAAGCGTGTTCGGCGTGCAGGCCTTGCCGGTCAGATCGGCGCTGGCGCCGCCCGAATTGATCAGGATCGAGTTCTTCTCCTTCACCAGGTTAGAGACCGCGAGCGCGACGCCGGAGTTTGGCGTGTCGACGATCGCATCGACCTTGTCGACATCGATCCATTGCCGCGCCATGTTGACGCCGACGTCCGGCTTGTTCTGGTGGTCGCCGCTGAGCACATCGATCTTCCAGCCCTTTTTGGTCAGGCCGGAATCCTCGACCGCCATCTTCACCGCGATCACCGAATTGGGGCCGCCGATGTCGGCATACAGGCTCGACATGTCATTCAGCACGCCGATCTTGACCGTCTTGTCCTGCGCCAGCACAGGCGTCGCGAAGCCCAATCCGGCGCATGCGATAAGCGCGGCACAGCGCCACGCGAGTGTTTTCCACATGGTACATCCTCCAGATGTTGACGCCTGGGCGGCGCTCTTTTTTAGAGCCTCACCAGGGCCTGAACGATCAGACGATCCGCTTTTGCGATAGTTCTTCCCGTGCCGCGCGGCAAGGCGCCTATCGTAGAGCGTCCGAGGTCAGTTTGAACTTCTGGATGCGTTTTCCGTTATCGACCTCGGCGGTATAAACGTTGCCTTTGGCGTCCACCGCCATGGCGTGCACCCAGTGAAACTGTCCGGCATTGCGGCCGCTGCGCCCGAAGCTGCCGACGACGGTTCCGTCCTCGCGCTTCAGCACTCGGATCTCATTGTTCTCGCCATCGGCGCTCAACAGATAGGTCTGCTTCGGATCCGGCCAGATCGCGACATCCCACACCGCGCCGTTGCCGAGCGTGTTCTTCTCGAAGATCCACTCCTTCACAAAGGTTCCGTCTTTCTTGAACACCTGGATGCGGTTGTTGATGCGGTCGCAGACATAGACCAGGCCGTCATTGGCGAGCTTCACGCAGTGCACGGGATTAGCGAACTGCTGCGATACCAGTGCTTTCGGATCGTAAGGCGGCTGCTTGTCATCATTCGGCGGCTTGCCATAGGCGCCCCAGTGCCGCTTGTAGGCGCCGGTGGTGGCATCGAACACGATGACGCGGCGGTTGCCGTAGCCGTCGGCGACATAGATTTCGTTGGCGTCCTTGTCGACAGCGGTCTCAGCAGGCTTGCCGAGTTGCGTGGTGTCGTTGCTGCCCTTGCTCGGCGCGATCTTGCCGATCTGCATCACGAATTTGCCGTCAAGGGTGAATTTCAGAATGGCGTTATCGTTGTCGGCATTGCCGCCGACCCAAACGAAACCTCGCTCGTCGACTTCGATGCCGTGCTCGCGCCCGACCCACTCATAGCCTTCGCCGGGTCCGCCCCACGAGCGCAAGAGATTGCCGTCGGTATCGAACTCCAGCACCGGCGGCGCCGAAACGCAGCATTTCGAGCGCGGCGGCGTCAGCGACGCGCCCTTCTCGTCGTCGGTCAGCGAGCGCGGGCGGTGGATCAGCCAGATGTGGCCTTGCCAATCGACGGTGATGCCGCCGACCTGACCGAGAATCCAGTTGTTGGGCAGCGGCTTTGGCCAGGCCGCATCGACAGATCGGA
>Ga0209648_10005295_pt1 | contig 11027 bp, 10 predicted proteins | sample GraSoi2013_115cm_FD_185830 | JGI IMG/M metagenome (GOLD analysis project Ga0209648, IMG submission 185830) | Grasslands soil microbial communities from the Angelo Coastal Reserve, California, USA - Sample 9_17_2013_115cm (SPAdes) (version 2) | ecosystem: Environmental > Terrestrial > Soil >...
CCGCGCGCGCCACGGGTTCGGGATGCGCGTCGTCTTCCACGACCCCTATCCGCCGCCCGCCGGCGTGGTGGCCGAGCTCGGGGCCGAGCCCCGCGCCAGCGTCGACGACGTGTTGCGCGAGGCCGATTTCGTGTCGATCCACTCACCGGCGACGCCCGATACCCATCACTTGCTCGATGCCCGGCGCCTCGCCCTCATGAAGCCCGGCGCGTTTCTCATCAACACCGCCCGGGGTGATATCGTGGACGAGGCGGCGCTCGTCGCCGCCCTCGAGCGCAAAACGATCGCCGGGGCCGCACTCGACGTGTACGAGCGCGAGCCGGAGGTGCCGCGCGATCTCCTGGCGCTGGAGCAGGTGGTGCTGTTGCCGCACTTGGGAAGCGCGACGAACGAGACGCGGGTCGCGATGGGCCTGCGGGCGCTCGAGAACCTGCGAGCCTTCTTCGCCGGCCTGCCGCCGCGCGACCGCGTCGCGTGACGAGCGACCGGCTCTCCGGCGATCAGAGCCGGTAGCCGACGAGCGTGCCCGAGGCGGTCCGCAGGAAGAGCATGCTCGCGACGTCGTCGACCGCATACACCGGCTCGCGCTCCTTGCCCAGATCCACGCGCGCGCGCGGCTGCGCGCTGTCCTTGTCGAGCTGCAGCAGGATGTTGCCGTTGCCGTCGGGCGCCTTCGTCAACATGAAGACCGATCCCGAAACCACGAGCGAGGCCTTGAAGCGTTTCGACGCGAGCACCGCTGACTGGTGCGCGTAGCCCCCCAGCTGTGCGCCCCCCGTCGTGTACGCCGCCGCGATCTGCCCGGTGATGCGGCGCGCGGTGGTATCCGTGGCTTGCCGCGACACTTGCGCGAACGCGTCGCCGTACGCCGAGGCGGCGGCGCCGTACAGGCCGGCGCGGATCGCGTTGATCCGATGGAGTGCGCGCAACAGCCCCGGCAGCTGCGGCGCCGGGTAATAGACCTGCTGCTTCACCTGCCCATCGCGCGCCACCAGTACGAGGTTCTGCGGCGCGATGAGGACGATGCCCGCGGGCCGGATCTCCATCTCCGTCGGATCCTCGCCGCCTTGCAGCTTGATCTCGCCGCCGAGCGCGCGGAACGTGCCGGCATCGCGATCGACGGCATACAGCCGGTGGTCGCGGTTCGCGAACACGTAGAGCGTCCGCCCTTCCACCGCATGATGCAGGTAGTAGCGCCCGGCATTGTAATCCTCGGTACTCAGCGGCTTGCCGCTCTCGATCGCGTCCTTGAAGCGGGGCTCCCCCTTCGCCAGATCGATGACGTTCACCTCGGCGTTCGTGCGCACATCGGGACGCGACACGTATAACAGGCCCGCCGGCGTGAGCTCCACGTAGGCGAGCTGGCCCTTGATCTTCACGTCGTCCTTCAGGCGCAGCGTCGCCGTGGCCACGTCCAGCACGTTCACGAACGTGCGGGACTCGGCATCGACCGCCAGGACCACGGCGTCGCCGGCGATCAGCGCGTCGATCACGTTGCCCCGCATCCGCAGGGGCTTCGCGGCGATCATCGTGCCATCGTTATAGCGCGCCACGTTCAGTCCGGTCTGCACGACGCCGTTCACGACGCGGCGGTTGCCAGTGGGCTCCCCCGGCTGCGGGGCTTCGGGCAGCATGATGATCCCCGCCGGGTGCTGCACGATGTCGCGGATGTGTCCGTCCACGCTCGCGGGCGCGGCCCAGAGTGCCTGCCCGTCGGCGAGGCGGTAGGCCATCAGCCGGTTTTCGAAGCTCACGTAGATGCGGTCGGGCTTGTCGAGCGACGCATAGAGCCGCGCGGATCGCGCGAGATGGCCCTCGCGGCCGCCGGTCGGCAAGGTAGCGGACCAGCGCGCCGCGCCGGTGTGGGCGTCCAACGCCTTCAGGCCGAGCAGCGTGTGGACGACGATCATGTCGGGCCCTGCCTGCAACACCTCGAGCGCCATGCCCTCGGACGCCATCCGCGCCAAGCCCTGCACCAGCCCCCCCAGCCCCTTCTTCCGGGCCTCGGTCTGCTCGAACAGCGCTTCGTTGGTCCATCGCTGCTCGCCCGTCGCGAGATCGTAGAGCGCGACGACCGGGGGCCCGGCTGCGCGCCGCCCGTGGACCAGCAGGGTGCCGCTCTGGGGCAGGACGCGGCGGGTGACGACTTGAGCGAGCTGCAGGCGCCGCGAATCGAACACGACCGCGCCGGTCACGGGATCAAACACCACCAGCAAACCCGGGCGCGCCGCTTCCATGAGGAGCGATCCCTCGACCATGCGGACGCTGTCGGCCGGCAGCCCGCCCAGCTCGGGTTTCTCCCAGGCGACCTGGCCGCGCTCGATATCGACCCCCGCAAGCGCGGCATCCGTCGAGACGAGCAGGGCGCCTGCCGGGGTGACTTGCTGCCAGCGGATGTCCCCTTTCACCCGCACCGTCCACGCCGCGGCTGCGCCGGACGGGGCGGGCGCGGCGGTCTGGGCGGGCGCGGCGGTCTGCGCATGGGCCGTGGTGTGGACGGCGACGACGAGCGAGAACGGCAGCAGGGTGCGGCGAGCCAAGACGACCATGGCGATCCTCCCGGGACGGGCGGTCACGGCGGGCAGAACGAGCGGCCCCATATCCCCCCAGGCGGGGCCGGCACGCAAGAGGCGGGAGGCTGGCGGGACCGGTTTGAGATCGAACCCCGATCGCGCTCCGTTCGGCTATTCGCACTCGGCCGCCGGACGTTGAGCGCGATCGCCGAGCGGCGAGTAGCAATCTGGAACGAGTGCCGGGCGGCGGGTGTGCGCGGTGCCGTGCGTCCCGCTCAGTACGTCAGGCCGTAGCCGAACGGGAACAGCGGAGCGTAGCCCGCGTCGCCCTTGTGGATCGAGAGCTGCGCAGTGGCGCGCGGCCAGCTGTAGGAGAGCTTGCCCGTCGGCCGGTAGTCGCCGAACAGCACGTCGGCGACGCCATCGCCCTCGGTGCCCGGGAGCCACGCGGCCACGAGCGCATCGGCCTGTTCGAGCACGCTGCCGAGCACCAGCGGCCGGCCCGAGACGAGGACGACGGCGACTGGCACGCCCGCGGCTTTCAGGTTGCGGACGGTCGCGAGGTCCGCCGAGTCGAGCGCCAGCTCGCTTTTATCGCCCAGCATTTCGGCGTAGGGCGTTTCGCCGATGACCGCGATCGCGACGTCGGCGCCCGCGGCGCCACTGCCGTCCGCCGAGAACGTGACCGTCGTGCGCGGGGACACGGCGCGCTTGATGGCGGCGAGCACCGTCGTGCCGCCCGGCGTGACGGCGCCGCCCGCGCCCTGCCAGGAGATCGTCCAGCCGCCCGTTTGGTTGCCCAGGTTGTCCGCGCTCTTACCGGCGACGTGGAGGCGCGCGACCGTCTTCGCGAGGGGGAGCGTGCGTCCCCGATTCTTGAGCAGGACCACCGACTCCCGCACTGCCTGCCGGGCCACGGCGCGGTGCTCGGCTGACCCGAACGAGCGGTGCAGGGTGCGGTCGGCCACGGGGGGGCGCTCGGCGCCCACGAGCCCCATGGCGACCTTGACCCGCAGAATCCGGCGCACCGCATCATCGATCCGCGACATCGGGACGCGGCCCTCGTTCACGAGCTCCGTCAGGTGCTGGATGAATTCGCGATAGGTGTCGGGCACCATGACCATGTCCATGCCGGCGTTGATCGCCTTCTCGATCGCGGTCTTGTAGTCCGGGTCGATTTGATTGACCGCGCGGTAGTCCGACACGAGGAACCCCTGGAACCCGAGCTCCTGCTTGAGGACATCGGTCAGGAGGTGGTGGTTGCCCGACAGCTTGGCGCCGTTCCAACTGTTGTAGGACACCATGATGGACCCCACGCCGGCGGCGACTGCGGCCGCGTAGGGGCGGAGGTGGATGCGGCGCAGCGTCGGCTCGTCGATCCGGGCGTCGCCCTGGTCGAGGCCCCGACCCCCGACCCCCGTGCCGAACGCGGTGCCGCCGTCCGCCACGTAGTGCTTGGCGGTCGCGAGGACCGAGAGCGGCTCGTGGAGACTCGGGCCCTGGAAGCCCTTGATGGTGGCCGCGCCGAGCAGGGCGACGAGTTCCGGGTCTTCGGAGAAGCCCTCGTAGGTGCGTCCCCACCGCGCGTCCTGGGGCACGCAGACGCAGGGCGCGAACGTCCATTGGATCCCGGTGGCACGCACCTCCTGGGCCGTGGTCGCCGCGATCTGCTGCACGAGCGCGGGGTCGCGCGTGGCGCCGAGGCCGATGTTATGCGGGAAGATCACCGCGCCGAGCACGTTCGAGTGGCCGTGCACCGCGTCGATCCCGTACAACAGCGGGATCTTGAGCCGGGTCTTCGCCGTGTGCTGTTGGTAGCGATCGTACAAGTCCGTCCACGCCTCGAGGCGGTTCCCTTCCTTCGGATCCGAGTTGCCGCCGCTCAGGAGTGAGCCCAGCGCGTACCGCTCGATGTCGGCGGGATCCTTGAGGAACTCCTGGTCCGGTTGGGTCATCTGGCCGACCTTCTCGGCCAGGGTCATGTGGGAGAGGAGCGTGTCGACGGGTCAGGCGACCGGGCGGCGGCCGGGTGCGCCACCTGGCACGACGTGCCGAACACGCCGACGACCGCGATGCCGCCCACGATCGACCAGCGGGGGTGGCGTGGCGTGGAGCGGGAGGTGAGCGTGGGCATGGTACTCCGTCGCGCAGTGCAGCAGGGAGTCAGGGGGTGATCCGGGACGGGTACGATATGATCGCGGCGAGTGGAGTTGGCAAGGGACGGCGATCAGGGGCGCGAGATGAAACGTCTTGTTTTTCCACGTCCTGCATAGATTTCGGCCATGCACGACACGCTCTACTTCAGCGATCACCACTTCCAAGTGCGCGACATGGTGCGCGATTTCGCGCAGCAGGTCGTGAAGCCTTCGGCGCGCAAGTACGACCTCGAGAGCGCGTTCCCGTGGGACAACGTCCGGCAGATGGCCGATCTCGGCTTGTTCGGCATTCCGTGGCCCGAGGCGCTGGGCGGCTCGGGTCTCGATTACCTCTCCTACATCCTCGTGATCCACGAGCTCGCCAAGGTCGACGCCAGTCACGCCATCACCGTCAGCGCCCACACCACGCTCGGCACGTCGCCGATCGTGGACTTCGGGACGCCCGAGCAGCGGGCGAAGTACGTGCCGCTCCTCGCGACCGGGAAGGTGCTGGGCGGGTTCGGCCTGACGGAGCCGGGCGCCGGGTCCGACGCCGGCGGGACGAGCACGACGGCCGTGGAGAAGGGGGACCACTTCGTCCTGAACGGCTCGAAGATCTTCATCACGCACGCCGGAGTCGGCGAGATCTTCGTGGTGACGGCACGCACCGATCCCGCCGCCCAGAAGACGCGCGGCATCACCGCCTTCATCGTCACCAAGGACACCACCGATCTCGAGCAGGCGCAGCGCGTCGGTGTGGGGCACGACCCCGCGCTCCCGAAGTGTTCTGGCGTGCGCGCGGCGAAGCGCGAGGACAAACTGGGCTGGCGCGCCTCGGATACGCGCGAGCTGGTGCTCGAGGACGCGGTGGTGCCGAAGGAGAACGTGCTCGGCCCCGTGAGCAACGGGTTTCGCCAAATGTTGCACACGCTCGATGGCGGCCGGATCGGCCTCGGCGCCCTCGCCCTGGGGATCGCCGAGGGCGCGCTCGAGGAGTGCCTGCGCTATACCGCGACGCGCCACCAGTTCGGCAAGCCGATCGCCAGCTTTCAGGGGGTCCATTTCGCGATCGCGGACATGGCGACCGAGATCGAGGCGGCGAAGCACCTGGTGTACCACGCCGCCTGGTTGAAGCAGCGCGGCCAGCCCTTCAAGAAGGAGGCGGCGATGGCGAAGCTGTTCGCCTCCGAGCTCGCCATGCGCGCCACCACCAAGGCCGTGCAGCTGCATGGCGGCTACGGCTACACGACCGACTATCCGGTCGAGCGCATGATGCGCGACGCCAAGATTTGCGAGATCGGGGAAGGCACGAGCGAGATCCAGCGCATCGTGATCGCTCGCCAGCTGCTCGGCGACCTCATCGACTAGCCGCTGCGCTCCTCACCGCCGGCCGCCGCGCGGTCGGGCATCCCGAGCGTCCGCACGAGAAACGCGAGCCGATCGACCTGCTCGTCGATCAGCTTGGCGGTCGGCTTGCCGGCACCGTGTCCCGCCTTCGTCTCGATCTGGATCAGGATGGGCTCGGGCCCGGCCTGCGCCGCCTGCAGCGCGGCCGCGAACTTGAACGAGTGGGCGGGCACCACCCGGTCGTCGTGATCCGCCGTGGTAATGAAGGTCGCGGGATACGCGGTGCCGGGCCGGAGGTTGTGGAGCGGCGAGTAGGCGTAGAGGTAGGGAAACTGGGCCGCCTCGTCGGCCGAGCCGTACTCCGTCACCCAGGCCCACCCGATCGTGAAGCGGTGAAACCGCAGCATGTCCAGGACCCCCACGGCCGGCAGCGCCGCCCCGAACAGGTCCGGCCGCTGGGTCATCGCCGCGCCGACCAGCAGCCCGCCGTTCGACCCTCCGGCGATCGCGAGCCTCGCGGGGGTGGTATAGCCCTGCGCGACGAGATACTCCGCGGCCGCGATGACGTCGTCGAACACGTTCTGTTTGCGCTCATGCATGCCGGCCTGATGCCACTCTTCGCCGTACTCCCCGCCGCCGCGCAGGTTGGGCACGGCGTACGCGCCGCCGAGCTCGAGCCACACGAACATGGCGATCGAAAAGCTCGGCGTGAGACTGACGTTGAACCCCCCGTAGCCATACACGAGGGTCGGGGTCGATCCGTCGCGCCCGAGCCCGCGCCGCTGGGTGAGGAACATCGGTACCCGCGTCCCGTCCCGGCTCGTGTAGAACAGCTGCGTCGTTTCGTAGCCCGAGGGATCAAAATCGATCGCGGGGGCGTGGAACACGCTGGTCCGCGCGGTGGTGAAGTCGTAGCGGAAGATCGTGCTCGGGTAGAGGAACGACGTGAAGGCGAAGAACAGCTCGTCGTCCGTGCGTTCGCCGCTGATCGCACTCACCGTGCCGGGGGCGGGGAGCTCGAGCTCCTGGAGGCGCGTGCCGTCGCGCGCGTACAGCCGGAGCCGGGAGGCCGCGTCGCGCATCACGTTCGCCACGAAGGTGTCGTGCACGAGCTGCACGCTCTCCAGCACGTCGGCGCCCTGGGCGACGAGCTCCTTCCAGCGGGCGCGTTCGGGGTGCGCGATATCGATCGCGATCACCCGCTTGCGCGGCGCATCGAGGTCGGTGAGGACGTAGAACACGGGGCCATCATTCCCCACCACGGTGTAGGCCGCGTCGAAGTCATCGAGCAGGGGGACGACCTCCCCCGCGACGTGCGGCGCGCGCGGGTCCCCGAGGTCCACGTAGTAGATGCGGTTACGGCGGTCGGTGCCGAGCCACACATGCAGCACCGCATAGCGGCCGTCGTCGGTGACCTCGGCCTGCATGCCCCAGTCGGGTTGATCGGGCCGCTCGTACACGAGGAGGTCGGCGGCCTGATCGCTGCCGAGCCGATGGTAGTAGACCTTTTGGAACCGGTTGACGTCGGTGAGCGCGTGGTCGCTGGGCGTCGGGTAGCGGCTATAGAAGAACCCGGCGCCGTCCTTCGTCCAGGACGCGCCCGAGAACTTGATCCAGCGGAGGTGGTCGGGCCGGTCGCGCGCCGTCGCGACTTCGCGGACGCGGAACTCCTCCCAGTCGGAGCCGCTGCGCGTCGCCCCGTACACCAGGAACTGGCCGTCGTCCGAGACGGCGAGGGTCGAGAGCGCTACCGTGCCGTCCGCGGCGAGGAGGTTCGGGTCGAGGAGCACCGTGGGTGGATCGGTGAGCGCGCCCTGCGTGTAGAGCACAGCTTGGTTCTCGAGCCCCTCGTTCTTGAGATAGAAGTAGCGGCCGCCTTTGCGAAACGGCGTCCCGTACTTGGGATAATTCCACAGCCGGGTGAGGCGCTCCCGGATGCGCTCGCGCTCCGGGATCGCGGCCAGGTACGCCTCGGTCAGGCGATTCTGGGCCTCGATCCAGCGCCGGGTGTCGGGGGTGTCGGGATCCTCGAGCCAGCGATAGGGGTCGGGGACCGCGGTGCCGTGGTAGTGCTCGACGACCGCGCCGGGCGGGGCGGGGGGATAGGCGAAGCGCCCGGTCGATCCGGCCGGACCGGCGGCGCGGCGGGCGGTTCCCGTCACACGCATTCCTCCTCGGGTGCTAAGCGGGCGACACAGCAGAGCTTGCCGCTCCAAATCTCGGGGCGGTTGACGTAAGTTGCAAGCCCGCTTAGATTTAGCGTGTGCATTGGACTCAGGGACTGGCTCTCGGCCGGGCCGCGCCGCCCGCGCCGCCCGCAGGCGCCGGGGGGGTCTCTGCCAATCGGTTCGTTCAAACGGCTGTTCATCTGCTCGGAATCAATTCTTGCTGGCACAATCGTAGGATCCCGACCGGCTGTTGGCCGACCGGGGTCGAGGGCACTTGCTTTGAAACGGGAAATACTCATCAGCGGGACCGCACGCGAGACGCGCGTCGCGATCCTGGAGGACGACCGCCTTGTTGAGCTCTCGGTGGATCGTCCCGACGCCCGCCGCATGGTGGGCGACATCTACCTCGGCACGGTTGAAGCCGTGCTTCCGGGGATTCAAGCTGCGTTCGTCAACATCGGGGCGGAAAAAAGCGCCTTTCTCCACGCCTCCGACCTGATCGAGGCGGAGGAGGACGAAGAGCCCTCCGAGCGTGACGACGATGGGAACGGCGCCGAGCCGGCGAACGGCGGCGGCCGTGCTTCCCGCCGCCGCCTGCCCAACGTGGCCGACGAGTTGAAGCGCGGCGCCACGAAGATCGTCCAAGTCATCAAGGAGCCGATCGGGACCAAGGGCCCGCGCGTCACCGCGCAGATCTCCTTGGCCGGGCGGTTCCTCGTCTACATGCCGTTCGCCTCCAAGGTCGGCGTCTCCCGCAAGATCGAGAACCGCGAGCAGCGGACCAAGCTGCGCGAGCTCGTCTCGAAGCTCGTCCCCAAGGACTCGGGCGGCTGGATCATCCGCACGGTGGCCGAGGACCTGACCGAGCAAAGCTGCAAGCGCGAGATCGACCACCTCTACGGCCTGTGGAAGAAGGTCAAGCGCAAGTCGGGCTCGGTTCGGGCGCCGGCGCTGCTCCAGCGCGAGACCTCGCTCACGCGCGGCATCATCCGCGACCTGTTCTCCGACAAGGTCGACTCGCTGCTCGTCGACTCGAAGACGCTGTACAACGAGATCGTCCAGTACTTGAAGCAGATCGACCCCGACCTGATCGAGCGGGTGAAGCTGTATGAGGCCGAGACGCCGCTGTTCGACGAGTACGACATCGAGGCGGAGATCCGCAGCCTCTTCAAGGCGCGGGTCGAGCTACCGACCGGGGGCACGCTGATCATTCAGCCGACCGAGGCGCTCACCTCGATCGACGTGAACACCGGTCGCTACACCGGCAAGAAGGACCCCGAGAGCACGATCTTGAAGACCAACATCGAGGCGGCGCGCGAGGTGGCGCGCCAGCTCCGGCTGCGCGACATCGGCGGCATCATCGTGGTGGACTTCATCGACATGGAGTCCCGCGGCAACCGCGACAAGGTGCTGCAGGAGCTGCGCGCGCACCTGGGACGCGACCGGGCCCGCACCAAGGCCTTTGCCGTCTCCGAGCTGGGGCTGATCGAAATGACCCGGCAGCGGGTGCGGCCGTCCCTGTGGCAGTCGATGACGGCCGAGTGTCCCACCTGCACCGGCACGGGGCGGGTGTTCCGGCCCGAAGTGGTGGTGCGGCGCATGGAGCGCTCGCTCAAACGGGCCGGGGCCGAGCACAAGGAGCGCCAGCTCGCCGTGCGGCTGCATCCGGACGTGGCGCTCTACATCGTGGAGCAGGAGCCGAACTTCTTGCGGCAGCTCGAGAAGCAGACGGGCCTGGAGCTCGAGGTGCGCGACGATCCGATGATGCGGCTGGACGAGTTCCGCATGATGGCGAAGCCGGCGGGCCGTGACGTGACCGAGCAGTATGCGGTGGCTTAGCGCCGTGTGTGGGGCGGCCACCAACCCAAGGGGATAAGGAGACTCACGTGGCCGAGAGCGTCTACAAGGTCATCGAGTTGGTCGGGACGAGCACCGAGTCCTGGGAGAAGGCGGCGGCGGCAGCGGTGAAGCGAGCGGGGAAGACGCTGCGCGACCTGCGGGTGGCGGAGGTTTCGCAACTCGACATGGCGCTGAAAGACGGCAAGGTCGAGAGCTATCGGGCGAAGCTCAAGGTGTCGTTCAAGTACGACGGCGCCTAGGACAGCGCGGGCGGCGCCGGCGCGGCGCCCGGTGCGCGCCGGGCGCTTGACGGAACTTCAAGTCCCGACTAGAGTTCGCACCCTATGACGTACGCCATCTTCGCCACCGGCGGGGGCCAGTACCGGGCCGAGCCGGGGGTCACGATCAAGGTGCCGCTCCTGGCCGCCGAGCCCGGGGCGAAGGTGACGTTCGACCGCGTCCTGCTCGCGAGTGACGGCAAGCATGTGCAGGCCGGCAAGCCGGTGCTCAAGGGAGCGAAGGTGACGGCCGAGGTCGTGCGACACGGCAAGGGCGAGAAGATCAAGATCTACCGGTTCGCCCGGCGCACGGGGTACCGGCGCCACGCCGGGCATCGGCAGCGGTTCACCGAGATCAAGATCGCCGACGTGAAGCTCAAGGGCGAGTGAGGTAGTCCATGGCGCACAAGAAGGGTGTTGGTTCGTCCCGCAACGGCCGCGACTCGCAGCCCAAGTATCTCGGCGTCAAGCGATTCGGCGGCGAGCTCGTCTCCGCGGGCACGATTCTCGTGAAGCAGCGCGGGACCAAGTTCCATCCCGGTCTGAATGTGCGCCGCGCGTCCGACGACACGCTGTTCACCGTCGTCGCCGGCCACGTGCGCTTCGAGCACAAGAGCAAGAAGCGCTACCGGGTGAGCGTGTACCCGGTGGCAGCCGTGGCGCCCGCGGTGGCCGCGAAGGCCTAGGGCGGCGGCGCGCGCCGCGGCTAATAGCTCGGCGGCAGTTTCTTATAGCGCTCGAACAGGT
>Ga0209648_10005299_pt1 | contig 11022 bp, 9 predicted proteins | sample GraSoi2013_115cm_FD_185830 | JGI IMG/M metagenome (GOLD analysis project Ga0209648, IMG submission 185830) | Grasslands soil microbial communities from the Angelo Coastal Reserve, California, USA - Sample 9_17_2013_115cm (SPAdes) (version 2) | ecosystem: Environmental > Terrestrial > Soil >...
GTAGTGATCGAGGTGCTGCTCCTGCATGAAGCCGAGGTCGCTCCCCGGCCCGCCGCCGCCCGGCGGCCACGCATCGCGGCGACACGCGATCGGCGTCATCTTGGGAAACGGATAGCCATCCACAAAGCCATGGCGCGAGCGCCGGCCGTAGGTCTGCAGGTAATCCCACCAGCGATTGCTCAGGTATGGGCGAAAATCTTCGAGCGTGTTCTTGGGGTGGATGTCGACGTCCACGATTTCCAGACGGGCCTTCGCTTGGGCGTTCTGGGCGCGGGCAGGCTGCCGAAACTCTACGTTCATAAGGCGGGCTCCTCGACGCCATCATAGAGGAAAAAGCAGTTTCCGTAAGGCTGGGCGACCCAGACTCATTTATAGACGCTCTTGCGGTCGCCGACACCTACTACGAGCACGACTTGCCGTGCTTCCTGCAGTTCGCAAATGATACGAAAATCCCGCACCCTGTAGCGCCACAGGCCAAACTTGTCGTACCGTAGTGGTTTGCCGAAATTGCGCGGGGTGTCCGCCTGCGCAATCCGCTCCTGCATGTAGCGGAAGATTTCCAGCCGGATCGAGCGGTTCAGTTTGTTGAGGTCCTTGATCGCCTCGGGATCATATTCAATCGTCCAGCCCAAGGGCTTTCCGTGCCTGTTCGGCAGTTAGCGCCGGCTGACGGGCTTCCAAACGACTAGTCGCCATCTGGATGTCGTCGAGGTCTTCGATGCACGCCTCGATAAGCTCCCGCGCAAAATCCCCCTCCGACAGCCCCCGGCGCCTAGCCAGCTCGGCCAGTCTTTGCTCGATGTCAGGATTGAGTGCCACGGAAATCATCGCTTGCCTCGCTCCAGATATGACATAATGGGCTAGTTTGCACAACGCAATCCACAACATGTTCCCCAAACCAAGCGCTCGCTGGTTTTGACCGTCAACGGAAACGCCGCCACCATGGTCCAGGACGCCGACGCCTATCAGAGGCTTCTCGATCTCGCTGCGGAGGTCAGCGCAGCCGAAGGAATCCGGCAGGGCCTTGAGGATGTCGCCAGCGGCCGCACCCGCCCGGCATGGGAGGTTCTCGACGAGATCCGCGCTGAATATGACATACCGCGTTGAACTTACGGAGCGGACTACCCGAAAGTTTTCGCCGCAGCCTAAAGAGCGCGGTCCGTCCGATAAGTTGACTAAGCCGCCCGCAGGCTGGGTTCGGCCAGAACGTCGCGCCCGATCGCCATCAAAATCTGTTCGGCCGTCGAAACGAGCACATTGACGCCATCCGCGGCGGCTGGCCCGGCGCTTGGCTGGCTGGCGTCCAGAATGGCGAGCGCCGCCGCCGGAAATTCGCCGCGTTCCACAAGCCGTCTGATGTCCGTGTCGGATGCGGTCGATGCTCCAACCGGAAGTTCCGCCCGTTCCGCCATCCGCGCGGCGCTGGCCTTCTGCAAGACCTTGGCGAGAAGCGCGGGCGCTTCCTCCGGAAAGCCCCCCGACGCCAGGACCTTTGCCATGCGCAGGGCGCGTTGAGCCTCCTCGATCAAGCGCCCGGAACGTTGGTCCGGCGCGGACGTGTCAGCACGTTGTTCGATCAGCGTTGTGGAGCGATGGAGAAGCCTCGACTCGTGAGTGAATTGCAGCAAACCGGAAGCGGCGAATCGTTGCATCGCGAGCCAAGTCGTACGGTCAACCACATCGACCGCGACGGACTCCGCGGATGCCAGGCGCGCGGTCTCGACGGCCAAGGTTGGCGCGTCGAGATCGAACACGATCAAGAGCTTCGGGCGTCCGTCGATGCCGTGCCGCGCCTCGGCGAGCAGGAATTTGTCACCGTGCCGCTCGACGAGGTCGGCCACCAATATTTCCTCCGGCGGGCGCACGCGCGTCACCACGCGTGGCGCCGCTGCCATGATGGCCTGCATGCGCTCGACAAGCGCGGCGCGCCCGCCCGACGGCATCTTCAGGGTTGCGAGATCGCCTGCACCGTCGATAACGCCATCCGCAAGCGCCTGCTTGCGGCCGAGCAGGTGGAGGATGTTATGCTCGATCGAATCTTCCGTGACGAGATTGATGACGCTGACGGACCGCATCTGATTTTTGCGCCAAGCGCGGGCAATCCGCTGCTCAAGCTTGGCGGGATTCCACGGCAGATCGACGTTGATCACGGCGCTGGCGACCTGAAGATTAAGGCCGACGCTGCCGCTGTCGGTCGACAGAAACAGCCGGCAGGCGGGATCGTGCTTGAACCGGTTGATCTCGGCCCGCCGCCGCTGCTGCGGCAGCGACCCCGTGTGCCACGCAGCATCGACGCCCATTTCGCCAGCGAGTTCGCGGACCATCGCCAGCATCCGCTCCCACTCGGAGAACACGATCACCTTGCGGTCCGGCTCATCAAGCAGGTCGCCCAAGATGCCCTCCAGCTCTTCAAGCTTGGGGCTGATGCGGCAGGCCGGGTCGAGGATGGCCGGTGTATCGCAGACCATGCGCATACAGGCGAGCAGCATCTGCAGCCGCTCAAATTCCGCCGGTGTCAGTGGGCGGCGCTGGGCTTTGGCGATAAGCTGCCTGGCGGGAGCGTAATAGTCCTCATAGCGCGACTGCTGCTCTTCGGCCATCGGCACGAAATAAGTCTTGACGGTGCGCCCGGGCAGCTGTGCCTCGACCTCGGATTTGCGCCGGCGCAACAGCAGCGGCTGAAGGCGCGCACGCAGATCGGCGAGATTCTGGTAGTCGACCGGCCGGCCCCGTTCGTCGAGCTGGTAGAAGTCGCGGTTGAAGCGGAACAGCGGTCCAAGAATTTCCGGGTCGAGATACTGGACGATGGAATAAAGTTCATCAATGCGGTTTTCCAGCGGAGTCCCGGTGAGCACGAAGGCGTAACGTGAGCGCAAGGATTTGACGCGGCGGGCCGTCTTGGTCTGCCAGTTCTTGATCCGCTGCGCTTCGTCGAGCACGATGACGTCCGGCTTGAGCGTGCCGTTGATCTCTTCGGCGTCGCCGAGCACCTGCTCGTAGTTGACGATTGTAAAGAATGCCGGGTCCCGGTAGGCGGCGTGGCGCTGCACTCTGGAGCCGAAGACGAGGCGCGTGGAGCGGTCGCAGAACCGGGCGATCTGTTCCTCCCATTCCGCTTTCAAGGACGCCGGGCACACCACAAGAACACGCTCGATCTGTTTCAGATTCGCCAGCAGGACACACGCCGCAATGCCTTGGATGGTCTTGCCTAACCCCATTTCGTCGGCCAGCAAGGCGCGCTCGCCGAACGCCAGATGAAGGACGCCCTCGCGCTGATAGGGCAGCAACGGGTGCTTGACGATATCGAGCGTTTCGCGCCCGGCCTCAAGCTCGGCTTCGAAAGCCGTACGGGCCTCGACGCGCTGTCGCCCGCGCCGGAGCCGATCAAGCCACGGTGTGAAATAACGGGACACTCGCACCATTGCGCGAACGCGCCCGGGCGCCCGATCCCACGCGGCGATCAGGCGTTCGATCTCATCAGGGTCTCGTGTCAGGGTCCCATCCGCCGCCATGTAGGGCGCAAGCCACTCACGGACGGATTTGAAGCTGCGGCCCGGACTCTCGGCCGGCCACGTGACCGTGGGTGTGGGCGATGCGCGGCGATCCAGGAAAACCTCGACTCGGGGACTGCCCGTTGCCTTGGCGGCGCGCAAGCTCTTGGCCCGGCCGCGCGCCATTGCGGCGATGGTTCCTTCGATATGCTTGCAGGTGCCAAGCCCATTGACGCCGCAGTCGATGCAGCCGCATGAATTGGTCAACTCGTTCAGGCTGCGGATTTCCACCTCATAGCTGCCCCCGCTCGCCGACAGCGCACGAAACGTGCCGAAATAGGGATGGTCCGCCTCAAGCGCCTTGACGGACAGGATTTCGGTTCGCCCACGCCAGCGCCGCAGGGTGATTTCGTGGTCGTCGCTGCTGTGCCAACCCGGCGGCAAGGCAGGCCGGTCGAGTACAGCTTTCGCCTTGCGCTTGCGGGCGGATTTTCGGTTCGGGGCTTGAGGGGATTTGGAAGGGTCGCGTCGCTCGGGAACAAGTCTTGCCATGACCGCACTATGCTGGAGGATTACTCGCTGATTCGCCAGTATGATTGCACCGAAGTATGGTCATGCAAGCGTGACTGGCGCGTGGTCCACCGTTAATTCGTTTAATTTCGGCGCAACAGGAGATGACGTTGGCAGACCAAGCCGAAACCGGCAGCCCCCGACTTCACGATGGAGCGACCCACCTCCTTGTCCTGCCCGGCGACGGCATCGGGCCGGAGATCGTCGGCGCCACCGTCGACGTGCTACGTGAAGCCGATCGTATATTTGGGCTCGACCTGACCCTTCAGACGGCCGCGATCGGATTCGATTCACTCAAGGCGGCCGGCACGACCATCACGGATGAAGTCGTCGCGCAGGCAAAGTGCGCCGCCGGCGTCATTCTGGGGCCGGTGTCGCACAACGAATACCCGCCGGTCGCGGAGGGCGGGCTCAACCCGTCCGGCGAGTTGCGCAAACGGCTCGACCTGTTCGCCAATGTCAGGCCGGCGCGCTCGCGGGCCGGATTGCCGCCGCGATGCGGGCGCGACATCGACGTCGTGATCGTTCGCGAGAACACCGAGGGCTTTTATGCGGACCGCTCCATGCATAAGGGGCCCGGCGAGTTCATGCCGACCCCGGACGTAGCCATGGCGGTCCGCAAGATCACCCGCGACGGCGCCGAGCGCATCGTCGAGGCGGCGTTCTCGCTTGCGGCGCGCCGCCGCCGCAAGGTCACAGTCGTTCACAAGGCCAATGTGCTGCGTCTGTCCGACGGCTTCTTCCTCGATTGCGCACGGCGGGTGGCGGCGCGACATCCCGGCATCGATTGCGAGGAGCGCCTGGTCGACGCCATGGCGGCATTGCTGATCCGCGATCCTGGCCAGTTCGACGTGATCGTCACCACCAACATGTTCGGCGATATCCTGTCGGACGAGGCCTCCGAGATTGCCGGCAGCCTCGGCATCGGCGCCTCGCTCAATGCCGGGCATCATTTCGCGGTTGCCCAGGCGCAGCACGGATCGGCGCCCGATATCGCGGGACGCGATCTCGCCAACCCGGCGTCGCTCATCGAGTCGGCCGCGATGCTGCTCGCCTGGCTGGAGGAGCGCGGGCGCGGGGAGAAATTCGCTGCGGCCAGCCGGCGGATCATCAACGCCGTCGATGCCGCGATCGCGGAGCCGGACCATCGCACGCGCGACCTCGGCGGTCCGCTGGGCACCAAGGCGTTCACGGCGCGGGTGATCGCCGGTTTGGCCGACGGCGTGTGAAACGGGGGCTTCCACGCCGAGCCGGAAAGATTAGTCGGTATTAAGCTGGTTTGGTCGCTAGCCCATCCGCAGCGCCTTCGAAGCGACTGTGGACGGCGCCAGTCGCGTCTCTGATGGGCTAAAATAGACGAAGCAAAGCAGTCGCATTGCAGATTAACAAGGCGGCTCTTAACAGCCGATCCGTCGAAGTAAACTCATCAAACAGGAACCTTGGGCGCACCATATGCATTACTGGTTTGGTCCTTGTTTCTCGCCCACCTTGAGGGCGAGGACAGAGAGCCCATGTATCGTGATTGTTTCCACGATGAAAGTCGCCCCTGCATCGCGCTGAGATCAAATTTTTCTGCGGAGAATGCACATGACTGTTGTCGACACCGACAGCAATACATCCGACCATATACCGTTCCTGCGGAGTAAAGGCGTAACAGCGGTTGGCCGCTATTACTCGACGCGCGCATGGAAGCGGATCACGAAGCCGGAGGCGGCAGCCTTGAGCGATGCCGGCATCGAGATCTTCACTGTGTTCGAGGACAGTGGGAACCCCGAGCTTTCCGCCGACAGTGGCATTCACGACGCTCAAATTGCCCTGCAGCAGGCCACCGGCGTCGGCCAACCTCAGGGAAGTGCGATCTACTTTGCCATGGAGCACCTGCCCAATGGCTACAACGCTTCGCACCTTCCGGGCATCAGAAACTATTACCGCGGTTTGAAGGAGGTGCTCGACGGCAAGTACAGACTCGGCGTCTACAGTGACGGCGTCGTCTGCGATGCGCTACTCAGCGACGGCTTATGCGACTATGCGTGGCTGAGCGCATCGACCTCCTTCCCCGGAACCAGAGATTTTGATCGCAGCGGACGATGGGTGCTCGCGCAGCGGAGAGTCGACCTCAACTGGTCCGATTTGAGCATCGATACGAATGACGCCAAGGACGAATTCGGCGCCTTCCGGCTTGGTGTTGCAGGGCCTGTCGCGATCGCCAGGCCTCCCATGGCGCCCAGAGCGGTGGCAGCGGCACGGGCGTTTGCGCCCGACACGGCCATCCCGGTCATTCCGGCGGCAGGTTGGACGCTACTGGTTCGACGGCTGCGCACCGAGAAGCGCATATCAAAGCCCTATGCCCGCACCGTCGGGACGTATCAGGTCTATGTCGATGGTCAGCCTGTGGTGGGTGTGACCGGCATGACTGTCGAGCGAGAAGGACCCGGCGACAATGGCCCAGTCGGGAAAGCCGGCCACCGGTGCATTGAGGCCGGTACCTACCCGCTGCGCGGCCATGACACGGAGAACTACGCTAGCGTTGGCTTCGCGACCGATGGCGATCATCCTCGCCCCGCAATCGAGGTTGGCGACACGGCGGGACGCACCGCCATTCTCATTCATCCGGCCTCCGGTTACGGCAGCACCATCGGATGCGTCAACCTCGCTGGCCGGCTTGATGACGCGGACTCCGACTTTTCGCTGACGGACAGCACGGCGCGGGTCATTGCGCTCATCAACGATTTGCACCGACACTCCGGCGGCGCGCTGCCCCGCGAGGGCGCCATTGCGAACTGCCATCTTGTTGTGGTCGATCCCCCTATCGACCAGATCGGCAGCCAGCCGCTGCGTCTCGGCTCGCGTGGTCCGCTGGTCAGGGACTGGCAAGCTTTCCTGACGGCCCAGGGGTTCACCATCGGTTCAGCGGATGCCGACGCCAGCTTCGGCACCGGGACCCGCAACGCGACGATTGCGTTCCAGCGTGCCCACGACCTTCGCGCGGACGGCGCCGTCGGTCCGCATACGATCGCAGTCGCGAGACAGATGGGCTTCGGCGCCCCGCCATCGCCGGTCGCGCCGACTGCTCGCAGGTTTGAGGCGGTCGAGGCTACGGCCAGCCGGATGGTGGCTCCAACACCGGTGTCCGTAGCCTCCGTCGCTGCCGGGCGCAGCCGCGCTGTGGCGCAGCGCGCGAGATCGGCGACGGTGAGAACGCAACCACGATCGGCGGGACGCTCGAAACGCTCCCGAAAGGTGCGACGCACTCGAGCCTGAGGATCATCGGAGCGGAGATAAGTGATTGTCGATCAGCATACTACTCCCGCGGGATCATCTGCCCAGCTTCAGCCTCGTGAAGAATGAAGCCCTCCAACGGATCGAACTTGCCGATCAACCAAATGGAGGAAAAACGGAACTGCCGATTGGCTCACGATTCGATAGCATCCGGCTATGGGCTTGCGAGTTGAGGAACGGCGCATAGGTGAATACAATTCACCGTCATGCTCCCGTTGCGAACACTGTCCGAGACGATGGCCGCGCTCCGGCAAGAATTGGGCGCGCCATTACGTGGTCTGTATGACGATCTGGTGCGGCGGCTGACAGAGACGGCGACGGCGGAGGGTGCCGTCAAGCGCGGCGACGTTTTTCCGGAATTCGCGCTTCCCGACACGGACGGCAGATTCAAGGTGCTGTCTGAGCTTCTTAAGCTCGGTCCGCTGGTCATCAATTTTTATCGCGGGCAATGGTGTCCGTTTTGCTCCGCGACGATTGAGGCGATGTCGGCAGCCACTCCGGCGATCCGCGCTACGGGCGCAACGGTGATCGGCATTTCTCCGGAGCTCGGAAGTCTATCTTTCTCTGCTAGCCGCAAACGGAACCTGAATTTCACCATGCTGTGCGACGTTGATAACGGAGTCGCGCTGCAATGCGGTCTCATGTTCCGCCTGACCAATGACATCATCCAAGACTACCTCGCGGACGGATTCGACCTCGCGCAAGTCTATGGCAATAGCAGCTGGTTCCTGCCCATTCCCGCGAGCTACATCGTGATGCCAAACGGGACAATCAGCTGGGCCTATGTAAACCCCGACTTTCGTTACCGGATGGACCCGGAGCAAATCCTGCACGCCGTAGAAGAACTCAGATCTCGGTAGGAAGTCCGCGCCGCGGAATCCTGCACGTCCGGACGTGCCTCAGACCGCAACGGCGGCAAGGTCGGCGGCCCAATCTCGCATACGCGAGAGTTTCACGAACGCGTCGGTTGCCGCCGAGAAAGGCCGCCCGGCCACGGTCGCGAGACTGACCTTGCGGTCGATCTCCACCTTCTCGATCTGACGGGAGACGATGCCTTCCGCCAAACGGTCGCTGCGCGGGATGAAGCCGACGCCAAATCCCGCGCGAACGAGGTTCAATAGTTGCTCGATGCTGTCGACGCGATGACGGAAGCGCGGCATGACGCCGCTCGCCGTGCACAGCTGGCGCAGCCGTTGGCATCCAATGCACTTCGTCCGCTCGATCACGTCCTCACCGTCGAGGTCCTGAAGCATGAGGGGCGCCTTCGCCGCGAGGGAGTGGGACGCCGCTACTATCATCTGGAAATTCTCGTTAAACAGAGGCCAGGTCCTGATGCGCTCCGGAGTGGCGCCGTCCTCGGTGAGGACGATCAAATCTGAATTGCCCTTGAGCATGGCTTCGCGGAGCTGGCTCTCCGGGCCTCCTTCGACGGCGAGTTCGAAATTCGGAACGCTGCCGCGCACGCCGTTGAAGACCTCGGTGAACAAATGGCTCGACACCGCATTGCTAAGTCCAAGCCTCAAGACCGCGACATCGCCGCGCTTGAACGCCTCCGCCAGCGCGCGCGCCGACTGTGCCGCCACATAGCTTTGCTCGATGTGGGGAAGCATCGCGCGGCCGAGCTCGGTCAAATGCGTGTTGGCGCGCTCGCGATGAAATAACGGTCCACCCAATTCCTCTTCCAGTTTCTTGATGGCGCGGGTCAAGGAGGGCTGCGTGACATGACATTCGTCCGCCGCCTTGGTGAAGTTCAGGGTGCGAGCCAGCGCGAGGAAATAGCGTACCTGATGCGTCTCCATAAGTGACAACCCTATGAACGCCGCCGCCAAAAATAGCGAGTCCGATATTCGCGTCAATCTCGCCCGGCAGGCAACGGCGACAAGGCGAGAGTCCAAGCGGATTCCATCAACTCGATAGCCGCAGGCTATCGTCTTTATAGTGAAATGCAATTTTTGTCCGTGCGCACTGGCGGGTAGGTTCCTCCGCGCAATCAAACGATAATTGACGGAGGATGGGTCATGACGACTCTGTTCACCACCCTTGCCGCAGACAGCGACGGGCGGCGTGGAGCGGCATTGAGAACGATCATTCTCGCTGGGCTTGTCCTGGCGCCGCTTTGCGAGAGGGCGCTCAGTGCAGACGACGATGTCAGGCCGGCTCCGCCCTCGATCGGCGCCGACGTGCCGGTCACCTATTTCGGACCTCAGCCGGCCCAGGTACAGCGCGAACTCGTCGGAGAATATCAGCTTCTCAAGTCGGGCAAGGTCGATCTTGAAAAAGCGACCATCACGCTTCCGCTTTATGACGGCAGAATGAAGGACGGAAAAGCTGTCTGGTACATCGTCACAGATACGGACGACCGGGGAAATGCCGAGCAACTGGGTCTCAACTATTCGCCAAAACTAACTTACGCCGACGTGGGTCGTGCGGTGCGTAAGGCAACGCTAGTGGAAAAATTTAAGCTTGTGTTCGACAGCGGCACCGTCGACTTCAGACCGCAGCGCAGCGCGACACCTGGCGATGCGCCGAATTTTTTTCCGCCAAAACAATTTCAGCCGGGCTCAGTGGGCGACAGGGACTACAGTCCGCTGGTGAAGATCGTAAATGCCGGCGGCCACATCTACAACGCTCCAATCGTCGCTTTCAACGTGAACGCCGATCAGCTCAATCAATTCTGCAACGGCAATCCTGACCACGGCATTGTTCACGACAAGGTGGTGAAGATATGTCCACGTGAAAAGATGGTGACAATCCTCCTCACGAATGGCTTCAGCTTCGGCAAGCCTGTCCTGTATTTGTCGACCGACGCAAGCGATCCGCTACCGGCCACGCTTGAGGCCGCAACCTATGCGCCCGGTCTCGTGGATATCCAAGGAGGCGCCGACGACAGCCTGTTCAGTCCGGTCGAGCGCCTCTTCGTGTTCGTCAACGGCCACACCGGCAAGGACAATCCACAGCGCCAGGGATTGAACAGCGCGCTCTCCGACGGTGCCTCGCCGTTGAACGTGCTTGGCGGAATCCCGACGGTTGCTACCGACTATAGTCCCCTCTGGGATCTCAATCCCGCCGTTTGGACCCAACAGGCAGTCACACGCGGCTATCGCGCGCGTATGACGGAGGAGTTTGCAATTCTAGGCTTGGTCGAGAAAGGGTTCCTCACCGGGCTTAACGGACAGAAGTTCGGCTCTGTCGGGCTGATCGTAAACTGCCCGATCGTCTACCGCTTTCTGTAACTGTCTGGACCGGCCCCGCGAATCCGATGCGCCGAACCCGATACCGCGACTGCATGCCCGATGCCGCGGCCTGTGACCCAGAATCTCGTGAATCCTCATGAAGCACCGCGACACCGGCCAGCGCGCCACCCGTTCGTCGCGTTTGCGGCGCGGCCGGACCCAACACCCCGGCCATTCGTCACGCCGAAAAGGCCATCCATCCCGTCTCGGCTGGACCGAGCTTTCGTAGCTTGCTGCCATTTCGAGCCGTCCGCAGCTGAACCCCGGGCTGCGCTTGCTTGGTACTGCAATCAAAAGTTCGTGACCGAACGGTTCGGTCAACTTGAAATTCGATCACGACGAGCTATTTGACCGAACGGTTCGGTCAAAACTAAAATTCCCGCCTCCTCTTCGACCGAACAGTTCGGTGGACCAACCAGCAGGCAAGTCGAGAGTCGAGCATGAAACGA
>Ga0209648_10005300_pt1 | contig 11022 bp, 11 predicted proteins | sample GraSoi2013_115cm_FD_185830 | JGI IMG/M metagenome (GOLD analysis project Ga0209648, IMG submission 185830) | Grasslands soil microbial communities from the Angelo Coastal Reserve, California, USA - Sample 9_17_2013_115cm (SPAdes) (version 2) | ecosystem: Environmental > Terrestrial > Soil >...
GCGGAAAGCGGCGAGCAGGGTCTCGCGGTCGTCGCCGACCGTGGTGCCCCAGCGCACCGAGAGACCGAAATCCTCGAGCTTCTGGGCGATATAGGAGAAATTGCTGTTGACGATCTTGCCGGTCAGCACCTCATCGCCTGTGCAGATGATCTCGATTTGCATGCTCGCACTCATCGCTTCCCGTTCTCCGTTCGCCTGCGACGCACGGTGGAGCAGAATTGTCCTCGCTGTCCACCTGCCGATATGCTGGACGCCGGAATAGTGGAACACCGGGGGAAACGACATCAATGGACCGATGGTTGACGGCGGCGCTCGACTACATCCCGAGCTGGCTCGAATTCCAGATGCGCCAGTCCGAGCAGCCGGGCTGCGTCATCGCCATCGCGCAGCGCGGCCGGATCGTCCTCGAACGCGCCTTCGGCCACGCCTCCGTCACCAAAGAAACAGGCGACAACCTGCCGAGTTTTCCGCATTTTGAAGGCGAGAGCCATTCCGGTCGCAACCGGGATACCTCCGGCGACAATCGCGATCCCGGGTATCATTCCCTTTTCCAAATTGCCAATGTGCATGGAGCCTCCTTTCCCTTTGCAGCAACCGGTAATCGCTCCGAACAGCTCGTCTAACATTTCTTGAACTGTAAGTCCCTTGGCCAAAGCATGCCCGTGACCCCGAAAAGTGGAGGTAATGAAATCGTTCTCTTTGAGCGCGGCACAAACTCCCACCGCCGTGGCCTCCTGCCCCTGACACTGATGGATGGTGCCTGGCATGATGCCTTCGAGAAAAAGGGACTTTACTCGGTCCTCAAATTGCCGAATCAAGAGCATCCGCTGGTAGAGACCAAGCAAGAAATCGCGATCATATTTCTTCGGCCCCACGATTTGTCCAGATTCGTTCGTTCTGTCACTGCTCCGCACGGAGGGCTCTTGGGTGCCGATGATGGCAAGTACTTCGCCGGCACAGACTTCCTGGCCAGCCGGTACGATCTGTTCCAGAAGCTTCCCAGAGCTGAGCGCTTCTACCTCCATCGTGGCTTTATCGGTCTCGACATCGAGTATGGCCTGACCGCGCTCGACGAATTCACCAACCGCTACCAACCAACGGACTACCTTGATGGGCGAACCGGTCGTCGACAGATCCGGCATTTTGAGTTCGAATTTCATAACAGCCTTCTAACCCGCAATGAGCTCGGCGTTTCGGCAGTTGCGTGATTCTTGCGGTTCGTCATCTTGTCTTAGGCGCATTTCCTCGGGCTGCTCCATCGGGTAGGTGTTCGCGACTTACACTGACCGGCTGTTCAGCAATGAGTTGGTCGGCCTGCACATTTGTGAGCACGCCGTCGGTAGTGCCAATCGCCCGCGTAGCAGACGCTCCCAGTGCACTCGCGTACACCAAACTGCGGGGAAAATCCCAGCCATTCGCGATTCCGGTAATCAAACCGCTGGCAAAAGCGTCACCGGCCCCGGATGGATCGACCGTCTGCCACGGGTAAGCGTTGCAACGCCAACATTCGTTTTCAAAGACGCCAACCGCTCCTCGCTCACCCAGGGTCACCACCAGGCTGTGAGCGCCCCAATTTCGAAAAACACAAATCGCATCTAAAGGGTCGATCTGTCCGGTCAACACACCCGCTTCGGCATCATTGGGCAAAAACCAATCAACATACGGAAGGAGCTTCTCCATTTCGGCCGCACGCTCGAACCCAGTGGCCAGGACCACGTCAACCACGCTGACCACTCTGTGCTCGCGACAGAACTCCAGGAGCGCGAGCAATTCATCCGTTACGATTCCCGGCATGGCAAAGAGCCCGCCGAGGTAGAACACGTCCAGATTGGCCAACCAGTCGCGATCAATATGACTGACGGTGAATAGCTGGTTAGCGCCAAAAGCGTGCAGGTACCGGCGATCTTCTCCTTCGACCAACAGGATAACCGTTTCGCTGGTCGGATATCCGGTTGTATAAACCAATTGATCGCAATTCACCCGAGCGGCTCGCAACTCCTTCACCAGTGTCTCGCCGCCGGCATCGCGACCAAGACACCCGACGAGATCAACGGTCAGGTTTTGCTTCCGCAGATCGATCGCGACATTCGCTGCACATCCGCCCGCTTTCGTTCTGATCGCGTCGATCGCCACTAATTCGCCCGGGCGGGGAAGCGCTTTGAGTGGACCACAAAACGTGTCCTTCACCAGAATGCCGGCGCAACCAACCTGAGCCATGACTAGCGCGCCTTTCCACAGCAGCCGAGCAATCCAATGCGCTCTAGAACCGCATCACGCACGGCGAACCGGCCCGCGACCATCACATCGAGATCACCGCCGATGCCCAACAATTCATGCGGATTGTCAACATTCGCAGCGACGCTGGTGCGCACTGCCTGGAGGTACCGTTGCTTCAGGTATGTACCATAATTTACTTTCGTTACTCCCAAGTTAATGGCCGCGCGAAGCGAACTGGCACTGATGCCGGTTCCACCATGTAGAACCAGCGGCTCGGCGACGCGCAGGCAGATCTGGGATAGCCGTTCCAGATCAAGGTCTCGTTCACCTTTGATCATGATATGAACATTGCCAACGCTGACCGCCAACAGATCTGCGCCGGTGTCCTGGATAAAACGCGCCGCCAATTCGGGATCGGTCAGATGGTTACCGTTCCGTGTCCCGGTTGTTCCAGTTGGCAAGTGGCCAACCTCGGCCTCTAACGCGACACCATAACGATGAGCAAACGCAGTCAACGCTGCGACCCGATGGCGGTAATCTTCGTAGGAGGCGGCGGGATCTGCCGGCATGACGAGGTTGAATCCGGCGAGCACAGCGTTGCGCACCCATTCATCGTCCGAGCATTCGTTAAAGATCAACCCACAGGGCACAGTCGCACAGGCCGCTGCCGTTTTTCCCAGCTCGGCATAATACTCGAGGCGCTCGGTTAGTTTGCGATCAGGGTGACTCAAAAACTCGCCGTTGAAGCCGATGATAATCGGCGATCGAGTCGCTTCGGCCGCATCGAGAACGCCTTGAAGCGATTCGAGATTCCAACTCTCGAAGTAACCGAGCGCGTAGCGGTGTTCACGCGCATGTTGGATGAGTTCATTAATTGGCCTGAGCGGCATGCTGGGGGGACTCCACTTCTGCTAGAGCGGCTACCTTGACGTCAATGCCCGCTCGTCCCAACGAGGCGAGATCTGATTTCGGCGTTCCTTCGTCAGTGACCACTTGCTGGATTTGCGAGATATCGAGCACTTTGCTCAGTGCGCGGTGTCCGAACTTAGTGTGATCGACCAACAACACAGTTTCCACGGCGCGTTCGGCCACGATTTGCTTGATGCGGAAGGTTGCGACCGCAGACTCGTAAGTGCCATCCGCAGGGATAAAACCTTTGGTGGTAAGAAAGGCTTGGTCCACAAAGAAAGATTTTGCCATCTCTTCGGCCTGTGGTCCGACAAACGACAGGGTCACCGGATCATATTCACCGCCGATCCCAATAATTGTATTTTGGCCTTTGCTCAGCTCCAGACAGGTTAAAGCCGAATTGGTAAGAATCGTTAGGCCAGCGCGCCGATCGGCGATCAACTTCGCGAGCGCCAGATTCGTCGTACCGCCATCGATAAAAATCGTCTGGTTGTTTGGGATAAGATCGAACGCCTTCGCGGCGATAGCTCGCTTTTCTGCCCGGTTGGTCGCGATACGTTCACGGACTGTGTTCTCGTAAAGGTAAGCGGGCGCATGCGCCTGCTGAATTCCGCCGATGGTCTTGATGATTTTCCCGAGTCGAGCCAGTTCCTCGCAGGCCCGTCGAACGGTCATAGTGGAGACCTGCAACAATTCAGCCAGTGCTTCGTAGGATGCGGTCCCCTGGCGGTCGAGCACGTCGAGGATGAGCGCCGCTCGATCCTGTATGCGTCGGGGGGAAGACACGCCGCTGCTGATACTGTGATTTAATCACAGAATCAAGCGATGCTATGTGAAATTTTCACAATAGGACACATGGGACACATGGGACACATGGGACATATAGGACATATAGGACATATAGGACATATAGGACGGCCTCACCTGTTATCTGATTTCAAAGCATCAAAGACCACCGGTTCAATTTGCTGAAAGAACGCTTGATCCGATTGATCGAGCCTTTGCGCGAAGGCGGCAGCGGTCGGGGTATCTTTGCCGGGAGATTGGCCAAAAAACGTCTGTGCGTGCACGATCTTTCCGGCGACGTACTGCCGATTTATCGATGGCTTGCCTTCGGAATCGTACGCTTTGATCAACCCGTCCATTTGGTTATCCCGAAACTGGCCGGTGAGCTGCAATTTGCCGGCAGCGCGCCGATTGGCCATGGAACCGTACCAGGTTTGAAACGGCCCCTCTTTGATCCCTCGCCGGTAGTGGATTTGCACCAGTTTAAGACCGGTGGATTCGTAGTAGTTCCAGATGCCGTTTGGCACCGAACCATTGGCGTGTCCGCTTGCCCGGAGCACATGCCGATCGTCATAAATCTTGCAGTCACCTCCGGGTGACCGTTCGACTTGATGTCCTGCACCGAAAGCTGGATATCCGGATAAAAGAGCGAGAAGCGAAGACAGCAACCAGAAATTCGGGCAAACACGTTCTTTCATCGGGTTGGCTCTAGCAGATCAGCCGATGCGTGGCGAGGAAGGAGATAGCGGGCGAAGCGCATAGCCGATAGCGAGGCGCAGCGTATGGTCATGACTCAATTACCAGGCTCACAGATCCTGCCTTCGCTGGATCTATGGAGGGCCCGTCGGCGCGCCCGAGTTCTGAGTTTAAGCATTGAGCTGGCCGCGATCCGGCAGCCGCCCGGCAGTCACCGGACGGAGTCGGGTTTCGCCCTGCCATCGCACCCGATATGCCAGGCTAATTTTCGAGCAAACTGTTCGAGCGCTTTTCTCATTGTTTACGATTCACGGTTCACATTTCGGCGGATTATCACCGGCGTCTCTTTTTCAGTTTGGCGTCTGCCGCTCACTTCAACTCCCGCGTGGCGGCTCAATCGCAAATAAGGCGGCAGCGAAAGTAACGCCACGGCAGCGACGAGGCCGAACGCGGCCCGAAAATCCGCAGGTTGATACCCGTGGACATCGCCTCGAATCATTGTAGCGAAGCGGAGCGCGACCGCTGCAAATGCGATTCCGATTCCAAATGCCAGTTGCTGAATGGTGCTGTACATCATCGAGGCGGAACTCATGCCGTCGACCGGAACATCGGAAAAAGCCAAGGTGTTGAGACTGGTGAACTGAAGGGAACGAACCAGGCCAGCCCCGAGCAGTACCGCCGCGATTACCGGCACCGGCGTATCAGCTGCAAGCAGGCCACACGCAATCGCGAAGAACGCGATCAACGGAGTATTGGTTAGTAATACCGCACGAAAACCGAATCGTTTGAGCGTAAGCGTGGTAACGGTTTTCATCAGCAGGTTACCAGCCGCATAGACCAAAACTAACAAACCGGACTCGAACGGGCTCATCCCGAAACCAGTCTGAAACATTAAAGGAAGCAAGAACGGCGCAGCACCGATGGCAACGACGGTCAGAGATCCGGCGAGCAAGGGCAGCGCATAAGTTGGAATCTTCAGCAACGAGAAATCGAATATCGGCCAAGCGGTGCGTCGCTCCTGCCGGATTGTGAACCAGCCGAATACGAGGCTGAGCAGAAGAAAAAGAGCGGCTATTGACCAATTGGCATCTTCTCGTCCCAACAACTCGACGCCATACATGAGACAGCTTAAACAAACCGCACCCAACAGGAATCCGGTAAGGTCAAGCGGCCGGCGTTTTTCGGATCGAAAATTGGCGACGAACTTGCGGACCAAAACGATACCGGCCAAACCGATCGGCACATTGATCAAAAAGATCCAATGCCAGGAGAAATAGGTGGTAATGAAACCGCCAACTGGCGGGCCGATCACCGTGGCAATGAGCCCAGGCCAAGTAATGGTCGCGATGGCGCGGATCAACTGGTTTTTGGGCGTGCTGCGAAGCGCTACTACTCGTCCGACCGGTACCATCATCGCGCCTCCGATTCCTTGGAGGATCCGCGCCAAGATGAACTGGATCAGCCCACTCGATACTCCGCAAAAGACCGATGCGATCGTGAAGACGGCGATGGCGGTGCCAAAGACGGTGCGCGCGCCAAATCGATCGGCGATCCAACCGCTGATCGGAATGAAAATCGCCAGCGTAACGAGATAGGCAGTAATACCAATGCTGAGATGCGCCGGGCTTACTCCGAATGAGAGCGCCATTTGTGGCAGAGCCGTGGCGATTGCCGTCCCATCGAGGTTCTCCATAAAGAACGCAACGGCTACGATGAACGCGATCAACTGCGATCGATCAGACGATTCGTGGCTAACGGATTGATTCATGCTTTCTCTGATGCGCTGGAGAGAAAGCAACGTTTACACGCGCTTTCACCCCCGGGCTCCGCCCTAACGGTTACTTTGCGCGTTGGCTAACGTAAACGCTTACGATCGCCACCATCGGATGGCTGCGATAACAACGAGATACTTATGAGAGCGGGAAAGGCCGCTGTCAAATCTTGCGTTTGGCGCTGCTTTCGGCGGCGACTGTCCCTAAGAGCCCCTGATTGGGCGCAAACCAAAAGTTGGCACAAAGCTGCTCGTGTGGCGCTACCAAAGACCGCAGTCGCAATCGTGTGCCAACGTTTCGACGGTTGACGTTCCCGGCACACGTAGCCGCCATTCGCGAACCGGACTCCTGGCCCGCCGAGGACGACGATTTCCGATTCTTTCGCGGCGGCACGATGGCGACTGCGGTTTGTGGTGACGCCGAGTCAGGGAGCGGGGCGAGTCTCCAGGCTGTTCCGCGTCTATCAGATCAATCGGGACAGTCGCCGCTGATCACGGATCACGTTCGGCGTTTGGCGTTCGGCGTTTGACGCCCAGCGTTCCCGAGTTTTCCGATCGACGAGCAAGCTAGTTCGGGCATATGCTGGCGGGGCCGTGACCATTGATTTCGGTTTCTCGTTCCCCACGGCGGCAGACACGGAGGTACCTGGTCCAAAGAAGAATATCTCCGATGAGCAAAGGCCCGAAGAACACCTCTACCTTTACGGCGCTCCGAAACCCGGTGTATCGCACACTTTGGCTAGCTAGCATCCTCTCCGGGACCTGCGTTGCCGCTCACGATTGCGCCGCAACCTGGGTGATGTACAAACTGAATCCCTCCCCACTTTTTTTATCCTTGATGTCTACGGTGGCGTCCTTGCCGTTTTTTCTCTTCACGTTGCCAGCGGGTGCTTTGGCCGACATCGTCGATCGCCGGAAATTTCTATGCGTCATGAATCTCTGGCTGGCGATTGCCGCCGCTATGCTCGCGGTCCTCGGTTCGCTTCACCTGTTAAATCCTTATCTTATTCTGGCCTGCATTTTCCTGATTGGAGTCGGCTTCGCCTTCAATGCCCCAGCTTGGACGTCGGTGGTACCGGAAGTGGTCTCAGATGAGGAGCTTCCTTCGGCCGCAACATTGAGCGGTCTGCAACTCAACCTTTCTGGGATTATTGGACCGGCTCTGGGCGGATTGCTGCTACCTTTGGTGGGTGCGAACTGGTTGTTTACGATCAATGCGATCTGTTTCTTCGTCGTAATTGCCGCGATCCTGCAATGGAAACGCCGGGAGAAAGCAGACAAACTTCCCTTGGAGAGTTTCTTTGAATCGTTTTTTACTGCGATCCGATACGTTCGCTATGCCCCCGGTATCCAGGTGGTCTTAGCCCGGAATGTTCTGTTCGCTTTTTTCATCTCTCTGATACCAGCTTTGATTCCGGTGGTTGGTTTGCGCGAACTGAAGCTTACCGCCGCCGGTTGCGGAATTTTGTTTAGTTCGATGGGCGCAGGTTCGGTATTGGGAGCGGTTTTTGTGGTGCCCTGGGTTCGGAAACATTTCTCGCCGAACACCCTCACGGTTTTAGCCAATCTGGTTGTCGCGGTGGTTTACGTACTCATGGCCTTGGTCCGCGACCAAAACATTTTCATGATAGTGGCTGCTCTCGCCGGCGTTGGCTGGACGTTATCCGCATCGGAGCTCTGGGTGGCTGGACAGCGCGCGATGCCACCCTGGGCGCGCGGACGCATGAATGCGACCGTCATCATGGTTTCTCAAGGGGCTATGGCACTGGGTGGCATCATCTGGGGAGCAGCCGCGACCACGGTCGGAATCAATCCCACATTGGTGGGAGGAGCCGCTCTTTTGGTGGTCAGTTTGGTTCTGGCGATACCGTTATCGATCAACTTCACCGGGACACTCGATTTCGAGCCGGCGCCGGTCACCAGCTTCTCTCATAAACTGATCTACCTACCTCAAGCGAAAGATGGGCCGGTGGCAGTGATGTATGAGTTCAATGTCGATTCAGCGCGGGCGCCGGCGTTCATGGATGTAATGAAGCACGTGCGGATGATTCATTTGCGCAATGGCGCTTTCACTTGGCGGCTCCACGAAGATCTCACCCGTCACAACACGTTTCGGATCGAGATGTTGGTTCCCTCCTGGACCCAGCACACACTGCAACGGGAGCGGATGACCAAGGCTGAAAAGGCAATCATCGATCGGGCAAACGCGTTTAATTTGGGTGGCAGTCCGATCGAGGAACGAATCTTCCTTTGTGTCAACAAGGAGCTGGGCAGCCACCGTCGAACGATGAGCAGTCACCCATCAACGACACCGTTCAGTCCTCTCAATCTGGGTACGCAAGAAGTAACGGCGCCGAGCGCCGAATAGCCGATCGCGGATGCTGAAAGACCTCACGCAAAGACCTGCCCGCAACGCTTCGCGTAGCGATGCGGGCGGGCAGGTCTTAGCGTGAGATCATTCGGCGTTGCGCGCCGTAACGCTGACTTCATCGGTCATGATCAGCCCTTCTTCGCAGATCAAGGCAATTCCGCCATGGCGCAGAGGGGTCTCGGGATCGTTGTGGCGAATCAACTCGTTTCCATTGAGCGAACCGCTGACCAAGGTCCCAAGCGCTTGCAGAGTGAAATGATACCGTTGATGCCAATGCCAAGTGAACGGTACCTCTGCCAATAACTCGACCGAATCGTAGTTTCGGAGGAGGCGCAAAGCTTGATTCGGTCCGAGCACCAGCCCATAATAACGAGTCAGACCTTGGACCCGGGCAGCCAAACCAAAAGACTTGGCTGGGTCAGACGTGATCGCCGCTTTGACGGTATAATTCTGCCAGTCGCGCGATCCTTGAATGAATAACCCAGTGCCACGATTCTGGGACAAATGAAAAGCAGAGGTCGATCGGCTGTCAACCTGATCGACCGCATTGATCCAAGCGCGTCGCCACATTTTTCCGGCGATATCCGGGCGTCGAAAGACAGTCGTAGGAGTTCCCGACCAATCGACGTGGTCAACGTAGATCCGGCCTTTGGCTACGCGATTGGAACGAATTTCAAAACCAAAGCGCGCGATAGGCGCACCGCCTAAGTCTTCAATTTGCCATTGGAAGTTTTCGCCTGCCCCTGGATGGAGCATGAGCGGTGAGCCGTAATGTTGAGCAAGTTCATCATGGCCGTCGTAGTGATCAACGAAAGGTGCGACTCGAACCGGAGCAGAGTTTTCGCGGTCGGCCGCGACCCGTCCCGTAACCACGTGTCCCGAAAAGAGCGTGGGACAAGCCATCAAAGAGTAATGACTGCCGTCTTTTGCGTCAGGCGGAATGAAGGTCGGCGTTGCGATTCGGACCGGGTGGCCGTCTTCTACGTGCTCGAAATCAAGGGCAAGGCTTCGCTCCCCGGTCCCGCTGTTGGCGGCGACGTTTGACAATATTAGCTCGGAAGAGCTGTGATCATCCTGGTCAATCCGGAATCCTTGGACTGACCCGGAAGTTCGAAATGGAAACGGACGCCGCGCTTTGGGACCGGAACCGGCTCCACTTGTCCCAACCGATTGGCGATCCGGCAAATCTCGTAGGTCTCACGGACAGCGTCCGTGATACAACGTCCCCCGTCAGCAGTGGAAAGAAAAAGTCTATCTGCGACCGGTTCCCGGAGGCTCGCATCGATCGCAGGAAGGCCCTTCTTGATTCCCATCAGACAACCAACATTGCCCGAGTTACAATCGGTGTCCCAGCCGGCGGTGTTAGCGATCATGAGCGCCCGACGAAAGTCATCTTCAGAATAGAGCAGACTAAGGATGATGATGGCGTGATTTGGTATGACGTGGCAGTTGCCAGGAAATTTATCGTACCCGTAGATCTCCTCGATCCGCGCTCGGGTCGCGCGCCAGTTTCGGTCAGTGCTGCTCCAACTCCGGACATCTTTGATTAGCCGAGTGATGAGACAGTCAGCGGGAATATACGAAAGACCGGTTTCGATCAGCTGATCAATCCTGGTTTTCGATGAACGCTTGCGCCTCCATCGCGGCCATAAACTGCGCGGCATAAATCGCCTCGCCATCGTGACTCACCGAGGCCGCCTTTCGCGCCAGTTCTACCGCCAACCGAGGATTACCGGGAGAAACCAGCGCCCAGCCATCGATAAAGATTTGCGCGCCGATCTGCTCGGCAACGGTTTTGCCATTGGTCTGAATCGCACCACTCAAAGGCGCTGGAATTCCGCTCTTCAATCGGAGAAACGCAGTATGCTCCGTTGAGTTTCCCAGTCCACCCCACCAGAGAATACTTCGGTTCTCGACGATGTAGTTCAACCAGGTTAATCCAATTTGCTCCGGTGTTATATCAGCCGTGCCGCCGTGATCTGGCAACGCTCGCAGGAAGGTGAACGCGCCAGAGATGTCGTCATCAGCGACTACTAAGGGTACGCGCAACCGGTCATGCACATAATCCCAGATCTCGCCCAGTTCGGCTTCGATCTGATGATGAGTCCATCCTTCAAAAGGTCGTCCGAGATAAACGCCGATGATTTTGCCAAGCACGCCCGCATAAACGCGTTCGACATAAGAGGAGGACGTGAACATGGAATAAGGGACACGCTATCGCGGTATCGACGTGTGGCTTCGCGTTCTTTTGGGACTAGTCACCAGGCTCCTT
>Ga0209648_10005301_pt1 | contig 11021 bp, 10 predicted proteins | sample GraSoi2013_115cm_FD_185830 | JGI IMG/M metagenome (GOLD analysis project Ga0209648, IMG submission 185830) | Grasslands soil microbial communities from the Angelo Coastal Reserve, California, USA - Sample 9_17_2013_115cm (SPAdes) (version 2) | ecosystem: Environmental > Terrestrial > Soil >...
GACCAGTACAATCTCACCGTGCTGATGGCGGAGCAGAACTTCCCGCAGGCGCTGCGTATCGCCGACGGCGGTTACGTCATCGTCCACGGCCAGATCGCCTTCGAAGGCCGTTCCGCCGACGAGCTCAACAACAACGAGCTGATCCGGAAGTTTTATCTCGGGCTGTAGTCGAGGCGCGCAAGTCGGTTGAGGCCGACTTGCGCACTCACGTGCCCGCTGTCGGGCATCCCCGACAGCGGTGGGCGCGCCCTGAGGACGAGAGGCGGACGATGGCTCGGATCTACTTCGCCTTCTCGTAGGGATAGATCACCTTGCCCGAGGCATATTCGGACGGCGTCAGCACAACCTGGGTCGAGATGTCCCGGAATTGAGCAACGTCGTTGCCTTTGACGTTCTGGAACTGGACTTGCAGTACGCGCGACTGCGCCCACTCGCCGTCCTTACCGAACCTCACGTCGCCGACCACGGTTTTGAACGTGTTGGCACGGATGTAGTCAGCGAGCTTGTCATCGTTGAGGCTCTTGGTTTCGACAATTGCCTGCGCCAGGACCTCCATCTGCGCATAGCCCCAGGGCCCGATGTAGTAGCCGAGCGGGTCGACGCCTTCCGACCCTGCCTTGGCCTGATACTTCTTTAGGAAGTCGGCCACCCCGGGGAAATCCATCTTCGGGACCGGCAGCCAGAAGTCGTAGTTGACGAACCCGTTGAGCAACGGTCCCAACTGCGTCTTGATGGCCGTCGCCTGCAGGCCGACCAAGCCGCCGCCCATCATCTTCGGCTTGAAGCCGATTTCGTTGATCGCCTTCACCATACCGACGGAATCCGGCGGGTACGAGCAGATCACCACGATGTCCGGATTTGTCGCCTGGATGGCGCGAACGATCGGCGCGAAGTCCGTCGTCGATGGCGGATATCGCTTGTCATAGACAATGTTGAGCCCGGCCGCCTTGGCGTTGTCGCGGGCACCCTCGGAGGCGTTGACGGAGAACTCCGCGTCGGCGGCGACGATCGCCACTGTCTGCGGCCTCGGATTCTGCGCCATGGCAGTGTCGAAGAAGCCCTTGGTGAAGGCCGTCTTCGGGGCCGGCCCGGACGGAATCATCGCGAAGTAGTTGGGGTAGTGAAACTCGCTGTTGACCGCGAGCCCGAACAGCCCGATCAGCATCTTCTTCTTCTGCACGACGACCGGCATCGCCGGCGCCAGCATGTTGGTGCCGTAACCGCCGATGATCAGATCGACCTTGTCGACGTCGAGCAGCTTGGTGTAGATGCCGGGCACCGTCGCCGGATTGGTCTGGTCGTCGTAATAGATGAGCTTGACCGGACGGCCGAGGAGCCCGCCCTTGGCGTTGATATCTTCTTCCCAAATCTTCTGGGCAAGCAGCGCCGACTTGCCGTTGGGCGCGAGCCCGCCGGTTTGAGATATGCCATAGCCGATCTTGATCGGCTCGCCGGATTGCGCCCAGGCCGCGCCTGCGAACAACAGCACGCACGCCGCGAGCGATCGCGCGAAATATCTCACCGCCCGATGTGTTGCATCATGCAGCATCGTCATCCTCCCATTGCAATCGTTTGTGGCTCCATCTTATGGGCAGCGGGTAAGGCGGCGCTAGTGTCCTTCGATTCCGAAGTTCGCATCATTGTGCCGCAGCCTCGGTTGCGAACTTCGGAATCGAAGGACACTAGCAACTTATTGATCTAGTGTGGCTTTGGTTCAGAAGTCCGCATTTCGGACGCGCTGCAAAAACGCCGCGGACTTCTGAACCAAAGCCACACTAGTGGGCCGCCGCCGGTCAATGCGCCGTTAGCGCGTCAGATCGCCGCCTTCGACCATGATGGTCTCGACCTCGCCCGCGCCGTTGCGGCGGAAGGCCGCGGCGCGGTCGTATTCGGGCGAGGTGAAGCAGGCGACGCCCTGCTCGAAGGTCGGAAACTCGATCACCACGAAGCGGTGGAATTTTGCCGGCCCTTCCATGACCTGATAGCGGCCGCCGCGCGCAAGCACCTTGCCGCCGAACTTGGCGATGATCCCTGGCACGAGGTCGGTGTACTTCTTGTATTCGACCGGGTCGTTAATCTTCGACCGCGCAACCCAATAGGCCGGCATGGTGATGTCCTCGCTGGCGTGTGCTCTTGCCGTCACCCCACGCCGTGGGGGACGTGACTGCGAATTTGAAGCATAAGGAGTGCTGCTCATGGCACGCAAGTTCATCGACATTTCCGTGCCGCTGGAAAACGACGTCGCCGCCGATCCCCCGGGCTACGGCCCGAAGATCGACTATTTCACCCACCGGCAGACGGCGGCGGACGTGGTCAAGTTCTTTCCCGGCTTGCGGGAGGAGGATTTGCCGGATCGCGAGGGCTGGGCGATCGAGTGGATCCGGCTCTCGACCCACAACACCACACACCTCGACGCACCGTGGCATTTCGCCTCCACCATGGATCGCGGCAAGCGCGCGATCACAATCGACGAGGTACCGCTCGAATGGTGCTTTCAACCCGCCATCAAGCTCGACTTCCGTCATTTCCCTGATGGTTACGTCGCCAGCGCGCGCGACGTCGAAGCCGAGCTCGAACGCATCGATCATAACCTCGCGCCGCTCGAGATCGTGCTGGTGAACACGAGCGCGGGCGCGGCCTACGGCCGTCCCGAATATGTCGCCAAGGGCTGCGGCATGGGCCGCGAGGCAACCCTCTATCTGCTCGAGCGCGGCGTGCGCGTGACCGGCACCGACGGCTGGAGCTGGGACGCGCCGTTCGTGCACACCAAGGAGAAATATCTCGCCACCCGCGATGCGAGTCTGATCTGGGAAGGCCACAAAGCCGGCCGCGAGATCGGCTATTGCCATATCGAGAAGCTCAACAATCTCGAAGCGCTGCCGGCCAAGGGCTTCATGGTAAGCTGCTTTCCGGTCAAAGTGCGCGGCGGTTCCGCGGGCTGGACGCGCGCCGTCGCGATCATCGCGTAGCGATCGCACGATCCCTTATGCCGCGGACGCGCGAGGTTGACCCTACCGGGCGCGCCTCCTAGCATCGCGGCTCGCACGCAACCGGCGCGGCCTCAAGCCCGGCGCAACTCTGGAGGACAGCGTGGATCGACGCAGCTTCGTCTTCGGCTCCGCTGCCGCAGCGGCCGCCCTCAAGGCGTCCTTCGCGCAAGACGCCTATCCGACCCGCGCCATCACCATCATCAACCCGTTTCCGCCCGGCGGCGCAGTCGATGTCGTCATGCGTCCGCTCGCCGCGGTGGTCGAGCCGATGGTGCAGAAGCCGGTGGTGATCGAAACCAAGTCCGGCGCGGCTGGCCAGGTTGGCGCGCAGTTCGCTGCCAATGCTAAGCCGGACGGCTATACGTTGCTTTCCCATCTGACCTCGATTTCCGGCTTCGCCGAAGTCGACCGGCTGTTCGGCCGGCAGCCGAAATTCACCAATGCCGACTTCATCCCGCTCGCGCGCTTCGTGGCCGATCCGTGCGTGCTGATCGTCAATGATGAGCAGCCCTATAAGACCCTCAAGGACCTGGTCGACGACGCCAAGAAGCGTCCGAACGAAATCATCTTCAGCTCGTCGGGCCTTTATGGCGCGCTCCACATTCCGACCGCGCTGTTCACCGCGGCGGCCGGCGGATTGAAACTGCGGCATTTGCCGACCCAGGGCGGCGGGCCGGCGTTGACCGCCTTCCTCGGCAACAATTCCCAGGTACTAGTCTCCTCGATTTCGGCAAGCCTCTCCCAGATCAAGGCCGGCAAGGCGCGTCCACTCGCTTTGTTCGGCAGGGAGCGCTCGCCGGCGCTGCCCGATGTGCCGACCATGAAGGAGGCCGGTTACGACGTCGAATATTATCTCTGGGTCGGCCTGTTCGCGCCCAAGGGTACGCCGGCGAACGTCATCACCTATTGGCGCGAGGTGGTGAACAAGGCGGCGCACGGCGAACAGTTCAAAGCGGCGCTCGCCAATCTCGGCCAGGAGCTCGCGTACATGGACCAGCCGGAATTCGCGGCATTCTGGGAGGCCGATAGCAAGCGCATCGAAGCCGCGATCCGCTCCATCGGCAAAGTCGAGGGGTAGTCGCGCCCGATCACCGATTGCGGAGCGTGCAACCTCGGCGCCCCGGCCCTCGCCCTTGCTACGCCAAGACGCTTGGGGAAGCGGATGGGGAGATCAGAGCGAGGGGAACGGAGAGACCGTGACTCTGCGTAGCGACCACATCGCCGGCGGCGTCTTTGTCGCCTTCGGCCTCTTGGTGTTTGCGCTCAGCGGCGATCTGCCGGTCGGGACACTGTCATTTCCCGGCGCGGGCATGATGCCGAAGCTCGTCGCCGGGCTAGTGATCTTGTTCGGTCTGCTGCTCATCCTGCGCGCGAACGAGAGCGCGCCCTTCGCGACCGTTCGATGGGAGGATCTGCCGCACGCGGCACGGATCGTCGCGATCACCGCCGCCGCCATCGCGCTCTACCAAACGCTGGGCTTCCTCGTCACGATGACGCTGCTGCTATTTGCGCTGACCTTCGGCGCCGAGCGGCGCCATCCGCTTGCCGCCGCCGCCTTCAGCATCGGTGTCGTCGCATTGACCTATCTTTTGTTCGCCGTAGCGCTCAAGACACCGCTCGAGCCCGGCATCCTCGGATTCTAGCCATGGGCACGGTGGAGAATCTGCTGCTCGGCTTCTCGGTCGCGCTCCAACCCGACGTGTTGTGGTACGCGCTTCTCGGATGCCTTGTCGGCACCATCGTCGGCGTATTGCCCGGCATCGGACCGCTCTCCGGCATCAGCATTCTTCTGCCTGCGACCTTCGGGCTCGACACCACCAAGTCGGTGGTGATGCTCGCCGGCATCTATTACGGCTCGCAATACGGCGGCTCGACCACCTCGATCTTGATGCGGATTCCGGGCGAAGCCGCCTCGGTCATGACTTGCATCGACGGCTACGCCATGGCGCAAAAAGGGCGCGCGGGCGCGGCGTTGTGCATCGCCGCCGTCGGCTCGTGGATCGCCGGCACGTTCGGGGTGATCATGCTGACCTTGATCGCGCCGCCGCTCGCCTCCTTCGCGTTGCGGTTCGGACCGCCGGAGTACACCGCGCTGCTCGTGCTCGGCCTCATCTTCCTCGCCTATATGTCGTCGACCTCGCTGCCACGCACGCTGCTGATGGCGTGTTTCGGGCTCCTGCTCGGCACCATCGGCATCGATAACATGACCGGCCACTTCCGCTACTCCTTCGACATCGCCGAGCTCGGCGACGGGATCGGCATCGTCCCGGTCGCGATCGGGCTGTTCGGGCTCGGCGAGATCCTGTCGACGCCGTCGGCCAACGTGATCAGCAAAGTGATCGCGCCCAAGCTGCGCCAGCTGTTGCCGAACCGCCGGGAATGGCGGCAATCGGCCATGCCGATTGCCCGCGGTTCGGTTCTCGGCTTTCTGATCGGGCTCACCCCGGGTTCCGCCCACATCATTTCGAGCTTCCTGTCCTATGCAATCGAGCGACGCGTCTCCAAGCACCCGGAAGAATTCGGCAAGGGTGCAGTCGCCGGCGTCGCCGGACCCGAATCGGCGAACAACGCGGCCTCGACCGGCGCCTTCGTGCCGATGCTGGCGCTCGGCCTTCCTACCGGTCCGATCACCGCCGTGCTGATCGCCGCGCTGATGATCCACGGCGTGCCGCCGGGGCCGACGTTGGTGAACGAGCATCCCAACATCTTTTGGGGTTTCGTCGCGTCGATGTACGTCGGCAATCTGATGTTGCTTGCGCTCAATTTGCCGCTGGTCGGCATCTTCGTGAACATACTGCGGATTCCCTACGCCTATCTCTATCCGCTGGTGATCATGTTTTGCATCATCGGCGTTTACGAGGTCAGCCATTCGATCGTCGATGTGTGGATCATGCTGATCATGGGAATCATCGGCTACGGCTTGCGCAAGTTCGGCTTCGATCCAGCGCCCCTCGTGCTCGGCCTGGTGATCGCGCCCACCCTCGAGATGTCGCTGCGCCAATCGCTGATCATGTCGAACGGCAACTGGACGATCTTCCTGCAGCGCCCGATCTCGCTCACGCTGCTCGTCGTATGCGGCGCGCTGCTGGCGCTCGCCGCGCTGTCGCTCATCCGCAGCCGCAAGGACTGGCGCAGTCGGCTGGCCGAGGCCGAAACCGGCGAAAACCAGTAGCCCGTTCGCGGCGCAGCGATCCCGCGCGGGGAAAACCACCAACGATCACCTCGCGCAGGGAGGACTTGCTATCGGATCAATCCGCTTCTTTCGGCAGCACGCGCAGCGTTGCGCACGCTCATGCCCACAGGCGCTCGTTCTCGAGCCCGCGGTAAAGGTCGGCGACATAGTCGCCGTAGCCGTTGAAGATGAGCGTCGGCCGGCGTTCATTGCGCCCGATCAGCTCTTCCGTGGCCTGGCTCCAGCGCGGATGCGGCACCTGCGGATTGACGTTGGCCCAGAAGCCGTACTCGGCGGACTGCAATGCCTCCCAATAGCTCTTCGGTCGCTGATCGGTGAAGTTGAAGCGCACGATCGACTTGATCGACTTGAAACCGTATTTCCACGGCACTGCCAAACGCAACGGCGCGCCCTGCACTTTCGACACCGGCTTGCCGTAGGCACCGGTCACCAGAAAGGCGAGTTCGTTGGTCGCCTCGGCGATGGTCAAGCCTTCGACATAGGGCCAGGGATACCAGCTCTGTTTCTGGCCGGGCGCGATCGACGGATCGAGGAAGGTTTCCATCCGCACGTATTTCGCCGACGACAGCGGCTTGGCCAGTTCCACCAGCCTGGCGAAGGGAAAGCCGCTCCACGGAATGGCCATCGACCACGCCTCGACGCAACGGTGGCGATAGAGCCGCTCCTCCAACGGCATCTTGCGAATGAGATCGTCGATGCCGATCTCCTGCGCACTCTCCACCATGCCGTCGATCTTGATCGTCCACGGCCGCAGCTTGAGCGCCTGCGCCGCCTTGGCGACGCTCTTGCTCGAGCCGAACTCGTAGAAATTGTTGTAGCTGGTATTGATCTTCTCGTCGGTGACCGGCCGATCAAGCGTGTATTTTTCATTACGGCTGGCCGGATAGAGATCCTTGGTCGGGTCCGGCAAGTCGCTGATGCGCTGCGCGAGCGCAATCTTGGGCGAGATGGACAACGCCGCTGCGCCCGTCGCCGCCAGCAAGGCGCGGCGGTTCAATACCAGGTGCTCGGGCGTGGCGAGGCGTTCGGGAATTTCCCATCCGCGGCGGCGAATGACGTGCATGGTCGTCCTCCGGATCCGAGGCCGTTGTTGGATACGCCGACGGGCCATCACGGGCAAGTCACGGCTGCGGCAGCGACGGGTGATTGGCCGGGTCAGATCAAGCCACGCAAGGCCAGATGTGCGCCGAGCAGGAGCGAGCCGGAGAAGAAGCAGATCCGGAAAGTCTCCGAGCGCACGCGCGCGCGCACCCATTGGCCCAGCACCATGCCGAGGAGTGCCGGCGCGAGCGCGGCGACCGAAGCGCCCGCGACCGAGATTTGCAAAGCGCCGTCCTGCACCAGGGTTATCGCCAGCGCCACCGTTGCGACCGTGAATGACAGGCCGAGCGCCTGCACCAGGCCATCCGTCTTGAGCCCGATCGCCTGCAGATAGGGCGCCGACGGGATCATGTAGACGCCGGTCGCGGCGGTCACGATGCCGGTGATCACTCCGATCAACGGCGATAGCCAGGGCTCGAGCCGCGCCGGCACGGCGAACTCGACCGAGGTCAGGCCGAGCACACCGTAGAGCGCGAGCACGGCCCCGAGGCCGATCGAGGCGCGCGCGCCGCCAGCGGCGGTGAGCAGGCCGCCGCCGGCCCAGACCCCGGCGCAGATGCCGAGCAGCATCGGCCACAGCCGACGCACGAGCGGGATGAGCTCGGGTCCCATCGCCTGCCAGACATTGGTGAGGAAGGAGGGCACGACCAGCAGCGCGGCGGCCTGCGCCGGCGTCATGACGAGGGCGAGCAAACCCATGGCCACGGTCGGCAGCCCGAGACCGATCACGCCTTTCACGAAGCCGGCGAGCACGAAGATCGCCGTGATGGCGGCAAACACGAAGGATGTCATGCGCCGCATATAGCAGGCGCCGCACGGAACCGAACTTCGGATGTCGCGAATGGAAGCTTCAGAAAAAGCAGAGGACGGAGAACGGACGAGGGAACTCGCGTCCGCGATCCGTCCTCGGCGGTCCGCTTACGCCGCCGCCGCCGCCTTTCGCGCCGCCACGATCTGCTCCGCGGTGCGGCCCATGAGTTCGGCCATGTGGTCGAACTTGAAGGTGAAGCTGCCGACGCCGGCGGTGGCCGAGCGCACCTCCACGATGAGATCGCCGATCTCCGACTCCGGCATCTGCACGCGCACCACGTCCCAGCCGTCCCAACCCTCGCGGGTATCGAAGCCGAGGATTTGGCCGCGCCGTCCGGACATGAGCGCGTTCATCTTGGCGGTCGCCTCCGACGGGCAGACGATCTCGACCTGGTAGATCGGCTCGAGCAGCACCGGCTGGCACTGCGGCAGTCCCTCGTGGATCGCGAGCCGACCGGCGAGCTGAAACGCCATGTCGGAGGAATCGACCGTGTGATAGGAGCCGTCGATCAGCTTCGCCGCAACGTCGACCACCGGAAAACCGAGGGGGCCGTGCTTGAGCGCGTCGATGACGCCCTCCTCCACCGAAGGAATATAATTGCGCGGCACCACGCCGCCCTTGATCTCCTCGGTGAAGGTGAAGCCCGCGCCGCGCGGCAGCGGTTTGATGTCGAGCACGACGTCGCCGTATTGGCCGTGGCCGCCCGACTGCTTCTTGTGGCGGCCCCGCTGCACGATCCCCTTCTTGATGGTCTCGCGATAGCCGACCGTGGGTTTATGCGAGACCGTAGCGATGCCGAAGCGATCGGCCAGCCGCTCGGTGGCCACGCGCAACTGCATCTCGCCCTGGCCCCATATCACCACCTCATGCGCCTCGGCGTTGTGGACGACGCTGATCGAGGGGTCTTCCTCGAGCAGTTTCCCGAGCGCCTGCCCCAGCTTGACGTCGTCCTTGCGCTCCTTGGCAGCGACGGCGATCGAGAGCACCGGCGCGTGGGGACTGACCTTGGCGAGCGCTGGATGCGGCTGCTGGCCGTCGCTCAAAGTATCGCCCGTTGTGGCATGATCGAGCTTGCCGAGCGCGACGGTGTCGCCGGCTTCGGCGGCGCCGCGCTTCTCGCTGTGCTGACCCATGAGCTTGAAAACGGCGGCGACGCGTCCCGACTCGCCCTCGGAGTTCAAGAGATTGATGCCGTCGGCGATTTTACCCGAAAGCACGCGGGCCACCGACATCTTACCGCCATGCGCGGTGTTGATGGTCTTGAGCAGGTAAGCGACAGCGTGGCCGCTCTTCACGCCGAGCCGTTTTGCGGTGTCCGCGATGCCGGGGGACTCGTGGCGCAACGCCTTCATCAGGCGCAGCACGCCGTTGGTGCGCGTGGCCGCGCCGAACAGCACGGGGCAGACCAAACCCTCGCGCAATTCCTTGGAGAGATCGTCGAAGACCTTGTCGCGCGGCGGCTGAATGTCCTCGAGTAGTTGCTCCATCAGCTCGTCGTCATGGTCGGCCAGCGTCTCGAGCATGGAGAATCGGGCCGTCTTCTCGCGGTCGAGCGCATCGCCTTCGAGCGCAATCACCTCCGACGGCGCGTGCTCCTTGTAGACGAACGCGCGTTCGAGCGCGAGATCGACGAATCCGTTGACGATCTCGCCGGAAAAGGTAGGTATCTGTCGCAGCACCAACTTGCTGCGCGAGGCCGGCTGCAACACCCTGAGCACGTCGTGGATGGTGGAGTCGGCCTTGTCGATCTTGTTGAGGAACAGAAAGCGCGGGATTTTCTGCGCTTCCAGCTCGCGCAGAATGAGCTGCAGTTGCGGCACCTTCTTCTCGTCGAGCTCGCACACCACGACCGCGGCGTCGACTGCCGGTAGCGCCGCGCGCATGTCGTGGACGAATTCAACCGAGCCCGGACAATCGATGAAAGTATAAGTGTCGCCCATGAAACTGGTGCTAGCGACGGAGAGTTCGACGCTCATCCTGTGATGACGCGCTTCCTTGCTGGCGTCGCTGACGGTGTTCTCCCCGTCGATCGTGCCTTGGCGCTGGATGGCGCCGGTTCGGGCAAGGATTGCTTCGAGTAGCGTCGTCTTGCCGCTCTGAAACGGGCCCACCAGCGCGATGCACCGTGGACCCGTAGCTCTTGTGCCGTTCTGTGCCATATCCGCCTCCCAATCCACCGCGATGCGGTCTTCTGCGGGACCGTTGTGCCATCGTTTCAGGCCGGAGGGGGACTTGGCAAGAGGCGCCAGCCTTTGGCGCACGATGGCGGAACGCGGATGGACATGCGCGCATTGCATGCCAACAAAAACGGCCGCCTCGCGGGCGGCCGTCCATGCGTCGCGCGGAGCTTGCGCAACCGTCAGGGGCCGGGGCGCAGATGTAGTTCCGCCACGCCGAGGGCGACATTGAGCCCGACCGAGGTCGACACCGAGACCGGCTGCAACGCGATCGTGTTGTTGGAACCGCCGATGAGGACGTTGGCGCCGAGGCCGGCGGCGACCGTTACCTGACCGGTCGCGCCGAAATAATCGCCGGCGAGGAAGGCGGGACCAGGGGGCGCGAGGCTGTCCGTGAACACCGCCCAAACCAACACCGCGCCGCCGGTGGCGCCGATATCGAGCCCGAACTTGCTGATCGACCCGCTGTAGACCTGTTGCGGGCCGGGCGGCTCCGGCGCGAACGTGCACACGACCCCCTTCTGCGAGCCGAGGATGAAACCGATGCCCGCCGAGATGTCGCAGGTCAGCACGCCGGCCCGCACTCGCTGGGCGGCGGCGGGATCGGCGGACGCAACGGCTAATGCAAGCGCGGCAGCCCCGACGGCATGACGCAACATATGGACCCTCCTTTGTTGTTCGATCGCACAAGCCCAATCGGGGTTGCGCCTCACCAATCGATCTTACGCAAGATCGCGCGCGTCATGTCA
>Ga0209648_10005303_pt1 | contig 11020 bp, 8 predicted proteins | sample GraSoi2013_115cm_FD_185830 | JGI IMG/M metagenome (GOLD analysis project Ga0209648, IMG submission 185830) | Grasslands soil microbial communities from the Angelo Coastal Reserve, California, USA - Sample 9_17_2013_115cm (SPAdes) (version 2) | ecosystem: Environmental > Terrestrial > Soil >...
TCTACGAAACCGAAGGCAATCCGGCTGCTGCGCGCGACGCTTTTTTGCGCGCCAAAAAGATCTATCCTCTTTCCGCCGAGGTCTCTTGGCGATACGGCAATTTTCTTTTGCGTCAAGGAGAGCGTGAGCCCGCCGCCATCGAAATACGTCTGGCCGTAGCAGCTGACCCCAAGCGCGGTGCGGAAGCATTCTCTCGCGCCCTGCGCGCCGGTTCCGACATCCAGACTATCCTTGATCGCGTCTTGCCGCCCATTAGCGATGCTTACCTCGATGTGATTCGCGACCAGACGTCGGACAGTCACACCGAAAATGCCCTCCAGGTGTGGGACCGGCTCGCTTCCCTTCACCCCCGCATTTCTATGTACGATTCTTTTCCCCTTGTCAGCGCGCTGATGACCGAAAAACGCATTGCTGAAGCTAGCCGCGTTTGGGATCAAGCAGTCCTTTTTTCCGGCCTGAATGATTTGCTAAATCCACAAGGCTCGGTATTGTGGGACGGCGGATTTGAATCAAATGTCAAGGGTGGCGGTTTTTCTTGGCTTATTTCGCAGGGAGACCGCAATGCCCAGTCCAGCATCGATACCCAGGAGAAGCACTCCGGCAATCGTTCGCTGCGACTCATCTTTGACGGGAAGTCCAACGTCTATTTTTCGGGAGTTTGCCACTACGTTCCCGTTAAACCCTCGACCGCTTATCTTTTCTCCGCGTGGGTCAAGACCAGAGCGCTGACCTCGGACCAGGGCATTCGCTTTCAATTGCATGCTTTGGGAACGCAGGATACTTCCTCTCTTGTCACGTCGGAAGTTCATGGGTCTGTAGCTTGGACTCTCCTCGAATTGCCATGGTCCTCACCCAAGAATGTGCAGGAATTGCAGGTTTGCATAGTCCGTCTTCCCAGCCAGGAAGGGGAGAACAGGATTCAGGGTACGGCCTGGATTGATGACGTTGCATTGGTTCCACAGCCCGCGGAGCATCCCAAACCATGAAGTTGCTGCGTCTCGGCATCTGCGCACTGGTCGTGTTTGCTGTTGCCGCGCACGGAGGCGTCGAAGATTGGGCCCGCGCCGTCTTCGAAACCGGCGCAGGTTTGCTCTTTCTCGCTTGGGCTTTATGGATGTATTTCACGCATGAAGAACAAATTGTTTTTTCTCCCCTTCTCCCGCCGCTGGCAGCCTTTTCCTTGGTCGTTTGCGGCCAGTGGTTTTTTCATGCCACGGCCTCCTCCTATGGCACGCGGATGGAAATCCTGCTTCTTGTCTCCGACTTGATCCTGCTCTTTCTCGCCGTGCAAGCTTTCCGCACGCTTCAGGACTGGCGCGGCTTTGTCTGGTTCGGAATGATTTTTGGGTTCTTGATCAGCATCTTCGGCATTCTGCAGCACCTGACCTTCAACGGGAAGCTTTATTGGTTTCGCGAGATGCACTACGGGGGGATTCCATTCGGGCCCTACGTGAATCGGAACCACTTCGCCGGATTCGTGGAATTGATTCTCCCGCTCGCCCTAGTTCCTCTCGCTCTAGGCAGAGTGCGCCGAGAGCGCTGGCCGGTTGTCAGCCTGTTCGCGGTCGTTCTTATCGGCGCGCTCTTTCTCTCTGTCTCTCGGGGAGGCATTGTAAGTTTCGGCGTCGAGCTGGCTGTTTTGGCCCTGGTGATGATTCAGCGCCGAACAATGCGGAACCAACTGTTTGCAGGCGCTTCCGTCCTGCTCCTAGCGCTGCTTATGGTTTCCTGGCTGGGCGTCGGACAGCTCCTGCAACGTTTTTCTTCGTTCCAGTCCCTGGAAGTCACCGCCGGGAAACGAGCGTCCATGCGCCACGACACCTGGCAGATCTTCCTCCATAACCCCGTCGTTGGAACGGGCCTCGGCACTCTCCAGATCGTCTATCCGCCTTACGAATCACTTTACGATGGAAAGATTGTCAATCACACGCACAACGACTACCTTGAGGCGCTTGCCGAAACCGGCATTCTAGGAGGACTTTGTTGTGCCTGGTTTCTGGGCGTCTTGCTCAGCGAATCCTTAAGACGGTTGCGCCAGATCAACAACTCCTTTGCCGGAGCCTTGCAGCTTTCCGGGTTGGTGGCTTGCTCCGGTTTCCTCGTGCATGGTTTGGTCGATTTCAATCTGCACATCCCCTCAAACGCATTCCTGTTTTTTCTCATGGCCCACTTAGCAACCTCCGAGCTCGAGCCTGCCGGCCCGCCGTCCGCGGCCCACCGGTCGCGAGGCCGAAATCGCTGATTACTTTAAGCATTCTCCCTGTATAATCGCCCTGGGGGTCATCTATTCTCATGCAGCCAGCCAGACTGGGTGCGCTGGTGTGGTGTCACGTTTCAACAGCCCTGCTCGTGCTACTGGTCCTGCCCCCGACCAGCGGCGCTCAGCAGGCCGTTCTCGAAACGCCACAACAAGTCAACGACCGCATACGCGCGATGTCCGCGTCCGCGCGCATAATGCCGCATGACTATGTCATCGGCAATGGCGATCTGCTGGACATCGAAGTATTTGACGTAAAAGAACTCAGTCGGGAAGTGCGCGTCAGCCAGACCGGATCCATCGGCATCCCCCTCGTCCCGGTTCGTTTACATGTCGCAGGCTTGACGGAAGTCCAGGCGGAACAAAAGATTTCCGAAGTCCTGGAAGCTAATGGCCTGGTCTCTCATGCCGAAGTGAGCCTCAGCGTTAAAGAGAGAAAGAGTAAGCCCATCACCGTCGTTGGGGCCGTTTCTCATGCCATGGTCTACCAAGCCGATCGGCCCGTTAGTCTTCTGGAAGTTTTGGCCGAGGCCGGGGGCCTTGCCAACGACGCTGGCGATACAGTGATTGTGAATCGGCCGGCCCAGGAAGCGCCTTCCGACCCAGGAGAGCCTCCGGCAATCGGCCTGGAAGCTTCCGCTCCCGCGACTGTTTCCAGCGGATCGACTCACACCGGCCCGGCGCAGGAGCCCCCTTCTTCCACAACTGCGGTCTCTAAGACCTCCGCGAATTCTCCCGCGCCTGTTGATCCTCCTCCCTTGAACAATACGATCACTGTCAATTTGAACGAACTGATGGAAAGCGGTGACGCCACGAACAACATCATCCTCCAGGCCGGCGATATCGTCACCGTTCCGCACTCGGGAATTGTCTATGTCCTTGGAGCGGTGTCTCGGCCCGGCGGTTTCGTCTTGTCGAATGACCGCGGCCAGATGACAGCTTTGAAGATTCTCGCTCTTGCCGGTGGATTGACTCACGTCGAAAAAAGCGACCATGCCGTAATAGTCCGGAAAGACCTCCAAGGGCAGCAGCACGAAGTTGCCGTGGATCTCAAGAAGGCATGCCGTAATAGTCCGGAAAGACCTCCAAGGGCAGCAGCACGAAGTTGCCGTGGATCTCAAGAAGGTGATGCAACGCCAGGCGGAAGATGTTCAGCTTCTGCCCAGCGACGTTTTGTACGTGCCTAACAGTGCCGGCAAACAAGCGATGCTCAGGGCTCTGGAATTCGGAATTGCTTTGGGATCTGGCGTCGCTCTCTACCGCGTGGCCTACCACTAAAAATGGCTGACGAAAATAAACTCGTACCTCGTGAGAATGGCTCCAATGGCGTCGTTGAGCTGGTTCCCGCATCGGCCCGCCTTCCTGCTTTTGAGCTCTCCCCCCGGGAACCTCACCTGTACGACTACCTCCTGATTCTGCGGAAGCACCAGTGGCTGATCCTCTCCTTCATGCTCGCCGTCGTCACCATTGTGGCCATCGCCACCTTCCGCATGCAGCCCGTCTATGTGGCTACTGCCCGCGTTGAGATTGACCGGGAGAACGCCAACATCCTGCCCTTCCAGGGCGCGGATTCCTATGATTACATGATGGATCTCGAGAATTATATCGAGACGCAATCCAAAATTCTCACCAGCGAAACGCTTGCCCTCCAAACGATTCGCAACAACGCCCTTTCAGCCCGCCCGGAATTTGCTTCGCCTAACGGACCGTCGGAAGCAATCGCCAGCGGCAGTCTCGCAAATCAGAAACGTCCGCCCGAATTAGCTGAGTTTTTGGGAAGTCTTAGCGTTAGGCGCGTTCCCAATAGCCGTTTGATGGATGTCAGTTTTGAATCCACTGATCCCCAGCTCGCGGCGCGCATCGTCAACGCCCACATCGCCTCCTACATCGAGCAGAATTTCCGCAGCAAGTACGAGGCTACTACCCAGGCTTCCACATGGCTCGCGGACCAGCTCGGCGAGTTGAAGATCAGAGTGCAGAGATCTGAGGATGCCCGCATCGCCTACGAACGCCAAAATCAGATTTGGACGCTCGACGACAAACAGAACATCACTACCCAGCGGCTTTCCGACGTCAACAAACAGTTGACCGACGCCCAAAGCGAACGCATGAAAAAGGAATCGCTCTATCAGTTCGCCAAGGCTGGCAATCTCGACGCGGTCCCGGAAGTCCAAAACAACTCGGCCCTCGCTGATTTGTTCAAGAAGCGCAGCGATACCGCCTCGCAATACACCGACGCCTTGGCCCAATACGGCCCCAATTTCCCCAAGGTACAGCGCCTTCAGGCCCAGCTCAAAGAGTTTGATCAAACCATCGAAAAAGAAAAACAGAAAATCTTGGACGTCCTCGAAAGTGCTTACCACGAAGCCCAGCAGCGCGAAGCACTCCTGACGAATGCCCTCGACCAGCAGAAGTCGGAAACCAACCAGATGGCAGGAAAGCTTGTGGAATACAACATCCTCAAGCGCGAAGCCGAGGCCAACAAGACTCTTTACGAAGGTCTTATGACCAAGTTGAAGGAGACCGCGATTTCCGCGGGTTTGCGCTCTTCCAACATCCGCGTCGTGGATCCTGCCATGGTTCCTTCCACGCCCGCGCGTCCCGCCAAGACCCGCAACGTTGCTCTCGCCTTTCTCGTTGGTTTGGTCGGCGGCATCGGTTTGGCTTTGATGCGCGAGTATCTCGACAATACCGTGAAGACTCCCGACGATGTCGAAACGCTTTCGCGGCTGCCTTCTCTTGCGGTTGTTCCTGAATTTGCCGGTACCAACGGAAGCGGCAAGCGCCCTGGCCTCCTGCAAGGTTTTTCTTCCAACGGCCATGACAAGCGCATCGAGCTGGTTGCTCAGCACTTGCCCAAGTCACAGATGGCGGAAGCCTTCCGCGCCTTGCGCACTTCCATTTTGCTTTCGCAGGCTGATCATCCGCCGCAGGTCATTCTGGTTACCAGCGCTCTTCCGCGTGAAGGGAAGACCACTGCTGCTGCGAATCTTGCCGTTACGCTCGCGCAGCTCGGCGATAAGACTGTGCTGGTCGATGCCGACCTTCGCAAACCCGGCGTCGGCCGCCTTCTCAATTTGGCCGGCGGCAAATATGCCGGTCTAAGTTCCTATCTCGCTGGGGTTTCAAGTCTCGATCTGGTATCCGTCCCTCACCCCGCGATTCCCAATCTTGTGGCCATCCCCACAGGACCTCTTCCTCCCAATCCAGCGGATTTGCTCTCTTCCCAAAGACTTGTCGAGGCCATCGCCGAGCTGCGCACGAAATTCAAATTCATCGTCATCGATTCGCCTCCCATCATGGCAGCCACAGATGCAGTTATTCTTTCCGTGCAAACCGACGGAGTGCTGCTGGTTGTTCGCAGCGGTGAAACACCCAAGGAAGCTTTCACGCGTACGCGAGACTTGCTGCATAGCGTCAAGTGCCGCATCCTCGGCGTCGTCCTCAATGCCGTGGATTCCGGCGCTCCCGACTACTACTACTCTTACCGGTATTATCCGTATTCCTACGGCTATGGCCCCCAGGAAGCCGCTGAAGCCCCCCATGGGCACGAAGACGATTCCGAAGCCATCGCGCATCGCGTTTCTCGCGATCAAGACGACGACTCTCAGGCCCTTTAAGGAGGCCCTTTGCGATATCTGATCACTGGCGGCGCCGGGTTCATCGGTTCACACCTCGCGGAGCGGCTACTCGACCGCGGCGACCGCGTCGTTTTGCTCGACAACCTCTCCACTGGCAGCGTCGATAACATCCGCCATCTCAAGTCCTCCGAACGCATGCAATATCACCTGGACAACATCGAGAATCGCCAGTTACTCGCTGAACTCGTTGATGATGCCGATGTGATCGTCCATTTGGCCGCCGCCGTTGGCGTCAAACTCATCGTCGAAAGCCCTGTCAAGACCATCGAGACCAACGTAAACGGCACGCAATTGATCCTTGAAGCCGCTTGCAAGAAAAGGAAGCTCGTTCTCACCGCCTCTACCTCGGAAGTCTACGGTAAGAACACCAACGTTCCTTTCCACGAAGACGCCGACCTCGTCCTTGGCCCCACAACCAAAGGCCGCTGGAGCTACGCCGCTTCCAAGGCCCTCGACGAATTTCTCGCTCTTTCTTACTGGAAGGAAAAAAAGCTCCCCGTCATTGTCGTCCGCTTGTTCAACACCGTTGGTCCCCGCCAAACTGGCCGCTACGGAATGGTCCTCCCCAATTTCGTCAAGTCCGCCCTGGACAACACCGCCATCAGCATCTACGGCAGCGGAAAGCAATCCCGCTGCTTCTGCGATGTGCGGGACACCGTCGAAGGTCTCATCCGCCTCATGGACACCCATCATTCCATCGGCGAAGTCATCAACGTCGGCAACACCGAGGAGATCACCATCGAGGGATTGGCCCACCGCGTAAGAGAACGTACCGGCAGCTCCTCTCCCATCGAGTACGTGCCATACGACCAGGCCTACGAACCCGGCTTCGAGGACATGATGCGCCGTGTGCCTTCCGTCGATAAGCTCCATGCCCTTACCGGCTTCCGTCCCCGCACTCCCCTAAATGAAATCATCGACCGCGTCGCCGCCTTTTTCCAGCAAAAAGCCGAAGCCTTGGACACTCGAGTTGCCACAACCAGCGCCGACTAGACTTTGTCCGCGGATCGGCCCTCATTCGTTTGCCTCTTTCACCCAATAAGACCGGGCAGGCCTTCGCCTAGCCTTTGCCTGTCATCCTGAGCGAAGCGAAGGATCTCAACTGATCCAGGCCTTGGAGCAGAGATTTCGCTGAGATCTTGAGGTTCCAGCGCGAGGCAAGCCTTGCGCCCACCAGTTGTTCACTTTCAATTTCATCAAACTTTTGCTAGCTTTCTTCGTCTTTACCTCTAGTTATCCGGAGGTGTCCCTGTGACCACGCCCGCCAACGATGCCACTCGCCGCCTGACCATCATGGGCTGGCTCGACACCATCTTCCGCGACCTCAAGTACACCTTCCGCATGCTCGCCCGCGCCCCTGGGTTCACCGCCGTGGCCGTCCTCACGCTCGCTCTCGGCATCGGCGCCAACACGGCTATTTTCACCCTCCTCGACCAGGTCTTGTTGCGCCTCCTCCCCGTCAAAGATCCCCAGCAACTTGTCCTTCTCACCATGAAGGGTCGCCACTATGGCAGTAACTGGGGCGGCAACGCCATCTCCCATCCCATGTTTCGTGACTTTCGCGAGCACAACGAAGTCTTCTCCGATATGTTTTGCCGCTTTCCCAATTCCGCGAGCCTTTCCTTTGGCCAGCAATCGGAGCGCGTTTCCGTCGAATTGGTCTCTGGCACCTACTTCTCCACTCTCGGCGTTGTCCCCGCCATGGGACGCCGCAGAAGCAAGCCAAAGCCGCGCTGCAGCCCTTCATGCATTCCATGCTCGAGATGGAAGTGCAGCAGAAGGAGTTCAGCCGCGCCTCAAAGTTCGACCGCGACGAATTTCTGAAGTGTTGGATCGACGTCTTGCCCGGTTCCCAGGGCCGTTCCTACACGCGCCGCCAGCTCACCACGCCTCTGTGGGTTTTGATGGCTACCACCGGCGTCGTCTTGCTCATCGCTTGCGCCAACCTCGCCAATCTCATGCTTGTGCGCGGTTCGGGCCGCGTGAAAGAAATCGCTGTTCGCCTCGCCATGGGCGCCACCCGCCCGCGCATCATCGGACAACTCTTGATCGAGAGTCTTTCTCTCTCCGCGCTCGGAGGAGTCACTGGTCTCGCCGTCGCCTTTTGGGCCGAGCGTGCCCTCATGAAAATCTATCTGCCTTCCGATTCCGGCGGCATGAATATTTCCAGCGCGCCCGACCTACGCATTCTTCTCTTCAACCTCGCCGTTACCGTCCTCACCGGTGTCATCTTTGGCCTCGTGCCCGCTCTTCAAACCACCAAGCCCAACATTGCCGGAACATTGAAGGATCAAGCTGGTGCCGTCGTCGGTGGCGGCGGCCACCATCGCTTGAGAAAAGGCCTCGTCATCGCGCAAGTGACGCTTTCCCTTCTGCTCCTTGTAGGCGCCGGTCTTTTTGTTCGCAGTCTCGCCAATCTGCGCAATCTCGGCCCCGGTTTTTCTCCGGAAAGGCTCGTGGGCTTCCAGATCGATCCTTCCCTCAATGGCTACACTCCGGAACGCCTCAAGGTTTTCTATCCTCAATTGTCGGACGTTCTGAGCTCCATTCCGGGAGTTCGCTCCGTCGGACTCGCTTCCATGCGCATTCTCGAAGACAACGAATGGGACAGCAGCATGTCCGCCGAGGGCTTCTCTCCCGCGAAACCTGATGAACACGCCGAACCCTACATGAACGCGATCAGCCCCAACTATTTCGCCACCCTCGGCGTGCCCATCGTCGCGGGACGGGACTTCACCATGAACGACAGCCACATCGTCAAACATGGTCCCGAAGACTGGAACTGGGTGCCCACCACCGTCATGATCAACGAGAAATTTGCCAAAAAATACTTCGCCGGACGAAATCCTATTGGTCTCCACCTCGGTTTCGGCACCGACCCCGGAACGCCCACCGACATGGAAGTCATCGGTGTCGTCAAGGATTTCAAATACACCAATCTCCGCGACGAAATTCCCGAGCAGGCCTACGTTCCGTATCTTGGTGACCGCTTCCTCACTGGAATGACCATCTACGTCCGGACCACCGCCGATCCCAATCAATTGATGTCTACGGTTCGTTCGACCGTTCGCGACATGGATCCCAATATGCCCGTCTACGCCATGCGCACCACGGAAGTAACCATCAACGAATCCCTTTCCACCGAACGCATGATCGCCAGCCTCTCCGCCGTCTTCGGCTTCCTCGCCACTTTGCTCGCGGTCATTGGTCTCTACGGCGTCATGGCTTACACCGTCACCCAGCGCACCCGCGAAGTCGGCATTCGCATTGCCCTTGGCGCTGCCCGCGGCAACGTCATCTGGCTGGTAATGGGCGAAGTTCTCCTGCTCGTCGCCATCGGCGTCGTTGCCGGTGTCACCGCCTCCCTCGCGCTAACCCGCGTCGTCCAAAGCCAGCTCTTCGGCCTTACTCCGCACGATCCGCTAACGCTGAGCCTTGCCACCGCCGCTCTCGCCCTCGTCGCCTGCGCAGCCGGTTACATCCCCGCCCTCCGCGCCAGCCGCCTCGACCCCATGGCCGCCCTCCGCTACGAATAAGCTCCGGCTCAATCTGAGCACGCACCCTCGCCGACGCAATAGCCACCCGAACGCGCCGGATCAGCTTTTGGGTGGGGGAGGCTATGGAAGCCACGGTTTTTACCGGAACTCTTCAGGCTTCTCGCACGCGAGTTGCGTGCGGTGGTGAACTGCTATGTTATGGGCGTCGGCATCTATGACGAGAGTGCGCACGAGATTCGTCTCACCTCGTACGGCGAGCCGGGTGACCCCCTCCAGGTTCCAAAACTCGCGCGGGAAGAAACCTTTACATGGTGGGTGTACCAGCATCAACAGCCCTTGATAATCCCCTCCTTAGACGCGGAGACTCGATTCCTGGCCTTAGCTTGGCGAAGGGTGGACGACAGATATCGCCTTCATCTCTAAAGTACAAAGGTCGACGAGGCCCCGATGGAGAGGTTCGCATCGCTCAGCCATCGGATTTTTGCATATCAGATCAAGGCTTTGACCTGAACTCAAACACCATTACAATTGCAGAAATGAGGCCATGGTAGTGGTTCAGGCTAAGCCGATTCGTATCCTGAGTGTGGAAGATCATCCGGTCTTCCGTGAAGGACTAGCTACAATCATCAGCTCTCAGCAGGACATGCTTCTCGTTGCCCACGCGTCGAATGCGGTGGAGGCTGTAGCTGAATTTCGTCGTCATCGACCCGACATCACCTTGATGGACCTCCGGCTTCCTGGTACCAACGGCACCGACGCGCTTATCGCAATTCGTGGGGAATTTCCACGGGCTCATATCATCATGCTGACGACCTCGGACAGCGATGGGGACATCCAGCGGGCAATGCGGGCAGGAGCGTCGGCTTACATACTTAAGAGCATGCCAAAAAATGAACTTCTGGGCGTGATTCGATCCGTTTACGCTGGCCGGCGGCATATTCCGCCAGAAGTGGCGGCTCGTCTCGCCGAACACCTGGGTGACGAGGACCTTACGACGCGGGAGTTGGAGGTTCTTCGCCTCATTCGAGATGGCTATCGCAACAAACAGATTGCCGATCAACTTTCGATTGCCGAGACCACGGTTAACTTTCACATTAAAAACCTGGTGGAGAAACTTCAAGCCAACGATCGAACGCATGCAGTCACGATCGCGTTGCGGCGTGGCCTTCTGCAAATCTGATCGCGCAAGCCTGTAGACAACTACAGGGTGCTGGCTGTAGGTCTCGCTCTTCGGCGAAAGCGACGAATCCCGTAATGTCAAGATACGGGCGGGCACATTTCGTGTCCGTGCCCGGGGATTAGAAACCAGGCGGTCTACAAGTTTGGGGCCACTGATCGGAGGCACGCGGTGACGATTGCGGTTCGACGTGGCCTTCCTCAAATCTGAGTCACCTGTAGAAAAATCTAGTAGGAGGACTCGGGGTTTTTATGGGGCCGAAATACCGTCGAATGGCTACCCTTTTGAGAATGTTGATGCCTTTCCTTATTGCACCGGCATTGGGCGCCTGCCACCAGTCCGCGCCAGAACCGGTGACACTTAATTACCTTCGCCTTGGATGGATACCTTCGGGCGAGTTACCCGCGACGGAGGCTTTATCGCGAAAGTTTACGCGAGAAACAGGTGT
>Ga0209648_10005305_pt1 | contig 11018 bp, 10 predicted proteins | sample GraSoi2013_115cm_FD_185830 | JGI IMG/M metagenome (GOLD analysis project Ga0209648, IMG submission 185830) | Grasslands soil microbial communities from the Angelo Coastal Reserve, California, USA - Sample 9_17_2013_115cm (SPAdes) (version 2) | ecosystem: Environmental > Terrestrial > Soil >...
CATTCGATGAAACAGATGCGGGATGTCATGGGATAGCGCAGCAGCGTATCGTAGCTGAACGCCAGCGGTCGTTTGACCAGACCGTGAATTGCGAGCTGGTGAACCTTCGGATCGATGTCCGGAACGCCGCCATGAACGATCGTGAAGAACACCCCGTTCGGCGTGATCGCGCCGTCAAGCAGGTGGTGCGGTGTTCGTGACTGCGAGGTGCGCGGTTCGAAATTCGGATTGGCGAGCGTCCTCACCACGTCTTTCGCGAATTTCGAGGGAAGCTGATAGGCCGGAACCGGATTACCGGGCTCGAGGCCCCAAGGAGCCTCGACAAGCGGCTCTGCAGCGGCCCCTGTTGCTTTGAGCCCAACACCTGCGCCGAGCGCCCCAGCGAATGCGATACCTCGCCCTAGCAGGGCGCGTCGATGCAGCAGGCCGTTGCCTGCGACCGGCTCAATTTTGGCTGGTCTATTTCTCTTGCTTCGTATCATCTTTGCACCTCGCCGTTAAAGCGTGAAATTTTCCCTACGGCTCAAGAGAGGCAAGATAGGCTGCAATCGCCAGCATCCCATCGTCACTCAGATGCTGCACGACGTCACGCATCAACGCCTCTGTAGGCCCGGAACGAATGTTGTTTTGGAAAAAATAGAGCTGACGGACAATGTAGCCGGGATGCCGTCCAGCGATCGCCGGTATCGTGCCGGTACCGTTCAGCGCCGGACCATGGCAACTTGTGCAAGGCGCCGTTTCGCCACCACCGGTCGTCACGAGCGTCTCGCCCTTGGCGATGCTACCTTTTGGTACATACGCGACAAAGCCTGAACGCGGGTCGCGCGCGATCGCCGCCGCCTCAGCCTCTGGCAGTTCGACGATCCGTCTTCCGATCGGCTCCATCCCACCGGCGGGAGTAACAAGCCGCATGTGACCGGAATTGACGTACGTTTTTGGCACCGTGTCCGTTTCGACTACGCGGACCCAGGGCCGCATTTCGAGCGATGCAAAATATGCGGCAGCCGATTGGGCCTCTACATCGGTGAGAGCTTGAGCGATAGCCGACATATCGCCGAAACCCTTCCGCCTGCCACTTTTGAAATTTGCCATCTGGCGCGCGATGTACTCTGCAGGAAGTCCGGCTAGATAAGCAGACTCATCGTGACCCGCCCCCGTGGGAAGGTGACAGGAGACGCACGCAAACGTTGCTGACCCCTGCGCGACTACCTCCGGCATCGGCGGATGCATCTCTGGAAACCAGTCAGGTGGGTTTTTCAAATCATCGATGTGCTTTTGCGTATACGATTTGGAACTACCGAATAGCGTCTTGGGCTGGTCATCATTCTTGGCAGGCGGTTGCACTATATCGGCAACCGGAAATGCCCAGTCCAGCCGATCGGCTCCATGAGCGATGACTGGCATCACACTTATAATCAACGCGCAAGCCAACCTGCACATTGTCTCTGTCTCAAATCCGCTCATTGTTGCTTCCTCACCAACACGGAGCGTGGATGCCGACTATTCGCAAGGTAGCCAGAGGCGGCGGAAGGGACGAGGGCGAGATGGGCCAGGGACGGATCACGACACACCTAAGCGCTCTCTCTCGCGAACGGGATTGCATTCAGCGTTGCTTCTTGAGTGCGCATCATACCGCCCAGCAACTGCAACCAAGAGTCCCCCAAAACATCTTCAGGTCGGCGACCGGTACTCTTCCGTTCCATGTGGCAGCATGATCGTGGCCATGGATGCCGCAGGCGGTGGAGCAGGAACATGCAGCGGCGATCCTACGGTGCAACGCTGCCTGACCGATGCCCTTTGAGTCAGCCCATGCCGCATAGCCGCCAAAGTTGCGCACCGGCGACCAGTCCGGCATGGCGGGCGGAGGAGCCGCTTGGTCATAGCGGGCAAAATCGCCAGCACCGTAGACGACCTTGCCGCCCACGATGGTGAGGTCGGAGGTCGTATCCGCGATCTCATCCTCCGGGCAGGAGACATAATCCCGATCGGGAACGATCAGGTCGGCGAGCTGGCCGACCTCGATGCGTCCCTTCTTGGCCTCCTCGTTCGAGAACCAGGTGACGTTCTCGGTCCACATGCGCAGAGCCGTCTCGCGATCGGGGCAATTGCGTCGCGGATAAAGCTGCGCTCCGGATACGGTCTTGCCGGTCACGAGCCACGCAAGTGAAACCCAGGGATTGTAGGAAGCGACCCGGGTTGCGTCGGTTCCGGCCGAGACCTTAACGCCCCCGCTGATAATTCGGGAAATCGGCGGAGTGGTTTCGGCGGCCCCGTGTCCGTATCTTTCGATGAAATACTCCCCCTGGTAGGCCATGCGGTGCTGAAGCGCGACGCCGCCGCCGAGCGCCGCAATGCGCTCGATCGATTGATCGGAGATCGTCTCCCCATGATCGAAGAACCAATTCAGGCCATCGAGCGGCATGTCCTGATTGACGCGTTCGAAGACATCGAGCGCGCGCGAGATCGTCTCGTCATAGGTTGCATGAAGCCGCCACGGCCAGCGGTTCTGCACCAGGATGCGGACCACCTCCTCGAGCTCCCGCTCCATCTCCGCCGGCATGTCGGGACGCGGCTGACGGAAATCCTCGAAATCGGCCGCCGAGAAGACCAGCATCTCGCCGGCGCCATTGTGACGGAAGTAGTCGTTCCCCTGCTTGTATTTTGAACTTTTGGTCCAGTTGAGAAAGTCGGCCTTCTCTCCCTTCGGCTTCTGGGTGAAGAGGTTGTAGGCGAGACGCACCGTCAACTGGCCGGCTTCGCTCAGCTTCTGGATGACCGCGTAATCCTCCGGGAAATTCTGGAAGCCTCCGCCCGCGTCGATTGCTCCCGTGACACCCAGACGGTTGAGCTCGCGCATGAAGTGGCGGGTCGAATTGAGCTGATACTCGAACGGCAGTTTCGGGCCTTTTGCCAGCGTCGCGTAGAGAATGCCGGCATTGGGCTTGGCGAGCAGCAGTCCGGTCGGATTTCCAGCAGCGTCGCGAGCGATCTCGCCACCCGGCGGCTCGGGGGTGTCCTTGGTGTACCCGACGGCCCGCAGTGCTGCACCGTTGAGGAGAGCGCGGTCGTAGAGATGCAGCAGGAATACCGGCGTCTCGGGGGCCACCGCATTGAGCTCATCGATGGTTGGTAGACGCCTTTCAGCGAACTGATGCTCCGTGAAGCCGCCGACGACCCGCACCCATTGCGGGGGCGGCGTGACGGCAACCTGGCGCTTGAGCATTGCCAAGGCATCGGCGAGCGAGCGGACTCCATCCCAGCGGAGCTCCATGTTGAAGTTGAGGCCGCCGCGGATGATGTGCAGATGATTATCGATGAGACCAGGCAGCGCGCGGCGCCCCTTAAGGTCGATGACCGTGGTCTCCACTCCGGCCAACCGCATCACGTCTTCGTCACGGCCGACGGCAAGAAATTTGCCATCTTTGATAGCAACAGCGTTGGCTGTCGGCCGCGACCGGTCGAGGGTCGTAAACAGGCCGTGCGTCAGAATGAGATTGGGCGTCGAAGTCTCGCTGCTCATGATCGAATACCCGCGACCGGTTGACCGGCGAGCCTCTAAGCGGACATGGGTGCCAGGACTGTATGCTGCTTCGTGGTGCGCTGCGGCGCCTTGTGGACCATCGTATAGGCGTAATCCATGCCCATGCCGTAAGCGCCAGAATGCTCGCGCACAATTGCCACCACGGCGTCGTAGGTCTCCTTGCGGGCCCAGTCGCGCTGCCATTCCAGCATGACCTGCTGCCAGGTCACGGGAACGACGCCGGCCTGAATCATCCGCTGCATGGCGTAGTCATGGGCTTCCTTCGAGGTGCCTCCCGACGCGTCGGCGACCATGTAGATCTCGTATCCGCCCTCCAGCATGGCCGATAGGGCGAAGGTGTTGTTGCATACCTCGGTCCAAAGGCCCGAAACGACCACCTTGTTCCGCGCATTCGCCTTGAGGGCGTCGCGAACCTTCTTGTCGTCCCAGGAGTTCATGGATGAGCGGTCGAGCAGCTTGATATCGGGAAATACGTCGAGCAGCTCCGGGTACGTGTAGCCGGAGAAAGCTTGCGTTTCGACCGTGGTGATCGTCGTCGGAATCCGGAAGGCCTTCGCTGCCTTGGCCAACGCAACCGTGTTGTTCTTGAGCACTTGACGATCGATCGACTGAACGCCAAACGCCATCTGCGGCTCGTGGTCGATAAAGATGAGTTGGCAGTTTTGCGGGGTGAGGACTTCGAGCTTGGAGTTGGACATTGTGTTCTCCCAAATTGTGCTTAACGGCATCGATGTCGTGGCGCGCAGCCGCAGGAGAGGGCTGGCGTATGGCGTCAACGCTCATTCCTTGGGAATGATTGGAAGGAGCAGGTGCGACGGCCGCTCAGCGTCGCGATAGACCTTGTGAACTACCGCCCGGCTTGTGCCGATGTGATACGGGATGTATTCGACCCCCGTCATTGCGCCGGTGCCTGTGGGTACATCCATGCTTGTGATTTCCAGGCAGATTCTGTGCCCGGCTTTGAATTCGTTGGCTGTGGCAAGGAGGTGGATTTCGTATTTGACGATTTCACCGGGCGTGACGGGTGCGATCGAATCCCGAGTCAGCTTATGGAATGGCTCCCACGGTTTGCTCCGCGCCTCGTCGAGTTCGCGATACGATGCCTTCAGCCAGCCGCGCGTTAGCTCACGCTCCTTGAGATCGTCCGGGACGTCCCTTTCACCTTCGCGCGCAGTGCGTACCGAGACGTCCGGCCCCACATCCTTGAGAATGACGATCCAATTGGTATCGATGGTGTCGATCGCAGCATAAAGCGTCAAGGCAATCGGGCCTGCGACGAGAACGTCATGCGGCAACGGCTCGGTCATATAGCGGAGCCGCTCGACCTTCATCGTCTGCGTGAGCGGCATCTGTGCGAAGACGTCAGGTTGAGGCGCGACAGCACTGGTCTTAGCGAGCGGTTTGGGTTCCTCAGTCGTGAGGCGTTCCCATGACGATAGGAAGTACTTCGTCCAGTGTGTCTCCGGCAGCGGCCAGTCCTGGCCGGTGCGCCATTCGTTGGCGCCCATCACCCAATATCGCACCGGCGGCTCGTCGATTATGCCGGAGGCCTTGCCCTTCAGCCAATGATCGTACCAGCGGATGATCTCGTCGTGATAGGTAGCGAACGGTCGCTCTAGGTGCGCTGGTGGCGTGAACAAAAGCTTGCGCGGAGGCCGCTTTGCATTCTGGAACCAATGCTGGGCGCCGAGCCAATGAAACTTGTAGGTATAGGCATATGCTCCCGAACCCGTGTAGAACGGAATATCAAGCTCTTCGAACGCCCTTTCTGCTGTTGCGACATCATCGTCCTTGGCCCATGGTTCCGTCAGCGCCTCATACATCATGACGGTGCGCTGGCCCTTCTGAGTAAGGATATTGTAGAGATTGGCGTAGACCTTGTAGTCCGGATTGGCCATCGCGGCTTTCCAGTATTTCTCCTGATCCGGCTTAAGCTCGCCAGGGATACCGCGCGGCTCGTGCCGTATGCTGAACACGTCCAACAGATACGGGAACGTATGAAGCACGCCACCGGGATAGAAATCACGAAAGCCAAACGGTCCGCCGTACGCTCCGCAGGCGTCATATGGAAAGATCGCCTTGAGCGCGGGGTGGTGCTGCAAGGCGGCGCGCCACTGCTCACCGGCAAAGGCGGAGATCCCGACCATCCCGACCTTGCCATCGGACCAAGGCTGCTGGGTAATCCATTCGATCGTGTCATAATGGTCCCATTCCTCATCGCCAAATCTGCCTTCCGATTTGCCTGAGCCGCGAGGTTGGGCAATGACGTGGACGTAGCCGTTTGAGATAAAGCGGCGGGTGTCGCCGGCTTCGAGCGGACCGAACCAGAGCGGCGCAAAGGCGGGCTGCGGTGGCAGCACCTCGGCGATCTCCGGCACCTGCATATCCTTGTTATGAAGTGCTGAGGCGTAGAGGACCGGATGGCGGCCTTGCCCAGCCGGTCGGTAAACGTCCACGGAAAGGTGGACGCCGTCTCGCATGCGGACCGCAATGTCTCGCTCCTGAATCATCTCGATATCGTGCGGCATTCCGGACATGACTTCTCTCCTCGTCGTACGCTGCTTTGGTTCGATGTCAGTCAAGCTTTCTCAATGCACATCTCAGTCATGCGTTGATTGCGACGGCCACGCAGCAGATCGCCCAGAACACGCAGTACTCAAATCCACCGGTGTTCCAGAGCCACTTCGGTCCGTTGACGACATACACGGCTGCACCGGCAATCAGCAGATGGACTGCACCGAGGAGGCCGAAATAACGCACGAGCACATTCGAAAGCAGAGAAAGAGCCACGGCCGCTTCGATGGCGCTGGCGACATACATCCAGAAAGCAGGAGGCTTAAACCCAGCGGCCTGAAAAAATGCTATCGTTCCGGGCCAGGGGAGCTTTACGTACGCGTGCGGTAGGAAGAACGCGCCGGTCGCGAGTCTGATGAGAGTCGCACTCCAACCAAGGTCGACATTTTGCCCAAGCCACGACATGAGCTGTGCTCCACTACAGCAGTGCCTCCGTGATGTGAGCGCTACGGCTTGGAGGCTCCGAGAAGTTGAGTCTCCCAAGCGAATGCGACCCCACTTCCTCCACCGTGCTGGAGCATGACTTCCGCAAGCCCGGCCACCGTCTCGGTACGAGCCCAATCGCGTTGCCATTCGCCGAGCAGAGCCATCCACGTGATAGGAACGACGCCCGCTTGCACCATTCGCCGAACCGCCATGTCGTGAGATTCCACAGATACGCCACCCGAACAGTCGGTGACGACATACACGTCGTAGCCGTCAGCGAGGGCGTGAATGGCGGGCATCGCCAAACACATCTCGGTCCAAAGCGAGGCCAGGATTAGCTGCCTGCGGCCGGTTGCTTTGACGAGGTCTACGATCCGTTTGTCTTGCCATGCGTTGATATACGTCCGATCAACAGGCTTCTGATCAGGGAATACGTCTGTAAGCTCCTTTATGAGTTTTCCGCCGCGAGCTTCCATCACCGGAGTCAGGATAACCGGAACTTTGAAGGCTTTGGCCAACTTAGCGAGGCCAACCACATTGTTCACGATCATCGTCGGCTCGTGACTGTGAAGGTTTGCGAACTGAAACGGTTGATGGTCGATCAGGACGACGACGGATTCCTCGGGGGTCAGCAAAGCCGGGAGCCCAGTGAAACGCGTTGCCGCTGATTCCCGCTCGGGTGCACCCGTCTGGCCTGAAGTCGATGAGCGAGCGTTCATAATGCCTTCCTCCCAAGCTACGCGGCGAGCTTGATCCTGCGCCGCTGGTGAGACGCAACTACTTTCGATGTGCGCGAAATTGCGCGAGCGTCGCGCGCGGATACCGCTGTTGTTTGGCGTCGGCACTGTTCATGGCTACTCTCTGCTGATTGTTACGCCCTAGCCCACGTCCACCAGCTTGTTCTAAACGTGTAGGTCGTCCGCATTCTCTGAACACGGCATTTTTCGTAGTTCAATGGCGCCCGATCATCGCGTCAGCGACGCTTCGCCGGGCCGCGTGACTTCAAACAGGTACCAGACCCTGTTTTCGGCTTCGTCGATCCAGTTCTCAAGAAAGCTAGCGCTCGTCACGTCGCCATGCTCCTCACATAAGCCATGGGTTTCGCGCATGTGTGTCGCAAGCAGTAGGTTGTCGTCGCGCAGCTCCGCGAGCATGTCGAGAGGCGCCACGTACTCCTCATCGTTGTCCGACAGTCGTTGCAATCGCGATATGTGGCCGATCGAATGCAGTGTCCTGGCACCAATCTTTCTCACGCGTTCGGCGATCGCATCGGTCGTCGCATGGACCTGCGTCGCGTGCGCGTCGAGCAGGATGTGATAGTCACGAAAGTGTGGCCCCGAGATATGCCAATGAAAGTTCTTCGTCTTCATGTACAGGGCAAACATGTCTGCAAGGAGCAAGTTGAGAGCGGCGGAGATATCTTTCGCCGTCTCTGCCCCCAAATCGGACGGGGTATTTAGGGGTGCTGTTCGGCGCTGCTTGGCATCGCTGCCGTTCATCACTGAATCCCTTCGATGTCAGAACGTGCAGTGGGCGCGGTTCAGGAGCGTCTTCGTGTGAATGACTGGTATCATGAATCACCTCACGCATCTTAAAAGGAGGCTGGGGTGGTGGTCGCCCAGTCGCACGGTGCTGGAGCCACGATAAGATAATCGTCCCGGGTCGTCGGGTTCGTATTTGACGATAGAGCCGCGCTTTGTACGATTCGGTCACTATTGGCCCGCATTTGATTGACATCAGAATCGGGGCTGCCATGATATGCAGACTGCAGTTGCTTCAGCGGATCGCGACCACGGAGCGAGTCGCACGTGAACGAACGGCGCACCACAGGTCAGGCCCTACCAGGCGCGTTCGGGTTGGAAGACGCGCCGATGTTGACGACGCGTTTGTTGAACAAGTCTGCGATGGCTGTAACGGAGATCCGAGGTCAACCAAACTTCGGAGTGACTAAGGCGCTTCCCTACGATGACGCCTACTTCATATCACTGCATCTGCTAGCGTCGCCTGACCACGATCAATTTTTCAATGGCAGGTACGTAAAGCCGGAGAATTTTGTTGCGGGCATCACGAGCATCTATGACTTAAGGTGCAATCCAATCGCTGACCACAGGGATCCGTTTCATTTTCTCTCGTTCTATCTTCCTCGTAAGGCACTCGACCGCATCACCAGTGAGGCGGGTGCGCAGCGCATCGGCGACCTTCGTTACAGACCGGCTCATGGGATCGATGACTCGGTCGTTCGGCAGCTATTAATGTCTCTCGGTCCCGCGTTGGCGAAGCCCGAAGAAGCAAGCGCCCTGTTCGTGGATCATATCGCATTGGCTCTGAGCGCTCACATTGCGCAGGTCTACGGCGGGATGCGAGTGGCCCGTTACCCACCACGAGGGGGTCTCGCGCCCTGGCAGGAGCGGCGTGCTAAGGAGCTACTGAATGCGAACCTGGAAGGAGCAATTCCGCTGGATCGCTTGGCGACAGAATGCGGATTATCGGTTCGACATTTCGCTCGCGCGTTCCGACAGTCGACCGGTGTGGCGCCCCACCGTTGGCTGCTCAAGCGCCGCGTCGAGCTAGCACAGAAGCTACTGGGCAATCCACTCTTGTCATTGGCTGAGGTTGCAGTCCGCTGCGGATTCTCGGACCAAAGTCACTTCACCCGCGTGTTCACGGCGATGAGCGGGGCCAGCCCGGGTGCTTGGCGCCGCATGCAACGTTAGTTCTCTGAGGCCGACCAGAACGCCGGCGTGGGGATTCGCCAATCAAATTGCAAAAAGTGCCTTTGGCAGAATCGCACAATCGCGACGCATGCGCTGGACGGTGCACAAACTTTACATTGAGGAAGCGATGATGAGCAATACGCGTGCGGCCACAACAGCAGCTGCCAAGCCCCTCGAGTTCCAGGTTATGTCGGGCAGCTTTGCGCTCGCTGGTAATCAGCCAGCGAATTACACACTCGTCACAGGCGAGACCGAGGCGTTGTTGGCCGACGTTCCGTTTTCGCGCTCCGATGCCCATCGCGTGGTCGCCGCGATCTTGGACAGCGGCAAGAAGCTGACCACGATCTTTGTGACGCACGACCACCCGGATCACTTCTTCAGTCTCGACCTGCTGATCGATTCATACCCGAATGCCCAGATCGTCGCACATGCAGTCGTCGCCAAGGATATGGAGCGGTCGATTCCACTCAAGTTTCAGCGCTGGGCAGAGGGCATCGGCGCCAACGCGCCGCGCCGCGGGGTGGTTCCGACCGCTCTTCCGGCGGACGAAATTACGCTTGAAGGACACACTCTGAAGATACTCGGACCCATGCAAGGCGATCACGTTCATTGCACCGCGCTCTGGGACCCGGATACACGCACCCTCGTCGCCGGTGACCTCGTGTACAACGGCGCCTTTGTTTTCCTGGGCGAGCATCTGGCACCCCAATACGCGGAATGGCTCGCCAGCCTCGATTATCTGGAGTCGCTTAACCCCATTCGCGTAATCGCCGGCCACACCAAGCCAGGACTGCCCGACGACAGTTTCGCGATTGACTGGACTCGCGGATATATCCGCGCCTTCGCAAAGGCGGCCAAAATCGCTAAGTCTTCACGCGAAATGGCCGCCATGATCCATGCGCTTTATCCCAACGCGGTCAATTTTCCCGGCACAGAATTTCTAGTCGAGGTGCCCACCCAGGTTGCGACCGGGGAGATCCCGCCATGGAATGAATGATGTGCAGCTCCAAAACGTTGTGGTCCGAGCTCTCGTCAGAAATGAACCGATCAGAAGAGAAGCCTTTGAGACCGGCAGACCACTCGGGCCGCATTCTCAAGAGCGACACGCGGGGCCATGAAGCGGTCGACGCGACCCTTCACGGTCCTCATCCATCGCTCCGTGATACGCCGAAGTCATGGCGCGCCCGCCGCTGCCTGCAGGGCACTGGGCCTGCGGACGTCACAGCGACTGGCTTTGCCAAGCGGCTCGACCATTCATGGGCTAGGCGCCGTCCGCCTTACGCTGCCGGATTAAAAGAAGCACCAACGATCGCGAGAAATGCTCAGCTACGCGGGGGTCAAATTCGAGCTTACCATCAAGCTGACGACCGCCAGAGCTCTCATGTCCTACGGACCAAGCTACCAGGACATGCTTCGGCGCTCCGCCGACTTGGTTGACGAGATTCTGCGCGGTGCGAAGCCGGCTGACATCCCGGTCGAGAGCCGACCAAATTCGATCTGGTCATCAACCTTACGACCGCCAGAGCGCTTGGCCTCACCGTGCCGCCGACGCTGCTCGCCCTCGCCGACGAGGTGATTGAGTAAGCGAAAGAGAGCCGAAAATTGCTGCGTTGCAATGATGTCTGCTCCTGGCCCATACCGGGATGACGGCTGGCGGCCGCGGCGTCCGGTTACTGGGGTGCACCGGCCGCGCATAGGCGGGCGGAAGAGGTGCTCGGCGCGGCCGAGTCTGACCCAAAGCGGCCCTTCGCGCTTGCGCGCCT
>Ga0209648_10005306_pt1 | contig 11018 bp, 8 predicted proteins | sample GraSoi2013_115cm_FD_185830 | JGI IMG/M metagenome (GOLD analysis project Ga0209648, IMG submission 185830) | Grasslands soil microbial communities from the Angelo Coastal Reserve, California, USA - Sample 9_17_2013_115cm (SPAdes) (version 2) | ecosystem: Environmental > Terrestrial > Soil >...
GGTATCGCGTGGCGGAACGCCTGGAGAGAAGCGGGCGGCTGCGTACGAGCATCTCGCGTGCGAATGCGCTTGCGGTCATCTGGTCGCTGAGCGGCCCCGACCTGTACACCCAGCTGGTCTTCGATCGAGGATGGACGCCCTCCCGCTACGAGGAGTGGCTGGCCGACACACTGATCAACACCCTGCTGCGACCAACAAAGTAATAGGGGTTGGTAGGCCAGCCTCTCCGCGCCATTCCCGGATAGTCCGGACGATCTGAGGTTTGCCGAGGGGCGAATTCAATCGATCGTCGCAACACCAGCTTCCGACGGCGAGCCTGACAGTAGCTTGTTGAGCGCTTCGGCCGGCGTGTCCCAGCCGAGAGTCTTGCGAGGTCGAGTGTTCATTTCCTCCGAGACGTAGTCGAGATAGTCAGCAGGATGGCCTCTCAGGTCCGTGCTCTTGGGGAAGTACTGACGTAGCAGTCCATTGGTGTTCTCGTTGGAGCCGCGCTGCCAAGGCTTCGCGGGGTCACAGAAGTAGATCTCAAGGCCAGTCGCGATGCTGATCTCGGCGTGACGACGCATCTCTTTGCCTTGGTCCCAGGTGAGCGATTTCCAGAGCGCCTGAGGCAGCTTCTTGGTTGCCGCCAGCATGGCCTCTTCGACCTCGAGAGCGCTTTGCCCCCGAGGTAGGTGAAGCAGCATCACGAACCGACTCGAGCGCTCAACCAAGGTGCCAATTGCGGACCTGCCGTTCTTGCCCAGGATGAGGTCGCCTTCCCAGTGCCCCGGTACCGCCCGGTCCTCGACCTCAGGCGGCCGCTGGCTGATGTTGACCATGCCCGGGATGCGGCCGCGCCGCTCGTCATTTTTGCGGTGAGGCTTGCGTAAGGCTCGCCCGGTCCGCAGACAGACCGCCAGCTCACGCCGCAACGCGCCGCGGCCTTGAACGTAGATCGAGCCGTAGATGGTCTCGTGCGACACCCACATCTCCGGTTGTTTAGGAAATTGGCGATGCAGCCAGGCCACGATCTGCTCCGGGCTTTGGCGCTTCAACAGTTTGGCTTGCACCAGCTCACGCAGCGGCTGATTGCAGGCCAGCTTGGCCAGCTTGGGTCGAGCGGTGAGCTGCTCGGCGCGCCTTTGAGCCAGGCTCGGTCGATAGTCAAAAGGCTGGACCCGAGGTCGACCTGCCTTACCGGCCAAGCGCCAGCGCGTCCGATACATGTGGTGCATGTTCCGGCGCAGCTCTCGAAGGACCGTCGAGGGCGCCCGCCCCAGCCTTCGAGCCACGGCTCGGATCGACTCCCCACGCTCGACCCCGGCGAAGATCTCCTCTCGCTCAAGCAAGGACAAATAACGATTGCTGCACGGTTCTAGGACGTGGGCTGGAATCACTCCGCCAGCCTGCCGGAACCAGCGCCCTCCGGTGTCGACACTCAAGCCCACCTCGAGCGCGGCTTGCTCTCGAGGCTTCCCCGATTTGACTAACAGCCAATACCGGCGTCGCTCCGCACGAGGTTTTTCGAAGCCCACCCAAACACCCCTCCTGTTTCAGAGGTGTTGCGACGACCCCTTGAACTCAAGAAGCCAGATGTTCAGATAGTGCGGACTATCCGGGGTTGTTCCGGCGAACGGATGTGCGCTTTAGAATTAAGCCTCACCGATGCCCAACCGCTTCCGTGTCGACGCACCCTTCAAGCCGGCCGGAGACCAGCCGCAGGCCATCGCCCAGCTGGTCGACGGCGTGCGCTCGGGCCTGTCCCAGCAGGTCCTCGCCGGCGTGACGGGGAGCGGCAAGACCAACGTCATGTCCTGGGTGGTCGAGGAGCTTCAGCGCCCGGTCCTCGTCCTGAGCCCCAACAAGACGCTCGCCGCGCAGCTGTGTGCGGAGTTCCGGCGCCTCCTTCCGGACAACGCGGTCGAGTACTTCGTCAGCTACTACGACTACTACCAGCCCGAGGCGTACATCGCTCGCACGGACACCTACATCGAGAAGGACTCGAGCCGCAATGACGACATCGACCGCATGCGGCACTCGACGACGCAGAACCTGCTGACGCGCCGTGACGTGCTCGTCGTCGCCAGCGTGAGCTGCATCTATGGCATCGGCTCGGTCGAGGACTACATGGGCGAGTCCCTGCACATCGAGAAAGGCCAGTCGATCCGGCGCGAGGTCTTTCTACGCAAGCTCACCGAGATGCTGTATGAGCGCAACGATTACGACCTCGCCAGGTTGAGGTTTCGCGTGCGCGGCGACGTGGTCGACCTTGTGCCCGCGAACGAGGAGCGGGTCTACCGGGTCGAGTTCTTCGGAGACGAGGTCGAGCGGATCCAGGAGCTCGACGCGATCACCGGCGAGATCCTCGGCACGAAGGACGAGTTCACAGTATTTCCCGCATCGCACTACGTCACGCCGGCGGACAAGCTGCGCATCGCGATGACCGACATCGAGGCGGAGCTAGAGGAGCGCTGCAAGTGGTTCGAGGAGCACGGCCGCTTGCTCGAGGCGCAGCGCCTCCGCCAGCGCACCAACTTCGACCTCGAGATGCTCCGCGAGACGGGCACCTGTGCGGGGATCGAGAACTATTCGCGTCACCTGACCCGGCGGCAGCCGGGCGAGGCTCCATACACGTTGATGGACTTCCTTCCCGCCGACACGGTGATCTTCGTCGACGAGTCGCACGTCGCCGTGCCGCAGATCGGCGGCATGCTGGGCGGCGACCGCTCGCGCAAGGCGGCGCTCGTCGAGTACGGCTTCCGCCTGCCCAGCGCCTTCGACAACCGGCCCCTCAGCTTCGAGGAGTGGGAGGAGCGCGCGGGCAACGTGATCTACGTCTCGGCGACGCCCGGTGCCTACGAGATGCGGCGCACGCAGCGCACGGCGGAGATGGTGGTGCGGCCGACCGGGCTGGTCGACCCGACGGTCGAGGTCCGGCCGACCGAAGGCCAGATCGACGACCTGCTGGCCGAGGTGAAGAGGCGGACCGCGCTGGGCCAGCGCTCGCTGGTGACCACGCTGACCAAGCGTTTCGCCGAAGACCTCGCGGATTATCTGCGGGAATACGGCGTCAAGGTCCGCTACCTCCACTCAGAGCTGGATGCGATGCAGCGCATCGAAGTCCTGACCGCGCTGCGAACAGGAGATGTGGACGTCGTGGTCGGCATCAACCTTCTGCGCGAGGGGCTGGACCTTCCCGAGGTCGCGTTCATCGGCATCCTGGACGCGGACAAGGAAGGCTACCTGCGCGCGTACAGGTCCTTCATCCAGATCATCGGACGAGCGGCGCGCAACGTCGAAGGCCACGTCGTGATGTACGCCGACTCGATCACGGACTCGATGCGCCAGGCGCTGGATGAAACGGACCGCCGGCGCAACAGGCAGATCGCGTACAACGCCGAGCACGGGATCACGCCCGAGACGGTCAAGAAGGCGATCTACGCGCTGGAGATCAACGAGAACGACATCCAGGCCGACGCCATCGAGATCATGGCCGGAGCCGGCGTTCCGCGCGAGGACCTGCTCGCCATCGTCCGCGACCTCGAGAAGGAGATGCGACGGCTGTCCAAGGAGCTGCAGTTCGAGGACGCGGCTCGCGTGCGCGACAAGATCATCGCGCTGCGCCGGCGGCTCTCTGGCGAGGACGTGTCCACTGAAAAGGAGAACGACGCCGACGTGGCGATGGCGATCGCCGCGGCCCCGAAGCAAAAGACAACCGTCCGGAACTGGAGACGGACGCGACGCGGTCCCTAGGCGGCGGAGCCCTGGACGATGCTCTTCATCAGGCCGAGGATTCGCCTGCGCGAGCCCCGCAGCACCGGCAGGTTCGCCAGGCTGACGAGGCGCACGATCAGGTCGGTCGTCTCGTCGATCACCTCCAGCGTGCGCAGGCGGCCGGGGGAGCTGTCGAAGATCCAGAAGTAGAGGATGCCCATCTGGTAGAGCCAGAGCGTGAGCGGGAGCATCTCCGCGATGTCCGACGGAATGCGCGCATCGGATCCGTCGACCACTTCGGCATAGAGCTTCACGACGTCGTCGCGAAGGGGTTTTGCCGCGGCGCCGAATGGGTTCAAGGGGCTGGAGGGGTTGGCCACTGTGCTGAAGATCGACCCCGCGACCGCGTGGAATGGCTCGCAGGTGACGACGACGGCGCGGATGGTGCCGCGCAGGCGCGCCGCCAGGTCCGTCTCCCGGCCGAGCAGCGGCGCGATCGCCGCGGCATGCAGCTGGTGTGTGTGGCGGTAGAACTCGAGGACGAGATGCTCTTTGGACGGGAAGTAGTGGTAGGAGCTGCCCAGCGATACGCCGGCGCGGTCCGCGATGGCGCGCATCGTGGTCGCCTCGTAGCCGCGCTCCTGGAACAGGTCGAGGGCGGCGCTCAAGATGACCGCCCTCGACGTCTCGCCACGCTTGGTTTTCGGGGCCTCGATGGCCAATCGGGCTCTCTAAACCCCCGGAGCGGGTTGGTACGGGTTGTAGTTCGGAGGCATGACGACTTTCTGGCGGAGCGGCCGGCGGATCATGTGGAAGATGAACAGGTTGAAAAAGTGCATGGCGCCAAGGACGAGCAGCGCCACGCCCAGGCGGGTCGCCGTCTCCTGGACCATGTCCGCCACGGTGGACGGGGCGCCGCCCGAGTTGATGAGCAGCGCGACGGCGCCGAAGTTGATCAGGTAGAAGCCGACCACGAGCAGGTGGTTCACGGAGTCGGCAAGGCCTTCCTCCTTGAACACGGACACCAGGAACGCCCTGCCGCGGCGGTAGAGCGTTCGGCCGACGTAAACCGTGACCAGAGCGCTGGCGACGAGATAGATGAGGTAATCGACGAGTCGGAGATCCATGTTTATCACCCCAGTTCGTTTAATTTGAACATGTTCAAGTCAGAGCCTAGATGAGCGCAATCTGAATGTCAAGAGGAAACGAACATGTTCAAGTCCTGAATGCCGGTCGAGCCCGGGCGCTGCTCGAGGCAGCCCCGGCGGGCTGGATGGAGACGCTCGGCGCCCGGATCACTGAGGCTGAGCCGGGCCGGGTCGTCTTGGAGCTCGTCGCGGGGCCGCAGCACCGGCACGGAGGCGGCGTCGTCCAGGGAGGCGTGATCACGCAGATCGCCGACGCGGCGATGGGGATGTCGCTCGCCACGCTCCAGCCGGACGGGATCTGGAACACCACGATCGAGCTCAAGATCAACTTCCTCCGGCCGGTGATCGAGGGGCGGCTTCGTGCCGTCGGCCGGGTCATCGACATGCGGCAGACCCTGCTCTTCAGCGAGGCCGACGTCTTCGACGAGCGGGACCGACTGGTGGCCCGCGCCTCCTCGACCTGCATGCCCGTCCCGGAGGGCCAGGGCCGTGAGTAGTCAGACCGAGATCATTTCGCCGGCGTGGCGCTGGCTTGGGATCAGCGTGGTCGAGGTTGGCGAGGGCAGCGCCACGGTCGAGATGACGCCATCGGAAGACATGGCCAACCACGCCGGTTTCGTCCACGGTGGCATGATCAGTGCGCTGGCCGACTCGGCGATGGGCCGCTCGCTGCGCACGATCAAGCCAGGTGTCGCGCGGGCGATGAGCTTCGACCTGAAGCTGAGCTTCATCTCGGCAGCGAAGGTGGGCGAGAAGCTGCAGGCGACCGGGCGGGTCGTCCACGCCGGGCGGCGCACGGTGGTCGCCGAGTGCCGGGTCGAGACGCCTGGTGGGCGGCTCGTCGCCACCGCGAGCGGGACGTTTGCCGTGACGAGAGAAAAGGAATGAACATGGGTTCCGATGCCGACTGACCAGATCACGATCCGCGGGGCTCGCGAGCACAACCTCAAGAACGTCACCCTCTCCATCCCGCGGGACAAGCTAATCGTCTTCACCGGTCTCTCGGGATCCGGGAAATCCTCGCTTGCCTTCGACACCATCTATGCGGAGGGCCAGCGCCGGTACGTCGAGTCGCTGTCGGCCTACGCCCGCCAGTTCCTGGGCCAGATGGAGAAGCCCGACGTCGACATCATCGAGGGCCTCTCACCCGCGATCTCGATCGACCAGAAGGGCACGTCCAAGAACCCGCGCTCGACGGTGGGCACCGTGACCGAGGTGTACGACTACCTGCGCTTGCTGTACGCGCGCGTCGGCCACCCCCACTGCCCGAACGGGCACGAGGTTCGTCGCCAGACGGTCGACCAGATGGGCGACCAGGTCGAGAAGCTGCCGAAGGGGACGCGCGTGATGGTGCTCGGCCCGGTGGTCAAGGGGCGCAAGGGCGAGTACCGCTCGCTGATCGAGGACGTTCGCAAGTCAGGTTTCGTCCGGGTGCGGGTCGACGGAAGCCTGTACGAGATCGGTGAGCAGATTCCGATGGACAAGAACAAGAAGCACGATGTCGAGGTCGTGGTCGACCGCATCGTGATCGGGCCGGACCAGCGGACGCGGCTCGTCGAATCGCTCGAGACGGCGACCAAGCTCGGCAACGGATCGGTGATCATCGCGCCGGTCGACGGCGGTGCCGAGATACACATGTCGCAGGACTTCATGTGTCCGATCGACGGGATCAGCGTGCCCGAGCCCGAGCCGCGGAACTTTTCCTTCAACAACCCGCACGGTGCATGCCCGGTGTGCACAGGCATCGGGTCGCAGCTCGTGGTCGACGGCGACCTGGTCGTGCCGGCCCCATCGCTGTCGCTGCGCGAGGGTGCGATCGCGGCGTGGAGCAAGTCGCAGTTCTTCTACCCGGAGCTGCTCGAGTCGGTCAGCAAGTACTTCGGGATCGACATGGACAAGCCGTGGTCGAAGCTGCCGAAGCAGCAGCGCGACGTGCTGCTGAACGGTACGGGCGAGAAGAAGATCCGCTTTGGCTACAAGAACCAGTACGGCCACTCGCGGTGGTACGAAGCGCCGTTCGAGGGCGTGATCGCGAACCTGCAGCGCCGCTACGACGAGACGCAGTCCGAGTACCTGAAGGCCGAGCTCGAGCGGTACATGTCGGACAAGCCATGCCCCACGTGCAAGGGGCGCCGGCTGAAGCCCGAGTCGCTGGCGGTGACCGTCTCGAACCGCAACATCTCGGAAGTCGCCGACCTGGCGATCGGGGCGTCGATCGACTTCTTCGACCACCTCGACCTGGCCGAGCGCGAGGTCTTGATCGCGCGCCAGATCCTCAAGGAGATCCGCGAACGTCTGCAGTTCATGATCGACGTCGGGCTGGAATACCTCACGATCTCGCGCGCGGCGAACACGTTGAGCGGCGGCGAGTCACAGCGCATCCGGCTCGCGACCCAGATCGGGTCGAAGCTCATGGGCGTGCTGTACATCCTGGACGAGCCATCGATTGGGTTGCACCAACGGGACAACAGGCGTCTGATCAACACGCTGCTCAGCCTGCGCGACCTGGGCAACACGCTCATCGTCGTCGAGCACGACGAGGAGACGATCCGGTCGGCCGACTTCATGGTCGACATCGGACCCGCCGCCGGCGAACATGGAGGCGAGATCGTCGCGATCGGGCCCGTGGAGAAGGTCCTGCGCGACCCGAAGTCGATCACGGCCGCGTATCTGCGCGGCGACCGGATGATCCCCGTCCCACCACAGCGCCGCAAGGGAAACGGCAAGAGGCTGACCGTCCGAGGCGCTCGCGCGAACAACCTGAAGGACATCGACGTGACATTTCCGCTCGGCACGTTCGTGGCCGTATCGGGGGTGAGCGGCTCCGGCAAGTCGTCCCTGGTGACGGACATCCTCAGCCGCAAGGTGGCGCAGCACTTCTACCGCGCCAAAGACCGGCCCGGACCCCACGACGCGGTCGAGGGTCTCGAGCATCTCGACAAGGCGATCGACATCGACCAGTCGCCGATCGGCCGCACGCCGCGCAGCAACCCGGCGACGTACACGGGGATGTTCACGCACATCCGCGAACTGTTCGCGAGCCTGCCCGAGGCGAAGATGCGCGGCTACAAGGCCGGCCGGTTCAGCTTCAACGTGAAAGGCGGCCGGTGTGAGAACTGCCAGGGCGACGGGATCATCCAGATCGAGATGCAGTTCCTGCCGGACGTGTACGTGCCTTGCGAGGTGTGTAACGGCACCCGCTACTCGCGCGAGGTCCAGGAAGTGAAGTTCCGCGGCCACTCGATATCCGAGGTGCTCGAGATGACTGTGGACGAGGCGCTCGACGTCTTCGAGAACGTGCCCGCGATCAAGACCAAGCTGCGGACCCTGCACGACGTCGGCCTGGGTTACATCCGTCTCGGCCAGCCCGCGACGCAGCTCTCCGGTGGCGAGGCGCAGAGGGTCAAGCTCTCCTCCGAGCTGTCGCGCCGCGACACCGGACGCACTCTCTACCTGCTCGACGAGCCGACGACGGGGCTGCACTACGCCGACGTCGAGCGTCTGCTGGCGGTCCTGCATCGCCTGGTCGATCACGGCAACACCGTGGTGGTGATCGAGCACAACCTCGACGTCCTCAAGACGGCAGACTGGATCATCGACCTGGGTCCGGAGGGTGGCGAGAAAGGTGGCTACGTGATCGCGGAGGGTTCGCCCGAGCAGCTCGCGGCCAACAGCGATTCGGCGACAGGCCAGTACCTGCGCGCGCCCCTGGCGAAGGCACGCAAGACGCCGGCCTCGTCGAACGGGGCCGCGCGGTCGCGACGTTCGAAAGTCGCCGTCGGCTGAGGACGGAACCACAGCCCGCCAAGCCCGGCTATGGCGCGCTCCTGCGCGTCCCTGGTTTCGCCCCGCTGTACACGAGCCTGTTGGTCGGGCGCGTCAGCGGGCAGATGGTCAACATCACTCTCGTCCTCTTCGTGCTGGCCCGCTACCACTCGCCACAGCTTGCGGGCTTGACCGCGTTCCTCGCGAGCGTCCCGGGCCTGGTCGTGTCGCCGATCGCCGGCGCGCTGCTCGACCGCTACGGGCGTGCGCGCCTCGTGATGCTCGACTACGCGATCGCCGCCCTGACCGTGGTCTTGATCGCCGTCCTCTCCTGGCGGCACGCGCTGCCCGCGCCGCTGCTGCTGGCGATCGTCGCCGTCTCGTCGCTGACCAACCCGCTCAGCAACAGCGGGTCGAGGTCGCTCTTCCCGGTCCTGGCGCCACGTCACCTGTGGGAGCGCGCCAACGCGCTCGACAGCGGCGGCCACGTCATCGCGACGCTGGTCGGCGCGCCTCTGGCGGGCTTGCTGGTGGGTTACGCCAGCGCAGAATGGGCTCTCACTTCATCTGGGGCGCTCTTCGCCGTCGGAGCGCTGGCGATGGCTTTCGTCCACGACCCCAGCCCGCGGTCGGCCGGCGGCTCGATCGTCCGTGAGGCGTGGCGAGGCCTGCAGTACGTCGTGCGCAACGCGACGCTGCGCGGTCTCGCCCTCACCCTGAGCACGTTCAACCTCGCGTGGGGGGTGCTCTTCATCGCCATCCCGGTGCTCGTCCTCGGCCGCCTGCACCAGGGCCCTGCAGCGGTCGGATTCCTGTGGGGCGCGATGGGCCTGGCCGGACTCGTCTCCGCGCTCGTCACCGGTCGCATCGACAGCCGCGGTCGCGAGAGGCAGCTGATGGCCGGCGCGATCGTGGTCAGCGCCGTGGGGATTGCGCTGCTGCCGTTCGCCGCGGCCCTTCCACTCGTCGTGGTCGCCATCGTTATCGTCGGTGCGGCCAACGGCCCGTTCGACGTCGCGCTCTTCACTTTGCGCCAGAGGCGCACCGACCCGGCGTGGTTCGGCCGGGCGTTCGCCATCTCGATGTCGGTCAACTGGATCGGCACGCCCGTCGGCTCGGCTCTCGCGGGTCCGGTCATCGCGTGGTCGCTCGACGCGGCGTTGTGGGTGGCGGCGGCCGTTGCGCTCGTGTCGGCGTTGTTTCCGACGATCGCGATTCCCGCGCGGGACGAAAATGTGAGCTCATGAGCCTGCGGCTGCGCGTCGTGCTCGCGGTGGCGCTGACTTTCGGTTTCTACGCGCTCGCGCTCGGCCTGATGGCCGCGATGGTCTGGGTGCTCTTCCAGCCCAACGTGCCGGGCAGGGTGCTGGGGTTCTGCATCTTCGGCGTGGTGGTGATCGGGATCTCCATCATCCCGTGGCCGCGGCGCTTCGTTCCGCCGGGGCCTCTGCTCAACCCCGCCGGGCAGGCGCCCCTCTTCGCCGAGCTCCAGGGCGTGGCAAGCGCGGTTGGCGAGACGATGCCTGCCGAGGTCTACATCTCACCCGAGATGAACGCGGGCGTCCTTGTACGGCGCCGGCGTCGCGTGATGGTCCTCGGCCTGCCTTTGATGCAGGTCCTGACCGTCAACGAGATGCGCGCCGTCCTCGCCCACGAGTTCGGCCACTACCACGGCGGCGACACGCGCCTTGGCCCGTGGATCTACCGCACGCGCGAGGCGATCGAGCGCATCGTGCAGAACGCCTCGCGACAGAGCGCGATTCTCCAGATCCCATTTCTCTGGTATGGCCGCATGTTCATGCGCATCACGCAGGCAGTCTCTCGGCGGCAGGAGCTGACCGCCGATGCGCTGGCCGCCCGGACGTTTGGCGCAGCCGCGATGATCGGCGGCCTTCGCGCGCTTGCCCGCGGCTCGGCGGCCTGGAGCGCGTACTGGCGAACCGAGGTGGTGCCGCTGCTCGAGGCGGGCTTCCAGCCACCGATCGCGGATGGGTTCCAGCGCTTTCTCAGCGAGCCCCAGGTGAAGGAGGGAGCTGAGAAGGCTGCGCAGGAGCTCCTGTCGCGGGGTCGCAGCGATCCTTACGACAGCCACCCGCCGGACACCGAGCGGATCGCAGCGCTGGGCTCCCTGCCATCAGGTACCGACGATCCTCCGGGTCCACCGGCCGCGACGCTCGTCAACGGCATCGACGGGATCGAGCCGTTCCTCTTGATCGGGATCCTCAAGCCGGGCCTGCAGATGCGGCGCATCACGTGGCAGGACGCCGGCTCGCAGGCCATGCTGCCCGGGTGGCGGGACCGGGTGCGCCGCCAGCCGCACATGCTGCGCGACTACTCGGTGGGCTGGCTGCCCGAGCTGGTCAAGTACGCCGACCGGCTCGGCAGGTCGGAGACGGCCGCGGCGGGGCG
>Ga0209648_10005308_pt1 | contig 11016 bp, 12 predicted proteins | sample GraSoi2013_115cm_FD_185830 | JGI IMG/M metagenome (GOLD analysis project Ga0209648, IMG submission 185830) | Grasslands soil microbial communities from the Angelo Coastal Reserve, California, USA - Sample 9_17_2013_115cm (SPAdes) (version 2) | ecosystem: Environmental > Terrestrial > Soil >...
CGCAGCCCTCCACGACACCCCGCCCGAGGAAGAGCCCGACCGCCGCATCGCCGGCGATTTCGCCACCGACCCCGATCTCTTCCTGCTGCCCTTCGAGAACGTGCGCACGGCGCTGCTGCGCTTCGAAGAAAAGGAGGTCGAGGCGCTGCCGGTGCTGGCCTCCGGCAGCGACCGCGGGGTGGTGGGCTATCTCACTGAGCAATATGCGCTCCGGCGCTACAACCAGGAGCTGGAGCGCCGCCGCACCGCCGACCTCGGAGAACGCGACCTGTTCTCGATCTCCGAGCCGCCGAGCTAGCGTACTGTCTTTTACGCAGCCGTGCGCGGATGGCGATGGCCGATCACCAGCACGCAGACCGTGCCAATGGTGGCGACCAGGGCGATCGGCATCAGCGCCAGCGGGAAGCTGCCGGTCTCGGCCTGGATCCAGCCGATCAGGTAGTTGAAGAAGAAGCTGGAAAGGTTGCCGAGCGCGTTGATCTGCGCCAGGCCGGCCGCCGCCGACGCAGCACCCAGCCATTCCGAGCACAGCGCCCAAAACGGCCCTTTGCTGGCGTAGGTGCCGGCGGCGATCAGCGCCAGCAGCGGGACCATGGCCCACAGGCTATGGATGGCGAAGAACGTCGCCACCATGGCGAGCGCCATCCAGCCCAGCGGCAGGGCGTTGTGCCACACCCGCTCGCCGCTCTTGTCGGAGCTCTGGCCCCACAGGATCATCCAGATCGCAGCGACGCCGAACGGCACCGCCGTCACCAGGCCGGTCTGCCAGTTGGTGAGCCCGAACGACTTCACCAGCTGCGGCACCCAGAGTGCGAGCGACGTCGAGGCGCCCGATGCGCCGGCATAGACCAGCGCCAGGATCAGTACGTATTTGTTGGACATCACCCGCCACACCGATTCGTGGCTGATGCGCGGGGCGCGCTGGCGTTCGCCGGCAAGCTTGGCCGACAACCATTGGCGCTGCTCGGGCGCCAGCCACGTCGCATGCTCGGGCTTGTCGGTCAGCCAGACGAAGGCGGCGATGCCCAGCAGCACGGCGGGGGCTGCTTCGAGCAGGAAGATCCACTGCCAGCCGCCCAACCCCAGGATGCCGTCCATGTAGAGGATGGCGCCGGAGATCGGCGAGCCGACGAGGCCGGCCACCGGGATCGCCACCATGAAGATGCCGACGATGGTGGCGCGATAGCGCGCCGGATACCAATAAGTGAAATAGAGGATCACACCGGGGAAGAAGCCGGCTTCGGCGACGCCCAGCAGGAAGCGCAGCACCAGGAAAGAGGTCGGCCCACCGATCAGGGCGAAGGCCGCCGAGACGATGCCCCAGCTGATCATGATGCGCGCGATCCAGGTGCGCGCGCCGAAGCGTTGCAGGGCGAGGTTGCTCGGCACCTCGAAGATGAAATAGCCGATGAAGAAGATGCCGGCGCCCAAGCCGTAGGTCTTGGGATCGAGGCCGACCGCCTTGTTCATCTGAAGGGCTGCGAAGCCCACGTTCACGCGGTCGATATAGGCGATCAGGTAGGCGGTCAGCAGGAACGGCATCAGGCGCCACGACACGCGACGCATCGTGGCCGCCTCGAGCTGCTGCTCGGGGCTAAGGGTAGGCATTTCGTCGTTTCCTCCGGTTTTATTGCCGGCAGCGTAACATCGGGCAGGGAGCGCCCCTAGGCGTCGGACGAAGGGCTGCAATGCGTGCACAGCCCGCGCGGGACAAGACACGGCTTGAAATAGTGTACGGCGCGCGGCGTCGATAGGTTTCGGACATGCCTGCTCATGAGCACCACGACCACGATCACGCACCTGGCCACAGGCGCGCCCATGGTCCCGCGCATAGCCACGCTCCAGCGAACTTCGACCGCGCGTTTGCGATCGGGATCGTCCTCAATATCGGCTTCGTCGTCGTCGAGGCGGCGTACGGTATCGCCGCCAACTCGCTCGCCCTGCTGGCCGACGCCGGTCACAATCTGGGCGATGTTCTAGGCTTGGTGATGGCGTGGGGCGCGGCGACGCTGGTACGGCGCCGCCCGTCGGCGCGCTACACCTACGGGCTGAAGCGCAGTTCGATCCTGGTTTCGCTAGCGAATGCGGGGCTGCTGCTGCTCGCCGTCGGCGCCATCGTGTGGGAAGCGGTGCAACGTCTCGGCAAGCCGGAACCGGTGGCGGAGATGACGGTCATCTGGGTGGCTCTGGTCGGCATCGCCATCAATACCGCGACCGCGCTGCTCTTCATGTCGGGCCGCAAGTCCGACCTCAACATCAAGGGGGCTTTCCTGCATATGGCGGCCGATGCCGTGGTCTCGCTCGGGGTCGTGATCGCCGCCCTCGCCATCATGGCGACCGGCTGGCTCTGGCTCGATCCAGCCGTCAGCCTGGTCATCGCCGTCGTCATAACCGTCGGAACCTGGTCGCTGCTCCGCGACTCGCTCAAGCTCGCGCTCGATGCCGTTCCGGCGCACGTCGATCATCGCGAGGTCGATCGCTATCTTGCCGGGCTGCCGGGCGTCACCGACGTGCACGACCTGCACATCTGGGCGATGAGCACGACCGAAGTCGCGATGACGGTCCACCTGATCCGGCCCGGTGCCACGCTCGACGACGGCCTGCTGGCCCGCGCCCGGCACGACTTGCAGGAGCGCTTCGGCGTCTGCCATGTGACGCTGCAGATCGAGACCGGCGATCCGGCCCACCCCTGCAGCCTCGCGCCGGCCGAGGTCGTCTAGCGGAAGCGAGGAACCGGCTCTGCGGAGCAACGTTTCGAGCGCAGGGGACGCTCACCTAAAGGATTTTTCATGTTCCATGGAGAGAGTTGATGGATGGGGTTCCACGCGTAAAGCGCGCCATCTTGTTGTTGACCACATTGCTCGCGCTGGCGGGCCCGAGCAGCGTGGCCTCGGCGGCCGTCCCGCAGGGTGTATGGATGGTCGATGGAAAGGCCGCCTTGCAGATCTACGACTGCAACGGTCTGATGTGCGGCCGGCTCCGCTGGCTGGATACGCCGCGCGACGCGCGGGGCGAGCCCAAGCGCGACAAGAACAACCCCGATCCCACGCTGCGTCAGCGCGAATTGTGCGGTCTTACCCTGCTTTGGGATCTGCATCCCGCCGGTCCCGATCGCTGGGAAGGCGGCCATTTCTACAATCCGGAAAGCGGCAAGACCTATAGTATCGTGACCGAGCACACGTCCTCCGACCAGTTCGTCGCCCGCGTCTATGACGGGTTCACGCTGATCGGCGAGACCAAGACGCTCCGCCGGACGCGCCCCAGCACATCGGACGGATGGTGCTGAGCGGCCACAGGCGCAAAGCCTGCGTGACCTAACGGCGAACGGGATCGTTCAGGAAGACAGGCAGATCGGTGGCAGGGTTCTTGGCCGGCACCTGAAAGAACATCTCGGCGATCCAGCCACGATGGTAAGTCGCGTGGTTGACGACGTGCAGCAGAATGGCGCCACGGCGCATCATGCTTTCCTCGCCGCCGATGAACCGGAAGCGAACTTGCTCCTCGAGGCTTACCTCCGACTGGGCCGCCGACCAGTCGATATACCAGCGCGTGATCATCTGTTGTGCCGCCCAGAGTTCGGCGAGGTCGGCGTGCAGGACCAGATTGCGCGCGGTGAAGCCATGATCGCGTCCCTCGAGATGCGCCTGCCACACGCGATCGATCAGGTAGTTGTGATTGAGGGTGCCGAGCATGCTCTTGAACAGGGTCGGCCGCTCCTTGGTCGCCTCACCGGGCGGCAGTGCAGCAACGGCGGCGTAGGTAAGCTCGTCAGCCCATGCCCGGTATTGTGCGAACAGTCGCGCAGTGCATGTATCCATGATCGTCCTCTTCTCCTTGCGCTCACCCTCGTGCGACGCGGTTGCCGCAGCATTGACGCGCGCTGCAACAGTACCAGCCGCCGCAATGGCTTGCGATCAAGGCAGGCGGGTGTGGCAAGGCCGACACGCTGCGGCAACGCATTGGTGGCGTCTTCCCGCAGTGTGGCAATTGCCACATTGAGGTGGCCGCGGCCGGGCTAGACCCGGTCTCGCCAACGAGGGGGGCCCCTCATGTGCAGAAATCGTGTATTGACGTTGTCTTTTGCCGCATTGATCGCCGGTATCCTTACCGTGGCGGCGAGCGGTCGTTCGCTCGCGAGCTCCGACCCGACGGTCGCGTCCGCGACCTGCATCGATGAAGGTGCGGATGGCAACCTCGACGAGTTCACCAAGTGCTGGGTCGTCAACATGATGTCCGACGATCAAAGGCGCGTCGCGCAGTGCATTGCCGTGAACAAGGGTCTGGGCGGTGCCGCTTTCTGCATGAGCGGGATGCAGCTCTCGCCTTTCGGGCTGCAGGTCGCGAAGTGCGCGCAACGCCATAGCGGCGACGCGCGCGCCATCGCGGGCTGCGTCGGCCTGCCCGTGCTGCCGCCGCAAGGCCAGCGGCTTGCGGCTTGCGTCGCCGTCAATCCGCAGAACTACTGGGGAGCAGCGCTCTGCGCCGGTGGGCGCGAGCTGACGCCCGAGCAGACAGTCTTCGCGAACTGCGCCGTGGCAACAGGCCTGCAACCCCGTGGCATGGTCGTCTGCATCGGCGGAGAGCGCACGATGGACGAGCTGCAGAAGTGCCTGACCGTGGCGGTCGCACGAGACAGATGCTTCGGCGACACCGACGACGTCACGCAACTTGCCTGCGATGCATGGCGGGGCATGGGCGCCGAGTCCGTCGCGAACCAGCCGCCCCAGGTCTTTGGCGGAGCGAGCTCGGCCTTCCACAATCCCGGCCGCTTGGCGGCCGGTCCGAATTCGGCCATCGACAATCCCGGGGAGCTTGCCGGTGGCCCCAATGCGGTCGCCCGAAATCCGGATCACGTCCCGGGCAGCATGGCGTCGTTCTCCCCCAAGATGCTTGCAGCCCGCTTCTAGATTGACGCGGCCCCCGTGAGCACGGGGAAGCTCAGCCGATGCTTGAAGTCGCGCTGCTGCCGGTCTCTCCGTCGATCGAACCCGCAGTGCTCGCGCTCAACAATGCGCATGCCGCGGAGCTGTCCTGGCTCGATAACGATCGGCTGACGCTGCTGCTCCGCCAGGCCTTCCACGCCCGCCGGATCGGCGAGGTCGACGGCTTCGAGCTGGCCTTCGACGAGCCAACCGCGATCCGCCGAACCCCGGCCTCGGATGCCTTTCACGCAGCGCAGGGCTTTGCCGAAGTGGGCCAAGCCGCGATCCACCAGGGCGGCAAGACGGTCCGCTATCTCGCCCGCGCTCGGACGCTAGCGACGCAACCGCGCTGGTGCACGGCCGTTGCCTATAGGGGCACAATTGACTGGGAGTTAGCGAGATGAAGTCCATTCCTATGATTGTCGTCCTGGCCGTTGCGGCCTCCGTGACGGCGTGCGAGTACAAAGAGGAGAGGGTCGTCCAGCAGCCCACGCCTGCCCCTACAGCGGTGGTGGCGGCTCCGGCGCCCCCGGGTTCTGTCGTCTATACCCCGCCGGCTCCGGCGACGACGACCGTCTATACCACTCGCTGATCATTCGTTCCTGAGCGAAGCGAGGGCAGATCCCTCGCTTCGCTTTGAACGACTTCTCTTTAGTACTTGATCTCCACGCTTCGATTGGCAGGTTCACTTATGCCGTCGGCAATCGTGGGAAGCGGGTTGCCATTCTTGGGAACGACGACGATTGAACGGGCCGGAACGCCGTCGCGCACCAGCTCATTCTTCACCGCCGCCGCATAGTCGGCGCGACCGACCACGCGGACGAGGCCGGCAGCCTTGTCCGTGTCGGATGCCGCCCGGCGAATCGTTTCGCTGGCAACGGCCGACAACTGGCTGGTCCCCTTGTCGAAGAAGACGACATAGCCGGGCCGCTCGCTCGCATACCCGTAGGCCACGTTCGTCGTCTGGGCCGTCGATGCCTGAAACGGCGCTACGACGAGGCCGCCCAGCAGGATTGCGCCGATGTGCAGTTTCTTCATTTTGTGCCTCCTTTGGCTTGGTGCTGTATCAACGCCAAAGTTGCCGTCGGGGTTACCCGGAGAATGGGGACGCTGCCCCGACATCGCCACATTGTTGCCGCTTCAGGCCATGTTCAGGCGGGTCACATTCAGGCGTCGAGCCGATGGCGCTTGATCGCTTGTTCATTCCACGCGAGTCCGCTGCCGGGCCGATCGGGAATGATAAGATGACCGGCCTCGAGCTTGAACGCATCCGCCAGGATGGGATCTGCCCAGTCCTGCCACTCGAGCCAGTGCGCCGTCTCGGTGACCCGCATGACATGCGCCGAGACTTCAGGATAGAGGTGGGTCGACATCTCGATGCCGGCCGCGCCGGCGATGGCGGCGGCGCGCAGCCAGCCCGTCACGCCGCCGATCCGCATCAGGTCCGGCATCATGTATTTGCCGGCGCCGGCCTGGACCGCCTGGAACAGCGCGCGCGGGCCGTAGAAGTTCTCGCCGAGCTGGACGGGCGTCTTGAGCTCACGCGTGAGCTGGCTGTAGCCGGCAATATTGTCGTAGGCGATCGGCTCCTCGAGCCAGTAGAGACCCTGGTCGTCGAGGGCGTGGCAGCGGTGCAGCGCATCGCCCAGGCTGAGGCCTTGATTGAAGTCGACCATCAGCTTGACGTCCGCGCCGGCCGCCTCGCGCACGACGCGGATCGCCTCGATGTCGTCGGCCAGGCGGTCACGTCCAAGACGCAGCTTCAGGCCCTTGAAGCCGCCCTCGGCCACCAGGTCGGCCGCCTCCCGTCCAAGCTTGTCGATCGCGATCAGCCACAGGCCGTTGCTGTTGTAGGCTTGCACCGGGGCCGGCGAACCGCCGAGTAGGCGGACGAGCGGCAGGTCGGCCGCCTTGGCCAGCGCGTCCCAGACCGCCATGTCGAGGCCGGCGACCGCAATCAGCGACATGCCTTCGAGGCCGACCAGGCCGAGCGAGGCGCGGCCGGCGCGGAAGGCGTCGAACGGCGCAATCGGCTTATCCCTGGCCGCCTCTGCGAGGTCGCGGATCGCAGGGACGATGTATTTTACCGATTGCTTCAGATAGGGCTCGAGGTAGCTCCGGCCGACGATGCCCTCATGGGTGTAGAGGTCGATCAGCACCATGGGCCATCGATCGAACAGTCCGACTTTGGAAACCACCGGCCGCTTGAGCGGCAGCAGGACGGCGCGGACGTCGACGCTCTTCAGCGTCAGCTTGTTGGTCGGCATGGCGTGCTACCTCCTGCAGCAGCAGGACTGCAGCTGTGATGCAGCGGATCATGTGCAGAATATAAGGTATTCCTGGCAGCGGGCAGGTGCTGAATGCCGCTGGCCGCTCCTCATCCTATGCATAGACTGCGGTTGCATTTCACAGTTCTCTGCGGCACAAATTCGAGGCGCATCATGCGGCGGCAACGGAGGACGACATGAGAAAGGTTCTGCTGGTTACGGCGGCGCTTGTTGCGCTCCCGGTCGTGGCACAAGCCCAGATGCAGCCCAATCCGGGCTTCTATATTGGCGCCGAGGGTGGCGTGAACTGGATGTTCAACACCACGGCCAACGTGCCCGGCTTCGGCGGGGCCGTGAATATCTATCCCGCCACCGGCTGGGCGGCGGGCGGCATGATCGGCTACGACTTCGTGGGGCCCCGGGTCGAGTTGGAAGGCATTTATCGCAGCAACCAGGCGACCTTGCAGGCCGCGCCCATCGGCTTTCAGCAATTCACCGCGGGCGCCAACATCAATGATACGGCCATCATGGCCAACCTGATGTACGACTTCCGCTTCGGCTGGCCGATCGTTCCCTATATCGGCGCCGGCGCCGGCATCGCCTTCGTCAATGCGTCCGCCCTGGGCGGCAGCACGTCGAGCACGCAGTTCGCCTATCAGGGCATCATCGGCGTCGGCTACGAGTTCGATCCGAATTGGCGCTTCAACATCGACGGCCGCTATTTCGGCACGACCAACCCGACCATCAACAATCCTTTCATCGGCGGCGTCACCTACAACAACAACAACATCACCCTGATGGCGAGCCTGCAGTTCAAGTTCGGCGCGCCGTCTGCCCCGCCGCCGCCACCGCCGCCGCCGGTGGTCGCGCCGCCGTCCTTCATGGTGTTCTTCGACTGGGATCGCTCGAACCTGTCGCAGCAGGCGCTGACCACGATCCAGCAGGCCGCCAACGCCTTCAAGGCCAAGGGCAGCGCCCGCATCACGGCGACCGGCCATACCGACACGTCGGGACCGGAGAGCTACAACATGGCGCTGTCGCTGCGTCGTGCCAACGCGGTCAAGGACGCTCTCGTCCGCGACGGCGTGCCGGCCCAGGCGATCACGGTCATCGGCAAGGGCGAGAGCCAGCTGCTGGTGCCGACCGGAGACAACGTGCGCGAGCCACAGAACCGTCGCGTCGAGATCGTCATCCAGTAGGCCTAAGCCTCGCAAACGGAAAAGGCGGCCTGCGGGCCGCCTTTTTGTTGGCCGCCGGCCTCTGCCCTGAACGCGCTGGCCATCCGGCAAATCTCGGATAAGGTCACCGCGCATGGACAATCAGGCGCCTCAGTCGACGGTTCTGGGCGGCACCATCCTCGAATGGCTGGCCAACGAAGCGCTGCACGATTCCGAGCCGGGCGCGCTCTATGGCGAGCTGTGCCAGCGCCTGCGCGGCGTCGGCATGCCGATATTGCGCGGCCAAGTCGCCTTCCGAATACTCCACCCGCTCTACGACGCCAGCACCGTGAACTGGGACGCCGAGCGCGGCGTCGTGGTCGAGCTCTACAGGCCCGAGGACAGCACCGGGCACGAGCGGTTCGTGCGCAGCCCGCTCGGCCATGCGCTGGCGCATCGCCTGCCCATCCTGCGGCGCCGGCTGACCGGCGAGACGGCGCTGCTCGACTTCGAGTCTCTCGAGGAGATGCGTGCGTCGGGCGGTACCGACTATGTCGTGTTCGTGGTCGGCTTCGACCGGGCGTCGCAGAACGGCATCCTCTGTTCGTGGCTCGGCGATCGGCCCGCCGGCTTCACCGACGGCGAGATCGCCCAGCTCCAGCGCGTGACCCGCGAGCTCGGCATTGCGCTGAAATCCAAGATCGAGCGCAGCGTCGCGCAGAATGTCGCCCACGCCTATCTCGGCAAGCGCGCCGGCCAGGCGGTGCTGAACGGCCTGATCCGGCGCGGCGATGGCGAGAAGATCACGGCGGCGCTGTGGTACAGCGATCTGCGCCAATCGACGGAGCTTGCCGACCGCCTCCCCGCCGAGGCGTTCCTCCACCTGCTCGGGCGCTATTTCGAGATGACCGCGTCCGCCGTGCTCGATCACGGCGGCGAGGTCGTCTCGCTGCTGGGCGATGCGGTGCTCGGCCTGTTCCGTGTCGAAGGCGCGCCGGAGGAGGCGTGCGGCCGCGCGCTCGCCGCCGCCCACGAAGCGCGCCGGCGCCTCGGCGCACAGGCGGCGTCGGTCGACGGGCCGCTCGACTTCGGCATCTCGCTCCACCTCGGCCAGGTCATCTACGGCAATGTCGGCGTGCCCGAGCGCCTGCAGTTCACCCTGGTCGGCTCCGCGGTCAACGAGGTCGTGCGGGTGCAGGATCTGACCAAGCAGCTCGGCTACCCGCTGCTCGTCACCGCTCCCTTTGCCAAGGTCACGGCAGGGGCTTGGCATCCGCTCGGCGAGCATTCCCTGCGCGGGTTCGAGACGCCGATGCCGATCCTGACCATGATGACGTAGAACGAAAAGGCAGAGAAAAACGGTGATGCTGCCTCCCGAGCTCGCCCTGCGTTCCGGAACGGTGGCGCTTCTTCTGCTGACGGGCATCGTCATTGTGCGCGATCGGCGGCACAGGGAGACAGGGCCATACGGCGGGTTGCTCGCTCTCAGTGTCGCCGCCGATTCCATCGTGTTCGTCGCTGGCGCTTCCTGGCTTTGGCCGCTGCAGCTGGTTGCGATGGGCACGCCCGCGATGTTGTGGATCTGGGCGGGAGCGGTCTTCGACGACTACCGTCCCTCGTGGCGCGCTGTCGTGGCCTGGGCGGTTCTGCCCGCCGTCGGAGCTTTCGGACTCTATACGTGGCGACCCTGGGTCGGGACAGCGGAAAACGCACTGGCCCTGTTGTTCATCCTTCTGGCGGCCTGGCGCATCGTGGCGGGCCTGCGCGGCGATCTCGTGGAACGCCGCCGCCGCCTGCGCCCCCTGCTGGCGGTCCTAGCCGTGCTTTATGCCGGCGGCATTCTCCTCGTGAACATGCTGGGCGGCGCGCGGCCCTCGGGCGCCTCCAGCCGGATCATCGAGGCAGCCGTATTGGCGGGGCTCGCGGCGGCCTTTGCCCTGCTGACGCTGCGAGCGGATCGCTCGCTCGCCGGTCCGCTCGCCGTCGAAGCCCGCGGGCCGGATCTGGACGAGGCTCCCGAACCATCCGCTGCCGTCGACGATCAGGACGACGCTCTGCTGGCGCGGCTGCGCCAGCTCATGGAGGAGGAGAAGGTCTATCGCCAGGAAGGTTTTGGCGTCGCCGCGCTGGTTGCCGCCCTGAACGTGCCCGAATATCGCCTGCGCCGGTTGATCAATCAGCGGCTCGGCCATCGCAACTTCAGCAGCTTCATCAATGGCTACCGGCTGGCCGAAGCGACGGCGGCGCTCGCCGATCCCGCCCAGGCGGACGTCCCCATCCTGACCATCGCGCTCGATGCCGGCTTCCAGTCCATCGGACCGTTCAACCGGGCCTTCAAGGCGCATACCGGCATGACGCCGACGGCCTATCGCAAACGGGCCGATTCCGGAACCAAGAGGCCGATTCAGGGAATCGGCCAGTCGACTGCCGAAATCGGCGAGACCTGACGGACGCTGCGCCGCAATTTGCGCGCTATTGCCTGTCCGAAAGGGATTCTCGTGACCCTGTTCACCGTTCTCGCCTGGTCGCTGCCCGCTGTGATCGCCTTGGCGACCGTCGAAGGCCTGATCCTGACGTTCGTCGCCAAGCGCGCTTATGACTGGCGTTCCTGGGCGGCCTCGGCAACGGATGCCCTGGTGCGGGAATATCTCGTTTACGCCTTTGTGTCCG
>Ga0209648_10005310_pt1 | contig 11015 bp, 8 predicted proteins | sample GraSoi2013_115cm_FD_185830 | JGI IMG/M metagenome (GOLD analysis project Ga0209648, IMG submission 185830) | Grasslands soil microbial communities from the Angelo Coastal Reserve, California, USA - Sample 9_17_2013_115cm (SPAdes) (version 2) | ecosystem: Environmental > Terrestrial > Soil >...
GTCGGTGCGCACGCCGGTGACTCGATCGCCCTCGTACAGAAGTTCTGATCCTGCGAAGCCGGTGAAAATCGTGATTCCCGCGGCCTCGACTTTGCCGGCCAGCCATTTCACGAAGCGGTTGATCGAGATGACGTAGTTGCCGTGATCCTGCAACGGTGGAGGCGTGATGGGAAGCCGGTAATGGCCGGTGCGCGTCAGGAAGTAAACAACATCTTTGTGGACCACCGCGTCGAGCGGAGCTTCGCTTTCGAATCCGGGCAGTAGTTCCTTCATTGAGCGTGGATCGAGGAGCGCGCCGGAAAGGCAGTGCTGTCCGGCTTCGCGCGCCTTTTCGAGCACATAGATATTTTCTTTGCTGAGCAAGGCTTCGGGATGACGCGCGTTGTGATCGTCAATCAACTGCGAAAGCCGCAGCGCGCAGGCCATGCCCGCGGGCCCACCGCCGACGATAACGACATCGGCCGGCATCTCGGGGTGCTCGACGTTGGGGAGAGGCTTGCGGAAGATCAGCATTTAGCGATCGGCCTTTGGCTCTTAGCTTTTAGCTCTTGGCTCGTAAAGTAAGTCGCGTGTTCTGCGAATACTTACCGAGACGGCGATCATCGCAGAAAAGTCTCGCAGAAGACCTTCTATGATACGAGAAACAGCATTGGCGGCGCATCATCATCGGGATGGCCGCCGGGCTCCCCTGCCTGACCATTTCTTGAAAATGACCTGTCGTGGAGGAGTGATTCGTATCAGGTCATCGCTTTAGCGATGCCGAAAGCCGAACCCTTCTGGAAGCCGCTGCGGAAAACTCTGATTGGCCGACGCTTCTTCGAGGCAGGCGAGCGCGACGGAATTCACATTGAAGGGCGAGCCATATCGCCGCAGGTAGCCGATCTGTTCCGCCGCGCCGGTCAGCGCCCGGGGCACAGCCCCGCTTCCACACCGGTCTCTTTGCCACAAGTTTCTGCCAATGTGCAGCTTTGTGCATTCGGCTCGTATTCCGCGATGATCTGTCTCCTTTGCTGCCCCTAAGGGATTCACCCTAAAATCTTGATTTTGAACAGGTTCCCAAAATGGGGCCTAACCCTTGTCCCATTTACCATTTTGGTTCCGCAAATGCTCATTCCCATGATACTGAAGAGGTCGCACCCTTTGGAAAAACTTCACTCTCGACATCTCACTCTGTCCGTTCCTGTCCGCCGGAGCGGCGCCAAACCAAGTTTCCTCTGATTCCCGCCACTTAGCCTCTTTGAAAAGAGTGGCCCCGAAAGGGGCCGCTTTTTTTGTTTCTCCCGGTCCTGTACACTCGCGGTTTCCATGATGTCCAAAAAAGTGAAGTCCGAAAAAGTCGTTGTCCTCCGCATTCTCCTGTTCGTGGTTACCCTCCTGGGGCAGAAACCGCTAGTCGCCCAAAAGCCTGTCGACGCCACTGCGCCTGACGACATCCTTCTCGCGACCATGGAAAAGGAGTTGCATCGCGGCCAGGCCGAGCTTGCCAAGCAGGATCCCGCCCCCTACTTCGCCAGCTACAACGTGACCGACGGCGAGTCGCTGATCATCCTCAGTGCCCAGGGCGGCATCCTCACCTCAACTCGCGCCCGCCACCGGGCCGCCGACGTCAGCATGCGCATCGGCACCCCCGCTCTCGATAACACTCACGATCAGGAACGTTTCTCCGGCATTACTTCCGGCCAGCTTCCGCAGCGGGACGACCCAGACGCTATCGCCCGCGTCCTCTGGAGGCTGACCTACGAGGAGTACCACAAGGCGCGCCAAGCCTATACCAACGTTAAGACCAAGACGGCCGTCCGCGCCAAGGACGAAGACGACTCGCCCGACTTCTCCGAGGAGAAGCCCTCGACTTACGTCGAGAAAACTCCGTCGGCTGCGTTTCCCGAGCAGAAGGCCTGGGAAGAACTTGCCCGCCGCTATTCCGCTTCCTTCCGCCGCTACCCACAGGTCGAAGAGTCCATGGTTTTTCTCTTCGCCGAGAAAGACCAGAGTTACCTGGTCTCGACCGAGGGCACGAAGATCGTCACTGACGACGCCATCTTCCGCATCATGATCCAGGCCGAAACCCGCGCCGACGACGGCATGCAATTGATGCGGGTCGAAACCTTCCAGTTTTCCGATCCCGCAAAGTTTCCCTCCGAGGCGGAAGTAGCAGCGAGCGTCCAAAAAATGGCGAATGATTTGAGCGCGTTGCGCGCGGCTCCGCTCGCGCAACCCTACAGTGGTCCCGCGTTGCTCTCGGGCCGCGCGGCCGCCGTTTTCTTTCATGAGGTGCTTGGCCATCGAGTCGAAGGACAGCGCCAGCGTGGCCGCGACGAAGGCCAGACATTCACCAAGAAGGTCAACGAAAAAATCTTGCCCGAGTTCCTCAGCGTCACCGACGATCCCACACTGCACACCATCGCTGGCACGGAACTGTCCGGCTTTTATCGCTACGACGACGAAGGGACTCCCGCCTCGCGCGTCGAGGTGGTCAAGGACGGCATCCTGAAGAATTTTCTGATGGGACGATTGCCGGTGAAGAACTTCAGCAACTCGAACGGGCATGGCCGTGCCCAGTCCGGACTGATGCCCGTCGGCCGCCAGGGCAATCTGATCGTTACTTCTTCGAAAACGATTCCCGACGCCCAACTGCGCTCCCGCTTCATCGAAGAAATCAACAAGCAGGGAAAGCCCTACGGCCTCTACTTCGAAGACATCCAGGGCGGATTCACCCTGACCTCGCGCGATCTGCCGCAGTCGTTCCAGGTATTGCCCGTCATGGTCTGGCGCGTGTATGCGGATGGGCGTCCGGATGAACTCGTCCGCGGTGTCGACATCGTGGGCACGCCGCTCACCGTGTTGGCGCAGATCGCCGCCACCGGAGACACCACCAGCGTCTTCAACGGTATTTGCGGAGCGGAATCCGGGAGCGTTCCTGTATCCGCTGCCGCTCCCGCCATACTGTTTTCCGAAATGGAAGTGCAGAAACGAAAGTACGGCGACGCGCGTCCTCCCATTCTCCCGCCGCCGCCCGGCGCGACGGACGACAAGGGAGGCGCGAAATGATTAGACACGTCTCGTCGATTTCACCGCAGCGGCTAAAGCCGCAGTCACAACAAGGCAGTAATCGCAGCGCTGAAGTCCTCCACCCCATCAAGCCAAAACCGGGCGTGCCTGGGACCCCGGCGCTGCGCCACCCAAAGTTAAGTTCAACATGGGGTTACTTGCTGCTTGCAGTGATCTCTTCTGCGATCCTGCTCTGCGGCCTGTCAACTTCTGCTCGCGCCGCCAATTCCGCTCCTGGCGATGTCGTCCTCCGCGCTCTTCGCGAAGAAATGGATCGCTCCAAAGCCCAGCTGAAATTGGAGAACGTACCCGCGCCGTATTACATCGAATACCGCGTCACGGAGATCGACCAGTTGGAGGCCAGCGCCGTTTTCGGCGCCCTGCGCAACCAGAAACACGATCACGGCCGCCTGTTGCGCGTCGTTGTCCGCGTTGGCGACTACAAGCAGGACAGCTTCTTCGGCGCCGGAGAAGGCACCATCGACCTGGTTCCATCCGACGATGACGTCTTCGCCATCCGCCACCGCATCTGGCTCGCCACCGATCGCGCTTACAAGGCAGCCAGCGAAGCGCTTTCCGCCAAGCAAGCTGCCCTGAAGCAATTGAAAGTCGATGAGCCCGTCGACGATTTCGCCAAAGCCTCGCCTCTCGAAGCCGTCGAGCCTCTTGCCCATTTTTCTTCGACCGACTTCACTTCATGGCTTCATCTCCTCGAAGAGGCTTCTGCCCAATATCGCACCGATAAGGATCTGGAGACCTTCGAATCCTTTCTGCGTTTCACCGTCGAGAACCGTTACTTTCTGAACTCCGAGGGTACGATCGCCCGCTCCGGCCACACGCACTACGTCATCTCCATCGCGGGATCAACCCAGGCTGCCGACGGCATGTTGCTGCAGCGGTCGCACGCCGACCAGGGGAACGATCTCAAGGACCTCCCCACCGGCGAAGAATTTCTCAAAACCACTGCCCGGCTCCTCGAGACGCTGAAACTGCTACGCGACGCTCCAGTCGCCGACGAGGAATACCGCGGCCCGGTCTTATTCTCGAACGACGCTGCCGCCACGGTCGTCAGCGAACTGGTTGAGCCGAATGTTCTCGGCAGAAAGCCTCAGCTCGGCGAGAACGCCCGAACCACGGGGAAATGGTCCAGCAGCTACAAAGCCCGCGTGCTGCCCGATTTCATCAATGTGTTCGACGACCCGACGATCTCCATTATTTCTGGCCAGCCCCTGTTCGGCGACTACACTCTCGATGACGAAGGCGTGAAAGCCCAGCGCATCTCCCTCGTCGAGAAAGGGCAACTCGTCTCCTACCTCATCGGACGCCAGCCCATTCGCGACTTCCCCGTTTCTAACGGGCACGGTCGCGCCGCCCCAGCCGCCGCGCCTGCGCCTCATCCCGGCAATCTCGTTTTGCAATCGACCGATCCCCAGCCTGATGCCGGCCTCAAGAAAAAGTTGATCGAGCTCTGCCGGCAACGCGACCTGCCCTACGGACTCTACGTGGAAACCATGGGGCCGAGGCTTGACCCACGGCTCCTCTATCGCATCTGGACGAAAGACGCGCATGAAGAACTGGTACGCGGCGGCGTCTTCGGAGATCTCGACATTCGCTCCCTGCGCAGCGACCTCATTGCCACCGGAACCGCGCCCGCGGTCGAGGACCGCTCTGAGCCCGTCTGGTATAGCGTCGCCAGCCCCGCGCTTCTGTTCGACGAGCTCCAGGTAAAGCGCTCGCAAGCCGCCAAGCAGAAACTTCCCGAGTACCCTGCACCCGCGCTCGGAGCGGCCGCGAACCAGCCTTGACACGCTCGCGCCGGCGGTGTCCTAATCGGCAGGGATCCTCCGTCCCGAGCAACACCGACCACAGAGACACAGAGTCACAGAGGAATTCAAGAGATAGGAAAACCCGTAGGCTCGCCCCAGAGATCGCACCTCGAAGTTGAATCTAGGACACTACCCATCGCTCCCCTCCTGTTGACGCCTGCTCTCTCCCGCGCTTACCATATTTGTTTGACTTCGGGTGGAAATGGGGTCCTGTAAAGCGGGACTTCTGCTTCACGGCAGGCAGCAATCATGGATAAGAAGAAACTAGAGACCTTCAGAAAAAGACTGGAAATCCGGCGCCAGGAACTGCGCCACATGGTTGTCCGCAATCAGCAGGACGGCCGTACCGCCGACGACGAGGCCACTCAGGACGTCGCCGACCGTGCCGCCAGTTCCTACAACAAGGAATTTCTCTTCAGCCAGAGCAACAACGACCGCCAGCTGCTCAACATGGTCGATGGGGCGCTCGCCCGCATCCGCGAAGGCAGCTTTGGTGAATGCGCTTCGTGTGGCAAAGAGATCAACGCCAAGCGTCTCGACGCCGTCCCCTGGACTCGCCATTGCATCGATTGCCAGGAGAAGGCGGAGAAGGGCCTGCTCGAAGCCGCTCAATAGTTTCGTGTGGCGCGGGCACGCCTGTCCGCGCTGAACTCCGTCACGACCGGCTGTGGAGAGTTAAGTCCTGTGTTCTCTGGATTTTGCCAGCAGGTCGTTTGAGATCCGGCACTTTAGCACAGGGCTCCCGCCTAATACGAAAATGGCCCCTTCGGGCCATGCTGTCTGCCAACTTTCCCGGACGAAAGTGACGAAGGCAGTGGTATGATTCTCTATCCCCACCCACGCCGCGCCCCGGGGGCTCGGCGAGGGGAAAAATCTCTAGCCCTAAGGGTGAAAGTTTATGGCTTGGACCACTCCTGTTTTCGAAGAAGTTGTGCTCTGTTGCGAAATTAACTCCTACGTGAGCGCACAACTGTAAACCTGCAAGATGCGCATTCAGATCCTCGGTTCTGCGGCCGGGGGTAGGTTCCCGCAGTGGAATTGCGGCTGCGGAAACTGCGCTGCTGTGCGAAAGAACGAGCGCGAGAACAAATTTTCCGGCAAGGCGCGCACCCAATCTCAACTCGCACTGAGCGCCGACGGCTCCACTTGGTTTCTCGCCGGGGCCTCTCCCGATTTGGCCTTTCAAATCGAAAGCTTTCCTCAGCTTCATCCTCGTGCGTTGCGCGATTCGCCTGTCGCTGGCGTGGTGTTGGGAAGCTGCGATCTCGATCACGTTGTGGGATTGCTTCTACTCCGCGAGCTTCAGCCTTTGCGAGTGTATGCCGCTCCTTCGATCTTGCGGATTCTGCGTGAAGAGAACAGCATGTTCGGTATGCTAAACCGCGTCGAGTCCCAGGTGGTTTGGACGCCCATGAATTCGGGCGCGCTGTTTCCCTTATTGTCCGCCGACGGGAAAGATTCCGGACTACGATGCGAGGTCTGCTACCTTTCCGGGCGCTATCCGAAGTATGTTAAAACCGAGACCAAGAACCTCGCCTGCGATGAAGCAACGGCGGCGTTGTTCTTCCAATCTTCTTCGGGAAAACGGGTCGCTTACGTTCCCGCCGCCGGCAGTCTTAGCGATGCGCTGCTGGAAAAGATTCATCATGCGGACCTGCTTCTGTTCGACGGCACCTTCTGGAGCGATGACGAACTGCTGCGCGTTCAGGGCAGCGGCGAGACCGCGCGTCAGATGGGACACATTCCGATTGAAGAAAGTCTGCGCACGCTGAAAAATATTAAAGTTGGGCGCAAGATGTTTATTCATCTCAACAATACGAATCCGATTCTGAACGAGACGAGTCCCGAACATCGGGCCGTGCGTCAATCCGGCTGGGAAGTCGCGGAGGACAATTGGCAACTGGAACCGTAGCCCAGGAGAACATGTCCAACACTTCCAAGCCGATGACGTTTGAGGAATTGCGCGCGGCTCTGCGCCAGGTCGGCGAAGAGCGCTATCATCACAAGCATCCCTTCCACCTGCTCATGCACGAAGGCAAACTCAACCGCGGACAGTTGCAGGCCTGGGCGCTGAATCGGTATTACTACCAGTCCATCATTCCAATAAAGGACTCGATCATTCTTTCGCGCGCGACCGATCCGGCATTCCGCCGCGTCTGGCGGAAGCGTATTGTGGATCACGACGGCCAAGACGGAGATGACCAGCGCGATGGCGGAATCCTGCGCTGGATCAAGCTGGCGGAAGCTACCGGACTCGATCGCGAGCGGGTTACGCGCGCGAATGAGGTTCTGCCCGCCACGCGCTTTATTGGAAATGAGTATCTCAACCTGGTGCGGACGCGGCCTTTTCTGGAATGCGTCGCTTCCTCGCTGACCGAACTCTTCTCGCGCGACCTGATCGCGCTGCGCATGGAGAAATTGCGTCAGCACTATCCCTGGCTTGTTTCCGGGCTCGACTACTTTGAGGCGCGGCTGACGGAGGCGCCTGAAGACGCTGCCTTCGCGCTCCAGTATGTTTTCGACCACGCCGCCACACGCGCCGAACAGGAGCGCGTCATCGAGGCACTGCGCGACAAGTGCGACATCCTTTGGGCGCAGCTCGACGCGCTCTATTTCGCTTATGTAGAGCCGGGATGGCCGCCGCCGGGCGCTTTTCGAATTGAGGCCGACGCGGAACGCGGCACGAAACATATCGAGGGGAAGCGTGGGTGAGCTTACCGACGCGAGCGTTCCGAAGTTTGCGGCGGGATGCCGCTGGGGCGGAACCACCGAAGCGCCGGTTGTGCTCTTCCCGGAAGGCACGATCCGCGTGGAAGGAACGGGCCGCATCATCCTCGAACTCTGCGACGGACATTTCTCGCTGGCAGAAATTGTGCAGAAACTGGAAACACAGTTCATGCTCGCGGAGAAGGGCAAGATCCGCTCCGATGTCCAGGTATTTCTGGAGCAACTGCACGCCAAGCGCATCATAGATTATTGAGTCATTTAGTCATTGAGGTATTGAATCATTAATACAATGACTAAATGACTAAATAACTAAATGATTCAATGACTAAATATTCTCATCCGCTGGCTCTGATTGCCGAGATCACGCACCGCTGCCCGCTGCACTGCGTGTACTGCTCGAATCCGCTGGAGCTGACTTCGCGCAAGGAAGAGCTCGCAACCGCCGACTGGCTGCGCGTTTTCGGCGAGGCCGCCGCGCTCGGCGTTCTGCATCTGCACCTCACCGGAGGCGAGCCGCTGGCGCGTCCGGATTTGGCCGAGCTGATCGAGGGTGCCCGCCAGTCGCGTCTGTACACCAACCTCATCACCTCTGGCATCGGCCTCTCGCGCGAGCGTCTGGCCCAGTTGGTGGAGGCGGGCCTCGACCATATCCAACTCAGCTTTCAGGATTCGAACGAAGGCCAAGCCAACTGGATTGCCGGAGCGCGCGCGCACGCACACAAGATCGAACTGGCCGGGTGGATCAGCTCGCATCGTATCGCGTTTACTGTGAACCTGGTCGTCCACCGGCAAAACATCGAGCACCTCGAGGGCATGATTGCCGCGCTCGAAGCGCTCCATCCCGATCGCATGGAAATCGCGCACGCGCAGTACTACGGCTGGGCGCTCCAGAACCGGTCGGCATTGCTGCCCACCCGCGGGCAACTCGACCGCGCGGTGGCCGTGGTCGCAGCGGCCGAGGAGCGCCTTCGCGGCAAGGTCCGCATCGACTCCGTCATTCCCGACTACCACGCCCGTTTCCCCAAAGCCTGCATGGGTGGATGGGGACGCCAGTTGCTGCTGATCGACCCCGCTGGGCGCGCGCTGCCGTGTCATGCGGCAGGCGTGATTCCGGGCATGCGCTTCGACAACGTCCGCGAACACGCGCTCAATTGGATCTGGAAGAGTTCCGAGGTATTTCAGAAATTTCGCGGCGAAGACTGGATGCCCGAGCCCTGCCGCTCCTGCGACCGCCGCAAAGAAGATTTCGGCGGATGCCGCTGCCAGGCCTTTCTGCTGACGGGCGATGCGAGTGCGACCGATCCGGTCTGTGAGCTGGCACCCTTGCACCACCTGGTCGAAGATGCGGTGCGAGAAGATGCGGTGAGCGAAGACAAAGCGACGGTTCCCGCCCCCGAAGGCCGCGAGGGGCCCTTCCACGTTTTGCAGGAACAGATGGCGGCGTTCTGGAGCTATCGGACAGATTCGAAGTGAAGAAGATCTGTCGTTGAACTTGTTTACCGGGCATTTCCCGCTTGACACCACCCTCCCGGCGCATGGATACTTATGCATTGACTTGCATTGTTATTCATGTCGAAAATAGCGCGGCACAAAGCGATCCTCGACCTGCTGGACGACGGCCCTGTCGAAAGCCAGGACTCCCTTCAGCACAGCTTGGTCCGCAAGGGCTTCGAGGTAGGCCAAGCCACGCTCTCCCGCGACATCCGCGAACTGAAACTCGTCAAGGGCCGCGAGGGCTACCGGCGCGCGAGTGAGAGCTTGGGGGCGGAAAGCGTTTTGCCTTCGGTAATGCATCTTGCTCACCAGTTTGTACTCGAAATTCGCCAGGCCCAGAACCTGCTGGTGGTGAAGACCACGGTGGGCAGCGCGCAGCCCATCGCGGCCGCACTCGACGCTTCCCGCTGGCCTGAGGTCGTCGGCACCCTCGCCGGTGACGACACCGTGCTGGTCATCGCCAGCGACAAAAAGAAAGCGCGGGCGCTCACGCGACGTATTCGCGAGATGTCCTAAGGCGGTCCTGCCGGGACCAATCCTAGCAACCGCGATTAGATTTTGCAGAAACTGAGTGTTACGAAACGAAAATGAGAACCGAGCCCATGCCATCGATCAACCCGCCAACAATGAAGATGAATCCGCCGCACCTTCCGCCGGAACCGGTCGCACCGCGCGATCTTGTCTCTATCCACGACCTCGCCCCCACCGAAATTCTCTCGCTCTTTAACCTCACCTCCATGCTCAAACAGCGTCCCGCGGACTTCCGCGGCGTACTCGCGGGCAAGCAGATGGTCATGTTCTTCGAGAAGCCCTCCCTGCGTACGCGTCTCACGTTCGAAGCCGGCATGGACAGCCTGGGCGGCAGCACTTTCTTCGTCGACCAGACGGCCAGCCGTCTCAATGCCCGCGAGTCTCTCTACGACATCGCGCACAACCTCGAACGCTGGATCGACATCATCGTGCTGCGCACCTTCAGCCACGCGGTCGTCGAAGAAATGGCAACCTACGCCGGCGTTCCGGTGATCAACGCCCTCAGCGAACTCGAACATCCCTGCCAGGCGCTCGCCGACTTCTTCACCCTGCAGGAGCATTTCGGCGATCTCAAGAAACTTCATTTCGCCTACGTCGGCGATGGCAACAATATGGCGCACTCGCTGCTTCTGGCGGGCGCGTCGGTGGGCGCGAAAGTTTCCATCGCTACGCCCGATGGCTACGGACTCAATCCCGTCATCGTCACCATGGCCAAGGCCATTGCGGACGAGACCAAGGCCTCACTGCGCGTCCTGACCGACCCCCGTAAAGCCGTCACCGGAGCCGATGCCGTCTACACCGACACCTGGGCCAGCATGGGAAAAGAACAGGAAGCGGAGGAACGCGCCGCCATGTTCGGTCCCTACCAGGTGAACGCCGCGCTCATGCAACTGGCGAAGCCCCATGCGCGGTTCATGCACTGTCTCCCTGCGCATCGCGGCTGCGAGGTGACCGATCAGGTTATCGACTCCCTGAACTCGGTCGTCTTCGATCAGGCAGAAAATCGTCTGCACATTCAGAAGGCTATACTGGTGTGGCTGTTGGGCGGCGGCCTGGGCCGCTTCCCGGCCAGGAGCGCGCATGCCTAAGACGCCTGAAAAAATTGTTCTCGCCTACTCCGGTGGGCTCGATACCTCCATCATCATTCCGTGGCTCAAGGAAAACTATGCCTGCGAAGTGATCGCCATGGTCGCCGACGTGGGCCAGGGAGACGATGTTGAGGCGGTCGTCGATAAGGCCTACAAAACCGGGGCCAGTAAGGTAGTGGTGGAAGACTTGCGCGAAGAGTTCCTTACCGGCTACGTCTGGCCTGCACTGAAAGCGGGCGCGGTGTACGAGAACAAGTATCTGCTCGGCACGTCGCTCGCCCGCCCGGTGATCGCGAAACAT